>Ga0194112_10003750_pt1 | contig 21044 bp, 36 predicted proteins | sample TA2MahC400mmetaG_FD_146191 | JGI IMG/M metagenome (GOLD analysis project Ga0194112, IMG submission 146191) | Freshwater microbial communities from Lake Tanganyika, Tanzania - TA2015016 Mahale Deep Cast 400m | ecosystem: Environmental > Aquatic > Freshwater > Lake | place: Tanzania: Lake... | reverse complement strand
TAGGCCGGCGCGGGGATTGCGTCGTTTTTTCCGGCCCTCTGCGGCCGGCGCGAGGCGGGGCATTGTGGGCGATCGCATACGAATAAGGATGGAGGCCTACGATCACCGCGTGCTGGACCAGAGCGCGGCTGAGATCGTCGAGACGAGCAAGCGCACCGGCGCAAGGGTCAAGGGGCCCATCCCACTGCCCACGCGCATCGAGCGGTACACGGTGCTGCGGTCGCCCCACATCGACAAGAAGAGCCGCGAGCAGTTCGAAATCCGGACTCATAAGAGACTTATTGATATCGAAGAACCTACCGTGAAAACGGTCGACGCCCTCAATAAACTCAACATGCCGGCGGGCGTCTTCATCAAGATCAAGGCCTAGGGCCCATGCCAGCCATCCTCGGCCGCAAACTCGGTATGACCAGCGCCTTCGACGACAAGGGGCGCCAGGTGCCCGTCACCGTCATCGAGGCCGGGCCGTGCCAGGTGCTCCAGGTCAAGACCCCCGCCGCCGACGGCTACGCCGCCGTACAACTCGGCTTCGCCGAGAAACCGGCCCGCGTGACGACGCGGCCCCTGGCGGGACACTTCAAAAAGTCCGGCGCCACCCCCAAACGCTTCGTCCGCGAGTACCGCACCGGCGACGCCTCCAGGTACCAGCCCGGCCAGGCCGTGACCGTGGCCGAGTTCGAGGGCGTGCCGCTGGTCGACGTCATCGGCGTCACGAAGGGCCGCGGGTTCGCCGGCGTCATGAAGCGCCACCGCTTCGGCGGCCAGCCCGCCAGCCACGGCACCGAACGAAAGCACCGCTCCAGCGGCAGCATCGGCGAGGGCGCCGGCATCCCCGGCCGCGCAGTACGCCGCGGCAAACGCATGGCTGGACACATGGGCCGCGAGCGCCGCACCGCGGAGCGGCTGAAGGTCCTCAAGATCGATGCGGAAGCCAACCTCTTGGTGGTCCGGGGCAGCGTGCCCGGCCCGAACGGCGGTTACGTGATGGTCCGCGGCGCACGCAAGGCGGGGCCGCCGAAGGCGTAGCCGCCGAGAGACGACCATGATACAAGTGCTTGTCTACAACACGGACGGGGCCGAGGCCGGCCGCATTCCCGTCGATGAAGACTGGTTCGGCGGCTGCGTCAACATGGACATCCTTCGCTTGGCCGTCCGCCGCCACGAGGCCAACCAGCGGCAGGGCACCGTGGCCACCAGGAGCCGCAGCATGGTTGAAGGCTCCACCCGCAAGATCTTCGCGCAGAAGCACACCGGCAGGGCACGCGCGGGCACCGTCCGCAGTCCGAAGCGTCGCGGCGGCGGCGTGACGTTCGCCAAGGTGCCCCGCGACTTCGGCCTGGCGATGCCCCGCAAGATGCGCCGTGCGGCCCTTGATTCGGCCCTCCTTGCACGCATGCGCGACGCGGAACTCGTGGTCCTCGACGGCCTGAGCCTCCAGCAGCCGAAGACCAGGATTGTGGCCCGGGCCCTGAAGGCCATCGGCGTCGAGCGCTCATGCACCCTGGCGCTGCCGGGGCAGGACGATGTGCTCTACAAGTCCGCGCGGAACATCCCGCGCGTCCGCGTCCGCCGCCTGGCCGACCTGAACGCCTACGACGTTCTCTGGCCCAACCGCGTCGTCTTCACGCGGCCGGCGTTCGAGGCCATGCTCGAAGCGAGGAAGAACTGATGGACCCGTACCTGGTGGTCATCAAGCCGCTCATCACCGAGAAGGGCACGACCCAGAACGAGAAACTCAACCAGTACGCCTTCCAGGTGCATCACGACGCCAACAAGCAGCAGATTCGCGAGGCGGTCGAGAAGATTTACGAGGTCCGCGTCCTGAAGGTCCGCACGCTCAAGCGCCGCGGCAAGGTCCGCCGCTACCGCTACACGCGCGGCCGGACGGCCGGCATGAAGAAGGCCGTCGTAACGCTGCACCCCGATGATAACATCGACCTGTTCTGATAAGGCATCGCTGGATTGCGTTTTACGCGGCGGGCCTCCTGACCTGCCGCGCAAGATGCGTTCAGCGTCTTTGGAGTAAACCGCAATAGCGGCCGCGGCACGAAGGTGCAAGGATGGCCATCAAAATATACAATCCGACGAGCCCCGGGCGGCGGAACTCGTCCGTCCAGGACTTCTCAGATCTCGCGAAGAAGGAGCCCGAGAAGGGCCTCACGTTCCGCATCGCGCGCAGCGGCGGCCGGAACAACCAGGGCTTCACAACGTCCCGGTTCCGCGGCGGCGGGCACCGCCGCATATTCCGCGCCGTCGATTTCCTCCGCGACAAGGACGGCGTTCCCGGCAAAGTGGCCGCCATCGAGTACGACCCGAACCGCAGCGCCCGCATCGCCCTCATCCATTACAAGGACGGCGAGAAGCGGTACATCCTGGCCCCTGGGGACCTGGCCGTGGGCCAGACCGTCATGAGCGGCCCGCAGGCCGAGCCGCGAACCGGCAACTGCCTCCCCCTTGAGAACATCCCGGCCGGCCTGATGATTCACAGCCTTGAACTTGTGCCCGGACAGGGCGGCGTGCTGGTGCGCGCGGCCGGGCGCGCGGCTACGCTCTCCGCCAAGGAAGGACGCTGGGCCTACGTGGTGCTGCCCAGCGGCGAAACGCGACGCATCAACATCAAGTGCCGCGCTACCGTCGGCGCCGTCGGCAACGCCGACCACGGCGCAGTCCGCGTCGGCAAGGCCGGCCGCACGCGGCACAAGGGCCGACGCTCCCACAACCGCGGCTCCGCCATGAACCCCGTGGACCATCCGATGGGCGGCGGCGAGGGACGACGCTCCGGCGGCCGCGACCCCGTCTCCCCCACGGGCGTCCTGGCGAAGGGCGGCAAGACCCGACGACGCCGCAACCCCAGCAACAAGCACATTATCCGCCGGCGCATGACGCGCCGCTACGGCGAGGCCAAGATCCCGAAGTAAGGACACCCGGCGTCATGGGACGCTCAACGAAAAAAGGTCCGTTCGTCGACGTCAAACTCCTGCGCAAGGTCCAGCAGATGGTCGAGAGGAACCTGCGCGAGCCGATCAAAACGTGGGCACGCGCGTGCACCATCGTCCCGGAGTTCGTCGGCCACACCTTCCTGGTGCATAACGGCCGCGTGCACCTGAAGGTGTTCGTTACCGAAGACATGGTCGGGCACAAGTTGGGCGAGTTCGCGGCCACGCGGCTGTTCCGCGGCCACGGCGGCCGCAGGGCCGAGGCTGCGGCCGCCGGGGCGCCAGGCGCGCCCGGCGCCGGCCCGGCCAGGACGCCCGCCGCCCCGCCCGCCGCCCCCGGAGGCGCGGGCCCGGCAAAGGGTTAACTGACCGGTCCGCCCCGGCCCTCGGGCCGGAGCGGTGCTTCAACATTGAAACTGTGAGCGCGGGTGCCCCGCCCCTGGCGGGCGAAAGCATGCGTTTTGGCCCCGGACGGCCATGCTCTCGCAACGGCGCGAAAGCATGGCGCCCGCAAGCAGATTGTTGACGCACCGGCATCGCACCGCGGCGAGGTTGCAATAATGGCGTATCGTGCCGCACACAAGTTCGCCCGGATCAGCCCGCGAAAGGCGGGGCTGGTCATGGAATTGATCCGCGGCCGGCCCCTGGAAGACGCGCTGAAGATGCTGGACTTCAGCCCCCTGCGCGCCTCCAAGATGGTTGCGAAGGTGGTCCGCAGCGCCATGGCCAACGCCGACGAGAAGGAGGCCGACCTGGAACGCCTCTACGTCTCCGACGCGCGGGCCGACATGGGGCCCGTCCTGAAGCGCGTCTGGCCGCGCTCGCGCGGCTCGGCGAACGTCCTGAGGCGGCCCACGTGCCACCTCATCGTGGAACTGGAAGAGGAAGAGGAAGAAGAAGAGTAGCCGCTCGCAGGCGAGGCAATGCATGGGACAGAAGATCCATCCGACGGGTTTTCGCGTGGGCATAACCGAGCCGTGGCGCAGCCGCTGGTACGCCCCGAAGCGCGCGTTCGGCCAGTTGCTGGTGGAGGACGAGAAAATCCGGGCGCACATCAAGCGCGAGTACGGGTTCGCCGCCATCGCGCGCATCGACATCGAGCGCACGCGCGAGGAAGTCAACGTCATCGTGTTCGCGGGCCGCCCCGGCCTCCTCATCGGCCGCAAGGGCGCCGAGGTCGATAAAATACGCGAGGAACTCGAGGCCCTTACCGGCCGCCGCATTCGCCTCGAAGTCAAGGAGATCGCCAAGCCTGAACTCTCGGCCCAACTGGTGGCCGAGAACGTGGCCCAGCAACTGGAAAAGCGGGCCGCCTTCCGCCGCGCAATGAAGCAGGCCGTCGACGGCACGATGCAGGCCGGCGCGAGGGGCATCAAGGTGCGCTGCGCGGGGCGCCTGGGCGGGGCCGAAATGCACCGCTCCGAGGTGACCAACCGCGGATCCGTCCCGCTCCAGAAACTTTCGGCCAACATCGATTACGGCTGCGCCATGGCCCGGTGCCCGTACGGCGTCCTGGGCGTAAAAGTATGGATTTATCTGGGCGAGTACCAGAAGCAGGCCGAGGAGACCGCCAGTGGCGATGATGCCTAAGCGGGTCAAGTTCCGAAAGAGCCAGCGCGGACGCATGAAGGGCCGGGCGCAGCGCGGCAACTACGTGGCGTTCGGCGACTTCGGACTCCAGGCCCTCCAGCAGTGCTGGCTGACCGCCCAGCAGATCGAGGCCGGCCGCGTCGCCGCCACGCACTTTCTGCGCCGCGAGGGCAAACTCTGGGTCCGTGTCTTCCCCGACAAGCCCGTCAGCGGCAAACCGCTTGAGACCAGGATGGGAAAGGGCAAAGGCGAGCCGGAATACTGGGCGTGCGTCGTCCGGGCCGGCCGCATCCTCTTTGAGTTGGGCGGCGTGCCGGAGGACCTGGCCCGCCAGGCCCTCCGCCGCGTGGCCAGCAAGATGCCCATCACGACGCGCCTGGTGGTGCGCCGCCGCGGCCTGTAGGCGGCCCGCGGCGCGCCTGCGGCTTGAGCAGGCAAGGAGTACCCGCGAGGGCAGCGATATGAAGGTCCAGGAAATCCGCGAAATGAGCCGCGAGCAGATACTCCAGGAACTCCAGGCCCTCCAGCGCCGCGTGTTCGACCTGCGCACCCAGGCCGAGACCGAGGAACTCAAGATTCCGAGCGAACTCGGCAAGGCGCGCCGCGACATCGCCCGCATGCAGACCGTCCTGCGCGAGCGCCAGTGGGCCGAGGCGTCCGCCCCGCAGGCGGGCAAGGAGAAAGCGCCCGAATGAGCCGCCCGCCGTCCGGACATCGCGTGCTGCGCGGCGTGGTCACGAGCGACCGCGCCGCCAAAACGATAACGGTGGAAGTCGTCCGTGTGTTCCGGCATCCGAAGTACGGAAAACGCGTCCGCCAGAAGCGGCGCTTCCACGCGCACGACGAGAACCGCGAGGCCCACGTGGGCGACGCCGTGGAAATCGCCGAGTGCCGCCCGCTGTCGCGGACCAAGCGGTTCCGCCTGCTGCGCGTCCTGGCGCGCAGCGCGGGCGAGGTTCTCACCGGAGCGGAGTCGGCCGTCGGGCCGCCGCCGGCTGCCGGGCCGCCGCCGGCTGCCGGGCCGCCGCCGGCCGTCGAGCCGCCGCCGGCCGCCGAGCCGCCGGCCCCGTAGGCCGCAGGAGCCGCCTCGATGATCCAGATGCGCACCATCCTGGACGTGGCCGACAACACCGGCGCAAAGACGGTGCGCGCCATCCGCGTCCTCGGCGGGTCCACCGCAAAGGGCCGGTTCACCCGCCCCATCGCGGGCATCGGCGACATCGTCATAGCGTCGGTCCAGAAGGCCGTCCCGGCCGGCGAGGCCAAGAAGGGCGAGGTCGTACGCTGCGTCGTCGTTCGCACAAGGTACCCCACGCGCCGGCCCGACGGCTCGTACGTGCGCTTCGACCGCAACGCCGTCGTGCTGATAGACAAGGAAGGCAACCCTCGCGGCACGCGCGTCTTCGGCGCCGTGGCGCGGGAACTCAGGGAAAAACAGTACATGCGCATCGTCTCGCTCGCAAGCGAGGTGGTCTGACGCGGGCCGCCCTCCGGCTGCCGGCCGACTGAAGGGCTTAAGGCATGCATATTCGTCGTGACGACGTCGTGGAAGTCATCGCGGGCGACGACCGCGGACGCCGGTCCCGCGTCCTCTCCGTCGATCCGCGCAAGGGCCGCGCCGTCGTCGAGGGCGTCAACCGCGTCTACAAGCACCTTAAACGCTCGCGCAAGAACCCGCAGGGCGGCCGCCTGGAGATCGAGGCCCCGGTCCGCATCTCGAACCTCCAACTCGTCTGCTCCAAGTGCGACCGGCCCGTCCGCACCGGCACGAAGGTCGCCGACGACGGCAAGAAACGCCGCGTCTGCCGCAAGTGCGGCGCCGACCTCGGAGAACTTTAAAAAAACCCCATGGCCCGACTGCTCCAGCGCTATCGCGACGAAATCGTGCCGCAACTCGCGGCCCGCCTGGGCCGGCGCAACGTCCTCAGCCTGCCGCGACTCGACAAGATCGTCGTCTCCATGGGCCTCGGCAGGGCGCACGACGAGCCGAAGCGCGTCGAGGCTGCCGTCGAGGACCTCGCGATCATCACCGGCCAGAAGCCGCTCCTGACGAAGGCCAAGAAGAGCGTCTCCGCGTTCCGCCTCCGCGAGGGCATGACCATCGGCTGCAAGACCACCCTTCGCGGGGCAAGAATGTACGAGTTCCTCGACCGCCTCATTAACGTGGCCATCCCGCGGTTCCGCGACTTCCGGGGCCTCGACCCCGGCGCATTCGACGGCCGCGGCAACTACAACATGGGCGTGAACGAGCAACTGGTGTTCCCCGAGGTCCGGGTGGACAAGGTCCAGTTCCAGCAGGGAATGAACATCACTATAGTCATCACTAACAGCTGTTCCGACGAGGAATCGCGGTGGCTGCTGGAAGGGTTCGGCTTCCCGTTCCGCCGCGACTAGCCGTTCAACCGAGGGTGTCATGGCGACGAAAGCACAGCGACTGAAGTCGAAGCGCGAGCCGAAGTTCTCGACGCGCCGCCGCCGCCGCTGCGAGTTGTGCGGCCGGCCCCGCGCCGTGTACCGCAAGTTCGGCATCTGCCGCATATGTTTCCGGAACCTCGCCCACGAGGGCAAGATCCCGGGCGTGCGCAAGGCTTCCTGGTAATCCGGAAGGAGCGAGACTGGCGATGACGAAGGACACCGTCGCCGACATGCTGACGCGGATCCGCAACGGCCTGGCCCGCGGGCGCCGCCACGTCGACGTCCCCGCATCAGGGGTCTGCCGCGGCGTCCTGGCCGTCCTGCGCGCCGAAGGATACATCCGCTCCTTCGATGAAATCCAGGACGGACGCCAGGGTATCATCCGCATCTTCCTCAAGTACGGGCCCGACGGCGAACGCATCATTACGCACCTGAAGCGCGAGTCCAGGCCCAGCCTCCGCCTCTACAAGAAGGTCGGAGACATTCAGCCCGTCCTCGGCGGCCTGGGCGTCGCCGTATACTCCACGCCACAGGGCATCGTCAGCGACCGCCAGTGCCGGCGCCTCAAAGTGGGCGGCGAACTCCTCTGCACCGTCTGGTAGGAGGCTCTTTCATAAGCGGATGTGGCACGGCTGGCTTGCCCGGCCCCGCCTGCCGGCCGGCGGGCAGGCCGTGGGAAACATCGGTGGTGCTCCGTCACGGCCGGACAAGCCGGCCGTGCCACGCGGCGTACGATGCGAGAACGTGTTGTGCAGCAGCCTCTAACGAGGCCGGCCGAGAGGTTACGATGTCGCGAATCGGTAAAAAACCGGTCCCCATACCCGAGAAGGTCAAGGTGGCCGTCTCCGGCAACACCGTGAACGTCGAGGGGCCGAAGGGCAAACTACAGTGGGCCTTCGACCGCACCCTGAGCGTCGTCGTCGACGACGCCGCAAGGCAGGTGCGCGTCCAGCGACCCGACGACCAGCGCCGCAGCCGCGCGCTGCACGGTCTGACGCGGGCCCTTATCGCCAACATGGTGCGCGGCGTAACGGAGGGATACCAGCGGGGGCTGGAACTCTACGGCACAGGCTACTCCGTCAACGTCCAGGGCAGGAAACTGGTGCTACAGTGCGGCTTCGCGCGGCCGGTCGAAAAGCCCATGCCGCCCGGCATCGAGATCCAGGTCGACGTGGCGGCGACGCGCGGCAACGACACGCCGGCACGCTTCTGGGTGCGCGGCCCGGACAAGCAACTCGTGGGCGAGTTCGCCGCAGAGGTGCGCCACCTGAAGCCCCCGGAGCCGTACCTGGGCAAGGGCTTCCGCTACCTGGGCGAGCACATCCGACGCAAGGCCGGAAAGACCTTCGTCGGCGGCGCCACGACGTAACCGGCTGTCTTGCAGCCGCGCGTGGCACGGCCGGCTTGTCCGGCCGTGGGGCGGCAGCGCCGTACCGGGCGCGCGGCGGCCGTCAGTTCAGCCGCCCGGCTTGCCGGGCGCATGTTCGAAGGATATATGTAACATGATGGGTATCAAGGTCAAACGCGCCGCCCTCAAGCGGCGCCACATGCGCAGCCGCAGACGCCTCGAAGGCACGCCCGAGCGCCCCCGGCTGAGCGTCTATCGCAGCCTCAAGCACATGTACGCGCAGGTGATTGACGACGTCTCCGGACGCACGCTCGCGGCCGCGTCCACCCGGAGCGAACCCCTCAAGGGGACGCTCAAGTCCGCGGGAGCCGTCGCGGCGGCGGCAAAGGTCGGGCAACTGCTGGCCGAGAAGGCCAAGGCCGCCGGCATTACGGCGGTCTGCTTCGACTGCGGCGGGCGCAAGTACCACGGCCGCGTCAAGGCCCTGGCCGAGGCGGCCCGCAAAGGCGGCCTGAAGTTCTAGCCCGGCGGCGGGCCGGACGGCCCGCAGGGCGGAGGTCAAAAGCGAGTGGCAACCGAGCGGGACAACTTCTTCGGCGATACCGGCGAACTGGTCGAGTCCGTCGTCGCCATCAACCGGTCGGCCAAGGTCGTCAAGGGCGGCCGGCGGTTCAGTTTCGCCGCCGTCGCCGTCGTCGGCGACCGCCGCGGCCGCGTCGGCCTCGGCTACGGCAAGGCCAACGAGGTGCCCCCGGCCGTCGAAAAGAGCATCTCCGACGCCAAGAAGAACCTCGTGCGCATTCCCCTGAAGGGCGACACGATTCCACACGAGATCCTCGGCCGCTTCGGCGCGGCACGCGTCTTCATGCGCCCGGCCGGGCCGGGCACCGGCGTCATCGCGGGGGGCGGCGTCCGGGCCGTCTGCCAGATGGTTGGCATCCGCAACATCCTGACGAAGGCCATGGGCAGCACCAACCCGGTCAACCTCGTCAAGGCCGCCATGAACGCCCTGACAAACCTCAAGGACGCCCGCGACGTCTCGCGGCTGCGGGGCGTGCCGATGGAAGAACTCGTGCCGCGAGATGCCGCCGCGGCCGGCCCGATGCCGCCGCTTCCGGCGTCCCCGGCCCCGGCGGCGGTCCCGGACCAGGATGCGGCCCCGGCCCAGGATGAAGGACCCGCGCAGTGAACCTCACGGCCATCAAGAAAAGCGCCAGGCGGCATGAACCCCGCATCCGCGTCGGGCGCGGCATAGGCTCGGGCCTCGGCAAAACCAGCGGCCGCGGACACAAGGGCATGAAGTCGCGGTCCGGCTATTCCCGGCGCCTTACGCACGAGGGCGGCCAGATGCCCCTGTTCCGCCGCATGCCCAAGGCGGGCTTCTCGAACGCCCGCTTCCGCGTCCCCGTGACGGTCGTCAACGTGGAGGACCTGGGCGAGTTCCAGGCCGGCGCGACCGTCGGGCCGCACGAACTCCGCGGGGCGGGCATAATCCGCGGTAAACTTTACCGGCTGAAGGTCCTGGGCCGCGGCGAACTCGCGCAGGCCCTCACGGTGCGGGCGCACGGATTCAGCGCCGCCGCCGCCGAAAAAATCGCCAAGGCGGGCGGCAAGGCGGAGGTCATCCCGGCGTGATAGCCTCGCTCGTCAATATATTCAAGATCCCCGAACTCAGGCGGAAGATACTCTTTACCCTCCTCATTATCGTCGCCTACCGCATGGGCATGTACATACCCATCCCGGGGACCGACGCCGGATACCTTGAGACGCTCGTCAGCCGCGAGGAAGGCGCACCGGCCGGCGGCATCGGCGGTTACCTGGACTTCATCGCCCGCATCACGGGCGGCAGTTTCCAGCCGTTCCTCTTCGCGCTCGGCATCATGCCTTACATCAGCGCGTCCATTATTCTCCAACTCCTGACGCAGGCCGTCCCCAGCCTCGAAAAACTCGTCAAGGAAGGGGAGGCCGGACGGCGCAAAATAAACGAGTACACGCGGTACCTGACGGTCCTTTTGTGCCTCGTCCAGGGCATCTTCGTGTACAAGGCCGCCTGGCTGGGGTCGCACAGCCCCGTCAGCCCCACGATGTACTTCCTGGTGGCCGTCATGGCCATGACCGCCGGCACGCTCTTCCTGATGTGGCTGGGCGAACTGGTGGACGAGTTCGGCATCGGCAACGGCATCTCGCTCATCATCATGGCGGGCATCGTGGACCGGCTGCCGGCGGTGGCGGCGTACCTGCGCGACAGGGCGACGCTGGAGTTCCTCAGTTTCCAGGCCGAAAAGCAGATCGGCATCGAGATGGTCCTCCTGATCGCCCTGATGTTCGTCGGCGTCGTCATCGGCGTCGTCCTGATTACGCAGGCCCAGCGCCGCATCCCCATCCAGCAGGCGAAGCACACGCGCGGCCGCCGGGTCTTCGGCGGGCAGCGCCAGTACCTGCCCCTGCGCGTGAACCAGGCGGGCGTCATCCCGGTCATCTTCGCATCCAGCCTCCTCTACATCCCGATGTACCTGCTCGGATGGCTGCACAACGCGGTGTTGCAGCATATCAGTTGGCTCAAGATGGAGTACAAACTCGACGACCCGGGCTTCTTCTGGAATCTCATGGACGGCCTGACGTTCGAGGTCCAGCAGATGTTCGACTACTCCAGCCTTATCCACCTGCTGGTGTACGTGGCGCTCATCTTCGTCTTCTGCTACTTCTGGACGGCCATCCAGTTCCAGCCGCGAGAGATGTCCGACCACCTGCGCGACTGGGGCAGTTTCATCCCGGGCATGCGGCCGGGACGCCGAACCGCGGAGTACCTCGAACGCGTCATGAACCGCATCACGTACGTCGGCTCGGCGTTCCTGGCCGCCGTGGCCATCGTCCCGATTACCGTCAGCCTGGTGACGGGCGTCAGCATGCTGATGACGGGGTTCCTGGGCGGCACGGGCCTTCTGATTATCGTCAGCGTCGCCCTCGACGTGGTCCAGCGCATAGAATCGCACCTTATCATGCGCCACTACGAGGGCTTCCTGGTCGAGGGCCGCGTGCGCGGCAGGGTGAGTTAATCGCGCGTCGAGCCGCGGGTGTGAACCCGCGGCCGCGCAAGTTGCGCCGCCGGCGCGGGGCCGGCAGGTGCTGGGGAGGCTGGGTTAGCGTGCGACTGGTGTTCATGGGCCCGCCCGGGGCCGGCAAAGGCACTCAGGCCAGGGCTGTCGCCCAGCGCTGCGGCATTCCGCACGTGTCGAGCGGCGACATCTTTCGCGCGGAGATCGATAACAAAACGCCGCTCGGATTGAAGATTCGGTCGTATCTTGAAACAGGCGAACTCGTGCCCGACCCGATAACGGTCGAGGCGGTGGCCGGCCGGCTGGCTGCGGCCGACTGCGCGGCGGGGTGGCTCCTGGACGGGTTCCCGCGGACCCTGGGCCAGGCCGAGGCGCTGGACCGCGCGCTGGCGGCCGGCGGAGACAAACTCTGCGCCGTCGTCAACCTGGAGGTTGAGCCGGAGATAATCGTCCGGCGCATGGGCGGCCGTCGCTCGTGCCCGAAGTGCGGACGCATCTACCACGTGGAGTTCATCAGGCCGCGCGTCCAGGGCGCCTGCGACGTTTGCGGGGCCGCTCTCGTGGCGCGCCAGGACGATAAGCCCGACACGGTGCGGGAGCGGCTGGCCACGTATCACCGGCAGACCGCGCCGCTTGTCGAATACTACGAGCGCCAGGGCCTGCTCGTCCGCGTGGACGGCGGCGGCACGCCCGACGAGGTGCGGGCGAGGCTCTTTGAACAACTGAAGGCTTTCGTCGGCAGGTGACGCCGCACCACATGACCATCAGCACCAAGAGCGCCGAGGCGATTGAAAAAATGCGGGCGGCCGGCTGCGTTGTGGCAGAGACCCTTGAACTTCTCCGCGAACTCTGCCGCCCGGGCACGACCACCGGCCAACTCGACGCCGAGGCCGTGCGCCTGTTCGGCCGGTGCGGGGCAAGGAGCCTGTTTCTCGGACAGCCGCACCCTCGCGGCGGACGGCCGTACCCGGGCAACATCTGCGTCTCCGTCAACGAGGAACTGGTGCACGGCATTCCGGGGCCGCGGGCCGTCGTCGAGGGCGACATCGTCTCGGTGGATGTGGGCGTGCAGAAGGACGGGTGGTGCGCCGATGCGGCCCGTACGTTCGCGGTCGGCCGCGTGCCGCCGCGAGTGGAGGAACTCCTGGCCGCCACGGCCGAGGCGCTCCAGGTCGTCCGCCGCGAGGCACGGGCCGGCGTCTTCTGGTCCGCCGTGGCGGGGCGGATGCAGGACCTGGTGGAGCGCCGCGGGTTCTCCGTGGTCCGCGAGTACGTGGGCCACGGCATCGGCCGGGAAATGTGGGAGCCGCCGCGAGTGCCCAACTTCATCGGGGCCGACATGGACCGCGACGATTTCCTCCTGGCCGAGGGCATGACGCTGGCGGTCGAGCCGATGGTGAACCTCGGCACGCGATACGTCCGCGAGCAGGGCGACGGCTGGACCGTCGTGACCGCCGACGGCAGGCCGTGCGCACATTTTGAGGATACGTTCGTTGTTCGCCGCGACGGGGCGGAACCCCTGACGCGGCCGGGGCCGGGCGAGGAAAGGTGACGGCGGCACGTGGCCAAGGACGTCATCAAGGTGGAAGGCAAAGTCGTCGAGGCGCTCCCGAACGCCATGTTCCGCGTTGAGTTGGAGAACGGCCATCGCGTCCTGGCCCACGTCTCCGGCCGCATGCGGATGAACTTCATCCGCATACTCCCGGGCGACCAGGTGACGGTGGAACTGTCGCCGTACGACCTTTCTAAGGGACGCATCGTTTACCGGGCGGGGTAGGGCTGTCGAGCCCGTCGCTGAAGCGGCGGGTTGTCCGAATTCGCCGACGAGGTGTACTGCTTATGAAAGTACGAACCAGCGTCAAGCGCATTTGCGAGAACTGCAAGGTCGTCCGGCGGGCGGGCGTCGTGCGGGTCATCTGCTCCAACCCGCGCCACAAGCAGCGCCAGAAAATGCGCGTCAAGAGGAATTGAACCATGCCACGTATCGCGGGTATCGACGTTCCGGCCGATAAAACCACCTGGTGCGCGCTGACGTACATCCACGGCATCGGAAAATCGTCGGCCCTCAGAATCTGCCGCGAGGCGGGCATCAAGCCCGACGGCCGCATGAAAGACCTCACCGAAGACGAAGTCGGCCGCATTGCCGCCGTCATCGACCGCGGCTTTGTCGTCGAGGGCGCCCTCAGGCGACAGGTCCTCCAGAACATCGCGCGCCTTAGGGACACAGGGTGCTATCGAGGTGCCAGGCACCGGAAGGGCCTGCCCGTTCGGGGGCAGCGAACCCGCACCAATGCGCGGACCCGGAAGGGTCCGCGAAAGACCGTGGCCGGCAAGAAGGGCGTGAAAGAACTGCATTAGCGCGCGGCGCGTGGGCGCGAGGCGCAGCAACGCAGGCCGGGACAACGCCCCTGCATGGCGCGAGCCCTGGGCGCGAGGCGCAGGCGATCGCGCATTTGATGAGTGGAGAGGCAATGGCCAAGAAGAAAAAAGTCAAGCGTGCGGTCGCGAAGGGCGTCGCCTACGTGCAGGCAACGTTCAACAACACCATAATCACGATAACGGACCCCGGCGGGAACGTGCTGTGCACCGACTCGGCCGGCACGATCGGATTCAAGGGCAGCCGCAAGTCCACCCCGTTCGCCGCCCAGCGGGCGGCCGAGGCCTGCGCCGGCAAGGCCATAAAAATGGGCATGCACGAGGTGGAAGTCCGCGTCAAGGGGCCCGGCAGCGGCCGCGAGTCGGCCATCACCGCCCTCCAGGCGGCCGGCCTGAAAGTGACCGCCATCGAAGACGTGACGCCGATTCCCCACAACGGATGCCGCCCCCCCAAGCGGAGGCGCGTATGACCCGGAGGCGCGTGTAGCCCGAAGGCGCATCTAACCCGGAGGCGCATATTACGCGGCGGCTCGCGCCGTCGCATACCGAGAACCCGCATGCCCGCCCCCGCGGCGCCGGCGGGATGGGAGGTCCAGAACACGCATGGCTCGTTACACGGTTCCCGTTTGCCGCAAGTGTCGGCGGGCGGGCATGAAACTCTACCTGAAGGGCGTGCGGTGCGAGACGGCCAAGTGTGCCATCGAAAAGCAGTGGCGGAATAAGCCGCCCGGGGCCCATTTCTGGATCAGGCGTCGGCCGTCGGAATATGGCGTGCGCCTGCGCGAGAAGCAGAAATTGCGCTGGTACTACGGCATCCTGGAGCGCCAGTTCCGCAAGTTCCTGGCCCAGGCCCAGCGTTCCAAGGGGTCCACGGGCGAAACGCTCCTGATCCTCATGGAGCGGCGCCTTGACAACGTGGTGTACCGGCTGGGGTTCACCCCCAGCCGGAAGGCCGCCCGGCAGATCGTCAGCCACGGCCACATCCTGGTGAACGGCCGCGGGACGACCGTGGCGAGCCTGAAGGTGAAGCCGGGCGACGTTATCGAGGTGCGCGACCGCACGTCCAGCCGCAACCTTGTGCGCACGTGGCTGGCGGAAGAGGAAGGCCGCGTCGTGCCGCAGTGGCTGTCGGCCGACCCAGCCAACTGCCGGGGCGAGGTCAAGTCGCTGCCCGGCCGCGACGACATCTCCCTCCAGGTCAACGAACAGTTGATCGTGGAGTTTTGCAGCCGCTAGCCCCAGGGGCGAGGAGGCGAATACCGTGATGCGCATCAGATGGAAGGGCCTTGAACTGCCGACCCGCGTGGTCCTGGACGCCGCCACGGCCACGCCCACCTACGGCATGTTCATCGCCGAGCCGTTCGAGCGCGGCTTCGGCGTGACCATCGGCAACAGCCTGCGGCGGATACTGCTGTCGAGCCTCGAGGGCGCCGCCGTCACGGGCGTCAAGATCGAGGGCGTCCTGCACGAGTTCTCCAGCATCGACGGCGTCATGGAGGACGTGACCGACCTCGTGCTGAACGTCAAGGGCCTGGTCGTCCGCCTGGAGGGCGCCGAGCCCCGCACCGTGATCCTCGAGGCCCGCGACCCCGGGCCGGTCACCGCCGCCATGATCCAGACCGACCCGAACGTCGAGGTCATCAACAAGGATCACAAGATCTGTACATTATCAAAGAAGATGGATTTCCGGATGGAACTCCGGGTGGCCAAGGGCCGCGGCTACGTCATGGCCGAGGAGAACACCCCCGAGGGCGACCAGGAGGTCGGCTACATCCCGGTCGACAGCCTCTTCTCGCCCGTCGAGCGCGTGCGGCACCGCACCGAGGACACCCGCGTCGGGCACCGCACCAACTACGACCGCCTCGTCCTGGAAGTCTGGACCAACGGCACGCTCGCGCCCGACATGGCCCTCGTGGAGGCCGGCAAGATCCTCCGCAAGCACCTCAACCCGTTCGTCGAATACTTCCACCCCGGGGAGGAGGTGGGCGCCGAGGTTGCCGCCGCCGAAGAGGCCGCCCCGGAGGAGTACGTCTCGGAACTCGAACGCAAACTCGCCATGCCCATCGCCCAACTGGAACTCTCCGTGCGGGCGGCCAACTGCCTGGAGTCCGAGAACATCATGACCGTCGGCCAACTGGTGCGCCTCTCGGAAGAGGAACTCCTGGCCATCCGCTCCTTCGGCAAGACCAGCCTGCGCGAAGTGAAGCGCAAACTGGCCGACCTCGGCCTGTCGCTGGGCATGGACCTGGAGGGCGTTACGGCCGGCGGCGGGGGCGGCGGCGGCGGCAGCACATGACGGCCCTGAATCGCGGAGAACCGTGACATGCGTCACCTGAAGAAAGGCCGCAAACTCGGCCGCAACAAGGCCCACCGCGCAGCCACGTTGCGTGCCCTTGCGGCCGCACTGATTGAGCACGAGGCCATCACGACGACCGTGCCGAAGGCCCGCGAGGCGAGCCGCTTCGTGGACCGCCTCATCACAACCGCTCGCGGCGCGACGCTGGCCGCCCGGCGTCTGGTGGCGTCGCGCCTCGGGAGCGAGCCCGCCGCCAAGAAACTCTTCGAAGACGTGGCCGGCCGCTACGCCGGCCGGCCGGGCGGCTTTACTCGGATCGTGAAACTTGCCAGGTTCCGCATCGGCGACGGGTCGCAACTGGCCCGCCTGGAACTCGTGGAAAAACGCGAAAAGCCCAAGGCCGAAAAGAAAGAAGAAAGCAAGTAACTGAGTGACTGAATGACTCGTGCGGGGGGCGAGCGGTAAGGGGCGGGGGCCGACCATTGATTCTACTCTCTTCGCGCGGCGGGTCTCCGAAGGCACGGTCGGCCCCTTGACAGGGCCGCGAGTCTCTGCGAGGATGTAGTTGCCACAGAAGCAGGGCGGAGGAGGAGTGTGGGTCATGGCGGATTTGCTTTCTGAAGAGATCAAGACATATGAGGCCAACTTCGAGGCGCTTCTCGGTGCCCACGAGGGAAAGTTCGTCGTTATTCGGGGAGCAGAAGTGCAAGGCACCTTCGATAATCAGATGGACGCAGTGGCTTGGGGCTATCGTAGGTTGGGGAACGTGCCGTTCTTGGTCAGGCAGGTCGTTAAGGTGGATGTGCCGTTGAGTTTCGTGTCCAACCTGTTGGGGGTCTAAGATGCCCTCATTCACCGCGCAGATTCCCAACCTCCAGGTTCTGGGTCCGCTTGTGGACATGAGCCTCTGGATAAGCACCCCCCTTGAGGAAGTGCTGAAAGAAGCCCGCCAGAGCATCCCCGACCCGGTGGCAGCCAAAGGAATGATTGACACAGGTGCGACCGGAAGCGTCATCCATCCTTCTATCGCTCAACAATTGGCGCTGAAGCCAGTCGGGGTTGTGAGAATCAGCACCCCTTCTTCGGAGGATGTGCCCTGCTACCAGTATGCCGTCCGGCTTATCTTTCCGAACAGGGTGATAGTTGAGACACTCGCAATCGAGGCTCCCCTGAGAGGCCAGCAGATTCAATGTCTTGTCGGCCGCGATGTGCTCGCTCATGGTGTTCTCGTGTACACGGGTTACATAAACCAGTTCACCCTTAGTTTCTGAGTCGCTTCCTGGCCGTTCAACACGTGGCGGCAATTGCCCCGGCAGCCCTTCCCTGCGGTCAAGGTCTCTCTTGCGCGCACGTGTCGGCGGCCACGGCGGGCGTTTTTTGCTGTCCAGTCGAGATTCGAAAACCTAGAATCGCAAACCGCCGAGCCGCCGACAAAGGGGTCTTAAACGCAGAGAGCGCCGAGGTTGCAGAGGACCACTGACAACGACTGACTGGTTGTCAAGAACAGAATCGTTTCTCTCTGCGTTGAATCGAAAGGCCGGGCCGGCCTGGAGCGGAGGAGGCGCAATGGCAGACTGCATTTTCTGCAAGATCGTGGCGGGCGAGGTGCCGTGCACGAAGGTCTTGGAGGACCCCGTGTGCCTTGTGTTCATGGACATCAGCCCGATATCGCCCGGGCACACGCTGCTGATACCGAAGAAGCACTATGAGTCGATGATGGAGATGCCTGCCGGCGATGCGGCCCACATGGGCGGGCATCTGCCCGCGCTGGCCGCGGCCGTCAAGGCCGCCGCGGGGGCGGAGGCGCTGAACGTGCTCCAGAACAACGGGCGTGCGGCCGGGCAGGCCGTCGCGCATCTGCACATCCATCTTATTCCGCGCTGGGCGGGCGACGGCCTGGGGTTCCGATGGCCCGCGAAGGCGGCCGACCCTGCCGCCCTGGCGCGGCAGGCCGAGGCGATCCGTCAACGGCTCGGGGCGTAGGCCGGAAAGGGCGAAGGCGCGGATGCGCAGGGGAGCGGACAAGGCGGCGCACGTGCGGCCCGGCAGGAGGAAAGGCGGGCGGCCGGGCGACAGTCCGCCGGCCCTCCCGCCGGGGGCGGTGCGGATCGAAGTCAAGCCGCACTACCGGAACATCCCGGACGAGGCGCTGCTGGAGGACCTGCGGCGCGTGGCGCGGCTGGTCGGGAAGCCGACGCTCACTCTGAGCGAGTATGCAAAACACGGGCGCTATTGCGACGTGACGGTGCGCAACCGGTTCGGCTCCTGGAAGGACGCGCTGCTGCGGATCGGGAAAAGCCCGGGCGTTGAACAGAATGCAACGAGGGATGATCTGTTGTACAACATTCTTGCGGTCTGGGTGCAGTTGGGCCGGCAGCCGGAGTTGAAGGATATGCGCCGGCCGGTGTCGAAGTTCAGCGTGCAGCCGTACGTTTCGCGGTTCGGCAGTTGGAGCAGGGCGCTGGATGTTTTCGGCGAGTGGCTTCACTGGGGCGACCCGCCGTGGTACGAGGAGGCGCGGGCGGCGCAGCGCGCGGAGGAGGAGGCGGCGGCGGCGCGGGCGGCCGAGGAGCGCCGGCGAGATCGCCGCGGGGACCGCCGGGCGAAGGGCAGAAAGCGGCGGCAGCCGAACCTGCGGCAGCGTTTCCAGGTGATGCGCCGCGACGGTTTCCGCTGCCGGATATGCGGCCGCAGCCCGGCCAGTCATCCCGGCGTGCAACTGGACATCGACCACATTGTCCCCTGGTCGAAGGGGGGCGAGACGGCGATCGGCAACCTTCAGACGCTGTGCTCGGACTGCAACCAGGGGAAGGCCGCCCATCACGAGCCGCGGGCGGGCCGCAGGAAAAAGCGGGGCCGCCGCCCGGGTCGGTAAGAGACGGTGTTATGTTAAAGGGTGAGCAATGAAGATGCGCATTTTCGCCGCGGCGCTGGCGTGTCTGGCCGGGGCGTTCGCGGCGGGCGGGGCGGGGAGGCAGGGCCCGGCGGCGGGCCCGGCGTACGTGTTCAGCCTCTTCGGCGCAGAGCGCGACACCGTGTGTGGCACGGCCGGATTGTCCGGCCGTGGCGGATGGGCGCTGACTTCTGACACGGCCGGGCAAGCCGGCCGCGCCACGGCGCGGGAGGAGGGGGGCGGGCGCGTCCTCATCGTGGCGGATGAACGGCCGCAGATGGAGGTCCTGGCCGGGTTTCTCCGCGCGGAGGGCCGCTACGAGACGCGGATCGCCGACCAGAAGGACCTGCCGGCGGACCTGGGGGTCCACGCGGCCGTATTTATGTATGTCCACTCAAAGTTTCTGCCGGAGCCGGAGAAGGCCCTCATCCGCTATGCCGCGGAGGGAGGGCGCCTCGTCGTGCTGCATCACGGCATGGCCAGCGCCCGCGCGGGCAACCCGGACTGGCTGCGCATGGCGGGCATCCGCATCGCGCCGCGGACCGACGCGAAGCACCCGTGGCGGGTGGTCGGGCAGACGACGCACACCCTCGTGAACCTCCAGCCGCGCCACTACATCACGTCGCGCGGCGTGAGGTACGACCGCACGGTCAGGTACCGCTCGTCGGACGAGCCGAGCGCGGAGGGGGAGTTCCCGGGGCTGGACCTGCCGAACACGGAAGTGTTTCTGAACCAGCAGTTCACGGACGGGCGCGAGAAGACCGTCCTCTTCGGCAGCATGTGCACCGACCCGCAGACGGGCGAGACGATAATGCAGGACCGCGGCGGGTGGTACAAGCCCGCCGGCAAGGGGTGGCTGTTCTACCTTCAGCCCGGACACGCCGAGTCGGACTTCCGCAACCTCAATTACTGCCGGATCATCCTTAATTGCCTGACCTGGCAGCCGCCGGCGGAACAGGCGGGATAGGATTCTTGCACAGACCCGCCGCAGGTGGCATGATGGCGGCACGGTCGCGGCCGTCAACCCCGGAAGTCTCCGGCCGGGGGCGCCCCGGCCTTGGCGGCAGCCGAACCACGAGGGTCCATGAAAGCGAGGTCAACCACCATGCTGAAACCGAGATTTGCCCTGGTGCTGACGGCGGCGATGGCCGCCTGGGCCGCGGGGGCGGCGGGGGCGGCTCCGGCGTCGAAACCTGAACCGCCGAAGGCTGCGCGGCCGGCCGCGGCTGCGCCCGCCACCGCCGCCGCGGACGAAACGGGCTTCGCCCCCATCTTCAACGGCAAGGACCTCTCCGGCTGGACCGGCGGCACGAAGGGCTACGCCGTCGAGAGCGGCGTCCTGGTGTGCCCGAAGGAAGGCGGCGGCAACATCTACACCGATAAGGACTACGGCGACTTCGTCCTGCGCCTGGACTTCAAACTCACCGCCGGCGGCAACAACGGCGTGGGCATCCGCGTCCCCAACGGCGGCCACGCGGCCTACGATGGAATGGAAATACAAATACTCGACGATACCGCCGACCAGTACAGGAACCTGAAGGTCTGGCAGTTCTGCGGCTCGATCTACGGCGTCGCGGCGGCCGAGAAGGGGCACCTCAGGCCCGTGGGCGAGTGGAACGCCATGGAGATAACCGCACGCGGACGCCAGGTGACCGTCAAACTCAACGGTGCGACCGTCGTGGATGCCGACCTGGACAAGGCCTCCGCCCCGAAGACGCCCGACGAGAAGGCGCACCCGGGCCTGAAGAACAAGGAAGGCCGCATCGCCTTCCTGGGCCACGGTTCGCGCGTGGAGTTCAGGAACATCCGCGTCAAGGAACTCAAGGGCGAGGCGGGCGCGAAGTGAGCCGGCGGCGGGCCAGCGGGCGGGAGGCGTGCGGCGTCGCGGCCGGGCGGGCGGCCGCGGCGGCGCTGGCGATTGTGTTCCTGGCCGTCCGCGCGGCCGGGGCGGAGGCGCCGGCCGCGCCGCCTGCCCCGTCGCCCGGCGCGCAGGCCCCAGCCGCGGCCGCGGCCGCCGCGGAATCTCCGCCGTCCGCGGGCTCCTACGCCGTGGTCGTCAGCGCCAAGACGAACGGCGAGAAGGCGTGGCGGGCGGTGGTCGACGCCCTGCGCTTCAAGTACGGCGGCGCGGTCA
>Ga0194112_10003749_pt1 | contig 21046 bp, 14 predicted proteins | sample TA2MahC400mmetaG_FD_146191 | JGI IMG/M metagenome (GOLD analysis project Ga0194112, IMG submission 146191) | Freshwater microbial communities from Lake Tanganyika, Tanzania - TA2015016 Mahale Deep Cast 400m | ecosystem: Environmental > Aquatic > Freshwater > Lake | place: Tanzania: Lake... | reverse complement strand
GGCCGGTCATGTGGATGATGGCCTTCACGCCGTGGTCGTCCGAGCGGAAGTAGGGGTAGCGGTGGTCGCTGGCCGTGCTGTCAATGAAGCGGGGCTTGCCGTTGGGCAACACCAGGCTGATGCAGTGATTGGCGTCGGGGATGGGGATGTCGGTGACGGCCCGCCCCTCGTCGTTGGTCTGGACGATGGCGGGGTATGCCTCGATGCCCACGGCCTTGGCGAGGCTGGCCAGGACGATCGCCTTGTCCGTGCAGTCCCCGTAGCCGTTCTTCAGGGTCTCGGAGGCCGGGTGGCCGGCCCAACTGCTCGACAGCGAGCCCTTGATGGACATGTAGTTGACGTTGCGCTGGACCCAGTGGTAGATGGCGGCGAGCTTCTCGTCGTCGGTCTTGGCCTCGCCGACGATCTTCTTCGCCAGCGAAACGACGTCGGAGGTCGTTTCGATCCGCTCGCGCTGGTAACCGCCCGTCCGCTTGTGCAATTCGTCCCAGTCGAAAAAGAGCGAGCAGTGGACGGCAGGGGCGATTTCGGAGCGGTGGGGCATCATCGGCTCGGGGGTGTAGGGCGGGATGTCGTGCATCACCCAGCGATAGACATCGTAGCCGCCGCGAGCCGAGCGCTTCGGCTCGCGGGCCTCGGGGGGCATGTTCCGCGTCGTCCAGTTCAGCTTCCGGCCACGCGGCACCGCCACGTCAATCACCGAGTCGAGGAACGCCTCGTCCCCCTGGAAGTAGAAGCTGGGGAAGAAGTAGTCGGGCACGTCGGGATTGTAGTTGAGGAACTCGTAGGCATACTCGACCAGGCAGTCCACCTCGACGCCTGGGATTCGGCCTGAGAGGACGCGGCCGCGGGTGTCGAGGAACTGCGCTTCCTGGGAGGGTGTGGCGACCTTGAGGGTCGCGGGGTCGAGCCACTGGACCCGCCCGTCGGGCGCGATGGAGCGAGCGAAGAAGACGCGCTCGCGGCTGCGGCCCTCCTCGAAGCCGAGCGTGAGGTCGCCCGCCTTGCGGCCGCCCTCCTTGAGCACCAGGTGGAGGGCGTGGTAGCGGTAGATGCGCTTGCCGTCGGGCGTGAGGATTTCCTGGCCGTAGTCCAGGCATTGCACGGAGTCGGAGCCGGGGGCCTTAGCCGCCATGGCCTTCGCCCGCTCGCGGTAGCGGGCCAGCTCGGCGTCGCTGAGGGGCCGGAGGCCCTCGACGGCCCCCGCCGCCTGGCGGGCCGTGGCTTCCGCCTCCTGCACGGCGAGGGCCACCTCCTCGCGCCTCAGCGTGCGGCGGCCCACGCGCACCGTGTCGCCCTCCAGCCGCAGCGCGCCGGCGTGCTTCTGGCCGTCCCAGGTTTCCACGGTGAACTTCGGCTCGGCGGGTCCGAGGCAGGCGGCGATGCCGCAGAGGAGAAAGGCAAGGCAGGCGGCGGCTCGTTTCATCCGCATCTCCGTATTCGCCGGGATTCGGTCCTCCCCTTCTTCCAATCCTAGCATGAGCGCCCGCGCCGCTCAAGGCCGAGACCGCCCGCTGGCCGCGGGCGGGCGGCGCGGTGAGGCATGCCATCTGCATCGGAGGCAGTTCAGCGCCGGTGGCCTAGGCCTACAGGTGCTCGCCGGGCGGCAGGACGGAGGCGTGGTCTATCTCGCCCCGCGCAGCGTTCCACGTGGCGATTCGCAACCGCCGGTGTCGCTCATACTCCAGGATATCGTAACGGCCGTGAACCCGCAGGAGCTGGGCAAGACCGTCGCTGATCGGGCAAGGCGAGACCAACAGGGCTGCGGCCGGCTTGACGACCAGCGAGTAGCCGAGGAGTTGGCACACGTCCATGAGAGTGATCTGGTCCGCCTTGCACTCGACCAACACCATCTGAGAGGACCGTGGGCTTATCACGATTCCCACCACATCAATCTTGATCTCCCACAGCTCACTCTGGGGGAAGCGCTCGAGCAGACCAAGCTGGCGCACGACGCGGCTCAGATGGGTGCGGTGGCAGTCGCGGGCGAAGACCTTGGACCGCGGCTGTCTGCTCTTGAGGTATCCCTTTAGCCACTCCACGACCGGTGCATACAGGCTCGCCTCATCCATCACCTTCCCCATCGTCTTCGTCAATGAGTGTCAGTTGTGGCGAGCGCCTCCCCTGTTGGCACCCAAGGGCCACACAGACCTTGAACGCTGCATTGAAGTGGCGGCGCACCTGGCACGGCAAGCGATCGCTGCGCTCATCCTGGTGCCTTGGCTTCCTGGACCGGACCGCGCGGGCCTTGGGGTTGCAGAGCTTGGCAGAACCCGGCGCTCGCTCCTGGTTCCACTTGACCAGTTCCTCAAACAGCCGCTGCTTGAAGGGGAAGCTGAAACCGACCGGGATGAACTCCTCGGCAAAGATGCGCATTCTGTGTTCCTTGGCCCACGCGCCGCCTCTGGGTGCCCGAATGTTCGGGTGCCCCCAGAGGATCTCCTGGACCTTCACACCCAACCGAACCTGCAAGAGAAAGCAGACCTGGATGGGCAGCAGCCAGTTGTCGTGCTGGAACTGGATGACAATGCGCTGCCTCCCCTCCGGCTCCATGTAGTGGTCGACCGCGCTGGGCTCAGCCGAAGTGTCTGCGATCCCGCGAACGAACTCCCGCACGATGTCCCGGGGGGCTGAGCGGATGACCTCCGGAACCTGGAAGTCGCGGTAGCTTGACCTGCTGTCACACAGGAGCTGCAGATTGCGCCAGGACATGGTGTTCTTGGTGAAGACCGCCATCAGCGCCACCTCGTGCTGGAGGCGCTCCACCTGGACATCCACCCCCAGCAACTCGGTGATCCTGCGGCGTACGTCATCGAGGCATAGCCTCAATTCGGTCTCACGATCGAAGGACAGCGTACTGCCAGGCAGCGTATGCACAGTGTCCAGCCGGTAAGGGAAGCGGATGACGAGCCGTCGGATGTCGCCCTCGGTCTGAAAGACCCCACGAGCCATGATCATGCCAAGCAGGTACGCAACGTCGGGGTCAAGGTAGTCCACCACGATGCCCCTCCTCGGTCAGGGCAGCTTACGCGGCCTTGCCGGCTTCTGGAAGATAAGGAGGAATTCGTGGGCGCGGTTGATGCGGAAGACGGAGGGATAGCCGAGCGGCCGCATGTTGTTATACTCACGTCGGCGGTCCCAGATGATCAAGTCGTCGTAAGAGAAGCCAATCCCCACCATGTGCCGCGCCAGGTCGGAATGGAAGGGGTAGAACACGTCCTTCTTGCGGAGATCCATCACATTCACGACGCAGTACTTGCCGGGGCGGAGGACGGTTAGGACTCCCGCGAACACGTCACACAGGGCATCAATGAACGCCCAGTAGTCCGCTATACGCGAGAGGTCGGCATGAGATGCGCCGTAATCGCGGATGTCCTTCCCATCGGCGGTGCGCTTCTGGCTCAAGATGTCCCAGTAGGGCGGCGAGGTGACGCAGAAGTCCACCGAATCCGGCTCGAGGAACTCGGTGATGCGCCTGGCATCGGCCCTGATGATCTTGACGCCATCGGCTGTCGTCTCGGCGCCGGCCTGCCCCCTCCCCATTCCTGGCAGCATCGCCTCGTCGCGCACGCGCCGCTCGGCCAGTTGGGCGAACTCAGGGTACACCTCGAAGCCCACGCCAACCCTGCCTAGCCTACGGGCCGCGACGATGGTGGAGCCAGACCCAAGGAATGGATCGAGGACCACGCGTTCATCGGCTCTCGTGAAGCACTCGATCAACCGCTCGACAAGGGCGGAAGGGAACATCGCGGGGTGCGCGAGCCGGCGCTCGGCAGGGGATTTCTCGATGTCGCTCCAGATGCTTATGGAGTTGCGCTGCCAGGCCTTGCCCTCGAGGTCGTTGGCCCTGCGCGCACACCTCCGACGCGGCGCCGGCGCCACCACACCTGTCGGGAACAACGTCGCCCGCTCTGTCTCACCCATCGGGTCAGTCCTGCCTCCCAGGCTTGCAGCACAGGACTGATCATAGGCTCACTGGTTCGGGTTGTCAAGCCTGTGCGCGCCCGCGCGGGCCTACTCCACATCTCTCCCGTGGATGCCATAGCGGGTGAGGCAGGGGTTGGGCTTGCCGTCGTTGGCGGGGCGGAGGGCCGAAGCGGCCACGAAGGCGGCGTGCCCGTCGGCGAACAGGAAGTTCCGCGTCCCGGCCCATACCCACCAGCCCGTGTCGCCGGCCACGCGCTCGTGGTTGCTCGTCCACTCGCCCGCGAGCACCTTTTGCGCAGGATTGCTCGCCTGGCCGCCGCGCTGGCCGATGGAGGGCTGGGGACTCGAATAGGTCACCTTCGTCTCCGCCATCGCGTCAATCTGCGCCGCGCTGTGGTAGAAGGCCATCGAGTAGGCGTAGCTGGTGGACTCGTACTTGTTCTCCGCCTGCTCGTCCTCCTTGCAGAACAGCACCGATGGGTTCTCGGGGTCAATCTTCTGGCCGAAGAAGGGCGCCACGAACCCCCGCCAGCCGCGGCCCATCCACAGCCAGTAGAACGGCTTGGCCGAAATGGGGTCCTGGGCGCACGGATAGAAATCGTCGTGCGCGTTCAGATAGGTGGCGAATGCCACCCCGATCTGCTTCAGGTTATTCGAGCAGAAGGTCTTGTGCGCCGCGCCCCGTGCCCGCGTGACCACGGGCATGAGCATCCCCATCAGCACCCCGACGACCGCGATGACGACCAGCAACTCGATCAGCGTGAACCCGCGCCGCGATACACCCACGGCAACCCCTCAGCCAGCCCGGATTGCCTTCCATTCTACTGAATCAGCCTGCCGCGTCAAGCCCCGCTTGCGTCGCGCCGCGCCCGCGGCGCGTGGCAGAGCTTGATAGCAGGCGCAACTGTTGCCGCACGGCATCAGAAGCGGCCGCAGCATCGAACGGGGTGTGCGCCACCTCATGGCCAACAAGGTGTGGGGCTTATAGGCGTCGTGCGGCGACGAAGAGCGAATCGCCCCAGCCCGTGGCCCGCGCCACGGCCCCCACCAGGCCGAGAACGAACCAGGACAGCCCGCGAACACCGTACCGCGGCGCCTGGCGCAAGCATGACTGCCGTCTGCCGTCTCCCCTCTGCCGTCTGCCGTCTGCCGTCTGCCGCTCGCGATGCCGGCCGGCCAACACGTCCATGACGGAGTTCTCGAGCTTCCCCACGCTGTAGGCGAGGGGGATGTGTTCGGAGCGCTCGCGCAGGATGGCGAAGCCCTCGGCAGCGAGGGCCTGGCGTAGCGTGCGGCGCGAGAACTGCACGAGGTGGCCGGGCGGCGTCGGGTGCTCCCAGGCCCCCATCGTGCAGGCGAAGAGGCCATAGGTCGCGCGCGGCACCAGGCCGCCGATGTCGGGCGTCGTCACCACCAGTAGCCCCCCGGGCTTCAGCAGCCTGTGGCACGCGGCCAGGGTCGCCCGCGGCGCCACCGTGTGCTCGAGCACGTCGAAGAGCGTCACCACGTCGAAGCTTTCGTCGTCGAGCGCCGAATCAGTCAGGTCGCCTTGACGCACGTCGAGGCCGCGCGCCCGGGCCTCCTCGACGGCTCGGCGGTTCAGCTCGACCCCCACAACCTCCCAGCCGCTGGCCTGGGCAAGCTCCAGGAAATGCCCCTTTGAGCAGCCGACATCGAGCAGGCGGCCACGCGGAGCGCGGGGCGCGGAGGCCCCGCCCACAAGGGCCTCGATCTGGCGGAGGCGGCGGGCGAAGTAGCTCCGCCGCTCCGCGTCGTTGAGCGCCGCGTGGTAGTCGCCCGTCGAGTAGAGGGCCTCGATCTCCTCGCGCGATGGCTGCGGCCACACGTAGACCAGGCGGCAGGCCAGGCAGCGGACGACGTCACACCCCCGCTTCGTCACGAGGCGGCGGCGCGCCGTCGCGCTGCAGAGGGGGCAGCCCTCAGGGCGATTGCCAATTGCCGATTGCCGATTGCCGATTTCAGACCCCACAGTCCTTGCCTATCTGTTCCTCGCCCTTCGGCTTCCTCTGCCGGCGGAGCGCATCGCGCAGGAGGCCCAGGACCTCCCAGAAGAGCTCTCGCTCGAAGAAGAAGAGGCCGGCGGCATAGCCCACGGCCCCCAGCACGACGAGGCCGCCCAGGGGCAGCCAGCCGATGAGGCCCCACTGGCGATAGGCGACGACCAGCCCCCCGCACACGGCCAGGGCCATCACCAGCGCCGCCTTCAGCGCGGGCGTGACCACCCGCAGCAACGGCTTCAGCGGGCACTGGAGCACGCGGCGCAACACGAAGGCGTTGCAGGCCATCGTGACGAGTCGGGCGATGAGAAGGCACATCGCCGCGCCCACGGCGCCCTGCCACAACACCAGCGGCACCACCGTGGCCGCCACGGCCACGAGGTTCACTACGCCGAGGTAGAGGTTGTACTTCGGCTTGCCCACGGAGACGTAGAGCTGCCCCGTCGTGGTGTCTACGGCCCGCACGAGGTAGAACAGCCCGAGCATCTGGAAGATGGGCACGCTCGGCAGCCAGCGGACCGGGAACACCAGGGGCACGGCCTCGGGCGCCAGGAGCACCAGCCCCCCGAGCAGCCCGGTCGAGAGGAGCGCCGAGAGGCGCACGATCCGGCAGTAGCTCGCCCGCAGGCGCGGCACGTCGTCCTGCACCCTCGCGTAGACCGAGATGGAGACGCTGCCGAAGATCGCCTCGCTCACCCAGCCGACGCCCCCGACCCAGATGGTGGCGAAGTGGTAGAGGCCCAAGGCCCCCACCGTGAGGAACTCGGCCAGCGCCAGCCGCTCGATGTTGCCGTAGAGCGCCATCACCACTGTCGCCGCCCAGAGGTACTTCGTGTAGTGCAGAAGCTCCTTGGCGACGGGCCAGTTGAACCGCAGCCGCGGCCGCAGCCCCGTGGGGCAGAGAAGCCAACCGAGGACCGAGTGGAGGAGCTCGCGGGACAGGCCGCCGACCGCGAGCGCCCAGTGCCGCTGCCCCTGCGGCAGCACCAGCGCCAGCACGATGGCCAGCGCCGTGCCCAACAGCACGCTGATGAACTCCACGGCGAAGAGCGCCCGAAAACGGAACTCCCGGTGGAACACGCCATCCGCCACCACCGCCACGGGCCGCAGGAAGAAGAGCAGCCCTAGCGCCCACAGGAGCGCCCGGTCCAGCGCATACGCCTGCGAGAACGGCCCCGCCGCCGCCAGCACCAGGTAGCTCAGCACCGCCGTGGCCAGGAGGAGCACCAACCCAGTGTCCACCGCCTCGCGCACGCGGTCGCGGCGCTGGACGATGGCGTAGTGCATCCCCAGGCTGGTGCAGCCGCGGATGATGGTGACGACGGCCATCGCCGCGGCCATCAGCCCGTAGTCCCGCTTGTCCAGCAGCCCCGCCAGGATGTAGGCCCCGACGGCCTGGATGCCCTGCGAGGCGTAGGTGGCCAGCGCGCGCCACTTGGCCCCGCTGATCGCCTTCTCCCGCAGCCCGTCGGGCATCTCAGCCACTCCTCGCGGAACAGACGGCACTCAAGAAGGACGCCAGCCTACGGCGCCACCCCAGCCCCCGCAGGGGGCGGCAGAAGGCCCGGCCCGTGCGCCCGATGGCCTCTGCCGCCCCCTGCGGGGGCTAGGGTCGGGGCGGTTCCCCTTTCCACTTACGCCCGTGGCTACCTCCTGTCGCCCTTCGGGCTGGGCCACGCTCTTGGGACAGCACCATTCTGGACATTCCACCTTCCCGCTACGGAGAAGTGGGCTACCACGGCCCCCGGGGCCCGGGCAGCGCCCGCGGGGCGAGGAGCCGCGCCACCAGCCGCCCGACCACGGGCACCCGCCGCCAGCGCGCGGCGAACTGCCAGCGCGCACGGGCCGCGTCCACCCGCCCATCGCTCAACTCCCGTGCGTAGCGGCTCGCGGCCTCGGCCGCGGTGGCCAGCTCGACCCCCGGCTCCGCGCGGCACCACTGGAGCAGGCGAGCCAGGCCGGCCAGGCTCGTCCGCCCGTAAACGCGAGCCAGCGGGTCCGCGCTGTTCGCAAAGCTGAACTCGTGGAACATGCACACGAGGAAGCTGCGTCCACGACGCCGCAGGCACGCACGCGCGGTTCGCTGCACGTCGGGCAGCCCCGTGGTGTGCGGCAGGGCGACAAGCGGCGGTGTCGCATCTTCAATTGGCACATAGCGGCCATGTGCGAATTGAAGATGCGACACCGGCGGCCCCGACAACGCCGCACACAGCACCTGGAAGCCCGCCTCGGTCAGGGCGTCCACTGTCGCTTCGTCGTACGTGTTCCACGGCGGGATGAATGCGGCGACCGGCGTGCCCAGCCAGTCCTCCAAGAGGCGCTTGCCCTCTCGCAGGCGTTCGAGCTGCGCCGCGGGCGGGAGGCCGGCGAACTCCGAGTCGGCCGTGCCCTGCCGCGCGAGGGCCTCGTGGGTCAGCCCGTGCAGGGCTGGCCCTACCTGCCCCGTGGCGACGGCGTCGCGCAGCGCGCGCAGCCGCTCGGGGTCGTCGGCGAGCAGGCGCTTCCCCTCGATGCGGGGCACGACGCCCACGGTCAGCGGCACGCCCTGCTCCGCAAAGGCGTCCAGGAACGCCCGCTCGTTCGCCTCCATCGTCGAGTCGCCGAGGCTGGCCGCGTAGTCGTCGTAGCGAAAGACGATGGTGACGCTTCCCCTCACGGTTGCCCCCCCTTCTGCCGGAGGCGCGCGGCCAGGGCCTCGAACTCGGCGATGCGGCGCTCCCACAAGAACGGCTCGATGGAGGGGCGGGCCGCGCGGCTCATCCGGTCCAGCGCCTCGGCGTCCGCAAGGATGCCGTAGATCGCCTCGGCCAGCGCCTTCGGGTCGCCGGGCGGCACCAATTGCCCAGTTACCCCGTCGCGTATCGTCTGGCGCAGGCCCGGCAGGTCGCTCGCGACGACGGGCGTGCCGCTGGCCAGGCACTCGACGGGCGCAAGCGGATGCCCCTCGCCCAGCGAGGGCACGACCAACAGGTCGGCCTCCGCATACATCTTCGGCAGCGCCTCGCGCGGCACGATGCCGCCGAACGCCACGCGCTCGGCCACGCCGAGGCGGCGGGCCATCTGGTGGAACTCCCCATCCTCTGGCTCATCGGTGCCGACGAGGAGCGCCCGCACCTGGGGGAAGCGCGCAACGATGGCTGGCAGGGCCTCCAGGAAGTAGCGCAGGCCCTTCTCGGGCGAGAAGCGACCGACGAAGAGGAGCCGCCGCTCCGCCCGCCGATGCGCCCCGGCCTTCCCGGTGTCCCACGCCGCGGGGTCCACGCAATTGGGCGCCAGCCACAGCCGCTCGGCCGGCACGCCCAGGCCGCGGAAGCCGTCGTAGATTTCCTGGCTGATGCACGCGATCAGCGGCGCCCGCCGGGCGCAGAAGTGCACGGCCCGTTTGTAGACCCAGGTCACTGTGCGCGGATAAAGCCCGCGCTTGCCCGGGCTGTAGACCCAGCCCTGGAAGGCCATGATAGCCGGAATGCCCAGCCTGCGACAGGCGCGCCACGCGCCAAAGTACGCCGTCGAGTCCGTGCAAAGCAACACATCGAAGGGCGAATGCGGAGTGCGGAGTGCGGAGTGCGGAGTGAAATCCAAGACGGCCCGCCGCAAGCGCCACGCAAAGGCCAGACCGGCTTCGTCGAAGACCCGGCGCCGCCCGAGGCGCACCGGAACGCAGGTCCGAGTGGCCCGCGTAGTGACCAGCCCCCCGTTCTTCATTCCGCATTCCGCATCCCGCATTCCGCATTGCCTCGGGGCCGCCTCCACGTCGCTGGCGAACACCACGACCTCGTGCCCGGCGGCCTCCAGGTGGTCGGCCCACTCGCGCACCACGCTCGGCACCGCGCCAGCCCTGTGGAAGAAGCGGTTGACCAGGGCCACGCTCAAGCGATTGCCGATTGCCGATTGCCGATTGCAGATTTCAGGCAGGCGCGGGCCGGCGCTGGGGGATGTCTCGCCGCGCGCCTCTTCCCCATCTGGAATCTGTAATTTGGAATCTGGGATGCCGCTTCGGCAGCGGCCGAGCCAGGTCTGGACCCTGCGCTTGAGGCGCAAGAGTGGGCCGGGGGTGAGGGCGCGCGCGCCGTCCCGCAGCCGCCGGGCCAGGCGCGGCAGGCCCAGGTGGATGCGTGCGCGCACCGTGGGGCGGGCCAGGGTGAGGAAGGCGCACTCCCGCCGCTCCGTGCCCCACTTCCGCTTGTAGGGCGCGTCGCCGCCCAGGAAATCGTACTCGCAGGCACCCCGGGCGATGCTCTCGCGGATGACGTGGGCCTTCAGCGCCGTGCCCAGATTCAGGTCCTCTCGCCCGATGTCATACGCCTGCTGAAGAAAGTACACGCGGCCCAGGTGCTCGAAGCTGAACTCATGGGCGGCGAAGCGGCCGCCGAGGCGTAGCGCGTGGAAGCGGAGCCAACCGCGGCGGAGAAACGCCTCGCCCATCTCGCGGTAGAAGCCCCGGCGACCCTCGGACGCGAAGCTGCCCGGCTTCCCCTCGGCCCGCCACCGCTCCTGATGGAGGGCGAAGAGCGACTCCAGGCGCTCCGGCAGCTCGGCTGGGTCGATGCACTGGTCGAAAGCAGGCAGGGCCACCGCGCTGTGGGCGGGGCCTCCGTGCCCCGCGTCTTCGCCGCTCCCCACGGCGCGGGGGACAGAGCCCCCGCCCACAGGCCCCTCGGGAAGCTTGCGCAGGAGCGAGCGGAGCTTCGAGCGGAACCGTGGCTGAAGCGTGGCCAGATAGCTCTCCCAGTCAGCCGGCAGGCGGATTGAGAGGCAAGGCCACTGACGCTCCTCTGCCAGCCAGCGCCGCTCGACCGCGAACCGGCGAAGCAGCGCCAGGTGCGGCGACGCGGCCGGCACCAGCCAGAACTGCGCCAGATCCCACCCGGCCCGGTCGGCCTCAATGTGGGCTAGAAACGCCCGCAGCACCTCCTCCTCGCGGCCAGGCTCGGTGATGAAATCAAGGTACTCCGAATCGCCAGAATGGTCGCCGATGAAGCCCAGCCGCCGAAGTGAGCCCACGCCGTACGAGGCCCTGACGCGGCTGCGATAGAGCGGCGCGATGCCAACGAGCGCCGTCCCGTCGCGCGCCGCGAGGATAGCCAGTTCGTCACCCGGCCGTCCGAAATGCCTCCACCAGGGCCGGAGCCACTCCCACGTGAGGAACACCGTCGCGCTCGCCGAACGCTCGACGAGGGGGTCCCACTCCCTCTCCATCGCGTCCCAGCCCGCTTCCGTGTTCACCACCTCGATGTTCATTGGGTGGCCCTGGCCCCCTCAGCCCACGATGCGCCGCACCCAGGGCACCTGCTGGATCAGCGCCGTGGCCGCAAAGCTGCCCAGGAAGACTGCCCCCGCCGCCAGCGGAATGCCCACCCACGGGGTCGGCCACATGCCCGTGAGACCTACCTTGCGCACGAGGTAAATCACGGCGGGGTGCACCAGGTAGATGCCCAGCGTGGCCGGCGCGAGCCAGCGCGAGACGAGCCGGCCATCAACGCCGCGGCAACTTGCCTGGAAGAGCACAAAGACGCACGAGGTCATGAGAATGTTCGGCGGGCTGAGCGGCTCGTAGAGGAACATCAGCCGCGCCTCCCACCGCGTGTTCATCACCAGCCCCCCGCCCAGCGTGACCGCCGCAGCCGCTGCCACGGCCCCCACCCACGCGAGGGCCACCCCGCGGCGCGTGGCCACCCACTCGCGGAGGCAGGCCCCAAGGAAGTAGTATCCGATGAAAGGCACAAACCGGCTCGCCGCGTTCGGCTCCCCTCCGCCGCCGACCCCGAAGCTTGCAAGAACCAGGTCGGCCGACGCCAGGCCGAGCATCAGGGCCGTGGCGAGGATGAGCAGCCCGCGGCCCGACTGGGCAACCACCGCACGGAACGCTGGGGTGAAGAGATAGAGTCCCACGATGATGAAGAGGTAGTGCATGTGATAGAACGGCTGGCCGAGGGCAAGCCAGCTCACCATCCCCCCCAGCGAGAAGGCCGAGGGGCGGAGCGCGAACCGGAACGCGATGTAGAAGAGGCACCAGAAGACAAAGGGGATGGCGATGCGGCGGAGACGCCGGGCGTAGAACTCCCGCGGCCCCTCCGTGCGGCGCGGGTCGAGGAGAAGCGCGCCGCTCAGCATGACGAACAGCGGCACCGCCCAGCGCGTGGCCCCGACCGCCAGGTTGAAGACCCACCAGTCCCGCGTCGCGATCTCCCCATAGCGCTCGAAGCCCCAGGCGGCCACGTGGTCCACCACCACCCCCGCCGCGGCCGCCACCCGCATCGCGTCGCCAGGGCGGAACCGCTCCACGCGGGTCCCCGCCCTATTGCCAGATTCCGTTGCCAATCCGCTTCTCCTGCCCGTAGCGGCAAGCGTCCCGCTTGCCGACACCGGGCCGCGCGCCACGGTCCGCAAGCGGGACGCTTGCGGCTACGCCAGGCGGCATCAATGGGCGTCCTTCCGGCGGTACACCATCAGGGTGATGGGGCTTGCAGGCCACGTCTTGTCCAGCACGTACTCGGCCTCGAGCCGCTTCTGGAACTCGGGGAAGTAGTCCTTGAGCTTCTCGTAGGCCCCGTCGAAGACCTTCTCGCCGCTGCCCCGAGCCGTGACCACGATCAGCGGCGGCCGCCAGCGGTCCAAGCCGTCCAGGATGAGCTTGAGCTTGTGGGGCTGGGCGTGATAGGCCTTGTCAGGCGGGAGATGGTAATCGAACTCGTAGAGGAAGGGGCAGATGTTGCGCCGGCCCGAGAGCGCGTAGACCTGGGGCCGCCCGCCGCGCATGTAGATGCGGGCATCCTCCGGCGTCTTCGACCGCACGTAGTCTGCCACCTCGCCCATGGCGACATCGGTCAGGTTGCGCTGCGTGTGGAGCTGGAGCCTGCCGTGGGCTCGCTTGGCGGCGAGGCCCAGCGGGAGCAGCAGCGCCACCGCGGCTGCCACGGCGCACGCGGTGCCCAGGGTCGAGGCCCTGGCCGCCCGCCACAGCCCGGCCAGTGCCACGCCGCACGCAATCGCCAGCGGGGCCACGGTCGGCACGTAGTAGTAGTAGGCGAACTGCCCCGGCAGGATGAGCGCCGCGAACGCCGCCAGGAGCCAGCCGAGGAGGAGAATGCCCCAACGCCGCATCGCGGGCCGGGCCAGCGCGAACGCCGCCCCGCCCACGCCCGCGAGCCACAGGAAGGCGTGGTCGAACTTGATCTCCCCTCCCACGGCCTCCAGCACGCCCGCCAGGAGCGAGCCCTTTCTGTGCTCCTGCGCGTAGAAGAGGTTGAAGCGCACGGTGCACTCCCAAAAGTCCCCCAGCGCCCCGCGCGCGGCGAAGTATGCCACGCACAGCGCCCACGGCAGCAGCGCCCCCGCGAGCATGAGCGCGGAATGGATGGCCACGCGCTTGATGGCCGCCCGCCCCTCGGCGCGTAGGGCTTCCCACGTGAGCCATGCCCAGACGAGCACGCCCACGGGGGCGACGATTTGCTTGGCAATCAGGCCCAGGCCGAAGAGCAGCCCGCTCGCCGCTGCGTGCGCGTGCTTGCGCGATTCGGCATAGGCCACCGCGGCCAGGACGGCCCCGATGGTGCACAAGACGGCCAGCCGCTCGGGCTGGAAGGCCTCGAGTTGAAGGATGGGCGCCCCCGCGAACACCGCATAGACCAGCCCCGCCACCACCCCCGCGCGGGACCCGAACCATCGCCGCGCCAGCAGGAACAGCAGCACGGCTGCCGCAGCGTCGCACAGCGCCGAGCCGACCCGCAGCGTCAGATTCACCCCAGGCCCGGTCGCCGGGCCAAAGAGGAACAGCCCGCGGTAGACCAGGTAGATCAGCGGCGGCTTGTGGTCCCAGGCGTCGCGATAGGGCAGCCCCCCGTCCGCCCACGTCTTCGCAACATAGGCGAACACCGAGCCGTCCTGGTCGAGCGGCAGGCGGAATGTGGGCGCCCGCACGACGAACGTGGCCACTACGATGGCGGCGGCCCAAAGGAGGGTTCGCCGCGGGGAAGAGGCATCCTGCTTATCGCTGTCCATAGAGGCTCCCAGCAGGCCCGGAGGCGGAAGGGCCGCCAGCGGCACAGCCGTCCTCGGCTGTGGCGCCGCAGCCCACGCGAAGGGATAATACCACGCCCCATGCCCCTTCGCAAGCGGCGAGGGGCGCAACGACGGGGACCATCGGGACAAGATGCGCTGGGCAAGGGCTCGCTTGCCCGCGGGGGTGCCTGACGCTACACTAAGCGTAGTGTGCCAGTGGCTGTTCCGCCATCTGAGAGAGAGGTGACGATGCGCGCGTTCGCCGTGATGGTCGGGCTTCTGTGTCTTGCCAGTGCTGCCGCCTGGGCGGAGTGGCCGGAGTTCCGCGGCCCGTCAGGCACCGGACACGCTGCGACCGATGGGAAGCCGCTGGGGCTGCCGCTGCGCTGGAGCGAGACGGAGAACGTCGCGTGGAAAATCGCTATCCCGCACCGCGGGTGGTCCACCCCCGTCGTCCTCGGGGGCCAGGTGTGGCTGACGACGGCAACGACCGACGGCCACGACTTCTTCGCCGTGTGCGTGGACGCCGCGACGGGCAAGGTGCTGTTCAACGAGCGGCTGTTCCACGCCGACAAGCCCGAGCCGCTGGGCAACAACGTGAACTGCTACGGCTCGCCCTCCCCCGCCATCGAGCCCGGGCGCATCTACATCTCCTTCGGCAGCTACGGCACGGCCTGCCTCGACACGGCGACCTTCAAGGTGCTCTGGGAGCGGCGCGACCTGCCCTGCCGCCACTACCGCGGCCCAGGCTCGTCCGTCCTCCTCTTCGAGAACCTCGTGATCCTGACCTTCGACGGCGTTGATGTGCAGTACCTTGCCGCGCTGGACAAGAAGACCGGGCAAACCGTGTGGAAGACCGATCGCACGACCGACTTCAACGATCTGGACGCGGAGGGGAAGCCGCGCATCGAGGGGGACTTCCGCAAGGCATTCTCGACGCCCCTCGTGATTGACGTGGGCGGCAAGCCGCGGATGATCAGCCCCGGCTCGAAGGCCTGCTACGCCTACGACCCTCGCACGGGCAAGGAGTTGTGGAAGGTCTGCCACACCGCTCACACCTCCGTCTTGCGGCCGGTCTTTGCCCCCCTCTCCCTCCCAGGGAGAGGGCAGGGTGAGGGTGGGGCTGCTGGGGAGGCACAACCCTCCCCTTCGCCCCTCCCTGGAAGGGAGGGGGGTGGGGCCAACGGGCTTGTCATCTTCTGCACTGGGCTGGGCGGGCCGGCGCTGTGGGCCGTGCGGCCCGATGGCGAGGGCGACGTGACGAAAACCCACGTGGCCTGGCGGTTCGCCGAGGGCGCGCCCAAGACCCCCTCGCCCATCGTCGTGGACGGGTTGCTCTACGCGGTGAGCGACGAGGGGATGCTGACATGTCTGGATGCGGCCACAGGCAAGCTGGTGTGGAAGGAGCGGATCGGGGGCAACTACGCCGCCTCGCCCATCTACGCCGACGGGCGGCTCTACTTCTGTAGCCAGCAGGGCAAGACCACCGTGGTCAAGCCCGGCCGCGCGTTCGAGGCCCTGGCCACGAACACCCTCGACGGCGGCTTCATGGCCTCGCCCGCCGTGGCGGGCAAGGCGCTGATCCTTCGGACGAGGACGCATCTCTACCGCATCGAGGAGAAGTAGGTGATGCGCGCCCCGGCCCTTGCCTCGTTCGCTGCGATGGCGCTGGCCGCCGGGCCGCTCCTGGCGGCCGAGCCGCTGGACGTGCGGGCGCTGCCTCCCAACGAGTGGGTGGAACGGCCGACGAGCGGGCTGAAGGGCCAGCCGGTGACGAATGCCGGGGGCCTCGCCCAGGGGCTCGCCTGCGTGCCGGGCGTGGGGCTGGTGGCCTGCGGGTTCCTCGGCGGGCCGCCGCCCGTCTGGCGGCTCGACTTGGCGACGGGCGAGTGGGCCGAGTTCGCTCCCCCCGAGCCGGGCAAGGGCGGCGAGCCGGGCTACAACTGGTCGCCGCTCCGCACGTTCCAGGCCCCCGACGGGCGTGAGGTGCCCCTCAACGCCGACTTCCACGGCATGCAGGTGTGCCACGATGCGGCGCGGAACGTCCTCGTCGGCTTCGCCCGCGGCGTCACCATCGAGTTCGATATGGCCGCGAAGAAATGGGCGGTGGTGCGGACCGAGCCGACGCCGCCGGGCGTCACGGCCGGCTCGCTTTGCTCCGACCCTGTGAACCGCGAGGTGGTGCTCGCCACCGGCGGCTACAGCTTCGTGGGCGGCACGGATGGCACGTGGCTCTACGACGGCGCGAGGAAGCAGTGGCGGCGGCTCGACGGGCCGAAGCCCGTCGAGGAGGCCCGCCTGCCGCTCGCGCAGGCGCGGGACCGCCTCGTCGCGCTCCGCTGGCTCCTGTGGAAGAACCTCGAGTTCCGCTCGACCGGCCGCGAGGCCCTCCTCGACGCCCGGTCGAAGGCCGACGCGCTGGGGGCGGCGGCGCGCGAGGTCCTTGCCGCCCTTGCGCCGCTGCCCGCGGCGAAGGCCGAGCGGCCTTACGACACGGACCGCCTCGCCCGGGCCGCGGCGCTCCGCGATGCCGCGGCAGCCAGGCTGGCCGGCCTCGACGCCAAGGTGAAGGCGGCCACCCCCGAGGAACTCGAGGCGCTGTACCGCCAGAGCGTCGTGCCCGCGCTCGAGGACGTCGAGCAGGCGCTCGCGGAGCTGGCCGTGACGCCCGAGGGGCGGATGAGCGCCCGACTCGTCTACGACCCGAGGAGCAAGCTCATCGTCTGCTTCGGCGGCGACGGGCTGCGCTGCGCGTGGGGCGACACCTGGGTCTACCACTGCGAGGGCCGCTGGTGGGAGCGGCGCCGCCCGACGCCCCACCCCGCGCCGTCGCCCGCGCAGGCCATCGCCTGCGACCCCGCGACCGGCGCCACGCTGCTCCTGCGCCACTCGCAGGCGGGGGGCCGGCCGGTGCGCGAGATGTGGCTCTACGACGCTGGGGCGGACAGGTGGCGCCTGGCGGCGCTGCCGCCCCCGGCCGACGCCTTCTGGCTGGAATACGACCCTGCCGCCGGCGTGTTCGTCGCGCTCAACCAGCACCTCACCAGGACGATGCTCCTGCGGCTCGACCCGGCGACGCTGAGGCTCGCGGAGGCGAAGGAGGCGCCAGAGGCAGCGTGGCTCCCGACCGACGGCCCCTACGTGCTCCGGGACGCGGCGCCCGTGGCGGAACTGCGCAAGTGGACGGAGGAGACGCAGGCGTGGGCGAAGGGCGTGCCGCCCAACACCTGGGTGGCCGTGCCACAGCACGGCACGGGGCGACCGCACTGGGGGCGGTCCTGGAGCGGCATCGTCTGCGACCCCAGCCGCCTCCAGATTTACTACCGCGACGGCGGCCACGGCAGCTACCACGGCGCCGTGACCGACCACTACGACCTGGCGACCGGCCGCTGGTTCCGCTCCGACCGCCGCGACGAGCCGGCCTGGCCCATGGGTTCGTACTTCTGCTGGGGGCGGTCCTTCGCCCTCGCCCCCTGGGCGCTCCACACCTACAAGTACAACCTCTTCTACCACCCCCTCCGCCAGCGCCTCTGGCGCAGGGCCTCCGGCCAGGCCGACACCGCCGCAGCCGTCCCCGCCGACCAGAGCGCGTGGGTCGAGTACGACCCCGACACCGGGCTATGGGAGCGGGAGCTGGCCCTCCTGCCGAGCCTGAAGGACAGCCAGTGGCTCGTGCCCGGCGCGCCCGACCGCCTGGTGAACGTCAGCCCCTGCATGCGCTACAACCCGAAGCCCACCACCAGCGTGTGGCAGCAGACGCGGGACGGCGAGCAGACGTGGCCGAGCACCGGCCCGCTCCCGTACCAGTTCGACTGGGACGGCGGGATGTGCTGGATGTATGACGCGAAGCGGACGCGGGTGCTCTTCTACGGTGGGCCGAAAGGCAAGGCTGGCCTCTTCGCTCTCGACCTGGCGGCGGAGCGCCCGCAGTGGAAGCAGTTGCAGGTGAGCGTCGCCGAGGGCGACCCGCCGCTGCCAGGGCGCGAGAACGTGTACATCCCGAAGCACGACGTGTTCCTGATGATCGAGTGCATGCCGCTCGCCTACAAGGGCGAGCCGCGCGTCTGGGCGCTCGATGCGGCGAGCCACACGTTTCGGCGAGTGGCCCTCGCGGTCGCCGAGGGAGGGCCGCCGCAGTTCGGCGGCGTGTCGTGCGGCCTCCAGTACGACCCCGCGAGCGACCTGGCCTACTACATCAGCATCGGGCAGAACTACCGAATCCACTGGTGCGCCTTCCGCTATGCACCGGCAGCGGGCCGCGCCGCAACCCATGATCAGGGAGACAGGCCATGAGGAGAACCGAACCCCCCCGCGTGGCCGCGCTGCGGAAGCGTGCCGAGGCGGGCGACGCCAACGCCCAGTACGAGCTGGGCTGCTGCTACTACGAGGGCGATGAGGTGGAGCGCGACTATGCCGAGGCGCTCAAGTGGTATCGGGCCGCCGCGGGCCAGGGCCACAACAGCGGCCTGTGCGACGTGGGGTTCTGCTACCGCAACGGCCACGGCGTCGAGCGGGACTACGCGGCGGCCATCCCCTTCTACCAGAAGGCGGCGAGCCAGGGCTGCCCCACCGGCGCCTACTGGCTCGGCTACGCCCACGAGCACGGCCAGGGCGTGCCAAAGGACCTCGAGAAGGCGAAGTACTGGTATCGCATCGCCCGCAGCCGCGGGGACGCCGATGCCGCGGAAGCCCTTGAGCGGCTGGGCTAGCGGAAAGGAGGCGCAGCATGGCAGTGGACTTCCGGTGTGTGTGCGGCGGCCGGGTTCAGGTTGGTGAGGAGTACGCCGGGACAATGGCGAAGTGCCCCCATTGTGGACGCGACTTCGTGGTGCCCGCGCCGGCCGCGGGCGGCGGCGAACGCCTGAGAGGAGTCTCCACGGCGGGGCTCTGGCTGGGCATTGCGGGGTGTGGGTCGGGGATGCTGTTCCTCCTCCTCGCCTTCGTGGCGGCCGGCGCCTTCGCCCCCCTCGCGTTCTTCCTGACCGTGGCGGGAGCGGCGGTCAGCGTCCTAGGGATCGTCTTCGGGGCCATGGGCCTGAAGGCCCAGAACGTCCGCTACAAGCCCCATGCCGTGGGCGGCCTGGTCACCGGGATAGTCGGCACCTGCATCGCCGGCGTCCTGCTGCCCATCGCCATGATCACGGTGTTCGGGAACCAGGTGCGCGACCAGTTTCGTATCAGTACGGAGCGGCTGGGCAGCGAGCTCGACGCGACACTCGATTCCGGCATCACCGACAGCGCCGCGGGGAAAGTGCGCAGGGGCCTCTCCGAACTGAAGGACTCGGGTGAGTGGGACAACCCGAGCCCGCGGAAGGAGCCGGAGGCGAAGAAGTCCCTCCCGGACCTCAAAGAACCTGACAAATGACGCCTGGGAAAGGCGCGCCGGTTACCCTCCCAAAGGCATTGGGTACGCGTTCAGCGAGAGGGGCTTCTCCCCCTCCCCCTTGGGGGGAGGGCGGGGGTGAGGGTACCTTCCGCGAAGCTGGCGAGGGCGCAGGCACCCTCACCCCAACCCTCTCCCCGAGGGAGAGGGGGGAAGCGCGCGCCTGGCTAAACAGGTACGGCACTGGAGCCTTCGGGAGGGCACTGCCGTGACTCACTTGATGCCCTTGAGCGCCTCCTGGGCCTTCTGGCGGGTGCGGCCGTTCCGCGAGTTGTCAATCACGGCCTGGAGGGCCTTCTGGCGCTGCTCTTTGGAGACGCCCTTGAGGTCGCCGCGGCTCGCCAGGGCGATGATGGCGGCGCAGGCCTCCTCGGAGACGGGAGGGTCGGTGACGAAGTTGGCGAGCCTTTCGAGGGCGCCGGGGGCGCCGATGGCGCCCAGGGCCGCGATGGCCTGCTTCGTCTCATCGGGCCGCGTGATGAGCGGCAGCACCTCGTTCACCTTGCCCAGCTTGGCCTCGGCGTCCAGCTTCGTGGTGGCCTGGACGCACTGAAGGTAGCCGCGCAGGGCGAGGATGCGGTGGGCCGGCTTCTTGCCGGCCTTGGCGAGGGCGAGGAGGGGGTCCATCACGGCCACGTCGTCGGGCCACTTGCTCGGCCAGTTGGCCAGCGTGCGCGCCGCTTCGTCCTGCACCGCCTCCTCCTTGTCGTCTAGCGCGCCCTTCACGGCGGCCAGGGCGTCGGGTCCACCTGCGACGGCTAGGGCGCGGAGGCCGATGGCGCGAAGGGCGGCGTTGTCGCCCTTTGCCAGGGGCATCACGAGCGGCGTGCAAGCAGCGCCCCCACGGCCGCACATGGCGACGAGGGCCTTCTCGATGGCCGAGCGGTCGTTCGCGTCCTGAGTCTTCTGAAGCACCTTCACGAGGTCGGGCACCTGCTTGTCGCCGCCTAGGGAGCCGAGGGCGGCCACGGCAGCGGCGCGCACCGCGGCGTCGGCGCTCTCCGCGTTCTTCACCAGGACGGGCAGCGCGGCCTCGATGCGGCGCTGCCCCGCCAACTCGACGAGCAGAGCGAGAGCCTTGCCCTGCGCCTCGCGGAGGCGGGCAGTGAGGGCCGCGTCAACGTCCTTCCCAGGCAGCCGGGCGAGGGCCACCTTGCCCGCCGCGGCTATCTCTGCATCAGTGTCGAGCGCGGCTTCGAGGAGGACCGGGACGCACGAGGCGTTGCCGATGTGTTCGAGCGCGCCCATGGCGGTGATGCGGAGCGCCTTGGGGCCGCCCTTGGCGGCCGCCAGGATGGCGGGCATAGCCTTTGGGTCGCCGCGGTCGGTCAGGGCGAGGAAGAGCAACGGCTGGCGCTCGGGCGCGGCCTTGCCCAGCTCGGCCACCAGGGCCTCCGTGGCCTCGGGGCCGGGCAGCTCGCGGGCCACGCGCAGTCCGAGCCAGAAGCAGGCCTTGTCGGCCGACCTCAGTTGTTCGAGGAGGAGCGGCACGCCGGCGGCCCCGCGGGCGAGGATGGCGCCGCGGGTGCCCTCGGCGATGCGGTACTTAGGCACGTCGGCCTTGCGCACCGCGTCGTAGAGCTTCGCGGCCTCCTCGGCCTTCTTCTCGTCGAGGAGCCTCTCGGCGCACAGCACGCAGCCGTAGGCGACGGAGGAGCGGACCGCGGGGGGCGCGGAGGCGAGGAGCGGTTCGAGGACCTTGATGGGCTGGTCGCCA
>Ga0194112_10003742_pt1 | contig 21076 bp, 16 predicted proteins | sample TA2MahC400mmetaG_FD_146191 | JGI IMG/M metagenome (GOLD analysis project Ga0194112, IMG submission 146191) | Freshwater microbial communities from Lake Tanganyika, Tanzania - TA2015016 Mahale Deep Cast 400m | ecosystem: Environmental > Aquatic > Freshwater > Lake | place: Tanzania: Lake... | reverse complement strand
GGATCACGAGTGGAACATGTCGCCCCGTACACCGTTGTCGTCGCCGTAGTCGTACACCGAAAAAGAAGCTGATGTTTTCGAAAAAGAGGAGCTAAATGAACCGACGTGACTTCATGCGATTAGCTGGACTGGGTGTGCTGGCGGCCGGGATGCCGGAACTGGGTTGGACCGCGGGCGAGCCGGAAACAAAAGGCGTTCCGGGAAATGCGGCCAGGCCCAATATTCTCTTTATCCTGGCCGACGATCTGGGAATCTGGGATGTCGGCTTCACGGGGGTCCTGGGAATACAGAAGACCCCGAATGACGTTTCGCGGATGACGCCGAACCTGGACCAACTGGCCAAATCCGGCGCCGTGTTCGAGTCGTTCTACGTCATGCCGGTGTGTTCGCCAACACGCGCGTGCCTGATGACCGGCCGCTACGCCGCGCACACCGGTGTCTATGGAGTGGTTCCCTCCCCGGGCTCGAAGTGGGGATTGCCGCTTGAAGAACGGACCCTGGCGCAGGCGTTGAAGGAGGCCGGATATGAAACGGCCATCAGCGGGAAGTGGCATCTTGGCGCGTTCGAGCCCGCCTATCTGCCCACCCAGCGCGGTTTTGATCACCAGTACGGATTGCATGGCGGCTCAGTCGGCTACTACACGCTGACCGATTCAGGCAGACCAGATGAACCGCTCGAGTGGTGGCGGGATGACAAACCCTGCGACGCCAAGGGGTATTGCACCTATCTGCTGGCTGACGAAATGTGCCGCGTGATCCGGGAAAGCAAGCCCGGAAAACCGCTGTTCATGTATCTGCCATTCAACGCGCCCCATATGAATATTTCACCTCCGCCTGAAAAACTCCCCGGCAGCAGTGACAAATATTCCCAGGTCGTGGGAGCGATCGACAAGGCTGTCGGCCAGGTGGTTGCGGCGCTCAAGGAGAAGGGGCTGCTCGACAACACGCTCATCGTCTTCTCGACCGACAATGGCGGGGCATGGTCCCAGATTAAGGTCAAAGGGCGCAAGCAGCATCCTTTGCGGGGGCACAAGTCGGTGGTGTATGAGGGCGGGGTGCGCTCCTGCGCCTTCGCGTGCTGGCCCGGCAAAATACCCGCGGGGACGATCATCAAAGAGCCCGTTCACATAATTGATTGGTATCCGACATTTGTCAAACTGGCGGGCGGATCGCTGGATCAGAAACTGCCCCTCGACGGCAAGGATATCTGGCCGGTCATCACGCAGGGCGCAAAGTCGCCGCATGAAGCCATTCTGCTGGATTTCGGCGGCACCCGTGCCATTCGCATGGGGGACTGGAAGTTGTTGAAGCCTGTCAATGCTCAGAAAAAGCCGCTCGAGTCCGGCGAGGAGTTTGAACTGTACAACCTGGCGACGGATATCGGCGAGGAGAAGAACCTGGCCAAGGAGAACCCGGATAAAGTGCGGGAGCTGAACGCCAAATTGGAAGCGCTTGTGAAGGACGAGGTTAAGCCGGCCGAGGTTACCATCGAACGCCAGAGGGCGGAAGCCAAGCGTCAGGACGAAAAGAAGAATAAAGGGAAGTAAGAAACCGGCAAAACCCGGCAGAAGAGGGAATCGGCAAACAATGATTATGTTTGCAAACGAAAAGGAGATTAAATGAACCGACGTGACTTTATGCGACTGGCCGGACTGGGTGTACTGGCGGCCGGGATGCCACAACATGGCTGGGCCGGCGAACCGGAATCTGGTCTTGCCGCAAAGCCTTCGAAAAGGCCCAACATCCTTTTCATCATGACCGACCAGCAACATGCCGGCATGATGAGCTGTGCGGGAAACCCCTGGCTGAAGACCCCTGCGATGGACAGCCTGGCGGCAAACGGGATGCGATTCGAGCGCGCCTATTGCGCCAACCCGGTTTGCCAGCCGTCGCGGTTCAGCATGCTGACCGGGTTTACGCCCAGCCGGGTCCGCTTGGAATCCAACAAAGAAGGATTTCGTATGCCGCCCGAGACCGTAACGAACGGGATGGGAAATGTCTTCCGCAGGGCCGGATACCGAGCCCTTTACATCGGCAAATACCACGTCACGGCGAGTCACGAAAGTATGGGATTCGAAAAACTTGTCGGCGACAAGCAGCTCAAGGGGCAATCGCCTGTCGTGCAGTTTCTGCGCCAACCGCAGGATAAGCCGTTCCTGCTGGTGGTATCCTTCGAGAATCCTCACGATATTTGCTTTATGGCCATTAACGCTCACAAACAGCGCGACCGCACGACGATCAATTACGGCCACGGAGCGCTCGGCAAGTCCATGCAGTTGCCGCCCGGGGTGACGCGGGAAGAGTTCTTCGCCAAGATCTGCCCGCCTTTGCCGGCGAATTACGAGATCCCTGAGGGCGAACCAAGTGCGCTGAAGCGAATGCCACATGGGTGTACGCAGTACGTACGAGAGCACTGGACAGACGAGCAATGGCGCATGCACCGATGGTCCTATGCCCGGCTTACTGAATCGGTGGATGCGGAGATCGGCCAGGTGCTGACCGCGTTGCGGGAATCCGGATTGGAAGAGAATACCCTGGTTATCTTCACCAGCGATCATGGCGATATGGACGCCTCCCACCGACTGGAACACAAATCTGTCTTGTACGAGGAATCCACTCGGGTGCCCTTTCTCGTCAGTTGGAAGGGTGTCACCAAGCTGGGCGGAGTGGACCGCACGCATCTTGTTTCGACGGGGTTGGACCTGATTCCCACGATGTGTGACTTTGCCGGAATCACGGCGCCCACAGAGTTGAAGGGGCGCAGTGTGCGCCCATTGGCGGAAGGAAAAGAGACTGCCTCCTGGCGCGAGACGCTGGTGACGGAGAGCGAGGGCGCACGCATGCTTCGCAGCGCGCGGTACAAGTATATCCGCTACAGCGGGGGGGATGAACAGTTGATGGACCTGGAAACCGACCCCGGCGAGATGCATAACCTCGCAACGGATCCTAAATCCGTGTCGGTTCTCGAGGAACACCGCCGACTGTTGAAGGAGTGGTATCCGCAAAACGGGGAGACTTGGTCGCCAAAGTGAGCGAAGCATTGGATGCGCGGAAAGATGAAAGCTCGGTTGACGATAGCGGGCGACCAGCCTTCGCGCTTCGCGCTACGGCTTGGCACGCGAGAACGGATAACGAGTATATCGCGTCCCAATCGTCCACCGCTCTCGTCGCCCGCTATCGTCAACCGAAAGACAATGATGTTTGCAAACCAAGTAGAGGATCTGGATATGGAGACGAAGGCGAGATATGTCCTCCAGGTTGGCCGGAGTCCCTGACACCTGACACCTGAAACCACCCCTATCCACAGCCGTTCGCCTACGACAATGCCGAAATAGACTCGCCAGAAAAAGCACACGCATGAAACCGAATGTCGTCTTCATCTACGCGGATGATCTGGGGCGTGGCATGCTGAGCTGCTACAGCCAGCGCCATTATCGCACGCCGAACATAGACCGCCTGGCCGCCGAAGGGATGCGGTGTACGCGCGCCTACGGCTGCGCCTTGTGCGCGCCGGCGCGCGCCGCCCTCCTGACCGGGGTCCACGATGCGCATGCCGGCCGATGGACCTTCACCCGGTCGGGCCTTTACAACGAGTATCTGGCCGGACGCCAGACGCAGGCGCAAATCGAGGAACTGCTCTGCAACACCGGCATCCGTCCGCGCGAGGGCGATCTTTTTCTTGCCGAAATCGCCCGCAAGGCAGGCCTGATCACCGGGCAGATCGGCAAACTCGAATGGGGCTTTGCCACCTGCGACCGCGAAATCCGCCGTCACGGCTGGGATTACCACTACGGCTACTGCGACCACATCGTCTACTCCAGCCACTACGGCCCCTCGCTGGTGACCCGGGACGGCTGGAAACTGCGCACCTTCGTGCGGCGGAACCGCATTCTGGACTTCGGCACCTTCGGCGCGTCACTCGACGAACTGCGCGAGGCCTTCACCCTGCAACTCTACCGGCTTACGGACGACTACCGGGAAGAACGCGACCTCGCTGCCGTGAATCCCGAAAAGCTAACAGAATTGCGCGGCAAACTCCTGCAAGCCTGCGATGGAAATCTAGCCAACGGCACGCCGGAGGCTCACTTTGCCTTCTACCCCATGATGAAGATGTGAGAGGATTGCGCGAAAGTTCAATGAGGCATGAAAAAGGGGATCGGTTAACGAGAACATGAGTCAACCGGAGGAACCCTGGCCATGAATAGTGAACAGGCATTGGCCGTTTTCGAGAACTACAAGATCCGCCGCGTCTACGCCGAGGCGTCGGAGACCTGGTACTTCTCCGTGGTGGACATCGTCGCCGCGCTGATCCAACAACCGAACTATCAAGCCGCCCGGAACTACTGGAAAGTCTTGAAGAACCGGTTGAGCAAGGAAGGCAGCGAGTCGGTTACAAAATGTAACCGACTGAAACTGCCGGCCGCCGACAGGCGCGGGCAAGAAACTCGGGAAGGGGTGAGAGAAATGGTGCCCACGAAAGACGCCAAGTCAGCCGCCCTCCGCCGCCTTCAGAAGGAAACCGACGCCGACCTGACCGCCTTCACGCCCGCCGTACTGGCTGACAACCGACCCCGGCGAGACGCGGAATCTCGCGGCGAATCCCGAATTCGCGGACGAACTGCGCCGTCATCGTCAATTGCTGAAGGAATGGCAGACCGCGACGAAGGACACCCTATTGCGAGGGGATGAGGAGACCGTATGACTGAGCCGGGCGGAAGAAACAAGTATTCGACCGAGTTAAGCGTAAACGGTGGCGAATTGCCCGACCTCTTTGCGCTTCCCGGCGGCGGCCGGGTGCGAAATCGCGCAGAATGGTCGGCGCGCGCGGATGCCTGGCGCGATTTGATCATGGATATGGAATATGGCGGGATGCCGCCGCCGCCAGAGGCGATCGAAGTGGAAACACTGGCGCACTCTGCCATACGCCGCTGGCCGGACACGCCTCATCTCTGGACCTACCGCATCACCTGCCACGGCGGCAAACGCGACTTTTCCTTCTGCGTCCGAATAGTCTTTCCGAACACAGTCGAACCGTCCCCGGCCATTGTGAACGGCGATGGATGCTGGGCGTATATCTCGGAGGATGTCTGCCGCCGCGTGCTGGGCAGCGGGTGCGCCCTGATCACTTTCAACCGGACGGAAATGGCTGAAGATCTGGGATACTGCGGGGTCCCGGATCCGACCCAAAGAAAAGGGGGACTCTACGACGTCTATCCCGGCCGGACCTTCGGCGCGCTGGCGGCCTGGGCCTGGGGTTATCACCGGGTCGTGGATCTACTTCACCAGTTGCCGTTCATTGATAAAACCCGCATCGCCGTAAGCGGACACTCGCGCGGCGGCAAGACCGTGCTTCTCGCAGCCGCGACGGACAGCCGGATCACGCTCGTCAACGACAACGCCTCAGGTGCGGGCGGCAGCGCCGCCTGCCGCTATGTCGGCCATGGCGGAGAAACGCTCAACATACTCAACGTCTTCCCCTCCTGGTTTGGCCCGGGACTGCGACCGTATCTCGGAAGGGAAGGCGAGATTCCGTTCGACCAGCACGGTTTGCTCGCCGCGATTGCGCCGCGCCCCCTTCTGTCGACCTATGCCCTGGACGATCGCTGGTCGAATCCGGAAGGGATGGTGCAGTGCGCCTGGGCGGCGGGCGAGGTGTATCGTTTTCTGGGTAGCCCGGACCAGCTCGCCTTTCATCTGCGGCCGGGCACTCACACCCACGGCACGGAAGACTGGGACGTTTTGCTGGATTTCATCGGCTGGAAATGGCGCGGCGCGCAACCAAGCGCGCCCTACAACAAACATCCCTACACGCACTTGCGGCCGGCCTTTGCGTGGAAAGCGCCGGAGGGGAATCCATGAGACTGATTTTGCGGCTCCGGCTGTAACTGGATTGTGCGCGATGAGCAGGACCCCGCAACCGAACATCGTCTTCGTCTTCGCCGACGAGTGGCCGGCGTTCGCCACCGGCTACAACGGCGATCCGAACTGCGAAACGCCGGTCCTGGACCGGCTGGCCGCGGAGAGCGTCAACGTGACGCATGCCGTTTCCGGTTGTCCGGTATGCTGCCCTTACCGCGCCAGTCTGATGACCGGGCAGTATCCACTGACCCACGGCGTCTACATCAATGACGTGGAACTGAATCCGGCCTGTGTGTCCATTGCCCGGGCCTTCGGGCAAGGCGGTTACCGCACCGCCTACATCGGCAAATGGCACCTGTACGGCAGTCCCGACGGCAACTACGGACGCCGGTCCGCCGTGGTGCCGCGCGAATACCAGTTGGGGTTCGACTACTGGAAAGGGTTCGAGTGCACGCACGACTACAACGATTCGCACTACTTCTTCAATGACGATCCGACGCCGCGCAAGTGGGAGGGTTACGACGAGCTGGCCCAGAGCCGGGATGCGGCCCAATACATCCGGGACCATGCGAACGGCGAGAAGCCGTTCATGCTGATGCTGTCGTGGGGGCCGCCGCATTTCCCGCTGCATACGGCGCCGGAGGAGTACCGCAAGCGCTACGAAGGCCGGGAAATACGCTTGCGGCCCAACGTACCTCCCGCCCTGCGCGAAACGGCGGCAGATGAGCTGCGCGGCTGCTATTCGCATATCGCGGCGCTCGACGACAGTCTTGATATCGTTCTGGATGCCGTTCGGTCCGCGGGGATTGAGAAGGACACGATCGTCGTATTCACCTCGGATCACGGCGACATGTTCCGGAGTCAGGGCGTGCAGACCAAGCAGTACCCCTGGGACGAGTCCGTCCGGGTCCCGTTCCTGCTGCGCTGGCCCGGACTGGCTCAGTCGGCGGGCCGCAAGCTGGCCGTGCCGCTCGACGCCCCGGACATCATGCCGACCCTGCTCGGCCTCTGCGGACTGCCCGTCCCCGAGCCCGTGGAAGGGCGCGACTGGTCGCCGTTCTTCCGGGGAGAGGCGCAACCGACGGGCGAGGAGGCCGCGTTGCTCACCATGCCGGCCGAGTTCACCTGGCTCCGGACGTACGGCATGAAAGCCTACCGGGGACTGTTTACTGACCGCTATACCTATGTGCGCAACACCGATGGGCCGTGGTTGCTCTATGACCGCGAGGCCGATCCCTGGCAGATGCGTAACTTGGTCGGTGATCCCGAACACGCGGCCGTACGAGCGCGTATCGAGGCGGACATGCAGCAGCGCCTGGACAAGCTCGGAGACAGATTTTTGGCCGGTCGCGACTATCTCGAGCGCGATGGACTTTCCCATTATGGTGAGGCAAACTATAAATTTCGAGAGCCATGGGTGGATCCGTGGCGAAGGTAAAGATCATGAACACGATGGATGGGGCTTCGTTCGCCTGTGATATTTGGTGACGCCACTTGCAGGGCACGGTAGCATTCACCGCCATGAAAGAACTTCTGGCGCTTCTATTGATGTCGCTATCGCTGATATCGGCGACGGCGGCGCAACCGGTTGACGGCTACCGCGGGATTTGGTTCACGCTGAACCAGTTTTCAAAGCACGGCGACAAATACTCCGGCGGACTTGGCACCTACACCGCCAATCACATCCCGCTGGCCGTGTACGCGCCGCAGGTGGACAAAACGTTTTTCACCTATGGCGGCACGACCACCAAAGACGAGCGCCACCTGTTGACTATGGCGTCGTATTACGATCACAAAACCGGCCTGGTGCCGCGCCCGGTGATCGTCCACGACAAAGAGGGCGTGGACGACCCGCACGACAACGGCAGCCTCAACATTGACGCCCAGGGTTACATCTGGGTCTTCGTCAGCGGTCGCGCCAAGAGACGGCCCGGATTCAAATACCGCAGCAAGGAACCGTACAGCATCGCGGCCTTTGAACGCGTGACGCAGGAAGAGATGACCTACCCGCAGGCGTGGTTCCTGCCGGGACAAGGCTGGTTCCACCTGTTCACCAAGTACACCAATGGCCGTGAGCTCTATTGGGAAACCAGCGGCGATGGAAAAACATGGAGCGCCGACCACCAACTGGCCGGGCTTGGCGGGCATTACCAGGTCAGTGGCGTCTACGCCGGCAGAAAAATCGCCAGCTTCTTCAATTATCATCCCGGCGGCGACGTGGACAAACGCACCAATCTCTACTACCTCCAGACCGAGGACTTCGGCAAAACGTGGACGACCGTCAGCGGCCAGTCGCTCACGTTGCCGTTGCGCGACGTAAAAAAACCCGCGCTCGTCATTGATTACCAGGCGCAAGGCAAGTTGATGTACACCTGCGACCTCAACTTTGACGCCACCGGCGCGCCAGTACTCCTCTACGTCACCAGCCACGGTGCCACGCCCGGACCGGAAAACAATCCACGCGAGTTTTGTGTCACGCGCTGGGACGGCCACGCCTGGCAGACCAGCAGCGTCACCAACACCGACCACAATTACGACATGGGCAGCCTCTGGATCACCAACGACGAGTGGAAAATCATCGCCCCCACCCTCCCCGGCCCGCAACCTTGGGGTGGCGGCGGGGAGATGTGCCTCTTGACGAGCACCAACCGCGGCGCGACCTGGATGAAGAAACAAATCACCCGCGACAGCCCGCGCAATCACAACTACGCCCGCCGCCCGCTCAATGCCCGCGATCCATTCTTCGCCTTCTGGGCCGACGGCAACCCGGACAAGTTTTCCGAATCGCATCTTTACTTCGCCGATTCGACCGGCGAACACGTCTGGCAACTGCCTTACGACATGCCGGGCGATACAGCCAAACCTGAACTGCTAAGGGAACAACCATGAGGGACACAGGCACATGGCAACAGGCTTTTGCCGATGACGGCAGCGGCGACTGGCGGGAGAAGTGGTTCCTGGACGGCGACACGGCCACGGTCGAGGCGCACGCCCGCCTGGTCGCCGAGGCGACGGAGAACCTGCGCGCGTTCATCGCCGGCGAGCGACGCAACCGCGTGGACTGACGTTCGTTTGTAACGGCGTTTCCTGTTGACTCTTGAAGCGTTACCGTCTAGCTTATACAACGTTATGAAAAGACAACCTCAGATCCCTGGCTCCGCCTCAAGCCTCCTGCCGTTGCTGGGGGAACGCATCAAGCTGGCCCGGCTGCGCCGCCGCTTGCGGGCGGAGTCGGTTGCGGAACGGGCGGGAATCAGCCGATCGACGGTCTGGCAGATTGAGAAGGGGAATCCGCGCGTGGCGATGGGCGCTTATTTTCTGGTCCTGTTCGTGCTGGGCCTTGAGCAGGACTTGTTGCTTGTTGCCAAAGATGATGTGTTGGGACGGAAGTTGCAGGATGCCGACCTTCCGATGCGCAGCCGGGCGCCACGTGCGAGAAAGGCGGTTTCGCCGTGAGCGCAACCGGGCGGCAGATTCGCGTCTATGTGGATTGGGCGGAATTGGGCGGTCCCCGTCTCATGGGGTTGCTTTCTGCGGACCGGGTTCGCGGCAAGGAGGTCTTCTCGTTTGCGTACGACGATGACTGGCTGTCTAGTGGCGTCGCACAGCAACTGGACCCCGACCTTGCCCTGTTTGAGGGGCGGCACTACCTTCGCGAGGGAAGGCCGAATTTCGGACTGTTCCTGGATTCCTCCCCCGATCGCTGGGGGCGATTGCTGATGAGGCGCAGGGAAGCGTGCTATGCGCGCCGCGAGGGACGAAGCGAAAGGCCGCTTTGCGAACTCGACTATCTGCTGGGGGTCTATGACGGTCAACGCATGGGCGCCCTTCGTTTTCAGGAAGAGGGTCGCGACGGATTCCTGAACAGCGACGAGCGTCTGGCGACCCCACCCCTGACTTCGCTGCGCGCTTTGGAGCACGCCAGCCTCATGCTTGAACAGGACGAGACGGGGCGTGACGACGATGCCCTGAAATGGATCAACCAACTTCTGGCACCGGGTTCCTCTCTGGGTGGCGCCAGGCCCAAGGCGGGCGTCGTGGACGATCAGGGCCGACTCTGGATCGCGAAATTCCCGAGCCGGCGGGACGGGGTTGATGTCGGTGAATGGGAGTCCGTTGTCAATGAACTGGCCCGCCTGGCCGGACTGCGGGTTCCAGAGGCGATGTCGCGGAGGCTGACGCAACGGCGGCACACCTATCTGTCACGTCGGTTCGACAGACTTCCGGCGGGCCGGCGCGTTCACTTCGCCTCGGCGATGACGCTCTTGGGATATGCGGACGGAACGGACGCGGCCGCAGGGGTCAGCTACTTGGAACTGGCCGAGTTCATCATGCGACACGGCACATCGGTGGCGGAAGATCTTGCGGAGTTGTGGCGAAGAATCGTCTTCAACATCTGCGTGAGCAACACCGACGACCATTTACGGAATCATGGCTTTCTGCTCGCGTCCCATGAGGGGTGGCGCCTGGCGCCCGCCTATGACATGAATCCAAACCCGCAAGGCACAGGCTTGACACTCAATGTTGCAGGGAACGACAACCGTCTCGACATGGACTTGGCTCTGGAGGCGGCCGAATCATTCCGCCAGCCCCTCTCGGATGCCAAAGCGCAGATGGCACGAATCCAGGACGCAGTAGGGCGATGGCGGCAGGTGGCGACGCAACATCGGCTCTCAAAGGCCGAGCAGGACGAGATGGCGCCGGCGTTCCAAAGGTCTGACAAGAAGGCCGGGAACAGGGAAATGACAGCATGACATCGAACAAGATGGGCTCAAAAAGTCTGTCCCTTGCGAGGCAGAGCGGTTGACGAGTGAGCAGGCACGAAAGGGGCTGGCATGACTGACAACAAGCATGAGAACCGACGCGGTGGCAACTGGAAACCGGCGTTTGCCGATGACGGCAGTGGCGACTGGCGGGCGAAGTGGTTCCTGGATGGCGACACGGCCACGGTCGAGAACACGCCGCAGGGGATGATTCTGCGCGCCGGGCCCGACATCAAGGACAACGGCGACAGCATGGTGCTCTGGACCCGCGACAGCTTTGCCGGGGATGTGAAGATCGAGTATGAGTTCACGCGCCACGACCGCGCCGTCGAGGGCGTGAACATCATCTACCTAAAGGCCACGGGCATCGGAACGCCGCCCTACGACAAGGATATCGCGGTCTGGTCAAACCTCCGCAATCGGGCGCGGATGCCGTTGTACTTCAACTACATGAACGCCCTGCACATCAGCTACTCGGTCGGGTTGCCCGACGTGGAGGGTGAATACATCCGCGCCCGGCGCTATCCGGCGCCGGTCAACGTCCCCTTCCAGAAGGTGACGGAAGTCGAGGGAACCCATTGGGGCACCGGCCTGTTCAAGCTGGACGTGCCGTATCGGCTCACGGTCGTCAGTGTGGGCAACGTCATGACTTTCGACGTGTGCGGCGACGGCAGGAATGAACACTTTGAGTGGGATGTCTCGAAGTTCCCGCCGCTCTCAGAAGGGCGCATCGGGTTGCGCGTAATGCCCTGCCGTGTATCAAGGGTTCGCAACTTCAAAGTCTATGTACGATAAGGCAGCATCAAGTCTGAAAAGGCCCTTCTGCCGGCGAAGCCACCACGGCGCCGACTACGCGACGCCTTACACGCCCATGTGGTCTTACCAACACAACAGGAGATGATTATGTTACCGTATCCGCGTTTTCCGAGCCGAATCGTGCATGACCTTTCCGGGGTCTGGAAGTTTGCATTCCTCGGTGATGTGGACCTGGACACGCTGGATCCTGCCACGGTCCGTTTTGACGACGAACTGTTTGTGCCCGGCGTCTTCGACGCTACGCCCGCCTACGCGGGAAAGCGTGGCGTGGCCTGTTTTCGAACGGTCGTCACGACTTCCGCCGGTGCTGCCGGATGGGTGCGGTTCGGAGGGTGCGGGTTCAACACGCGTGTCTTTGTTGATGGCGTCTTGAGGGGCGGTTGCGATCTCCCCTACAGCGGCTTTGCCGTCGAGATCCCTCCTTCGCCCCACACGGAACGGACATTGGTGGTGGCGGTGGACAATCGCTTCGATCGGGAGCGCCAAGTATTGCTGGAGCCGTGGTACGACTTCTACTGCTATGGGGGAATCTACCGGGATGTGGTCTGGACGGAAGTGGCCAGCGCCTGCTTCATTGACCGGGCGCGCGTCACGACGCTCGATTCGGCGCGCGGCGCCGTGCGACTGGATATTCTGTTGCGCGGATCTGTTCCGGCGTCCTGCGACCTCAACGTCATTTTCAATGGGAAGCATGCCACGCGGGTGAAGGGTGTCGGCGTGGTGAACGGTGTAGCCGGGGTCGAACTCGTTGTTCCGGAGGCTCGGGCCTGGTCGCCCGAAGAGCCCGTGCTTCATACGCTGACGGTTGAGACAGAGGGCGATGCCGTCACCGAGCGTTTCGGGTTGCGTACGATCAAGGTGGAGGGGCCGGCGATACTCCTCAACGAAACCCCGTTAAAACTCAAAGGTTACTGTCGCCATGAAGCGCACCCGCAATTCGGGCCTGCCTTGCCCGACATGCAACTGCTCCAGGATCTGCAATTGCTGCGTGATCTGGGTTGCAACTTCGTGCGCGGCTCGCACTATCCGCAGAGTCAGCGGTTTCTCGACCTGTGCGACGAGTTGGGATTCTTGGTGTGGGAGGAGGCACTGGGATGGGGGACCATGAAGGAACAGTGGGATCGTACCGCCTTCGCAGACGCGAATGTGGCCCAAATCGAGGCCATGATCGCAAACAGCTACAACCATCCGTGTGTCATTCTGTGGGGTTTCCTGAATGAAGGGCAGAGCAATCTCGCCGAGTACCGGCCGCTCTATGAGCGCTGTTTTGCGGCGGTACGGGGGCTGGACCGCACCCGGCCGGTAACCTACGCGAGCAATCGCACCGCCGAGACCAGCTTTGACCTGTTTCTCGATCTGGCCGATGTGGTAGCCTTTAACATCTATCCCGGCTGGTATGCGCACGACAAGGACGCCGTCCGCCCGTTACACGAGATCGTGCCCTGCATTCATAAATGCCAACAACTTGCGGCCGAACATGGCCAGGGCGATAAACCATTCATCCTCTCCGAAATCGGCGCCGCGGCATTGTATGGCTGGCGTGATCAACTGCACGCGCATTACAGCGAGGAGTACCAGGCGGAGTATCTGGAAACGGTTTGCCGTGAGGTAGTGGCCAACGACAGGATCACGGGTGTGTCCCTGTGGCAGTTTTGCGACTGCCGCACCTATGCCAATGCCCATGCCCTGGGCCGGCCGCGCACGTTCAACAACAAAGGAACCTTTGATGAATATCGCAGGCCTAAGCAGGCCGCGCAGGTCGTGAAACAGATCTTCATTAGAAGATACTCAGGATAGAACGGTGAAGAAGCAGAAGTGTTTCCTGGTGTGTAACGCCCATCTGGATCCCGTCTGGCTGTGGCCATGGGAAGAAGGATTGGCCGAGGCCATCTCCACCTTCCGCGTGGCCTCCGACTTCATCGACGAATACCCCGAATTCGTTTTCAACCACAACGAGGCGTTGTTGTACGAGTGGGTGGAACGTAACGATCCGGACCTTTTCGCCCGGATCCGACAGCAGGTGAAGGCCGGGCGCTGGCATATCGCCGGCGGCGCTTACCTGCAACCGGACCTGATTGCGGCATCCGGCGAGTCGCTGATCCGGCAGTTCCTGATCGGAAAGCGCTACTTTGCCGGGAAGTTCGGCGTCGAACCGCGGGTGGCCTACAACTTCGATTCCTTCGGGCACCCGCAAGGCATGATCCAGATTCTGGCCGGCTGCGGTTGTGAAGCCTATGTCTTTTGTCGCCCCTCAGCAGGCCAGCGACCGTTGCCCATCGGCAGCTTCCGCTGGCGGCACGCTTCCGGCGCCGAAATCATCGCCCGCCGCAGCGACGATCACTATCTGACCCAGGGGAATCTCAGGCGATGGATGATGGGAACGGCGATAGACGCAGAAGGAGACACGCCGAAGGATGACGCGCGGACCGGAAGCTGGCCGGCCCACTACCGGGAGGCGGAAGGGGACTTCATGTATCTCTGGGGGATCGGCAATCACGGCGGCGGCCCCTCGCGGAATGAATATGAGCAGATCCCGGGCATGCGCGCCGATTTCCCGAACGTCGAGTTCATCGAGTCCACCCCGGAGGCTTTCTTCGCGCATACGCTCAAGGCACGCGGTCGCGACAACCTGCCCGTGGTGACCGGTGATTTCAACATGGTCATGGAGGGTTGCTACAGCTCGATGCTGCGCGTCAAACAGCAGCATCGCCGCCTGGAGAACCTGGCGCATCTCACGGAAAAGATCTGCTCGCTCGCCTGGTGGCAGGGGCGAAGGGATTATCCAGCCAAAGACCTGGAGGTGGCCTGGAAGGACATTCTCTTTGCCGAGTTCCATGACATCCTGCCCGGATCCTGCACGCAGCAGGTGGAAGCCGACAGCCTGAAGCTTCTGGGGCATGCCGAGGAGATCCTGCGCCGCAAGAAGGTCGAGGGCATGATTGCCCTGCTGCGCGATGAACCGCTGACCGATCGTGAGGTGACGCCGTTCTTCATCTTCAACCCGCACAACTGGGAGGTTACCCGCGAGGTGGAAATGGAGTACGGCACGGCCCGCCAGGCCGGTACCGATGCGATCGTGCGCACCATCACCTGTGAAGGCAAGCCGGTGGAGGCCCAGTTCGAGAAGGGGGACCTGAATCTCGACAACCCGAGCTGGGGTGAATGGCGGCAAAAGGCTGTTTTCCTAACCACCATCCCGCCTCTGTCTTACAAACGGTTCGATGCCGAGTATCGGATTCTGCCCCCTGAAGATGTGGTCCGCTGGAAGTCGCCTGCGCTTCCATCCGGCGACCTGCTCACGGTGGCCGGCACGGCGATGCAGGTGACCGTAAACCAGCGGACCGGCCTGATCGACAGTCTAACGGTCGGGGGCCGGGAACAGGTGCGGCCGGGCTCGTTTTCACCCCGCATTTTTGACGACCTTCCGAATAGCTGGAATGCCGCCAAAGCATGGGTGCAGTCGCAGGAGAACTTCCGATTGGCCGCCCCGGCGGAAACCGCGCGGCTCCTGAACTCGCAATCCATCAATCCCGGCTACACGGAATCGCTCCCGCCGGTCCGCGTGCTGGAGGACGGCCCGATCCGCACGGTGGTGGAGGCGCTCTTCGTCTCGGGTCGCACCGCGCTGACGCAGCGCTACAAGATCAACAAGCAGAGCCCGGTGCTGCACGTGGAACTCGACGTCTTCTGGGCGGAGCGCGACAAGATGCTCAAGCTGGGCGTTGCGCCGAGCGCCGATCTGCCGCGCCTCTTCGCGGAGAAATGCTACAGCATCGATGACGAGACCAACGCCGTCGATCGCGCGGACCGCGAGCGCACCTTCCAGCATTTCCTGCGCCTCGCCAGCGGCGACAACGCGCACAGCCTGGGCATCATCAGCCATGGAACACACGGCTACCATCAGCAGGACGGTTCCACTTGGCTCAGCGTTCTGCGCAGTCCGGCGTACGCGTGCATGGGAGTGCCGCCTGAATGGCAACGCTACCGGCACCGTCACATACCGCACCACGAGCAGGGGGAACGTCAGGCCATGTTCACCTTCGTGTTTGGCGACCCTGCTTCCGCGGACGAGCGCCTGGCGCGCCTGGCCTACGAAGCGAATGTGGGGCTGGAGCAACTGGTCTATTACCCCACCCGGCGCACCGACCGGCCTGTGCGGCCCATGCCGTTTGTGCGGACCGATCGCGACAACGTCATCCTGGGCGCCATGAAGAAGGCGGAAGACGGAAACGCGCTGATTTTGCGTTTCTGGGAGACCGCCGGGCGGGAGACCGATTTCACACTGACCGTGGACGGGCGGGACTACAAGGTCTCGATCGGCGCCCGGCGGCTTCAGACTTTCCGTCTGGACCGACACACCCGGAAGCTTGCCATGGCCGACCTGCTGGAACGAGTGTCCGGCGACGGCGAAACTGCAGGAGAAGACGGAGTCCGACATGGATGAACTGTGCAGCGGTCTCCATGACTGGCGGAGGAACGACAAAAGCGAATGAATATCCAATATCCAACACGGAATATCCAACCGACCAAGGGAAGGGACAATAAGCAAGACAAGGCAATACGAGCTGCAAGATCTTGTTCACGAGCATCGGAACAGCGAACAAGAATGCGGAACGATGACGCCTTGCCTTGGATATTGGATATTCCGTGTTGGCTGTTGGATATTGAAATGGGTGTTGCAAGTGGTTGATCGCGCGTTGATTGGCCCAGCAACCGAGAGGGAATTCGGAGGAAGTCGTGGTGGAGGCGGATATCAAGGAGACGGGCAAGACCACACTGGACGCCTGGTTCGTTGATGCGGATGGCGGCGAGCGAGGCGCCTATTATGTGTATGCGAGCAAACTGGGGACACCCGACTGATCCATAGTCGATGAGAAATGACCTTGAGAATCAACTGAGGATAGCATGACGCAGAACAAGCCCAATATACTCTTCTTTCTGCCGGATCAGCACCGGCCCGACTGGCTGGGTGTAAACCCGGCGTTGCCACTGAAGACGCCGAACCTGGATCGCCTGTGCGCCGCCGGCGTTCGATTCACACGGGCCTTCACGCCCTCGCCGTTGTGCGCGCCGGCGCGCGCCTGCCTGGCCTCCGGCCTGGACTACGAACATTGCCGCGTACCGGGCAATCGCGAAAACTACCCGCCGGATTTACCGACCTACTATCAGCGCCTGCGCGACGCGGGCTACCGCGTCTGCGGCGTAGGCAAGTTCGATTTGCACAAGGACCTGGCTCGTCCGCACGCCGAACTCGACTGGCATCTCGACGGATCCCGCTCGCTCAGGGATTGGGGTTTTACCGAGGGCATTGATAACGAAGGGAAGTATGACGGCAGCGCTTCGTATCGCGCCGCCGGCAAACCCAAGGGCCCCTACATGAATTATCTGCACTCGCGCGGACTGGCCGCGGCCTATGTGCAGGAACACGCCGAAGTTGGCAAGCATCGCGGCGCTTACACGACAAAGCTCCCGGAAGAGGCTTACTGCGACAACTGGGTGGCGGAGAACGGACTGGCCTTCCTGCGCGATTTTCCCGCCGACCAACCATGGCATTTGGTCGTCAACTTCACAGGCCCACACGATCCGCGGGACGTGACGCAACGCATGCACGACGCTTGGGAAGGCGTGGATTTTCCTCTGCCGGTCAATAATCAGCAGAGGGATTTCTCGCCCGACGATCACCAGCGCAACCGCCGTCATTATGCCGCCATGATCGAGAACATTGATCGTCAGGTGGGGCGCTTCCTCGATCTGGTCAAACAGCGTGGAGAACTTGACCGGACACTCATGGTCTACTCCAGCGACCATGGAGAGATGCTGGGCGACCACGGCCGCTGGGGAAAAAACACCTGGCACAACCCGTCCGCCGGCATCCCGCTGATCATGGCCGGCCCGGGCATTTCCCGCGGGCGAACCAGCGATGCCCTGGTCTGCCTGCACGATCTGGCTGCCACGTTTCTGGATTATGCCGCCGCGCCGGCACTGCCGGGCATGGACGCACGCTCACTGCACGCCGTACTGGAAGGAAAGACTAGCGCGCACCGGTCACTTGTGCGCAACGGCCTGCACGACTGGCGCATGGTTTTCGACGGACGATTCAAGCGCATCACCCGCACGAATGCGCCACCGCTCCTTTTTGATCTGGAAACCGACCCGCACGAAATGAATGACCTGGCAGGCAAATCGGAGTATGCTGACAAACTCAAAGAACTGGTGGCGCTCGGGGCCTGGTTCCGATCCTGCCAAGATGAAACCAAATGAGCAAAGCACTGAACATTCTCACGGTTATCTGCCATGACTTGGGCCGGCACTTGGGTTGCTATGGACAGCCTGATGTTCGATCGACCAACATCGATGTTTTCGCTGAATCAGGGACTCGCTTTACGAACAGCTTCTGTACCGCGCCGCAATGCAGTCCGTCACGGGCGGCTTTGTGGACGGGGCGGTACCCACATGCCAACGGCGTAGTCGGACTTACCCACTCCGGTTTCGCCAATGACCTGCATCCTGACGAAAAACATTTTGCGCAGATTCTGAGAGCCGCCGGATATGAGACACATCTGTTCGGGATTCAGCACGAAGCGCGGACCGCCGAACGCTGTGGCCATGAATATGTCCATGGCGGTCACCTGGCCGCCGATGTCGCCACAAGGTTCGAGGAATGGATGGGCCACGGCAAGCGTGGAGGCAGGCCCTTCTTTGCTCAAGTGGAATTCGCCGAGCCGCACCGACCTTTCCCCCATGAAGCAGTCGCGGCGCTTCCGCCAAACGGGCTGACGGTCCCTCCATATCTGCCCGACATTCCGGAGGTAAGGGAAGATCTCGCTGATATCGAGGCCTCCATCGTCTGTGCCGACAGGGCGTTCGGGCGAATCGTCTCGGCGATTCGCCGTTCGGAGTCCGGGGCCAGTACGCTTGTTCTTTTCACCGCCGACCATGGCATCGCGTTCCCACGCGCGAAAATGACCCTGTACGACCCCGGAATCGAGGTGCCGCTCATTCTGGCCGGGCCGGGAATAACCCCGGGCGCAATTCATGATGAACTGATCAGCAACGTGGAGATCATGCCGACCTTGCTGGAACTTGCGAAACTGCCGGCGCCGTCCAACCTGCATGGCCGCAGCTTCGCCGGCCTTCTCGCAAGGGAACGTTACACCCCCAACGGCATGGTCTTCGCAGAGAAAACCTACCATACCTACTATGACCCGATGCGTGCGGCCCGTACCAGGAAGTGGAAGCTGATTGCCAATTTTGAATTCGCCCCATGGCAGGAGACGTCTCCGGACTACAAGAACAACGCAAAGTGCTATGTTGAAGTATCGAATGCCCTGAACGTGCCGTACGACATCCAGTACCACCCGCCATTCGAGTTGTATGATATTGAGAACGACCCATATGAAAAGCACAACCTGGCAGATGATCCGTCCCTGTCAACCACCCGAAACGAACTGATCCAGGCTCTCTACAACTGGATGCGGCGCACCGGTGATCCTCTCTTGGACGGCCCGATGGCACAAGGCGCTTATCGGGAGCGAATGAAGGCATTCGCAAGAATTGCAAGCTGTCATGCCGAAAGATAGGCCCAACATCATTCTGGTCATGTGCGACGATCTCGGTTACGGCGACACGGGATTCAACGGCAACGGGATCATTCGCACGCCGTGTCTTGACGCGATGCGTGGCGAGGGCGCGCGATTCACCCGTTTCTTCGCCGGCGGGCCGGTCTGTTCGCCCACACGCGGAACCTGCCTGACCGGTCGTCACTACTCCCGCTACGGGATCGCCCACGCCAACGTGGGCCGCTTGCCGACCGAGGAGATCACCCTGGCCCGCGTGTGCAAGGAGCAGGGCTACCGGACCGGGCATTTCGGCAAGTGGCATCTCGGCACCTTGACAACGGCCATCCGTGACAGCAACCGCGGCGGCCCGCATAACCTAAAGGAGTTCTCCCCGCCGTGGCTGCACGGATTCGAAACCTGCTTTTCGTGCGAGGCCCGGATGCCGACCTGGGATCCCATGGTGACCCCTGACGAGAAAGACGCCAAGGGAACCCACCGCTACGGCGAACCGGGCACATTCTTCGGGGCGCACTACTGGAATGAAAAGGGCGAGATCGTCCGGGACAATCTCGACGGCGACGATTCGCGGGTCATCATGGATCGGGCCGTGCCATTCATCGAAGCCTGCGCGGCGCGCCGCGCCCCCTTCTTCGCAACGATCTGGTTCCACACGCCGCACACACCCGTTGTGGCAGGCCCCGAATACCGGGCCATGTACTCCCAATTCAGCGAGGAAGAACAGCACTATTACGGTTGCATAACCGCCATGGATGAGCAGGTAGGACGGCTCAACCAGCGTCTCAAGGAACTGGGCATTGAGAAGGATACCATGGTTTGGTTCTGCTCCGACAACGGTCCGGAAGGCGGCGCGGATATTTCGCGGAACGGTCGCAACCGCGGCGTGACCGGCGGACTTCGCGGCCGCAAGCGGAGCCTCTTCAACGGCGGCATCGGGGTGCCGGCCCTGCTCAAGTGGCCGGGCCACGTGTCGCCCGGAAGCGACTACACCGTTCCGTGCAGCACGCTGGACTATTTTCCGACCGTCGCGGAACTTCTCGGTTACATCATGCCGGACAATCGGCCCATGGACGGGATCAGCCTGCTGCCGATGATCGCCGGCCAAATGCCGTTGCGGCCCAAGGCGATTCCCTACCGGTTCCTTGACAGCAAAGGCTGGATGGCCGGGGCCCCGACGATCGCCATGATCGATCACCAATGGAAGTTCCTGACCAATCTTTCGAAAGACGGCGACGAGGACATGCTGTTCGACATTGACGCGGACATGGCGGAAAGCGCCAATCTGGTGAAGTCGCACCCCGACCTTGCCGCGCGGATGCGGGCTGAACTCGCCGACTTCATGGCCTCCTGCCGGCGGAGTCACCACGGCGCCGACTACCCGACGCCTTACACTCCCATCAATACGTTTCAGGAGATTACGGGTACATGGCTATGAACAAGAAACCGAACATTGTATTCTTCTTGGCTGACGACCTCGGCTATGGCGATTTCAGCGCGTTCAACAATGGCCTGTCCAACACGCCGACCCTGGACGGACTGATCCGCGAAGGTACCTGCCTGACCCAGCACTACGCGGCGTCGCCGGTCTGCAACCCGTCGCGCGCCTGCCTGCTGACCGGGCGCTATCCGCACCGCACCGGCTCTATTGACACGCTCGAGTGGTGGGGGCTCGACCGCTTGGCGCTCCGGGAACGCACGCTGGCGGACATGCTCAAGACCGGCGGTTATGCCACCGGCTTGATGGGTAAGTGGCACCTCGGATCGTTCGATTCCCGCTACCATCCGATGCAGCGGGGATTCGACGAGACCGTCTGCTTCTGCGCCGCGATGCAGGACTACTGGCAGTGGCGTGTCGAGTGGGGCAACACCGCGCGACGTTGCGACGGACGCTATCTGACCGACGTCTGGGTTGAGGAGTCGGTCGGCTTTATCGAACGGCATCAACGCGAACCGTTCTATCTGCAACTGAACTTCAACGCGCCGCACACCCCCCTGCAGGTGCCGGAGGAAGAAGCTGCGCCATTCCGGGGCAAGACCGGTGTGCCGACTTCAGGCGTGGCA
>Ga0194112_10003740_pt1 | contig 21095 bp, 16 predicted proteins | sample TA2MahC400mmetaG_FD_146191 | JGI IMG/M metagenome (GOLD analysis project Ga0194112, IMG submission 146191) | Freshwater microbial communities from Lake Tanganyika, Tanzania - TA2015016 Mahale Deep Cast 400m | ecosystem: Environmental > Aquatic > Freshwater > Lake | place: Tanzania: Lake... | reverse complement strand
GGTGATGCCGAGCCCCTTGACCACGCGGTCCGTGACGTTTCGGATGACGCACGGGTCCACGCGCTCGGCGCTGCGCCAGCCCTCGACGCCGGCGATGCGCTCGCTGGCCGAGGCCACGCGGTCCCAGCGGCCGCTGTTGAGCATGACGAGGCGGCTGTCGTCGAGCTTGCGCAGGCGCGGCAGGAGGGCCACTGCGTGGCGGAAGACCGGGCCATCGGGCGTCTCGTTCAGCAGGCCCCACACGGTCACGCTCGGGTGGTTGCGGTCGCGGCGGACCATGCCGAGGAGCGATTCGTCGAAGCGTTCGGGCATCTTGGGCGAGTTGGCCATGCACCAGCTCGCGTAGGCCTCCTCGTAGACCATCAGGCCGAGCTCGTCGCACAAGTCGAGCTGGTAGCGCTTGGCGATGCCTGCGATGAAGCGTATGGCGTTGAAGCCCATCATCTTGGCGTTGATCAGGTCGCGCCGCAGCCAGTCGGGGTCAACCGGCATCTCGAGGCCCACGGGGCAGCAGTTGCCCGTGTGGGACGAGCGGAGGTAGAGCCGGCGCCCGTTGAGGCGGAAGAAGCCGTTCTCGAAGCGGAAGTCGCGGAAGCCGCAGCGGACGGAGCTTTCATCGAAGGAGTCTGACCCTTCGGCCCGGACCCGCGCGGTCACGCGGTAGAGGTTGGGCTCATTCAGCTCCCAGAGCTTGTGGTTGGGCACCCGCAACTCAGCCTCGATGAGGCTATCGCCCACCGGCAGCTCGCGTGCGAAGCGCGCCGCGGCCACCGTCTCGCCGCTTGCGGCGGGCGCGACCGTGAGCTCGACGACGCCCTTCGTTGGAGCGCCCGCGTTCCGGACGTTCGCCTGAATCCGTATCGCCCCGGCCTTCCAGTCGCCGCGGGCGAAGAGGTCCTCAACGCGCACGGCCGGAACCAGGAGCAGCTCGACGGAGTCAATGATCCCACCCTGGTTCCAGGCGCTCCCCGAGCTGTAGGGCATGACCTTGTTGCGGTGCGGCGTCTCGTTCAGCACGATGCCGTCAATCGCCTGATGGGTCGGGTTGAGCACTCGCACCGCGAGGAGGTTCGGCTGGCCGGGCTTGACGGCATCCGTGGCGTCGAGGACGAACGGCGTCTCGCCCCCCTCGTGGCCGCCGATGGGCGTGCCGTTGAGCCAGGCGTCCGCCTTGTAGTCCACCGCCCAGAAGCGGAGCAGCGTGCGGCCGCCCGCGTGGGGGTTGGCCGGCGGCGTGAAGCTCCGCCAATACCACGCCACCCCGTGGTAGCCGGGGAAGGCGTCCTGGATGATCCAGGGCACCTTCGTCTTCTTCGCCTCGGCCCGCGGCTTCTCCCACCACCTGGCCTCGCGGCCCTCGTTCTTAGGGTCGGGGGCAAGTAGCCAGTCGGGGGCGTCGAGCGCAATGACGGTGCTCGGCATGGGCGACCTGTCGGGCTTCATGGGCGCGGACTCCGGTGCAGTTTGGGCGGCTCGCGCCGCGGGCAGGAGCAGGGCAAGAATGAGCAAGGCACGGGGCGTTGACATGGCACCTTCCCTCCATGTGAAGCACTTGGCAGTCTTCAATCGTCGTCGTCCTCGTCGTCGTCGTCGTTCTCGACTCTTCTACCCACAAGCCAGAGGTTCGACGACGACGACGAGGACGACGACGAGCACGACAATCAAAACCTCAACCCGGAGAACAGCGTGGCCAGGAGCACGATGATCCCGGCGAACACGAGCCACCAGAGGACCACGCTGTTATACCACTTCGTCCCAAGCTCGGAAAGGATGTTGAGCCGTCGCCAGTTGATGGTCAGCTCGTTGCTCACCTGCTCGGGCCTGGGGCGAGGCGTGAGGAGGCTCACGGCGATGCAAGCGACGACCGACGCAACCCAATTCACCGTGGCTTGCGTCAGGAAGGGCTCGAGCCATGCTGGGTGCCCCGGACCCAGCTCGATAAACACCTTTATCAGGATACCCAGCGCGTAGCCAACGATGACACCCGCAGTGGCGCCTGCCGCATTGATTCGACGGAACAGGATGGCGAGGAGGAAGACCGCGGCGAAGGGCGGAGCCAAGAAGGCGTACAATCCCTGAATGTAGACGAACAACCCCTCGTTCATCGTGCCTATTGCCCACGCGAGCGCCACAGAGAGGAGCAGGAACGCCACGGACGACCAGATGCCCACCCGCAGCAGTTGCTTCTCGGGGGCCTTCGGGCGGATGAGCCGCTGATAGATGTCCACAGTGAAAATCGTCGCCGTCGAGTTGAGCACCGAGTTGACCGTGGACTGGATTGCCCCGAAGAGCGCGGCGAGGAACAGCCCCCGCAGGCCGATGGGGATGAGGGTCTGGAGGAGCCGCACGTAGCTCCGGTCAGCCTGGCCCGCCACCTGGTCCCACGGCAGCTTCAGAATCGAGGGGTCGAGCGCGAAGAGGATTAGCCCCGGCACCACCACGATGACCGGCATGAGGATTTTCATGTAGCCGGCCATCACGATGCCCATCCGCGCGTGGTACATGTTCTTAGCACCCAGCACCCGCTGGATCATGAACTGGTTGATCACGTTGTACCAGATGCTCACGGAGAGGAAGGCGAAGAGGATGGTGGGGAAGGGCGCGAGCTTGTGGGTGGCCGGCTGGAAGACCGAGAGGCGGTTGTAGGAATCGGCACCCGCGATCTGCGGCGCGGCGGCGCTCACCGCCTCGGCCCACTCGCCGCTCCGCGCCTGGTTCCGCTCGAGCATCACCCGGAAGCCCTCGACGAGCGAGCGCGACTCGCCCGACAGGGCGAGAAGCCCCAGCACCGTCACCAGCAGCCCACCGACCACCATGATGATGAGCGTCGCGAAATCAGTCCAGGCCACCGACCGCAGGCCGCCGTAGATCGCCAGCCCGCCCGCCACCAGCGACAGGGCGAGGATGGCGAACCAGAGGTCCCATCCGAAGAGCTGGCTCAGCGCCAGACCCCCGCCGTAGAGCACCGCAGCCATGAACGCCACCACGTTGCTCACCGTGGTCATCACCGCGAAGAGCAGCCGCAGGGTGGGGTTGAACCGCCGCTCCAAGAACTCCGGCGTCGTGAACACCTTGGCAGCAAGCAGGAACGGGATGAAGAACCAGATGAGCACGGAGAAGGAGAAGATGTTGCCCCACTCCCACATGGCCACGCAGATGCCATAGACGTATGCCGAGCCGATCATCCCGATGAAGTGCTCGGAGCTGATGTTGGAGGCGATGAACGACCCGCCGACCACGTACCAGGGCAGCGTGCGGCCGGCCAGGAAGTAGTCGGCCAGCTCCTTCCGCTCCCTCCTTCCCGCCCAGTAGCCCACCGCGCACAGCATGGCCACGTAGGCCCCGAACGTCGCATAGTCCCACGGGGAGAGGACGAATCCCTCAACACCAGGCATTTCCCTTACTCCTCGTGCTCATACATAACGGCACTGGGGTTCGTAGTGCGGGCTTCAGCCCGTCTTCCCTCTTCTCTCGTCCCCACGCTCCCGCGTGGGGACGCGGTGTCTTGGACGCTTCGGCGTCCCGCTTTCCCGGGTCCCCCCCTGCGGCGACGAAGAGGACGCGGGAGCGTCCAGGACAGGGCATCCCGACGGAGAACCGTCGGGACGAGAAAGAGACGGCCTGAAGGCCGCACTACGAACGGGTTGCGCACACAGGCACGCTCACCGTGCCAGCTCCTCGAGCAGCTCTCGCGCGCGGGGGCTCGGCTCGGCGCCCTTGGGCGGATATCTCTTGCCGATCGCGGCGAGGAGGACGATTCTGGCCCCCGGCTCGCCCACCTCCCGCGTGGCTTCGAGAGCCTCTTCGTAGTAGCCCGCCTGGACGCGGAGGCGGCTTATCTCTTGGAATGCGGCGGCGCGTGTGCCCGGCCGCTCAACGAGCTTTGCGAACCGGACGGCCTCACTGAAGCGCCCGGCCTTGGCCAGATGGGCCGCGGCGCCGCTCAGGACGTAGCTCGCGTCGTCGGTCCCCTTCGGGCCTTTGGCCACCTGGATCGCAACCGTGAAGAGTTCCCAGGCCCTCTGGTTTCCTCCAACAGCGAGATGGGCCTGCCCCACGGCCGCCAGGACACGGGCTTTGTAGTGGTGGAACGAGCTGACCTTCTCATGCCTGGCCAGCTCTACGGCCTCGACGGCGAGTTCCACGGCAAGCTTCGTCTCCCCAAGCTCCGCGAGGCGCTCGGCCAGGCCGGCCATCGTCTCCGCACGCTCCGTGGGGAAGCGCACGCCCCGTGCCGCGGGCGCCATGCGGGTCAACACGTCCACGGCCTTGGCCTTCTCGCCCACCTGCGCGTAGGCGGTCGCCAGGTGAAAGAGCACGCCGCACTTGCTGTCGCAGATGAAGTCCAGCCCGCTCACACTCGCGTCGGGCGACGTGTCCTCGATGCCGAGTGCAATCTGGACAGCGTCAGATTGGGCGGTCAGGAAGTGGCTCTTCCTGCCGGCTTCCAGGAGTCTCCCGGCGACATCGTGCAAGGCGCGCGCCTTGACGAGAGGGTGGTCAATGCCGAGAGCGGTCTCGACGGCCAGCGTGGGGTCGAGGGGCGGGCGGCTAGCCCATTCGGTTCCCCTGTAGAGCAGGCCCTCCGGCATAGCTCCAGTGTAGGCAACGGCCACTTCCTTGAGCATCTCGCACCTCAGGCGGCGGTGGCGGATGCGCTGGGCGATGCCGCGCGCGCGGGCGAGGACCTCCAGCCCCCGCTTCTCCTCCCCGGCCTTGGCACACCAGAGCGCGATCTTCACCAGGGCGGTGACCTTGTAGCGGACGGGCGAGAAGCGCTCCTCTCCCCCCTCGAAGGCCATGTGGTGGAGGGTCTCGGGGATGCGTTCGGCGGCGGCGAGCGCGCGGTCGAACTCGCCGGCCGCCGCGTAGCCCTCCGCCGCGGCCTCGCAGGGGCCTGCCTGCCAGTGATCGCCGCATTCGGCCCGCTTCGCCTCCTCCTCAACCTGGGCCAGCAGGTCGAGTGCCTTGCCCTTCTGCCCCGCGGCAAGCCACTGCCGCGCAAGCAACGCCAGACGCGGATAGCCCCAGGGCGGGCCAGGCTCTCCCGTCTTGAGCAGTTCGACCGCCAGTTGGATCTCCCCCAACTCCGCCAGGAATACGGGTGCCCGCCATTCCTTGGCCCAGTTCGTCCCCCCATCTCCCAGGAGTTGGGCTGCGAGCTCCAGGGCCTTGGCCTTCTGCCCGAGCTTCGCGTAGCGGCGCGCGACCGACTCAAGCCAGGCGGTCTTCCCCGATGCCTTGGCAAGCTCGTGGGCGTGAGCGAGAATCTCCGCCGCCTCCGCCGGCTTCTCGGGCCAGAGAGTCTCCGCCGCATTGAGCAGGTCCCCCAGCCGCTCGGGGTCGGACACCCTCCTGGCCAGGAGCACGGCGCACGCCGCGGGGTCTGGCGCCTCAGCCGCGTAGCCGTTGAGCATAAGGAGAACAAGCAGCCCAGCACGGACCGCCCTGTGGCGCGGGAGGTGCCGGACAGAATGCGGCAGCCTGTTGGAGTGCGGCGGCTCGACGCCGCTTTTCAACCAGCGCGCGCCGGAGGAGTGAGCCCTACGGATTCTCCCAAGGCTCATGGAAAGCGGCGTCAAGCCGCCGCACTCCAACAGGCTCCCGCACGATGGCCGGCTGGCACCTGTCATTGCGCCTCCTTCGCCCGGAGGAACTCGGCGAGTGCCTTGCTCTTGATCCGCTCGGCGAGCTGCGAAGGAGATTCGCCACGGTTGTTCCTGGCCCTGGGGTCGGCCCCCTTGGCAAGGAGGAACTCAGCCATCTCCCTGTTGCCCCCGCCGGCAGCGGTGTGGAGGGGCGTGTTGCCCGTCCTGTCCTTCGCGCCGATGCCCGCGCCCTTGGCCAGGAGAAGCTCGGCGATCTTCGTGCGGCTGCCGCGGGCGGCCACGTGGAGCGCCGTCATGCCCATCTCCTCCCGGGCGTTCACGTCCACGCCTCGCTCCAGGAGCAAGGCCACGAGGCCCTCCTTGTTCTCGCTCACGGCGGCGTGGAGCACCCGCCAGCCGCGCTCGCGCTCAAGGTTCGGGTCGGCGCCGGCATCGAGGAGGAGCAGGGCCACGTCGTCCTTCGGGTTGCCCCCGGCGGTAGCCTGGAGGGGCGTCCCGCCCCGTTCGTCCCGGGTGTTCACGTTCGCTCCCTTGGCGAGGAGGAGCTTGGCGGCCTCGGCGTGGCCACCCGAGGCAGCGCGGTGGAGCGGCGTGCGCCCGCTGCCGTCGCGGGCGTCCACGACGGCGCCCTCGGCCAGGAGAAGCTCCGCCAGCTCCTTCTGCCCCGCGCTGGCCGCGTAGTGGAGCGGCGTCGCGCCGTCCTTGTTCGTCCCGTTGATCCGCGCCCCGTTGGCGATGAGGAGCGCGGCGATGGCCTTGTCGCCACATCCGGCAGCCACGTGGAGAAGGGAGGTCCCTCGCTCATCCAGGCCGTCAACGTCGGCCGCGCGGGCGAGGAGGAGTTCGGCGATCTCCTTGTGGCCGCCGGTCACGGCGTGGCGGAGCGGGGTCGCGCTCTCCTTGTCCTTCGGGTCGTGGCGTGCGCGATGGGCGATGAGGAGCTCCACGACGCGGCGGTGGCCGTAGTAGGCGGCCAGGTGGAGCGGCGTCGCGCCCTCCCTGTCCTCGGCGTTCGCATCGGCGGCCTTGGCAAGGAGGAGTCCGACGGCCTCGCGGCGGCCCATCTCGGCGGCGCGGTGGAGCGGCGTGCGGCCGCTCTTGTCGCGGGCGTTCGCCTCCGCGCCGGCGGCCAGAAGGCGCTCCGCAGCGTCCTTGAAGCCCCAGAACGCCGCGGCGTGGAGCGGGGTCCATCCGAGCACGTCGGCGGCTCGCGGGTCGGCCCCCTTCTTGAGGAGCGCGGCCGCGGCCTCGGCGTCGCCCGCAGCCGCGGCCTTGTGGAGAGGGGTCTGGCCGCCCAGCCCCTGGGCGTCCGCCTCAGCGCCCCTTGCAGGGCCGAGCAGTAAGAGCGCAGCGACAGCAGCCAACAGCGCGCGTCGGAGGCCCCAAGCCATCCCTGCCCTCCTTCTTCTGATATCGTCCTCGTCCTCGTCCCTCGTCCTTCGTCCTCGACTCCCCTCCTGCCGAGTCAATAGGATCGAGGGCCGCGCCGATGCTACTCGGCCCGGCGAGGCATGTCAAGCGGCGCGGCTTCCCAGAGCATGGCCCCCAGTTCTGGTGAGCTGCTCCGCAGCCCGCACGGGGGCGTGCTATATCAGCCCCGGGCGAAGCCCTGGGAAGCGGGGCCATGTGCGGGTCAGCTCTGAAGGGGCGTACTGCGAGGCACGCACGCCATCGCCTCCCATGAGCGGCTAGTCCGCCCGTACAGGGCTGGACCGGGGCCATCTCCGGTTCCCAGGGCTTCGCTCCTTGGGCCTCGCTCAGTGCAGGCTCTGGGCTGATATAGTACGCTCCGTTCGGAGCGTCGGAAGCCACGGATGCTACCAGAACTGGGGGCCATACTCAGTTTGGCAACCGACGTTGAACTTCCGCCGCGCGCGGAAGGCCCCGGAGCCGCCCGGAGCGCAAGAGCGCTCATAGTGGGTCAAGGAGCGTGCGCAGTTGACCCAGTATGGCAAAAAACGCCAGAGATGCGTCCGGATCGCCAAAATACCCATACTGGGTCACGCCGGGCTTGACCCAGTATGGCGGGACCGCCACGGAAGCGTCCGGATCGCCAAAACACCCATAGTGGGTCAAGTGTCAGGGGGGCGCGGTTGGTCCAGATTGCGCGGGGAGCGGGACGCCTTCGGGGCATCTCAGAGACTGGGGTCCACGAGGCGGAAGGCGCCGTCGGCGTATTCGAGGTAGGACGGGCCTGGGTTCCAGGGTCCGAGGGCGAAGAGGCGGCAGCCCGGCCTGGCCCGAGCGGAGCCGAGGGCACGGGCGAGCAGGGGCGTGTAGTCGCAGGCCCAGTGGTTGTGGCCGCAGATGACGACGTCCGCGCCGGCGTCGAAGAGGGGGGCGAAGGCGGCGGGGTCGTAGCGCTTGGCGTGCCTGGGCTCCCTCTTGCCGACCACGAGCCTGCGCCACCAGCGGAGCATGGCGGCCACGCGCAGGCAGGCCCAGATGGGCGCGACCCGCGCGGCCCAGCGCATCACGCGGCCCTGAATGAAGCGCAGGAGGAGGCGCGAGAGCCAGGGGTCGGGGAAGTGCATGTGGCCGTGGACGAGGCGGAAGCGTAGGGCGTCGCGCTGGAAGGCGTGGTCCATGCCGAGCCATTGGAGGCCGTGGGGCGCGAGGGCGGCGGAGTCGAGGAGGAAGTCGCGGTTGCCGCCGAGGACTCGGACGGGTGGCCCGCCTGCGGCGGCCTCGGCGAGTTGGCGGAAGATGCGCGCCCAGGCTGGGCGGCGGAGCTGGCGCGGGCCGACCCAGTAGTCCATCAGGTCGCCCACGATGTAGATGGCCTCGGCCTCGCCGCGCTGGGCGCGCAGGAAGGCGGCGAGGGCCTCGCCGCGCTCGGGCCGCTCGGGGCACAGGTGGACGTCGGCGAGGAAGAGGAGCTTCTTGCCCATTGGGTGCAGAGAACCAGGCTGGAATCCCGAAATCCGAATCCCGAAATCCGAAGGAAATCCAGAACCCGAAGCCCCAATGGCTGAAACAAGAACTGGAGGTGCCGCCACGTCGGGTGGGTTGTTGCCTGGAGATCGGTTATTCCGGTTTTGGGATTCCTTAGGATTTCGGATTTGGGATTTCGGGCTTCCCGCATTTCGCCAGGAAGGCGGGCGCTACTTCACGCTCTTGATGAGCGCCATGAGGGCGTCGCGGAGGATGCCGAAGAAGCCGAAGACGCCGAGGAGGATGATGACGACGGAGAGGCCGACGCACCACTGGGCGGCGGTGTTGGAGAAGAAGCGCCGCATGTAGAACGTGAAGGCGCTCGTGGTGGAGAGCTCCTCGCGGAGGAGCTGGAGCTCGCCGAGCTTCTGGTTCATGTCCGTGTTGTTGCTCCGCCAGTCGTTCTCGAACTTGCGGCGCTGCATGTCGGAGAGGTCGCGGACCGCCTGGGCGTCGGGGACGGTTGTGACCATGTCGAGGACGCCCGCGCCGGCCTGCGGCTTGAGGCCCGTCCGGGTGGCGATGGGGGTGTAGATGCGCGCGAACGTCGTCGCGAGGTCACCGTAGTCGTGCTCCTCCTTCGGCGTGGCCTCCCCCGGCTTGAGTATCTTGCGGTAGAGCGTGAAGAACCGCTTCCACTGGTTGACCAACTGTTCGAGCTGCTGGACCTTGAATTCGAGCTCATTGTCAACCACGGCGTTCTCCTGAAAAGCTGGCTGCCCGCGACTGGTTCCAGGGATTAAAGCACGCGCCGCGGGACGAGTCAAGCCCGCCTCGGCCCGGCCAGACATGAAGAGTCCAGAGGTTTGGCGGCCAGTGGGCGGGGCGGGCTGGGGAGGAGGCGGGTCGGCAGTGCAACGTGGGCGGAGGCTGGCCATATCGCCGGGGGGGCGCTTTGCGAGGAGGGAGAGGAGTTGGGGGCAGAAGGCGGCGGCGACGACCTTCCGCTGCCTTTCGCAGATTTCGCTCACGAGCCGTTTCAGCCGGCGAAACTCCTGGTTCCACGCTCGCACGTCCTCGACAAGGGCCACGGGAATGTAGAGCGAGTGGGTCTTGCGCCCCACCTTACGCGTGAGATAGTGCGCTGGGTGTTTCTCGCCCCGGGTGCAGCGGCAGCCTGGGTTCCCGCACCGGCGGCGGACCACCACCAGGGAGCCGTCCACCATGGGGCCGAAGGCGGCGAGCTTCTTGAGACGGGCAGCCACCTCCCTGCGATAGCTACTGGCGTTCTTCCTGAACTGGAAGAGCATGGCCCCTGAGCCTGGTGGTTCACTTCCCCCTCTTCAATCGCCCTCGTCCCTCGTCCTCGTCCGTCGTCCTCGATCCCCTTGGCTTGTCGCCCACAGAGTCGAGGACGAGGACGAGGGACGAGGACGATTTGGGAGGGGGTGTTGATCGCTGCTCGTGGACTTGGTATACTCCCGACTGGGGTGTGTGGACATAAGGCTGGCTGCGGAGGCTGCTGCCATGCGCAGATGGATGGCTTGGCTTTGGCTGGTGGCGCTCCCAGGGCTGCTCGGCTGCTCGGGCGGGGGGGCGCGCGACGTTGAGAAGCTGCTCGCCGACATCATGAGCGAGTCGGCCCGCGCCCGGGCGCGCGCCGAGCGCACCCTGGCCGAGCACGGCCGCTCCGTCATCAAGCCGCTGAGCAACATCCTCATCCTCAAGGACCCCGAGAAGACCGCGAAGGACTACGATCTGAAGAAGGACCTGAGGGAGCTGCGCCTCCCGGCAGCCCGCGCGCTGGGTGTGATCGCGGCCAAGGCGTCGCTCGCGCGCTCGGAGGCCGAGACCGCCGTCGCCCCACTCCTTGAAGTGCTCAAGGGGAAGGAGCGCGAGCTGCGCGTGGAGGCCGCCAGGGCCATCGGCTTCTTCACCCAGCTCTCCGCACCCGCGAACGACCTCATCCTGACCTTCCGCGAGGACGACCCCGAGCTGATCGAGGCGGCCACGGAGTCCCTGGCCCGCAACGCGCTGCGCTCCGTCCACTTCCTCGCCCCGCCGCCCGAGCCGCCCGTGGCCGCCGCCGAGAAGGACCTGGCGCGCCTGCTAGAGCGCATCCGGAGCACCGACGACGAGATACGCCTCGACACGGTGCGCGAGCTGGCCGCGCTCCTCGACCCAAAGGCCGCGTCGTTCAACCCGCGCGCCGCCGACGTCTTGCTCGAGCGCGCGGCGGGGGACAAGAGCCGCGACGTGCGCTACGCGGCCCTCCGCCACTGCACCCACGCCCTCAAGAGCGGCAAGCCCGAGGGCTTCGCCGAGAAGCTCCTCGCACAGCTCCCCGGCTCATTTGCCAAGGACGACGACAGCCGCGTGGCGCTCCAGGCCGCGCGCCTGCTGCCCGACCCGAAGCCCGAGCAGGCCGCGAAGTTCCTCGCGCGCGTGGAGGCTGCGACGAAGAAGGCCGAGGAACACCTCCTGGCCGACGCGAAGAACACGCGGGCCGACGCCGGCTCGCGGTCGGACGCGATTGACGCCCTCGTGCTGCTGCCTGGCGAGCACCGCGACGAGGAACTGGCGAAGCTCCTGGACCCCGACGCCAGCGGCGCGCGCATCCGCCGCTCCGCCGCGGGTGTCCTCGCCACCTCAGACTCCGCAAAGGCCATCGAAGCCCTCAAGAAGGCGATGGGCGACGGCGACAGCGTGGTGAAGCTCGTCGCAGCTCAGGCCCTCGGCAGGCGCGGAAACCTCGAGGCCGTGAAGTACCTTGTGGACCTCCTCGGCGAGGACGAGGGGAAGATACGCTCCGACGCCGCCGCAGGGCTCGGAACACTCGGCCCCAAAGCCGTCCCAGTCCTCGTCAAGCACCTCAACGACACCCTTGCGCTCCTCAAAGGCAAGGAGGGGGACCGCAAGCCGAAGTACACGGCCTGGGGCATCGTGAGCGGCCTGGGCCGGATCGCCGAGCAGGCCGGCGCCGAGGCCGAGCCCGCCCTCGAAGTCCTCCTCAAGGCCGCCGAGTGCGGCGACGAAGACGTCCGCCGCATCGCAGCCGTCGCCCTCACCCACTTCGCGGGTGAGAAGGCCATCGCCGCCCTCGCCAACTGCCTCAAGGACGCCGACAAGGGCGTGAGGTGGCAGGCCCTCGTCGCCCTCGAGAAGCACGGGGCCGCGGCGCTGCCCACGCTCCTGGCCGCCCTGGACGACGCGGCGCTCCAGGGCTTCGTGGCCGAGGCCGTCGGCCGCGTGGGCGACGCCGAGTCGGTCAAGCCCCTCCTCGACCGCCTGGGCGCGGCCCAGGACGCGGCCAAGGTGAGGCTCCTGTGGGGCATAGGCGAGCTATTGCGGCGCTTCCCCCAATCTCCGCACGCGGCAGCCGCGCGCGCCGCCCTCGAGGCCGCGGCCAAGCAGGACGCCGACTCCGAGCTCGCCCGCACCGCCCGCTACGCCCTCGCCAAGGCCGGCCCCAAGACCGAGTAGAGTCCCCATGACGCCGAGAGACAAGCAGATACTGGATGAGTTCGCGGCGGCCGTGCGCCGGCGCTTCCCCGAGGCGCGCGTGTGGGCCTTCGGCTCGCGCGCGCGCGGCGATTTCACGGAGGACTCCGATCTGGATGTTTGCGTGGTCGTGGACCACCTGGATGACGGCGTGGATGGCCGGATCTCCCATATCGCCTGGGAGGTCAGTTTCCGGCATGGCGCCGTGATCTGCCCCGTCGCGTTCTCCGGCGAGGAGTTTGAGAGAGGCCCCTGCTCGCAAAGCTCCATCGTTCAGACCGTCCTGCATGAAGGCGTGGCGGTGTGACAGAGGAGATCAAAGCGCTGGTAGCCTACCGGCTCGAGCAGGCGGACGAGTGTATCGAGTCCGCGGAGATCCTGCTGGAGAAGGGCAAGTGCAGGCGAGTCGCCAGTTGCGCGTACTACGCGATGTTCTACGCAGTGCTCGCCGTGCTGGCGCTCGGGAAACGCGAGACGTCCAAACACTCGGGAGCGATCGCTCTCTTCGATAGAGACTTCGTGAGGCCCGGCCTCTTCGGCCCGGAAGTCTCCTCCTGGCTGCACGAGACATTTCATCTGCGCCAAGAGGCCGACTACCGTCCGCTCGTCGAGGTCCGCCCCGAACGCGCCGCTGCCGCGCTGGAACGCGCCAGGGCATTCGTCGCCGCCGTGAAGTCACACATCAGCACTCCGCCCTCAGAAGGTGAAGTGGCCCCAGCGTAGGAGGAGACGTGTGACCAAGCAGCAGCGGCAGCGGTACAGGGAGTGGGCAGGGAAGGTGGTCAGCACGGGGCCGAGGTACGAGCGCGCATGCCTCGAGGAACTGGCCGCGCACAACCGCGCCAAGTCCACCGGATGGCACCGCCTGCCGGGCAACGGATGCGGCACAGGCGATTCCTTTGACGAGAACGGCCTCGCGCAGATGCAGCGGAAGTTCCGCATCGTGGCCGCCAGAATCCTGATCATGTACAGGGAAGGGAAGCTATAAGGGGCCACGGGTTCTGGGCTTTGATCCCGCTGCCGTGAGCGGTATAATGCGTGTGGGGGGCTAGGAATGCGCCGATGCCCGATCCTGAGAAGCAGCAACACAAGCAGTGGGTGGACACCTGGAAGCGGGCGGGGCCGATGCTCGAGGATTTCCGCTACGAGGAGTTGCGCAGGTTCCGGCATGAGGACAATGTGAAGATCATTGACGCGCTCCTGGAGATGGGCTATCGGCACAGGGTGAACGTGCCGACGAGCGGACTGGCCGAGTTGCCGCGCCTGCTGGCAAAGGCTAGAAGATGAACCCCCTCTGCGAGGCCGCAGTCGAACTCCAAGACTTCATGGCCCAGCGCGGGTGGCGCTTCTGCCTCATCGGCGGGCTGGCGGTGCAACGGTGGGGCGAGCCCAGGCTGACGCGCGACATTGACCTGACCCTGATGACAGGCATTGATCACGAGGAGGGCTTCATCCGGGAGTTGCTGGCCAGGTTCGCCCCTCGGCTCGAGGACCCGGAACGCTTTGCCCTTGCTGCCCGAGTGCTCCTGATCCTCGCCTCGAACGGCGCTCCCGTGGATGTTCTTTTGGGCGCATACGACTTCGACGAGGCGGTTGTGTCCAGAGCCACGCCCTTTCTCTACGAGCCGGGGGTTTCGCTCATCACCTGTTCCGCCGAGGACCTCCTGGTGATGAAGGCCGTCGCCGGCCGCCCCTTGGATTGGCAGGATGTGAAGGGGATCATCGCCCGACAGTCGGGGAAACTCGATTGGGAGTACATTCGCAAGCAGATCACCTACCTCAGCCGGCTCAAGGAGGAGTCTGGAATCCTCGACGAGGTCGAAGCCCTGCGCGCGAAGCTCGACCGCCCGAACTGGTAGGAGGCTACATGGTCGCGGGACTCATCCCTCGGTGCGCGTTCCTTCGGCGCACAGCCACGGCCATGGGCGCTGCCGCGGTCGGGCCGGCGGTCATCCACGCCTCGGCCATCGGGGCGGAGGGGAAGGCGCCGCCGAGCGAGCAGATCGCGCTGGGGGTCATCGGATACGGCAGCCGGTGCACCGTGGTGCTCGACCACTTCATGGAGTTCGCAGACCTCCGCTGCGTGGCGCTGGCCGACTGCCAGGCGGGCCGCCGCCGCGCGGGAAAGGCGCGCGTGGACGCACGCTACGGCAACACAGAGTGCGTGGACTACAGCGACTTCCGCACCCTGCTCGACCGAGCCGACCTCCAGGCCGTCCTCATCGCCACCGGCGACCGCTGGCACGCCCCCGCCGCCATCCTCGCGGCTCAGGCGGGCAAGGACATCTACTCCGAGAAGCCCATCAGCATCACCATCGCCGAGGGGCGCGCCCTGGTGGAAACGATGGCACGCTACCGCCGCGTCTACCAGGCCGGGCACCAGCGCCGCTCGGTGGACTCCTATCGCTTCCAGGCCGAGGCGGTCCGAAGGCGCCTGATCGGCAAGACCAACACCGTCATCTGCCAGCAGTGGCAGGGGCCAACCGTCGCCCTCGAAGCCCCGCGGCCCGTGCCGCCAGGCTTCGACTACGACATGTGGCTCGGCCCCGCCCCCTGGCACCCCTACACCAACGCGCGGGTGAGCGGCTGGAACTACTTCTGGGACACCGGCGGCGGCCCCATCATCGGCATGGGCTGCCACTACACCGACATCGCCCAGTGGGCGCTCGACCGCGACGACACAGGCCCCGTGGCCTACGAGGGGGAGGCGACGTTCGACCACGCCGCCTTCTCCGAGACGCCTGTGACCGCCGACATCAGTTGCACCTACGCGGACGGCGTGAAGATCGTCCTCCGCTCCAGCGGCACCTTCGAGGCGCGCTACATCCGCTTCGTCGGCTCAGAGGGCTGGGTGCAGGTGGACGACCAGACGAACGTGGTGACCGCCGAGCCGAAGGACCTCCTCCGCCTGCGGGCCATCGCCGCCAGGAGCTGGGCGCACACCGGCGACCACGCCCGGAACTTCCTCGACTGCGTGAGGACGCGAGCAAAGACCGTCTGCGACCCCGAGAGCGCGCACCGCGCGACGACCATCTGCCACGCCGCCAACCTCTGCATCCGCCTCGGCAGGCCCCTCAGGTGGGACCCCAAGGCCGAGCGCTTCCTGGGCGACGACGAGGCCGACCGCATGCGCTCGCGCTGCATGCGCGAGCCGTGGACCCTCTGACCCGCCTCACGACCGATGGAGCCAACCCGTGTCTTCGCAAGCCGCCACCCAACTCCCGTGGGATGCCTTGAAGCACACCGAGGGCGACATCCCGTGGCACGTGCTGAACCAGTTTGCCGACGCCCTGGCCGCCCATCCGCCACTGTGGGAGGAACTGCGGGAGGTCTATGACAAGTTCATGGAGGATCCCTACGAGGTCGCCAGCTACGAATGCTATTACGTCCCAGCCATCTTCGCCCTGGCGGCGCCGCGGCTCGACGAGGCGACGCGCCGGGCGATTGGACAGTTCCTAGTGGACGAGATGATTTGCGCGGGCGACCGCGACGACGAGGGCATGCTCGAAGTCCTCGAGGCGGCCGCTGGCTCGTTGGGCGCGCCGGTCCTTCCGGCTGTGCTGGACTGGATTGGCCGCCGGCCGCGTTACCACGCTGCGTCCCTCCCCCTGTGGAGCCTCACCGAACTGGCGGAGCACTGCGACGCCCCGGCGCTCCGCGAGCAAGTGGTCCGGTGCTGCCAGCACAACCTTGAACGCGCCGAACTGGGCAAGATGGACCCCATCCTCGCCTCTTGCCCCGCCTGGACCCTGGCGAGGATGGGCCGCGGCGAGTGCGGCCCCCTCATCCAGCGCGTCCTGCGCAAGACCCACGACCCAGACACCAAGGAGGCGCTGTTGTTTCTCGAGGGAAACCCCGACTACGAGCCCGGCGAGAATGCCTGGGAGGAACCGGTGACGGACTGGCTGCCTGTCAATTGCAAGGGCCTGCGCGCGTGGTACGAGGGCCGCGACGAGGATGAGGGCGACTCTGGCCCCGACTATGAGGAGGCTGAGGATTGGGGGGAGGAGGCCGGCAGTACGCCGTTATCCGAGCATCGGGTCCAACCAGAACCCATTCATGCTCCTCGCGCCGTCGGCCGCAACGACCCGTGCCCCTGCGGCAGCGGAAAGAAGTTCAAGAAGTGCTGCGCGAAGAAGGGAGCCGCCGAATGAGCGAGTGGGGCCTCCTCGCGCTGGGTTGCGTGGGTCTTGCTGCCGGCGCCGCCGCGGGAGAGGACGGCCTCGCGCTCTGGTATCGCCAGCCGGCCAAGCAGTGGGCCGAGGCCCTCCCCGTGGGCAACGGGCGCCTCGGCGCAACGGTCTTCGGCGGCACGGCCGAGGAGCGCATCCAGTTCAACGACGACACGCTCTGGGCCGGCCAGCCGCACGACTACGCTCACGTGGGCGCGGCCAAGTTCCTGCCCCAGGTGCGCCAACTCCTCTTCGATGGCAAGCAGCGCGAGGCCGAACAACTCGCCGGCAAGGAGATGATGAGCGTGCCGCTCCGCCAGACGGCGTACCAACCGTTCGGCGACGTCAAGCTCATCTTCCCCGGCCACACCGAGGTCACAGACTACCGCCGCCAGCTCGACCTCCACCAGGCCGTGGCGACCACCCGCTACAAGGTCGGCGGCGTCACCTTCCAGCGCGAGGTGTTCGCCAGCTTCCCCGACCAGGTAATCGTCATCCGCGTAACGGCCGACAAGCCTGGCCAAGTTACGTTCACGGCCTCGCTCTCCAGCCCCCATCCTGGCACCAAGACCCGGGTTGCAGGCTATGATTGTCTGGCAATGATGGGCCAGCTCAAGCCCCACGATTACGGGAACTCCGAGCCTGCGCCGCCGACTGGCATGAAGTTCGGCGCCTTGCTCGGTGTGTTCGCCGATGACGGCAAAGTGACAGTAACGGACAGCAGCGTAGAGGTCAAAGGCGCCACTTCGTGCACCCTCCACCTTGTTGCTGCCACGAGCCACAAGAGCTTCCGTGACATCTCGGCCAACCCCACCAACCGCTGTGCTAACACCATGAGTAGATTGACCCGCTACTTCGTGGGCGAGGAGCCCGGCCAAGTACGAGCAGCCTACGAGGCCGTCCGCAAGGCGCACGTGGCCGACCACCAGGCCCTCTTCCGCCGCGTGGGCCTCGACCTCGGCACCAGCGACGCCACCCAGCAGCCGACCGACGTGCGGATAAAGGCGTTCGGCCCGGCTGACCCGCAGCTCGCCGCCATCTACTTCCAATACGCCCGCTACCTCACCATCGCCGGCTCGCGCCCAGGCTCCCAGCCCCTCAACCTCCAGGGCATCTGGAACGATCAACTGAGGCCCCCGTGGGACAGCAAGTGGACGGTGAACATCAACACCGAGATGAACTACTGGCCGACCGAGGCGGCGAACCTCGCTGAGTGCCACCTGCCCCTCTTCGATATGATTGACGACTGCGTGGCCACGGGCCGCCGCGTGGCCAGGGAGCACTACGCCTGCCGCGGCTGGGTGCTCCACCACAACACCGACCTCTGGCGCGGCACCGCCCCCATCAACGCCGCCAACCACGGCATCTGGGTCACAGGCGGCGCCTGGCTCTGCCAGCACCTCTGGTGGCACTACGAGTTCGGCGGCGACAAGGAGTTTCTGGCCAAGCGCGCCTATCCCGTGCTCAAGGAGGCATCGCTCTTCTTCGTGGACTTCCTGGTGAAGGACCCCAAGACCGGCTGCCTCATCAGCGGCCCGTCCAACTCCCCCGAGCAGGGCGGCCTGGTGATGGGGCCGACGATGGACCACCAGATCATCCGCAGCCTGTTCGGGTGGACCATTCGCGCCAGCGAAATCCTCGGCGTGGACGACGGCCTCCGCCGGCAACTGACCGAGATGCGCACCCAGCTCGCCCCCAACAAGATCGGCCAGTACGGCCAGCTCCAGGAATGGCTCGAGGACAAGGACAATCCCAAGAACCAGCACCGCCACGTCTCGCACCTGTGGGGCCTTCACCCTGGCGACGAGATCACGCCCCGCGGCACGCCCAAGCTCGCCGCCGCCGTCAAGCGCTCGCTCGAGCACCGCGGCGACGGCGGCACCGGCTGGTCCAAGGCATGGAAGGTGGACCTCTGGGCGCGGCTCGAGGATGGTGACCACGCCTACAAGATGCTCAGCGAGCTCATCGCCAAGAGCACCCTGCCCAACATGTTCGACACCCACCCGCCGTTCCAGATAGACGGCAACTTCGGCGGCGGGGCCGGCATCGCCGAAATGCTCCTCCAGAGCCACGCGGGGGCGGTCCACCTGCTGCCCGCCCTGCCCAAGGCCTGGCCCGCGGGGAGCGTGCGGGGCCTCCGCGCCCGCGGCGGCTTCGAGGTGGACATGGCGTGGAGGGACGGCAGGCTGACCTCGGCCACGATCCGCTCGAGGCTCAGCGGCCACTGCCGGGTGCGGGCGGGCGCGCCGCTCGATGTCAGCGCCGAGCTCGCCGCGGTCCGGGCCGAGCGCCCGGAGTCGTGCGTCGTCGCCTTCACTGCTCGCGCGGGCGAGACGTACCGCCTGGCGCCATCGCAGCCGCGGTGAGTGGGCTTGCGGGAGCGCGTTCCGCCGCTCAACGGCCCAAACGAAAGTGCCTCGGCCGTTGTGGGCCGAGGCACTCGGTCTAACTTGCCCTCGGATTCCGGCGCCCGTCAGCTCTTGCGTCGCCTTCGCACGAAGGCGAGCAGGCCGATCCCGAGCAGCGTCAGCGTCGTCGGCTCGGGCGTCAGCGCAAGGCCGCCGCCACCCAACGTGATGTCCCAGCCCGCAGTAGAAGTGGTGAACCTGAAGTTCACCCCGTCAACGTCCCCGCGGTATGCCGCGGGGAGCGCGGACAGGGGGACCATGTACTGCTGGTTGACCCCGGGCCCTGTAATGGTCACGGACGGCAGGGTGAAGATGCCTCCACCTGTCGAGGAGTCGATCTCGACGTCCAGGATGCCAGCTCCCGAATCAATGCTGAGCGCATTGACGAGGAGGGCGGTGACGATGCTCCAGTCGGCGTTCTCCCCTGCTGTGCCGGCGAAGGTGCCGTAGCCCAACTCCAGGTGCCCCTCTTGGCCAGACGTATTGCCATAGCCCGCGGCCCCACCGTCCACGGCGAATGCTGAGAAGTCCACGAAGGTCGGCGACGCGGTGACGCCCATGTGCCAGGCTCGCGCCCCGCCCCAAGCCGCGGCCGCGGCCATGGGGGTGCTATAGCCAGGCGGAAGGGGGCTGGGGAGCGGATCCCCCACCGTGCCCGGGGGGGTCAGCAGCGGTGGGAAGATCGGCCCGGTCGTGAAGTCGTCAATGATGTAGAGGTACCCCCGGGCACTGGGCGCGATCGCGAGGACAACAATGGCGAGAACGAACCTCTTCATGGCCGGCTCCGAATGATTGACACAACACACTAACCGCAAAACAATTGGAGGCATTGTAAAGCAAATCCTATGCCGCTGCTCCGCGGCGCCTCTGCGAAAAGCTCCCATGCTCTATCCCTTTGCTATGACTTATCATGTGTCGAGGGCGAGAGACGCCCGCGAGGTGCTACAGTGGCGGCGCGCCGCCAAATGTTGACGCATGGCAACATGCCGGGCAGCGGTTCCCTGCAATCTCAGCCATAAGTGCTTATCTGGGCTTGATTTACCGGCATGTTGACCCCCGGCAGCGCCACATGCCCAAAATCAACATGAAGCGCCTCTGGCCGCCACAGTCGAGGCCGTGGGCCGCTTGGCGGACGATGCCGGCGTCAGGCTGTTGGCTCTGAAGGGCCCGTAAGCGCCTGATCCGCACTTGACCATCGAGGGGGCATGCCGTAGGATATCGCTTGCGTGAACGGGCAAGTGGCTTCGGCCGCGGGACAACCAGTGGCAAAGGAGGACCGCATGAGACGTCTGCGTTGGGGGCTGCTCGCAGCCGGGCGGATCGCCGGGCGCTTCGCCAAGGGGCTTGCGACCATCAAGGACCAGGCCACCGCACTCGCCGTCGCCTCGCGCGACCTGGCGAAGGCCCACAAGTTCGCCGACGAGAACAGGATCGAGCGGGCCTATGGCTCGTATGACGAGCTGCTGGCGGACAGGGACGTTGACGCGGTCTACATCTCGACGCCCAACTCGCTCCACGCGGAATGGAGCATCAAGGCGGCGAAGGCGGGCAAGCACATCCTCTGCGAGAAGCCCGTCACCATCGACGCCCCTGAGCTTCAGAAGGTGCTGCGCGTCGTGAAGAAGTGCGACGTGTTCTTCATGGAAGCCTTCATGTACCGCTGCCATCCGCAGTGGAAGCGGTTGCTTGAGATCATCAAGGCCGGCACGATCGGCGAGGTGCGGGTGCTCCAGTCGGCCTTCGCCTTCAACATGGGCCTCCAGCTCGACAATCTCCGCCTATCCAACCCCCTGGCGGGCGGCGGGCTGATGGATGTGGGCTGCTACTGCGTCTCCTTTTGCCGCCTCATCGCGGGTGAGGAGCCGACGGCGTGTCACGCCGTGGCCCACATCGGCAAGCAGAGCCGCGTGGACGAGTACGCGACGGGCGTGCTCCAATTCCCCTCGGGCATCGTCGCCACCTTCGCCTGCGGCACCCAGTGCGGCACGCCCTCGGCGGCCAACGTCTACGGCTCGAAGGGCAGCATCGTCGTCACCAACCCCTGGTTCCCCTCCGACGAGAACGCCAAGCTCATCGTGAGCGCCGAGGGCAAGACGGAGACCATCGAAGTCAAGTATGGCCGCGACCTCTACGCCAACGAGGCCCTCACCGTGGCCGAGAACCTCCGCCGCCGCCAGGCCCGGCCCACCGCGATGACCTGGGCCGACAGCCTGGGCCAGGCTCGCACCCTGGACAAACTGCGCGCGAGCATGGGCCTCAGGTTCGACTGCGAGTGAGCAGAGGGCTCGTGGCCCCTCCGATAGGTCCTGTCATGCCGAGCGAAGCCGAGGCATCTGCTATGAGGCCGTTTGTCAAGCGCAAACTTCAGGATGAGGAACCAGGGGACGCGGATCCGTCTGCTATACGCTCGCCGAGGCGAGCCAGGTAGTGGTGTTCGGTCCACCGGGTTGGGGCCGCAATCTCTGTGCGTGTCCTTGCGGAGCACCGATGCTTCTCGCGGTTGTCCCAACGCCGATCCGTTCCACAAGGGT
>Ga0194112_10003738_pt1 | contig 21097 bp, 19 predicted proteins | sample TA2MahC400mmetaG_FD_146191 | JGI IMG/M metagenome (GOLD analysis project Ga0194112, IMG submission 146191) | Freshwater microbial communities from Lake Tanganyika, Tanzania - TA2015016 Mahale Deep Cast 400m | ecosystem: Environmental > Aquatic > Freshwater > Lake | place: Tanzania: Lake... | reverse complement strand
TGCATGGCGGGGTTGTTTGCAGGAATGTTTGTGGTGCATCCCGACGTTAAAGCAAAATCGCGATGAAACCGGAAGTAAATAATTATCAATTACTTACAAACACACCCCAAATATCTAATCGGCATTGCCCCTAGGTGGCCAGACACACCTGCCGGTGACTATTCCAAGCAGCACATCCTGGGGTGAGGTTGAGCTTGCTCTGAACGACCCGCCACCCGGCGTCACAATCACGAATGCCAACGGGGGAATCCAGTTTCGGAGTGATGCGCAAACGACCAAGCCCGGTCTCAAGGGCAACCTGATCGTCAACGTGTACGCCTACCGCGATCCCGAAACCATGAAAGGCCGTGGGCAGCGCAAAAAGCCGCGCCGTCTGCTGACTGCCTTGCCGGCCATTCCCGTTGAGATTCTGCCGGCAGGCCCTTCAGAGAAGCGATAATAAAAGAGTCTGCTACACACTGCTTTTGCGGTGGTATCCGCCTTTACCTTGAACCGCAACGGTGTGCGATGCGTTGACCGGTGAAATCATCGGGAAAGGTCCTCGTTTCACGTTGCCCATCAAGCGCGGCGAGACCCGGGTGCTAAAGTATTGGGCACCTCCGATAACTCCTTTGCGCCGACAATTTGTTGTAGGCCGACTCTCCGCCACGGCGGATAAATGCGAGTCGGCGAAATTCCTGGCAAAAACGCCGCTTCGCAGAAGCGGCCTACAACAGCCATCTCCTCAAACCGAGTTACCGGAGGTGTCCTATTGAAACTTACACGGTAGGGACTTGGTCGAAATGGCTGTCGGCATGCACCAAGTCAGCACCATGATGACCAGCACAGGCCGCGATAAGCAAATCCGTCGCGGGGATCGTCAAGCCTTTCTCGCGGGTTTTGCGCGCCAGTTCAATCGCGAGTTGCCAAACCTCGGCTGTCATTTCCAAGTTGGGCAAAGTCGCTTCAAGGTCGCGGAGCACCCGTTTCTCCTGCGCGCCGCGAGCGCCGTTCCAGAGTTCCAACCTCACCATGGCGCACCACGCAGCTTCTCCCGATTCCAACGCAATGCGAACCCGGGTCGCCACGTTCTTGTCGCCATCGGGGCGAAGGCTGTGAATCCAAGCGGAGGTGTCAACCAGTTTCATGCCGGCTAGTTACTCTCCCGCATCGCCGACAATTCTTTGGGCGTCATCAATTCGCGGCAAGTGCCGAGGTGCTTGGTAAGCGCAGCCATTCGCTGCCGGCGATTGTAGTCGGCGATGGCCGTGACAACCGCATCCCTCTTGGTGGCTGCGCGAGAGAAACGCATCGCGTCCTCCAACTCATTTTCTGGAATATCAATCGTCGTTTTCACGATTCCAGAATACTGCAATCAGGATTCCCGTCAAGTCTTTAAGGGATTCCGAAAAGGCTTACTTCGCCTCTCGAATCACAACTGGGCCAAGGAGGCCGGAAGGACGGATCGGCCACTGGGATGCGTCGAAGGACTTGTAGTGGATGTTGACGAAGTTGATGTCGTGGAAGATCCGCCACTGGACTTTGTGACGGTCAAGATCACGAAGCCGGTTTGCGGACAGATTTGTGACTTCCACCTCCAACACGTTGCCGGTTGGCTTGAGTTGCTCGACGCGCACCCGGTACGGCGGCATGATCAACGTACCGCAGTCGTTGCCATTCACACGGACTCGCGCGCTGTGGCACACCTCACCGAGATCGAGCAGCCAGGTCCCCTTCCCTACCGGCGCGTCGAACGTCGTCGAGTAAAGCGCGGTGCCGGCGAAACGCTCGGCTTCGCCGCCTTGCGCTGTCCACGAGGCAAGTTTGTCGGTCCGGAATGGCGGCGGCAATTCGGGGCCGCCGGCAATGAACTTCACTTGCCACGGGCCTTTGATGTGGATCGCGATCTTGCCGGGTTCTTCGTAAGGCCACGGTTGAATGATGATTTTGGTGGTGAAAGTGCGGACAATGATGGATTGACCGGGGGCGAGTTGGAGGCGAACGGCTCCGTTCTTGTGTCGGCCAAGACCGATGCGGCCGGTCATCGGATCCATCAACGCGACGGAGACAAACTGGGTGGCGAGCGGAACGAAAGCGTCAACGGCTTTGTCGCCTTGGTTGGCGATGAAGTAGTAGCGACCATCAGCGACGGCACGCCGAATGAATTGGAGGCCGGGAATGTCCACCAATGGTTCGCGCAGCGATTCGTCGGGAAGTTTGCCTTCGTAGAGAACGGTACAGCCAGCGGCGGCGAGCGTTTCCAAGGCGCGCTTGGTCGTGGCGGGCATGTGTTTGTTCGGCGGCACGACGATGGTGTGCTTGCCGGTGAGAGTTGTGAGTTGACGGTCGGAGATGTAGTCGAAACTGTATCCGCGACCCCAGAGTTTCTTGGCGACAGCACTAATCGGCTGGTCGTGAAACCATTCGCGTTTGTGGACGGTGAGTTTTTGTTCCAAACCTTTTGCGTCGTGCCAGAGATCGTAGATTGGCCAGTAGAGAAGGACATCGTTGTCAGGTTGACCGTCTTGGAGGACGGATTGGCAGCGGGTGATGTACTGATTGAGCGCGGGGGCGTCGCGCCAGATGGCGTTGCGGGGGTTCATTTCGGTCGAAGCGTAGAAGAGCCAGCCCGGCCACGGCGCTTCATCGGGCGAGTAACAACAGCCGTGGTAGATGATGTGATTGACGCCGCTCCGAAAGAGGTCGTCGGCGAGCACTTTGAGTTCAGCGAGCGTCTCGTTGAAATGCTCGTTGAGCCATGTGCCGGTCTCGGCGGCGACAAGCTTCTTGCCGGTGACGTGAGCTGCCGAGGAAGCGAACTTCGAGATGAACTTATCGCGGTCGGTGTGGAACATTTCCGTTTCGGGGATGTCGGCGAGCGCGTAGAGGTCGAGGATATTGGCGGGTGAGCCGTGGGCTTGGTTGCGCGTGAGGAATCCGTGGTCGCGGCACCATTTCACCCAAGTCGGCCAGACTTGCTCGACCATCATATCGGAGATGGTCTCGCGGTAGTCGGCCTTGAGACGGGCGTTTTCTTGCGCGCCGAACAACTCCGCGACGGGAAGTTTGTAGCCGCGATGTTTCTCAAACTCAGCGGGGAGATTGGGCGACCAGTTGCAGTTGTATTCGTAGGAGTCGTGATACATCGCGCGCGGTTTCGGGCCGTCGTACTTGGCAAACGCCTCGGTGAAACGCTGGAGATAACGCTGCATCGCGTCAGCGTAGAACGGATTGATCATCCAACCTTCGCCGCCGGGCGCGGCGCGTTTGACGCGCATCGTCAGCCTCGTCGTCACACCGTCTTTGGTCGTGATGTTGGCGTCGTTAGTGGCAACGGTGGGGCCGCCGAAACACCAGCCGCTGCCGGTGGTCATGTCAACGCCGAGGCCGAGCCGGTTGGCTTCGGTGACGGTGTGGCGAAGCATCTCCATCCAGCGCGGGCTGAGATACTCGATGTAGCGTGACTCGGCTCCCTTGGCGCCGTAAATCGGGATGATATGGACGCCGCCGAGGCCGGCGTCGCGGTAGCGGGTGAGTTCGCGGGTGAGGTTGTCCTTGTCAACGGCGCTGCCGAGCCACCAGTGGTAGGCCCACGGTTTCGTTTCGCTGGTAATCGCCGGCCAGTCGAGCGGCGCGGCGACGGCGTTGAGCGTGAAAGCAGCAATCAGAAGCAGTTGGCAGGTCATCAGTTTCCCCTGCGGCGGAACACTTCCTCGATTTTGGCCAGCAGTTCGCCGGTCGTGAACGGCTTGGTCAGATAGGATTCACTGTAGAGTTCGGCGCTTTTGATCTTGGCCTCTTCATCGCTCAATCCGCTCAACATGATGACGGGGATCATCGCCGTGTTGTCGTCGTTCTTCAATTGCTCCAGCACCTCATAGCCGTTCATGCCGGGCATGAGGATGTCGAGCAGGATCAAATCGGGTTGGAGTTTGCGCGCGAGCTTGAGCGCGTCCTTGCCGTTGGCCGCTTTGTGGACGTTGAAATCGGAAGTCACCAGCGATGCCTCCAACAGAGCCAACAACGCTTGTTCATCGTCCACGGCGAGTATGGTTCTTTTCATGATCGTTTCCTCCGACGGTCATCACGTGCGCTCAGTGTACCGCCCAAATCCTGCAGCGCAACAACACAGTTGAACACAGTTGAACGGCCGCGATTATCTTGACGGGCGCATTCATTTCGGGCACGGTTTGTGTCCGCAGAGCCACACGCTAAACACGGGAGGCCCATGAAACAGTTCAACGTCGGCATTGTCGGTTACGGTTGGGCGGCGGGCGCGCACATCGCCGCCATCAACGCCGGGTCGCTCGGCCAGGTCACCGCCGTTTGTTCGTCGCGCAAACTCGACGCCGCAGAAGTCTCCGCCAAACACGGCTGCCCCATCAAAACCTACAACGATTACGCCGCGATGCTGGCGGACCCGGACATTCACGTCGTCTCCATCTGCACCTATCACCGTTGTCACAAAGACCAAATCATCGCCGCCGCGCGCGCCGGCAAACACATCATCGCCGAGAAACCGCTCGCGCAAAATCTGGCCGGTTTGCAGGATGTTGAATGCGCCGTGCAGCAAGCAGGCGTGAAGTTGTGCGTTTGTTTCGAGCTACGGTTTGCCGAGCAGTTCCGCACCATCAGGGCGCTGATTGATGAAGGCAAACTCGGCAAGCTGCATTACGGCGAGGTGGACTACTTCCACGGCATCGGCCCGTGGTATCCGGGCTTCAAGTGGTATCACACCACCGAGGATGGCGTCAGCAGTTTCCTGCTCGCGGGCTGTCACGCGATGGATGCGTTGTTGATGTGCCTTGACGGCGAGGTGAGCGAGGTGTTTGCCTACAGCACTGCGTCGGCGAATCCTGTGTTCGGATCCTACGAATATCCTTCGACGACCGCGGCCATGCTCAAGTTCAAGGACGGCAAGATCGGCAAGGCCGCGTCGGTGCTGGATTGTATCCAGCCGTATTACTTCCACACACACCTGATCGGCAGCGAAGGCGCCGTGCTCGACGACAAGTTCTCCGGCCCCGACAAACAATGGACAAAACTGCCCTACCAACCAGTGGATTCCGGCGACGTGAGCGATCATCCCTACAAGACTGAGTTCGATGCGTTCTTCGAGTCTATCGCGCGCGGAACCGCGATGCCGTTGACGGGGCTTACCGATGCCATCCGCACGCATGAGGTGATTTTTGCCGCCGACCGCTCGTGGCAGCAGAAACGCCCGGTGAAACTGACCGAAATCCAACAATAAGGAGCGCCATGACATTTGATCACATTGGTATTCCGACCACCGAGAAGAAACCCGGCGAACAATTTGTGTCAGCGACGCGCGTCTGGATCACCGATGCCCACAAGCACCCGTTCAAGGTCGAGTGGCTGCGTTTCGAGCCGGACAGCCCCGTCACCGGGCCGTTGCACGACGCGCCGCACATCGGCTACCGCGTGGACAGCGTCGAGCAAATCAAGGAACTTGGCAAAGGCATGAAAGTCCTGCTCAAACCGTTCGACGCCGGTTTTGCCGTAGCCGGTTTTTTCCAGACACCTGACGGCGCCAGCGTCGAACTGGTCTGGTACCGCGAAGAACCAACAGCCTGACGTGATGCTCAAAGGACTCCTGAAAGCTCTCGACGTTGCCGGCATGGAGCGCATCCATCGGGGCGCGCTCGCCGTGCTGGAGCGAACCGGGTTGCGCCTCCGCGGGCGGTTCCTGTTGGAGGCGCTGGCCGACGCCGGCTGCCGCGTGGATTTTGGCGAGCATCGCGCGTGGTTCAAGCCGGACCTCGTCGAGAAACAAATCGCCGCACAGCGAGGACGCTACAAGATGGTACGCTCGTCGTTGTGGTATCCGTTCTGCCGCGAACTGCCACAGGATGATGTGGCGGTTCCGGAGGATTTTACTTGCGACTACGGGTTCGCGACGCCGACCATTTACGATTTTCCCACCGGCCAATTCCGCAAACCAACACAGCAAGATCAGGTTGACATGATCCGGCTCGGCAACGGACTGGATTGTGTGCGCGCCGTTTGCGCGCCGTTCATCTGCGGCGATGTTGACCCGCGCATCGAGATCATTGAGTCGGCGCGGCTTTTGTTGCGCCACACGAAAAAGCCCGGCTGGGTCGGCACCAGTTGCGCCGCCGAGGTCAAATATCTCGCCGAAATGGCGAAACTTGTCACCGGCAACGACGAACAACAACTGCGCACGCAACCGCCCATTTTCGTCGCTGCCTACTGCACCACGTCGCCGCTGAAGATTGATGCGCGCTCCTGCGAAGTGTTGGAGGAGGCGCTGAAATACAAGTTCCCCGTCAACTTCGCGCCGATGACGATCCTCGGCGGCACCGCGCCCGTCACGCCCGCCGGCAGCGCGGTGGTCGCCACAGCGGAAATCCTCGGCGGCATCACGGCGTGCTCGCTCATTGACCCGGATATTTTCTATTTCGGCACGTCCATTGCCGGTGAAATGGACATGCGGACGACACAAGTCTGCTACGCAACGCCTGCCGCCATCCTCACCGACGTGCTGCTGCACCAGTTGTTCCGCTATCGCTACGGCCTCGTGCTGAATGTCGAGCCGGGTTACATCGAGGCGAAATCGCCCGGCATTCAGGCGGCGTGGCTGAAATGTTTCCGGCAAATGGCGTTCGGCTCGACGGTCAGTCATCCGTTGCCGCTGGGCCTGCTCGACAACGGCGCGGTCTTCTCGCCTGCGCAGGCGATGCTCGACCTCGACTTGAACCGCGCGATGCACATGTTCAGCAAAGGCGCCGCGATCAACGACGACACGCTCGCCGTGGACGTGATCAACGCGATGGAGTTCGCCGAGAGAACCTCCTACCTCGACACCGACCACACGGCGGAACATTTCCGGAACACGCTGTGGGATGCGAAATACTTCGACCGAGCCTATCGCAGCGCGCCGTCGCTTCGCCCCGGCGAAGAGGACGAGAAGTTGCTGCGCAAAGCTGATGCCGCGTGGCGCGAGATCGTCGCCGCCCAGTGCGATCCGGAGATGTCGCCGGATTTCCTGCGCGAAGTGGACCGCATCGCGGATGCCGCGCGAAAGGAGTTATTATCATGATTGCTGTCATTTGCCTGAAACTGGCCTTGGAACTTTCCATCGGCGCGCACAACGGCGCGGAGTTGTTCTTCGCCGACCTCGACCGCGATGGCCGTCCGGAGATCATCGCGTACCAAGGACCGGGTGTGTTTGGCGCGCGGTTGTACTCCGGTTTGTCGCAAGTGAAACCGGCGTTGCCGAAATCAACTTGTGTGACGGCGTTCCGGCAGGACGGCACCCGCTTGTGGACGTGGGGCACGTCGAACCCGAGCGACCGTCCCTACACCAGCCACGCCTACGAATCGTGTGTCGCCGTCGGTGACGTGGACGGCGACGGGCGCGTGGAAGTCGCGCTGGCCGACGGGCGAAAGGTTTATTTGTTCGACGGCCTCACTGGCCGGGTGCGCGCGGAAGCGGAGATGCCGGAGGACAATTTCTACATCGTCCAAGTGCTCGGCGACCGCGTCGTGGTCAAGAACGGCGAGGGCGGCTACGACAAATGGCGTTATGGCGAACCGCTCATCGGCCTCGACGCGAATCTCAAGCAAGTCTGGGGTCCCGTCGCAATTCCCGGCGCCGGCCATCACATTCTCACGCTGAAAGAGGACAACGCATTCCTCATTGGTTACTGCGCCGTCAGACCTTCCGGCGAAATCGCGTGGACGGTTGACTCGATTGACCCGGCAAAACTCAATCCGGCGAAGGAACATGTGGATTACACCGCCACATTTCGGCCGGCTTCGGGGAAACAGTTGTTCGCATTCGCCGGTTCCAACAAGGCGTATCTGGTGGAGCGCGGCGGACGAACGCTGTTTGCCCATCCCGGTCCGCATCCGCAAGGCTGCGCGCTGGGCCGGTTCCGTGACGACTCGGAATTTCAAGCCGCCTTCTACAACGCTCCGAACGGGCCAATCGTCCTCTACGACCAAAACGGCAACGAACTCTGGCAACGGCCATCACCGCGCCGCTGGCCGCTCGGCAGCGCGAAAGCCTGCGAAGGCCGCGTGTTTCACCGCAATCGTCCCATCGTGTCGTTGTCGGTCCCGCGCGCCGGCAAACCGGCGAAGGACTACATCGTTTACAGCGACGGCGGCTGGCCGTGGGGCATGGACGGCGACGGCAACATCACGCTGGAGTTTGAGCCGCCACCGAACTCGCGCCAGCCCGAACACGAATTGCCGGCGCGGGCGCGCGCCGACGATCTCGGTTACGGGTTCGCCACCAAGATCGTGGATTGGGACGGCGACGGCGTCAATGATGCCGTGATTTACGACCGGCGTTATCTGTGGGTGTATAATCCAACCAACTGAAAGCCATGAAAGAGAACACAAAAACCTATCACTTGCGCACCATGACCGATGCCGACCGGCCGGCGGTGGCCGAACTCATCTGAAAGAGAACACAAAAACCTATCACTTGCGCACCATGACCGATGCCGACCGGCCGGCGGTGGCCGAACTCATCTGCATTTCCACCAACGACTGGTATCAACGCCACGGACGTTCGCCTGTGTTTCCCGGCGGGCCATCGGCGACGACCATATTCGCCGACGTCTATGAAGCGCTCGATCCCGGTTGTTGCGTCGTCGCTGAAGACTTGACCACGGGGCGTATCATTGGATCGTGCTTCTATCATCCGCGCCCGACACACGTTTCGCTCGGCATCATGAACACCCACCCCGATTGCGCCGGCAAAGGTGTTGCGTCAGCGTTGCTGCGATTCATCACGGATTTTGCCGACCGCGAGCGCAAACCGGTGCGGCTCGTGTCCAGCGCGATCAACCTCGATTCGTTCTCGCTGTACACGCGGGCGGGGTTCGTGCCGCGCTGCCTCTATCAGGACATGTGGCTTGCGGTTCCCGCCGACGGACTGAACAACCTGCCGGCCGATGCGGCGCGCGCGCGCGACGCCACGCTTCACGATGTTGCCGCGATGATGGCGCTCGAAATGGAAGTGGCCGGCATTTGCCGCGACAAGGACTACCGCTACTTCATCGAGAACCGCGCTGGTTTCTGGCGTGTCGCCGTGATGCCCGGCGCCGCCGGCGGTCTTGCCGGCTGGATTGTGTCCTCGGGGCATTCCGGCTTGAACATGATCGGCCCGTGTGTCGCGCGCGATGAAGCCACTGCGCTGGCCCTGTTGGTGCGCGAACTGGACCACTACCGCGGCCGGTCGCCGTTGTTTCTTGTGCCCGTGGAATGCTCGGTGATGGTTCGCGACCTTTACACGCGCGGCGCCCGCAACTGCGAACTGCACGTCAGCCAAGTCCGCGGCTCGTGGCAGCCGTTCCGAGGCGTCAGTATGCCAACCTTTTTGCCGGAGACGGCATGATGTTATCCGTAGCACTGGCGACCTTGCTGATTGCGTCAACCGCAACCGCCGCTGACACGCTGCTGGTGGACGGCAAGATTATTACGCTCGACGCGCGCGAGCGGATCGTCGAGGCGCTGGCGATTCAGGACGGGCGCATTGTCGCCACCGGCACGAGCGCCGAGATTCTCAAGCGCGCCGGCCCTCGCACCGAGATCATTCGTTTGGGCGGCAAGACGGTTTTGCCGGGATTCATTGAGTCGCATGTTCATTCCATCGGCGCAGCGCGGGCGTCGGTGACCGACACCTACGCCGAGTTATCGAGCATTGCGGAGATTCAAGACTGGATTCGCCGTCGCGCAAAAATTGCGCCGGTGGGACAGTGGATCGAGGTGCCGCGCAACGAAATCACCCGGCTGAAGGAACGACGGCATCCGACGCCAGCCGAACTCGACGCCGCCACGACCGAGCATCCCGTGCTCTACACTTCCGTGAGAAAACACGCGCTGAACACCGCCGGTTTCTGCGCGCTCGGCATCACCGACGCCACCAGCAAACTGCCCGACGGCGAAATTGTGCGCGACGAGTCTGGCCGGCCCGTTCTCATTCGGGGCGGCGATCAATCGCTCCGCAAAGTGTTCCCGCGCCCGACCGTGACGCGCGAGCAAACGATGGAGGCGCTCGCCAAACTGCTGCGCCGCTATAACGAAGTCGGCATCACCACCATCTACGAGCGCGCCACGGATCGTGCCGGCGTCGGTATGTTCCAAGAACTGCGCGAGCAAGGCAAACTCACCACGCGGATGCGGGCGACGTTCCGTTTCTCCGCGCGCACGCCGGCGGCGGTCGAGAAATACATCAAGAGTCTCGGTTTTCAGCCCGGCGAAGGCGACGATTGGATTCGCGCTGTCACCATGAAGATAACGCTCGACGGCGGCATTCACTGGGGCACCACACGGTTGAGCGAACCCTACGGCGAGCGGCGTATCCGGTTCTACCGGCTGACCGACCCGCAGTATCGCGGCGAAATGTCCTACACGCCGGACGAGTTGCAGACCGTGTTCGCCACGGTCAACAAGCTCGGCTGGCCCATGAGCGTCCACGTCACCGGCGATGGCGGCACGACAACGGTGCTTGACGCCATCGCTGCCGTTGCGGCGACCGATCCGAGCATCAAACAACGCCGGTTCAATCTGATCCATACGTATTTCCCGACGCCGGCCATCGCGCGCCGCGCCAAGGAACTCGGTGTCGGCGTGGACACGCAAGGTTATCTCTACTACCGCGACGCGGAGGCGATGGCGGACGTCTATGGCCAATCGTGGGCGGAACGATTGATCGGTCTGGGCGAATGGGCGCGCGCCGGCGTGCCCGTGGGAGTCAACAGCGACCACATGATCGGGTTCGATCCCGACCACGCGATGAATTCGTTCAACCCCGCGCTCATGCTCTGGATTGCTGTCGCGCGACAAAGCGACCGGGGCAACGTGTATGGCGCGCCCCAAAAGCTCTCTCGACTCGATGCGTTGCGCGCGGTCACGCTTTGGGCCGCGTGGCTGAGTTTTGATGAGGACAAACTCGGCTCGCTCGAACCCGGCAAACTCGCCGACCTCGTCGTGATTGACCGCGACTATCTCGCCTGTCCGGAAGCCGACATCCGCAAGATCAAGGTGCTGCGGACGGTCGTTGGCGGGAAGACAGTATTTCAACGCCCATGACGAGGCTGCCCTTTGTACTGCTTGTTGCTGTTACTAGCGCCACCGCATCTGAACTGCCGGTCACGAATGCGACACAACTCGCCACCGCACTGAAACGCGCGCGACCGGGCGACAGCGTGGTGATGGCCGATGGGACATGGAAGGACACCGACATCGTTTTTGCGGCGAAAGGCGCTGCCAGCAGCCCCATCACACTTCGGGCGCAAACGCCGGGGAAGGTTGTTCTCACAGGGCGGTCGCGCCTGCGCATCGCGGGTGATTATCTGGTCGTGGATGGCTTGTGGTTCAAGGATGGCTGCGTCAAGTCCGGTAGCGTCATCGAGTTTCGTGGCAGCTCGAAAACGTCTGCGACGCATTGCCGCCTGACCAATTGCGCGATCACCGATTGCAATCCGCCCGACCGGAAAACCGATTACAAATGGTGTTCGCTTTATGGTCAGTCCAACCGCGTGGATCATTGCTACTTCGCCGGCAAGACCCACGTGGGCACGACGCTTGTGGTCTGGGTCGGCGACCAGCCGAATTCTCACCGCATTGACTACAACCATTTCGGCCTGCGTCCTCCGCTCGGCGCCAACGGAGGCGAGACGGTCCGCGTCGGCACCAGCGAAGTCTCCATGAACATCTCGCGCACCACGGTCGAGGAAAACCTTTTCGAACACTGCAATGGCGAGATCGAGATTATCTCGAACAAGTCCTGCGAAAACGTCTATCGCCGCAATACGTTCCGCGAGTGCACCGGCGCGATGACGTTGCGCCACGGCAACCGATGCGAAGTGTTCGACAATCTTTTCCTCGGCAACGGCAAGAAGAATACCGGCGGTGTTCGCGTCATCGGCGAAGACCATCGCGTGATCGGCAATCGCTTCTATGATCTCACCGGCAAGGACATACGCGCCGCGCTCTGCCTCATGAATGGCATCGTAAACTCGCCGCTGCACGGCTACTTCCAAGTCAAACGCGCCTTCATCGCCTCGAATACGTTTGCGCGATGCGCACAGAATATCGTTGTCGGTTATCCCGGCGAGAATGCCACTCTTCCGCCGGTGGATTGTGTCATTACCAATAACTTTATGGTGTCGACGCCGGGAGAGATTGGTCCGCAGCCAGTGGTCGGTCCGTCGTGGCGCACGGTCACCGGACGTTGAGCAACTTCGCGACTTCGTCAGGCAACATCGAGCGGAACCGAAGATAGTGACGGGCGCCAATCGTTGGTGCCGCTTGCCCTTCAACTGTTTTCCCAAAAGTCCGCATGACGGTCACGCCGTCGGGCAGGCGCAACTCCGCTGAACCACGCACGGCCCAGATTAGGACATAGGTGTCCGTGTGCTGTGTAGCGCGTTGGAACCAGAACGCCTTGAACGGGCTGCCGGTGGCGAGCGGCACTTGCTTGATCTCGACAAGTTCGTGCTGGCCTTTCTCGTTGATGAAAAGATGATGTTCGCGGCGCTGGGCGAGGATCTCGCGCTGCACGGGCGTCAACGTGCCGTCACGCGCGTAATCCTTCCAGATCGGGAACGCGTGGAAGCAAGTCACGTAATGTTCCTGCGACGGCTTGACGTTTCGCAGTAACCGGCGCTGCGCTTCGGTGAGTTTGTTGTTCAAGCGCGCTTCCTCCCATGTCCGCAACACCTCGGCACAATCCTCGCCGCGCGGGTTGCTCTCCAGTTCGCCAACCCGCGCCATAATGGACAACGGACAATCCCATGCCGCGGCGCGGCTGACGATATACTCGAAGACATCGGGACCGGCGTAACCGCGTTTGTTATCGCCGAAGTTGCCGAGCCATCCAAATTCGATCCGCGAGAAATCGTGGACCCGTATCGCCGCCGACGGACATGCCGTCAAGTCGCAGAAATCCTTCATGCCAGTTGGCGGTGCAACTTTGTCGTAGGCGTTGCCGCGCGTGATCAAGTGCCAGGCAAAGTTCGGATAGCGCGGCGCCTCGGTGACCGGTGGCGTCGGCTTCAGAAGACGCCAGACGCGATGCTGGGCGTTGGCGATGTGATACCAATACGGCGCGTGAACGTCCTCGGCTCCATCGAAATAAACCATCTCGTATGGGCCAGTCTGTGAAACGATGTCCCCCAATCGGCGCGCAGTCTCGTCCTGAATGTCGGTGTCCTGATCGTAGCGGATGAAAATGTCCCACGTGTCAACGTCGAGCAGACCGACTTTCGCGTTGGCTTGGTGGGCCGTGGCGGTCGTGTTGAGATGACCGCGCTCGCAGCCGGTGAATTGATACGGCGGCTGCGTGGTGAAGTTTTCGTAGAACAGAAATTCCTTGCCGATCTGGAGAATGCGGCGGCCTTTGTCGAGCGTACAGCCGTCGGGATTCTCGCGCACAGTGACAGTCTTCATCGCAACGTCGAGCGGCGCGGCCAGCGTGAACCAGCGTTCCTTGTGTAGCCGGTCATCCGGCTCGGGCGTCGTGTATGGATCGCCCTTGCGCGCTTTGCAATAGTGGATGTGCAACCCGACAAGCAACCCCGCGGCACGAATCGTGTCTGTGACCTTCTTCAAGTCCACCATCCCGTTCGGATACGACTCGTTCCACACGAAGTGGCCGGCGCCTTTGCTGAACGCGGTGTACGAAAACAATACCATCCGCATCCCGGCGCGTTTGGCCCACGCCACGTAACTGCCGATGTTCTCCGGTGTCGGACGGTCGGCCCAGAGATACGAATACCGCAACGATTCCGAGCGCCGCAACCGCGCGCCCGGCGGCAGACCCAAATCGCGCTCGACCCGTTCCATCACGTCGAGAAACCGCGTCTGCGGTTTCCGGCAACCGATCAGCACGGCCTGCGCACCAACCAAGCCGCTGGCTGTTTCCGCCGAAGCCTTCAACGTCAGTTGCTCCGCCGACGCATCAGTTTTCGCATTGCCGGCGCAGAGGCAAACGCCGAAGTCGTCGTCGTAGGCGATGTTGATCCACGCTCCGTGGTTCGGCATCCGGCGAATCGGCAGCCGCAGCAAATCGAGATGATGAACCGGCCCGCCTTGAACGTCGGTCAACTCCAGCGTGAGATAATCGGAGCGTGTGACGACTTTGTACGTCGCTGTGACGTTCACGCCGCTGAACCCGATCGTCAGACGATCTTTGTCGAGATGCGCTGATGTTGCCGGAAACGCGCGTCCACCGCGGTAAGTCGGTGGCACGGCGTGCGCGTAAGTCCAGCCCACCTCGTAAGCCCACTCGCCGCCGCAATAGACCATCGCCACCGGCTCCGAGTCCGGCTTCGCAAGCAATTCACGCTTCTCCGGTTTGGCCAACAGAGAGCGCACCGTGCCCGACTCGTTGATCTCCAAGCGCAACGCGCTGTTCTCCAGCGCCACTATCGCCAGTAGCGGCAGCCAGTTCATTTTGATTTCCTCCAAGTGAGGACGTGAAGCGGGCTGGGTTGACCCGGCTCGGTCGGCGTTTCTTGGGTGTAAATGGACAACATGTTTTCCTGCTGCCAGCGAACCTTGTCCACGCGCGGTTCACCGGCGAATGATTTCTCTGAAGCATACACCGGTCGCCACTTCGTCCAGTCCTGCGCCGCCGGGGCAGTCCAGATGTGCAACGGCCCGCCGGGGTCGCTGCCGTGATATTTCAGGTCGCCGGGCTTGGTGAACACCACCAAGAGATTGCCTGACTTGTCGGCCACGATGGACGGCTTTCGGCCAAAGAATGGCAACTGTCGGCTGTGCCAGCGGCCTTGATCGTCGCGCCAGTAGTGGAAATAACGCCAAGCGTTCATGTCCTTCTCTGGTGCGGGTGCGTCGGGCAGATTTTGCCAGAGCACCACGTGCAACCGGCCAAGGTGATCGAGCGTCTGCGTCAACTGGTTCATCAATCCCCACCGCCACGTCACTGGCTGAACGGTGAGGCCGGGCGAGTCGAGATGGATCGGGGCGCGGCCCGTTGTGCTGATGAGTTTGCCGTCGCTGTTGCGCCAAGTGCGGCCATCGTCGTCGCTGACGGCGTATTGCAGATCATGACAATTCAGGAGACCCCATTTCCCGTTGTCCTGGCCTTCGCGCCAGACCCAAGTGGTGTGCAGTCGTCCGTCGGCGCCATAGTCGAAGCCGTTGTGATAGGCATTGCGGGTGGCGCTGCCGCGAAAATTGCCGGTGCTGCCGATGAACTCGCCCCAGATTTGCCAGCCGCCCTTGTCGGGGTCGTAGTGCGCCAGATGACTGCTGCCGTTGCCGCTGCTGCCGATGCGATACGAAAGCTGGAGGCGTCCCTGTGGCGTGTTGAAAAACGCCGGATAGGTCACGCCAATGAGTTTCTGTCCTTTGACCAATTCGGATGTGGTCGCACTGAACAACGCCGCCGTCCACGCCGTCTTCTCCGGCGCCGTCGCCGCGCCGGGGCGCGAGACGCGGTAGTGCAACGGACTGCCGTGGTGGTCGAAGGCCAGATGGATCGTGCCGTCAGCGGGACAGATACCGATCACCGCGACATTATGAACGTCGGTGTGCTTGATCGTGTAATCGTCGAATGCCAATCGTTCCCACATTCCCTCCGGCAACCGGCGTCGCGCCACACACAAGCGTTTCCGGCCATCGAAGTAGGTAGCGTATTGCCAGCCGTTGAAGCTGGTGATGGCCTCGATCTGAAACGTCTGGCCGTTGATGCAGGTGCCGAACGCACCGCGCACGAAGTTCAACGCCTCCGGATCAATAACCGAATCCGTGACTGCCGCGCAACAAACGGCGGACAGCGCCAGCGTTAGAACAACAATCTGTTTCATTTGGATTACAGCCAACTGAGCGATACGGGAAGCTTGTCCACTTCGTCAAGCGTCTTGATCCACTACCAATCAGTTTCTGCCAAGAACCCCGTGCTTGATATACCAAGCCTTCACCCTCGTCAGCACGGTTTCATTCGTGGATGTTTTGGAGTGAATGACGCCTGGATAGACGTGCATCTCGTGTTCAACTTTGTTCTTTGTCAGCGTGGTCTTAAACCTCTCGTCGCAGGTTATGCGCACGGAGGTGTCCGCGTCACCGTGGTGGATGGAATATGGCGATCTGACTTTGAGTGAGTGTTCCTTGTTGTACGGCTGCTCGCCACCGGCGGTGTGGGAAGCTGCTCGTATCTCGGCGGGGAAAGCTCCTGCGATGGCCACGGTGAGGAATGCGCCCTTGCTGTGTCCGTGTACGGCTACCCGATTCATGTCCACGTAGCCAAGAGCACCCAAGATATCCAGACACTTGTGAGCCCGTTTCAGGTTGTCTGTGATGTTGGTGTTGCGTATATCGGCCACACCGGGGGCGCCAGCAGCTTTGTCTCGAGCGCCGAAGGTATAGTTCGGCGCGATGCAGACCAGCCCCCACTTGACCATTTCTGTGGAGAGTTTCGCGCCGAATACGTTGGCCGTCTGCCCTTGGCCGTGGCTGATCAGTACCGCAGGAAATGGGCCGTTGCCCGTGGGCTTGAACAAGGTTCCATTCAGCTTGTAGGCGACACCGTCATCCTTGGATTCGTAGGTCCACGTGGCCCCTTTACTGGAGGTTGGATCTCCCTCCAGCTTGAACTTGCTGATATCCGCCTTGGGTGGTGTCCCGGGTGCGGCGTAAAGGAAATTCAAATTCACCACCGCAGCAAGCAGCATGACGACAGTCGGCAACGCGTTCATGGGTAATTCGTTTGCCGTTTTACCGGCTCGATTACAAGGATTATTCCTTGCTTGACTGCCGGCATGGAAAACCGACATCCTTTTGAACGACATGAAAACGATTTCTTGCCGCACCTTCATCGCCAGTCTGATGTGTCTGACCACTCTCGCATCCTTTGCTTCCGCCAAAGTGCAGACCGCGCTTGATTCCGGCAAACTAGGCCCCACGATCCTTGTCATCAACAATCCTTGCACCAACGACATCTCCGGTGCATTTGCCATCAAACAAGTTGCCTGTTGGAGCCTCACCAAGGGCAAAGTCCTTACCGCCACAAGCGAGGATACAACAGAGGCAGTCAGGGTAAGCTCCCTCGTCGCGATTGTGATGTTCGAGGTGGAAAAGGCCGGCGAAACCGGCGTGTTACAAGACACGCTGCGCGTTCACGGCTGCGACTCTGCTGCTCTTCTGAAGAAACTCAACGCGCTCCTTGACCGCGGCACCACACCGCTCACCCTCGCCACCGACAAACCCACAATTCAGCCGGGTCTGGGCGTTTCTGCCATCATCAAACTCTCTCTGGTTGCCAAGAGTGGCGGCATCACGCTCGCCGAGCGAATCCGCCTTTTCCGTCACGCTGTCCATGAAGTCCTCACGGCAAACGGCATGACCACCAGCAATCCGTGGACGATCATCAATCCCGCCACTAAGAAAGTCAAAGCGGCGATCTATGCGGGCGGCGGCACCTCAATCAACAAAAACCTCAGCGGCTATCCCGCCTGCCTCGACCGCGCCGCATCCGACATTGACTACACGTATATCGGCCCCGCCGAACTCACCCAACCCAAGATGCTGGATGCGTTCGACGTCATCATCATCGGCGGTGGTTCCGGTGCCTCCGAAGCCAAGGCGATTGGCGAGGACGGTGCCGCCGCTATCAAAGCCTTCATCAAACGCGGTGGCGGCTTTGTTTCCTCCTGTGCCGGCACTTATCTCGCGACCTGCAACTACACGTGGTCGCTCAATATCATCGCTGCCGATACCGTTGACTCCAAACACTGGGCGCGCGGTGCCGGTCAAGTTGACATTGAACTCACTGACGCAGGCAAGAAAATCCTCGGTGACTTCAAAGGACGGCAGTCCTGTCGCTACGCCAACGGTCCGCTGCTCGGTAAAGCCGAGAACTCCGGTGGCCTCGCGCCTTACACCGTCCTCGCCTATTTCCGCTCCGACATGGCGAAAGGCAAGAACTCGCCGAAGGGCATCATGCCCAACACACCGGCCATCATCGCCGGCGAGTATGGACAAGGACGTGTGCTTTGTTGCTCACCGCACCCCGAATACACGCTGGCTCTCAAGAGCATGATTCCTCGCGCCATCAAATGGGCCGCCAAACGCCCCGTTGATAAGTGACCGTTCTATTTCGCCGGCATCCAGCCGAGCGATACGAGGAACTTGTCCACTTCGTCAAGCGCCTTGATCCGCTACCAATCAGTTTCTGCCAAGAACCCCGTGCTTGATATACCAAGCCTTCACCCTCGTCAGCACGGTTTCATTCGTGGACGTCTCTCGGTGCGCGAAGCCGGGGTAAACGTGCATCTTGTGTTTGACTTTGTTCTGTGTCCGGGTTGCCACGAACATCTCGGCGGCGGATATGTATGGGCGCGGGGGCTGATGCCGTAGTGGCTGTTAGTGGGCTGAAGCTGATGGCAAACAAGAGAGTAGCAGAGGCAGCTAAGAGCGCGGTTTGAGTGTTCATCAATACTCCATCAGTCGAATGCCTCCCATGGCATGCATGTATTTTGCAACTTCTCCGATCTCATTTTGGTCCGAGTTCAAAAAAGACCAGGCCACCGTTCAGTTGGATGTTGCGGATGGCCACAGGAAAAGTGCCGGCTTCCGGCGGAATGACAAAGTCGCGCGCATTGCCCGCAGGCCAGGCCACACGCCGCGTGCTCGCGTCAGTGTGCGGTTGATCGGCAGGGCCGGGCAGTTTCAAGTCGAAGACCGGAAAACTCTGGCTGTCGGGTTTTCGGCTGATGCGCCAGATGAAGAGACCCGGTTGCCCTTCGGCGTCGTTGCCAGTGGCCGCACGATTTTCGAGTAGCAAAAACTCAGTGCCGACGTCATCGCTCGTGTTGAGTGGAATAAGAAAAGCGTCGTGGGGATTCGTTTGAATCGGACGCAGCACTAGCCGCTGCGGCGTGGCGGCGTCCACCACGGTTGGCCGGCACCAGCCGAGCCGCGTCTTGGACCAGACACAGAAACTTTTCGGATAAGTGCCGCGATAGCCCGAGGCCATCGCACACCACGGCCCGAAACTTTCGCGCACGCCCTTCTTGCCGTAGAAGTCCGGCAGGCCGAGCATGTGGCCGAACTCATGGCAAAAAACGCCGATGCGCTCGATCTCACCAGTGGTGATGTAACGCCGGTCTTCCACGTTGGCGCGGTGCGACCAGAAGATATTGCCGGGCGGTCCCGTGATGGGGCCGGCATGGATGAACAGATAACCGTCGAATCCATCCAAAACAGTAGTGCCGTCGCGGGCACGGATTTTTGCCAGCGCGACTTTGAGATAACGCGCTTGAGCCTCCTTGATTTTCAGGCCGTGAATGGTCTCGAAGGTCTCGTCGACCGTGACCCAATCAAAGACTTTACCGGCGAGCAGAAAGTGACCTTGAGATTGCGCGCGATACCAGTCGGCGACGCTGCCGAACGATGCCTCGCCCGCGGGCGTTTTCAGATACTCGCCACGCGAAAACAGCAGCTTGTTGTAAAAAGCCGCGGTGTGTGCTCCTTCGTGTTTCCTGTCGCTACATTCGACGAGTATCACCGCGAGCTGATACGGCTGCCGCCGCCAGTCGCGCGCGGCGCCATAAACGTAACGTACCGGGATCGGATTGGGGCGAACGGATGCTTGCGCACCGTGAACGGTGCGATGCTGGGCAATCTCACGCGGACCGCCCGGGGGTTCTTCGGCAAAAAGGGTTGCTGCGGCGAGGATGATGCATTGCGCAGTTTTCAAGAAAAAAAGTTCCTCGTGTCGCTTGGTTGCTCCTGCCCGGGTCAGTTTCTGCTCAGCACCCCGTGCTTGAGGTACCAAGCCTTCACCCTCGCCAGCACGGTTTCATTCGTTGCAGTCTGGTTGTGAATGAAGCCAGGGTAAACGTGGAACTCGTGTTCGACTTTGTTCTGCGTCAAGGTGGCTTCAAATCGTTCATCAAAACCTATGCGCACTGATGTGTCTGCATCGCCATGATGGATGGAATAAGGCGCTTTGATTTTTAAGGCTAGTTCTTTGATGGTAGGCTCCACGCCACCGGCCGTGTGAGAGGCGGCCTTAAACTCGTCTGAAAAAGTTCCTGCAATGGCTACGTTTAGAAATGCTCCCTTGCTGTGGCCGTGAGTGGCCAATCGTTTCATATCCACGCAGCCCAAAGCTTGCAGAATATCGAAGCATTTATGCGCGCGCTGCAAATTGTCCTCTTTATTAAGGCGACGTGGCTCTGCCGCTCCGGGGGCGCCGTCCGCATACTTTTTATCGCCATAAGTGTAATTGGGAGCAATACAAACCAAGCCCCATTTGACCATTTCTTTGGAAATCTTCGCCCCATATACGTTGGCTGAACTTTGTAGGCCATGATTAATCAACACGGCAGGAAACGGGCCTTTACCTGCGGGTTTGAACAAGGTTCCATTCAACTTGTAGACAACGCCGTCATCCTTGGATTCGTAGGTCCACGTGGCCCCTTTGCTGGAAGGCGGGTCTCCCTCCAACTTGAACTTGCTGATATCCGCCTTGGGTAATGTCTGGGGTGTGGCGTAAAGGAAATTCACATTCACCACCGCAGCAAGCAGCATGACGACAGTCGGCAACACATTCATGGGCGGATTCATTTGCCGTTTTGCCGGCTCGATTGCAAGGATTATTCCTTGCTTGACTGCCGGTACGGAAAACCGACATGCTTTTGCACGGCATGAAAGGCAATACACGAATGGATACGAACTTCCATCCATTCAGAAAAAGCAACCCGTGGAGACTTGTGAAATCTCAGTTTCTTCTGCTCTTCTGTCTCGCAGTTCAAAGCGTCACGGCACAAGAGTGCCAGCGGTTGGTTTTGAAAACGGAGATGCAGTCAAACGAAGAACTGCCAGTTTACTTCTATGCTGGAGCGAAGGAAAAGGTTCAAGGAGTGCTGCTGCACGGTGAACGCATTTAGAATTTGAGGAGGGAGAGGAGGTATTGCGGCGACCAGCCGGCGGCTTTTTGTTTGGCGCGGACGCCAACCTTGTGCTGTTTGTCCCGACGCAGCAGGTTCAGGCAGAAGACCCGTAACGTTGCCAAGTTCTGCGCCGCCGTCCGATCACACACCCGACAGCGGTCTTCATTCATTTGCACGTCCAACACCCAGTGCACCGC
>Ga0194112_10003735_pt1 | contig 21106 bp, 36 predicted proteins | sample TA2MahC400mmetaG_FD_146191 | JGI IMG/M metagenome (GOLD analysis project Ga0194112, IMG submission 146191) | Freshwater microbial communities from Lake Tanganyika, Tanzania - TA2015016 Mahale Deep Cast 400m | ecosystem: Environmental > Aquatic > Freshwater > Lake | place: Tanzania: Lake... | reverse complement strand
GGCAACCTGACATCCATAACCACCGTCGGAACCATCGGCACGGGGACATGGCAGGGAACGGCGATCACCGACACTTATCTTGCTGCGATCTCAACTGCGGGCAAGGTGAGTGGAACGGCAATCACGAGCGGCAACATTTCAACGAGCGGGAGTATTACGACAACGGCGGCCACTGGATTAACAATAGGACAGACCGCAACTGCGGCTGGCATCATTCAATTTCATTCGCCCGGCGGCTCTGGCAATCTTACGGTAACGACATTAGGGCCAACGAAAACCTGGACTTTACCAGATGCGACTGGAACCGTCATCACAACCGGCAACCTGACATCCATAACCACCGTCGGAACCATCGGCACGGGGACATGGCAGGGAACGGCGATCACCGACACTTATCTTGCTGCGATCTCAACTGCGGGCAAGGTGAGTGGAACGGCAATCACGAGCGGCAACATTTCAACGAGCGGGAGTATTACGACAACGGCGGCCACTGGATTAACAATAGGACAGACCGCAACTGCGGCTGGCATCATTCAATTTCATTCGCCCGGCGGCTCTGGCAATCTTACGGTAACGACATTAGGGCCAACGAAAACCTGGACTTTACCAGATGCGACTGGAACCGTCATCACAACCGGCAACCTGACATCCATAACCACCGTCGGAACCATCGGCACGGGGACATGGCAGGGAACGAGCATAGCTGCCGCCTACCGGGGCGTGAGCGCCTGGGGGACATCGAGCGACGTGTCAGGATACGAGGGAGTATTCAAGAAACGGAATTTGATAATCGACGGAACGACCGTGCAGGTCGTGACCATAGACTGAATAAAAGGAGGGGCGAATGACAAAAATGTCGCTTTTTTGCGCTCTTCTCGTGCTTGGCTTGGCCCTCGGCCAAGAAAAGCCGGTGCCGTTGTCGAAACAAAAAGTCGAAGCAAGAATCAGGGAGCTCGGCGATGAGTACCAGCAGCTCCAACGCCTCGTGGACGATCCGCAGCTCGCTGTCCCGAATTGGCGGGCGAGGATGCGGCAGATCGAGGGGCTTGTGGAAGGCCTGAGACAAAGCATCCAGGATTCGACTCTGCTCGTTCCGGCTGATTTGCTCAAAGCAAAAACTGGAGAAAAGTGATGGCGCTGGAAGAAAACGACATCGAACGCATCGGCATGATGATGAGCCTCAAGCTCCAGGAAGCCCTCGAAGAGATCAATGAACTCGTGAGGGAGCACAATCAGACGTTGTATGGACCGAAAGGGAAAAACGGGCTGGTGGACAACATGAAGGAAGCCAGAAAGGAAATCTTGTCGATGAAGTTGTGGAGCGCCGGCATTGCCGGAGGGATTTCCGTGCTTGCGGCCATCGGCAGGGATTTCATCAAATCGCTCTTTGGATCCAAATGAAGGAGCCGGCGGCGAAAATCTGCGTGCTTGCCTCCGCCGTCTGCTACGGGATCGCGGAGGCATTCGCGTTCTCGCACGGGTTCAGCCCGGGTCCTCCGACGCTTCTTGTGTTCGTCGCCGGGTATCATCTGCCGATGGCGGGGCTGGCGTTTCTTGTGACCTTCGGCTTCCGGCAAATCCGCATGTTCCCGGCCTGGGCGCTCATGGAAGACGTTACCTTCTTTGTTTTCAACCGGGCGGCGACGCTCCAGAAGAGCTCATGGATCGCGATGGGCCTCGGCGGCATCACGATCGGCGAAGCGTTCCTGCCTTGGACATACGTAGTGCTTTTGTCAATCTGGCTCGTGCTTGAGTTCTGGTATGCGCGGCCGCAAACAAAAAAAGGAGGTTCGCAATGAACGAACTCATCAACGCAGTTTCGAAGTACTACGACAGCATCCCGTTGATCGTGGCCGCAGTGGTGGCGGCGTCTGAATTTCTGACGCGCTATACGAAGGCGAGCGGCTTCGGAGCCTGGGTGCAGTCGTGGATCGTTTCGGTCATTCTTTGCCTCTTCGGAGCCTACTTCAACATCGGTATCTTCGCTGACCAAGGACTTTGGCCTTGGGTACCGGAAGGTTGTTTCGCCGGCGTCGTGATCGGGCTCGCGGCCAACGGGCTCTTCTCGATCCCCGGTGTGACGACGCTCCTGGAGAAGATCAAAGTGCGGAAGAAGCAATGACAATCCATCGCGACCAGGTTTTCGAACTCTGCCGCATCATCGCGCCGCGCTTCCAGCTCGATCCACTCTTGGGGCTTGCCGTGTGCGTGCAGGAAGCCGAAAAGGACAGCTCCAATCCGGCGATATTTCGTGCCGATGTCGCGCGGCTTGAGCAAAGGTTCTACCGGCGCTACATCGAACCGATGAACTACGCGACGACGACCGAAGTGCTCCTCTCTGCGAGCTACGGCCTGCCGCAGATGATGGGTCAAAGCCTCGTCGAGCTCCGCTGGTTCGAGAAGGATTTCACGCAGCAATCGGTCGAGTACAAGAACCTGCACGTCGAACCGATGAGCGAGACGAACGTGCCGAAGGCGATCAACCGCTATCTTGTCCAGGCCTCGGAGCAGGTGGAAACGATGTGCGAATGGCTGGCGAGGAAGCGCCAAATCGTCGGCGACAAGGAAGCAGTTTTTCTCCTCGCGTACAACGGTGGCGGGAATCGCCGCTACGCCAACGAGGTGCTCGCCAAGCGGGATGCGCTCAAGAAAATCTACGGAGGCTGACATGGAAAGGCTCAAAAGCTACGCGCTCGTGCTGCTGCTCGTTGTGCTCGCGACTGTGGTAACATTATGGCAACTCTCCGATGCATCGCAGAGGAAACGCGTGCTCGAGGCGGACAACGAGATCGCTCGGCTCGTGCCATTTGTGCGCTTGAGCGACTCGCTCGCGCTGCGTGTCGCCGTCGTTTCACGCGACCTCGCCGGCGAGATGGCGAAGAGTTCGACGCTCAGGCGCGAGATTGCGAAGCGCGATCAACGCATCCTCTCGCTTGTTTCCCTTCGCACGGAATCCAAGGTCGAGACGCTCAGGATCGCCGTCGAGAGCGAGATCTCGCGGGCGTTCTTCGACACCTCGAATGCCTGGTTTGACGTCGGCGGATGGCTCGACAGCTCCTCGGTCGTCATTGCCCAGATCGCGTTCCGGGACTCGATCAGCGTCGCCATCAGCCGGGCGGCAAACAATCTCTTTTTCGGCTACGTGGGAAACTCTTCGCCGTACGGGTCGGTGCTGAATGCCGAGTTCAAGCTCGACGCATCGCAGTTCCTCGAGCAGCCGTCGCCGATCTGGAAGTGGGCCGCGATCGGCGGATGGGGCATCATCGCCGCGAAAGTCATCGCGGACTTCTTCCGCTGAGCAGGCTGCCGCTGCCCGACGCTGGCGGGCGGCGCGCAGTCCTCCGAGCCGTCGCTCTCGCAAGGGGGCGGCGGTTTTTTTATTTGATTAAATTTGATAAAAAGTCGGGAAATGGCTGATTTTATTGACCAAAACAGCCTTCCGATATTTCCGATTCCTCTTGACTTTAATCAATTTATCTGTTAAAATGATCTAAGCAAGTAAACCACTCAACCCCCAAAAATTACTACATATAGGAGATACGACAATGACACGCGCCATCGATTACACAGTCATCATCAAGCGACTTGGTGGAGGGAGCAGCACGGCGCACCTCAAGTCCCATCAAGCTGCATACGCGCTTCTGCGGCGCAGCAAGGCAGATGTGACCATCACTCATATCAGCATTTTCCGCGCCTCGGAGCAGCTGCATGAGTGGTACGCACCTTACAGGGGCAATCGTTAATCGTTCACCCAGCCTCTATATTTTTGCGAGTATGCATATTCGCGACACCGTCGAAATTGAGTCAGACGGAGAAAGTTGGAAAATCAACGCTATTGAGTTCGACGAGGCTGTTGATTTGCATGATGGGGTCTGGAACATTGAGACGATGCTTCGCTAATCTCCCGTCCCCGCCGTGTGCGCTCGTCCCGCTTTGCGGGAGCACGGCGGGCTAAACCGCACACCAAAGGCAACAGAATGACTGAACTTGACAAGCTCTGGCGACGAGTAAATAAGAGGCGCGGGATACTACACCGGCTCGCCAGACTCGCTAAATTTCAGGTGCGACCGGGGACTTTCGCGGGCGAGGTTGAACTCGTGGACTTGGTGCGTTCTGGCAATGTTCTATACTTCGATCGCATTGATGATGCCATACGCTGGTTGCGATTGCAAACCAACGTGAAAGGGAAAGAACAATGAACAAATACAGAATCATTTTCACATTAAAACCCGAGGGTGAAGAAATAATATGGGAACGATTCTCTAAACACGCGACAACCGCACGGCAAGAGGCACGCAAAGCAATCAAGACAGAGTTTGATCGTGAGCCGTACTCACTCAATGTCTTCTTTATTGAGCCGTTCGCGCCAAAGCACGAGGAGATTCAGTTCCCCGCTTGACCAACGAGACCACATTTTCCGCGTCTCGCCTTGGGCGCAGCCTCGAAAGCAGGACGGGGAACTGACTAACAAATAGATATTTGGCGGATGGCTGCCCGGCCAGCAACGTGGACAGCCGAGTGAACGCCGACTCGAACGGGCGGAGGAGAACTAACATGTCAACGGTCACAGGAGCGAAAATTATCGATGGCCGCCGCTACAACAGCGAGACCGCAGACCATCTGGCCGACGCCTCGGCGCGATGCCCCAGAAATGATTTTCGTTTTTGGGAGGAGTCGCTGTATCGCACAAAATCTGGGTCATATTTTTTGTGTGGCTCTGGTGGGCCAATGACGACCTGGGCCTCGCATTATGGCAATTCATTATCCAACGGCTCTGGTCTCAGAGTACTCGATGAGTCTGAGGCGCGTGAGTGGGTTGAGCGTTATGCCAACGCCAATTACGAAAGGATTTTTGGCCCAGCCCAGGAGGGCTAAGTCTCGCGATACACCCCGCCGTGTGCGCTCGTCCCGCTTTGCGGGAGCACGGCGGGCTAAACCCCACACCCAAAAAAAGGAGATACCAGAATGAAACACGCACAACGAGGCTGTGGATGTTATGTTTCCGGTGTCGGCAAAACGCCAGGGATTGAGTTTTGCCCAAAACACGGTGCCGCGCCGGAACTGCTGAAAGCGCTCAAGTTGGTAATGGGCACGCCATCAAATTTTGAGGTTTATCAATGGCTCAAGACAAATGGAATTATCGAAGTAGCGAAACGCGCCATTGCCAAAGCCGAAGAAAAGGAGAATTGAGCAATGACAACCGAATCGAAATACTTTGAACTTCACAAACTCATCTGCTCGTCGGAAACGAAGCGAGAAGTTCAGTCTGGCAAGCGCGCGGTCCTCGTCGCAGTCGCGGCGGGTGAGATCACAGTCCGCGACGGTGAAATTCTCATGGGTATTGCGGAAAACATCGCCGCGCAGTGTCCCCGCACCATCGCGCGCGAGATCCTCACTAAGACACAAATCGAGGCGTTGCGATCCCCCTTCAATCCGTACCGTGACAACTTGGACTGATGATGAGACGCGTCGTCGTCTATCCCGACAATTCGGTCAGCATCGACGGCCAGGCCGTGTGCTGGAGTGCAAAAGAGTTCCGCCGGTACGGCATCGCGGCGCTGCGCGAGGTCGTTTGCAAGAAGGACATGGATGGAGCAGAGATCAAACTCGTTGACGGGCTCAAGCTCGTCGTTTTCCCGAACGTTCCGCTAACTCGAAAAGAGAAGCATCGATGTAAGCTCAAATCAACCCTGCAACAAATTCAGAAAGGAGAATAACTATGTTGCACCGTGTGCACTTCCAGCAGACCTCGACACATTCCGAGGTCATCACCGCCGATCGCATGCCGATTGGATATGCCGTTCGGGCTTGCGGCGAAACGCATGTCAACATCACGGGAGTTGTGGCGAGGGCTTTTCCAAGCCACGCGATCGCCGTCCTGTGGGTGCTCAAGCATGCTGATCGAATGCTGCCCCAGATCAGGAACTACAAGCTGAGAAGGGTCAAATGAAATGGTCACCATCAAAGCAGCAAGACGCGCTGTCGAGAAGGGAGAGCGACAATGACGTTTGAACAAGCATTGAAGTGGCTGGCCGAGAAGTGGCCGGAGAAGTTTAAGATCGAACTATTTGACGATGGGTCTGTTGGTGCATTCGGTTGGATGGGCTGTGCACATACAGGCATTTTTGTTTTCACCCAAGATGACATTGATGACGCCTTGGCGGAGATTGGGTGGGAGTATGAAGTTCATCCGCTCATCGAGGGCCATCAAACCAAATGGTCGCCGCAAATCTGGAAGAAAGGAACCGCTTTTGAAGAATTGAATGCGTCGCCGGATGAATGGTTTGACAGCAAGCTCGAGGCCGCCAAAGCTGCTTTAGTAGCGGTAATCAAGAAAGAGAAGGGAGCGCGACGATGAAACGACTGGATCAACTCGAGGAGGACCGAACATGAAGCAAAAGCAATTGAGGGAAATTCTCGCAACGAGAACAGACTGCTGGCTGGCGACGTACGTAAACGACCGTTGGCTGTTCAAAGAGTTGTCGGTTTCAGAGAAGCTCTCGAATAAGACGGGCGCGATCGTAATGATACACACCGGAGCAGTGCTTGACGAATCAGACTTGATCAAACTCACAACGGCGAAATAGCCTAATGGATAAGATGACCTGCCGCCGGAAATTCCTCCTGGAGGAGAAGTGAAAAGTTGAAACGAATCAAAAATTTTTATTATATTCAATCAAGCCCGCGCGAGCCTCGGTGGAGTTTTTCACGGTGCAAATTCCACTCGCCCGCAAGGGCGGCGCGGGCCTTTAATGAGGAAATTAATGGAAAAAAAGCATTGCACGGATTGCAAAGACAACTTTTACAACGGCAACAATGCTGGCTATTTTTACAAGCCGAACTCATTGAAAGACGGCGCGTCGCCATGGATGAACGACCATCATGGACCCGAGAACCAGAAGTCCTGCGTAACTGTTATAGACAAAAGGGATTCATATTCGTTCGGCCAAACCAAATATGTTGAAGAAAGGAGAATACATGGAAAACGAAATCAAAAAGGCCAAGACGAAGGTGCTGGCCTTCGCAGCCGACCCGCAGCTCATAAAGCGCATCAGAATAGACGCGGTCCGGCTCGACCGCGACGAGTCTTTCATCATCCGGCTCATCCTGCGCAAGCACTACGGGCTCAAGGAGACCGGCACGCTGTGAGCGATCTCTGTTCGCGATGCCGGGACTTCAAACATCTCTCGCATTTGGACAAGGCGATCTGCGCCAAGTGCGAGCAGCATGTCGAGGAACAAATCAAGCGTAATCTTGATCTCGCGCAGTTCTTCGTGATTGAGATCCAATCCATGTTCCGCTTCGAACACATCCACAAGGAGGAGTGATGCAGCTCATCAACAACGTTGTTCCGTCCAAGTGGCTCGTCACAGACAATCGCGCAGAGAATCTCCAACTTTTGACCGCAAAGGAACATGCCGCGATTCACTATTCCGAAAACCTGAAGCGATTTTCTTGGCCAGTCGGCAAACGCCACACGGATAAAAGCAAAAGAAAGATTTCGGAGTCACAACGCAAACGAATGGCAGAAACGGCCAAACATGAGTAGACCACTCCAAGAACTCATTCAATCGGTCTTTGCGTCCGAATGGCCACCCCCGGAAGATAAGAAGATGGTTCTTGATTCGGAAAAAGCGAAGATCGTCAAGACAATAAGTTGGTTTGATTCAAGGGTCTACCGCGTTCTACTTCCGCCCGATTTTTCACGCGATGCTTGTTTTTGGTCAGTCACTACGATTTTGGGAATTGTGGCCAAGCCCTGGCTTGTTCGTTGGTATGGCCAACTCGGAACTGAAAGAGCGGACTTTCAATCAAGAAGGGCTCAAGATCGCGGATCATTGATTCACAACGTTATAGCTGAAATGGTCAATTTCGATGAAACCGGATTGGGCAAAGCAATTGACGGAAAACGGCTTGAGCAGGAAGACTGGCTTGCCGTGCTGAATTTCGCGAAATGGTACAATTCCGTCGAGCCGAAGATTGTCGAGCACGACTTTTCCATTGTGAGTTACGAGCACGAGTACGCAGGCACGCTCGACCTTCTGCTTGAAATCGACGGAGAAACGATCGACGACGGCCACGTGAAACCGCTCGCCGTCAAGCCGGGCATTTACGTCCTCGACATCAAGACGGGCAACGAAAACCCGGATTACTTCATGCAAGTTGCCGCCTACGATAACAGCGTCCGGGAAAACGAGCTTGTCGCCGAAACGCAAGGCACGATGATCCTTTATCTCGACGCGGGCACCAAATCCGGCTACAAGCTCGTCGTGCGCAACCACGAAGAGGTCCGCAAGGACTTCGACAATTTTCTCGCGGCCAAGAAACTTTTCCACGCGAAGGAGCCGAAATTGCCGGAACTGTTCGAGATGCCCCTCGGCATACAGCTTCAAAGGTTCTGATGAACCGCAAGCCCGACACGATTGCCGACAGGGCGCGAAGATTCGCCGAAGACCTCAGGCGCGCGAGAATCGAGGGCAGAATCAGGCCCGAAGACCCGTTGGCCGGCAAGCTGATCGCCGCGAAGCTGAATCGTTTCTACGGCTGGGATTTGAGGGGCGACGCTGCGGTGCGCGAGCTCGTGAACTATGCTCGCACCATCGAGCAGCCGATCGCGGCCACGAAGGAGGGTTACTTTTGGGCGACGAACAGCGCCGAGCTGAAGGAGACGATAGCCGACCTTAAAAGCCGCATCGCCTGCATCGGCGCCGCGCTTGCGGGGCTCGAGAGGTGCCAGCGAAGGATGCGGCAGGTCGAGGCAAATTTCCAAGCACAGCCAGAAACGGAGGACAAATGACCATCATCATCACCAGCACAACCAAAGTCGTCGACCTCAACGGCATCCCGGCGCGCATTTGGGAGGGCAAAACGCTTTCCGGCGTTCCTGTCCACGCATTCATCAGCCGGATCGGATGCCCCAAGGACGCCGACCAGCGGGAGTTCCAGCAAGAACTGGACGAGTGCAAAGCCCCGTCGCGCGAAATTGAACTCTACCCGGCGCGAATGATCATCTAAATAAATCGGAGGACTGCAAAATGATAAAGCATTGGCGAGCGAGGGTCATGGTGGACCCGCGCGGCAAGATCAAAACGGGCGTCAAAGCCCGCACGAGCGAGGGGAAGGAGTATCCCAAATCGCTCGACCACTTCAACATCTCGGCGTTTCCGGAGCTCGTGCAGGCATACGGCGAGAAGCCGACCGCGTTCGTCGTGATGTTCCCGTCCGACGAGCCCCTCGATTTCTTCGACTGTTGGTTCGAGCATTGGGGCGGACGCAAACAGGCGGACGAATCTGGCACGCTCATCAGGCGGTGCGATGGTGAGGTGTGCCTGCACAGGATCAACGAAACGGTGGGAGCGAAAACATACGCAGCCGGCGAGGAGTCGGCATGCGTCTGTGAACAGCTCGACGAAAAGGACAAGCAACGCTGCCGCTATGTGGCCAGGCTCAAGGCGTGGATCGTGATCCCGCAGACCGGCAAGGTGGACAATCCTCTTTGCTACCGCTTCGAAACGGGCTCGCGCAACTCCGGCGACGGCATCCTTTCCGCGCTCAACGACGTCCGCGTTTTGACGGCAGGCGTGCTGCGCGGCATCCCGTTCTCTCTTTCTGTCAAGATGATTCCGGGAAAGGACGACGCGAAGATCAAGTTCCCGATCTGGACGTTGATCCCTCTTGGAACGGTGACGCAGATGCGCGAACGGAGCAGAACGCTTCTGTCCGGGGACGTTGCCGTCTCGAGCGCCGTGCCGCTTCTGGCGCAAGCGCCCGGCGCGGTGGAAGATCCCGTCGTCAAAGACTCAAGATTGCGCAAGGAAGCTTATCGCGTGCAGATCAAGGCATGCCTCAACCCTGCGGCGCTCACCAAGATCAAGAACGCCGTCAACGAAGACGTCCGCAAGGGCCTGCTGACGCAGAACGATTACGATGCGCTTCTTGATGCGATGAAAGCCCGCTACGAGGAGGTGAAGCCGAAATGAAGCTGACTCTCGACGAGCGAGCTGCAATGCTTGAAATTCTGCAGCAGCTCGTCAAAAAATCATCGGAACGGAACGCCGAGGCAACGCGACAACAGGAGGCTGCGCGCGCCGATGTCAATTTCGCTTCTGATCTGTCTAAAAGTCAAGAAGCATCCGAGAAACTTGGCGAAGCGCGCGGCATCTTGGACGCGGTGCGGCATCTCCAAGAAAGGTTCGGCTTGGGATGAAAAAGCTCTCGCGCAACTGGAACGCGATGCGATTGGCGCTTGCCGATGCAATCATCATGGTCGCAGTCGTTATGGGCTGTATTTACGGGTTTGTCTGGTTGATCTTGGGACCGCCTGAAATGACGCACGAGGAGATCATGGATGCCCTTTTGATGGCAGGCTGGATCGTTTGCGTCGTATGGGCAATGATGTTTATGGCGCATTACGGCAAGCCCGACGCGTGAATTTTTCGCTTGACAAAGCGGGCAAAATCAGGCATGTTATCGATGCAGAGCAACGACGATAGGAGTTTTTGGCCCGCAAGTTCGCCCGCAAGGGCGAGGGGTTTCCTATCCGACCCTCTCTGCGCTTGCGGGCTTTTTGTTTTGAAAGACAACAGATGCGCCACTCCAAAGACAAGATTAAGCGCTGGTTCCCGCTGTGGATAGATTCGTGGCTCTTCGGGTCGATGCGCCATGAATTCGCCCCGGACCATGACCTGCGCGCGATTTTTCTTGACCTGCTCGCGCTCTCGAAGAAAGATGAAGGCTACATCAGGGCGAACGAGGAAACACCGTATCCTCTGGAACAGCTTGCGGGGATGTTTTGCGTGCAGTTGGATCGCCTGCAGCTTTGCATCCAAAAATGCCTCGCGACAGGGAAGCTGACGGAGGTTTCGCCCGGGATCTATTACGTGACGAAACACGATGAGTACGAGCTTACTGAACGCCACAAGCGGCGTTTTGAAGAAGCATCAGGCGAAATGTCCCCGAAAACGGACACGATGGCCGAAAATGGGGACACTAAAGGAAAGGAAAGGAAAGGAAAGGAAAGGAAAGAAGAGAAGAAGAGGAAGCGAAGCATCATCCTCTACAAAGACAAAAAGCTTCTGATTCCCGATGACGTGATGGAAGATCTAGTAGCCGATTTCAGCCGCGCCCTTGTGGAGCGGGAAATCCCGGCGATGGAACGATGGCTGAAACACAACAAGCCCAAGAAGGACTACAACAGCTTCGTCTTCAACTGGCTCAACCGGGAGCAGAAGGAAAATCCGGCACTTTCTTCGCGGCCACAGTCAGGTCTGGTGGTCGTCGAGACGAAAGACGATTTTGCCGGATTCCAGAGCTATCTCAACACGGAGGCGGGCATGCGGAACAGGTTTGTCATCAGGGAGACAACCGATGCTGATGGTGTTTCGATCTGGCAATTCGTGGGTAAAAACATCCCCGCGCTTTTCTCAAAATTCAAAAAAAGCTGAAATGGAGGCGGCCCCACGTGATGAATCCGCAAGGCATCGTCGGAGCGCTGATCTTGGGGCTGCTCCCAGCAAACAAGATGACGATGATCAGCGCATCCCCACGGCATGGCGGGCGGCGTCCATTCGTCAGAAACGATGTCAACGCGCATTTTTCAGGGCGGCAACGATGGCTCCCAGCCCTCGGGCCGGGCATGACTTGGAGCGTCCTGGCCCGGCCGGCCGCTTTCTGATAGGAGGAAAAATCTTAGATTCATTCGGTATTCGGATGGCTGGAATCATCGAGAAGGTGTCAGATTTAGATGATGGTCAAACGATGGCGGATATTGCAACCACGTTTCACGAAGCTGGAATTCGAGACATTGATGAATTGCGTGTTGCATTGGCCGCCAAAAAGAATTTAGCGAGCATATGCTCTGCAGAGGGCACAACTATTTGAGGGCTGGATTCCTTGGACGGAGGAAGAGAGAAAGTTGTGCGCATTGGCCACTGATTTGATTGTTGAACGGAACAGAATCAAGGGGTGCAGCACATAACGTCCAGCAAACCACGCAGCACTTTGCGGCGATAAGATTTCTGGGTGAATAAACGGTTCCAGAGAGGCTGGAATGATCGGAACCAGACAATCCGAGAATGAATCCCGAAACAGTGAGGTTGCCTACCGCTGGCTCATCCAGGGGTTGGCTCGCCGCAAAGTGTTGAGCGACAAGTGAAGATTAACCTCATCGAGCGTCGTGGTTTGCGTTGTTAGGCGAAGGCACTAAGAACACGATGCCGCTGAAGCGGCGACAGTCTTTGTTGCGCTGACCATCTTTCAACGAAATGCGCAGGAGATGCTGAGCTTTATTGGATTGAGTGAGCGACATTTTGCCGCTTGTTGTGCGCAGTGCCCACAAACAGAAAGGCGAGCGAACGATGAGTGATCACGCCACACAAGATGGAAAGACTACCTATTGCCACACCTGCCAGAAGAGTTTCCATTGGCTTGGAATAAATAGGCATCGGGCTATGCATAAAGACAGGAAGGAAGATTGCAAGATTACATATACCTATGGCGACACGTACACGTTTAGATTTTCAAAGTATAAAGTAGTGAGCGAGCCCCCTACTAAATAAGGCATTGCGCACAACTCGCGTAATGACGCAGCGCTGTGTTTATTCTTGTTAGGCGAATGACCAAACAAAGGCAACTCACCAATCATCTCGAATGGCTCTGGTCGTTTTGCGTGCGCGCGCGAGACGATTTCCGCTGCCAGCTCAACGGCAAGGATCATCTCAAGTGCGCTGGCCAATTGCAGGCAGCGCACATCGTCACGCGGGGCGTGCATGGCATCAAGTACATCTTGGACAACGGCAAGACGCTATGCCAGGCGCACCACGTTTACTACACCTGGCGACCGCAGTTTTGGGACGCGCTCGTGCAGAACCTCTGGCCAGATCTGTGGCAAAAGTTCGCCGTCGAACGCAAATGGCAACACTTGGAGTACAATCTCAGCCGCGATGAAAAGTTCGGCGAACTGCTGGCGCTTGCGCGGTTGCGCGTTTGCGATTTCTCCGAATATCTGCCGAAACTGCGGCAGATCGAGGAGTGGGACAAAAAGAGAAAGACGCTTAAGGATGTCAAACTAAAAAAATAACCCACAAGAATCGCTTGTGCCGGAAGATCTTGAATTCGTTTGTGACTCTTGTTTCCCGGGCGGCGAAGAAAAGCCTCTTAGTCGATTTGGGATATGGCCTTGCGAACGATGCGGCAACACGATTGATTGCATGAAGGAAGAATATCATTTTCTCAAAAGAGAAGTCGATGATTGCTCTGTTTGAAGAATGGACAGAAAGGAAAAGCGATGACAACAATTTCATTCGAAGGAAGACTCAAGACGATGGCGATTTTTCTCGGCGATCTCTGTTCGCGCGTTGGAAATCGAGTGCAAGTTGGCGTGCAAACCACCGAGCGCGCAAGCATTGTTGTGAAGATAGACGACCGGCTAAATGACTTCCATTTTGAGCGCGAGATCGGCATCATTGAACTGATTCAAAACAAATTTGAAGACATAATCATCGACGACATAGTTGCGACGTGGCATGCCAAATTAGGGGAGCATCTCGATGTCAAATGAAGTCAACAACGCGTCAAAATCGCCCAGGACGGACAAACTCGCCGCGATACGGGCCGGAATATCGCCGGTGCCTAAAACGCGTCCTGGCGGCGCATGGGAATGGAAGAAGCGGCCGTAAGATTGCCGCTCGGCTCGGGTTCTCGCATGAGACTGTGTTCAAGTTGCTCGAAGACCCAGAGCGCAGGGTCTCGCGGCGCACGATGCTCCGGGTCATCAGGGCGACAAAGAGGCCGAAGCGGAAGATCTTCGGACGGCCGGTTGCTGGTTTTTGGTCTCCCGATGCACTTTGAAAGCGCTCGGGATTTTTTTATCTTGAATGAAGACATGGACAAGCTCATCAGGATAACTTGCGACGCGGACAGCGGCGCGCCGCCGGAGGCATTCGAGCCGTTTCAGAATCAGGCGAAGTACCTGACGAAGGACGGGTACAAGAAGCTCGCGCGTTCGATCGCGCGGCATGGGTTCGCAATGCCCGTGCTCGTGTGGAAGGGGCACGGAATGAAGATCCTCGACGGCCATCAGCGCGTCGCGACGATCAAACAGATGCTTGAGGAAGGATTCATTTTGGAAGGCGGCCAATTGCCGTACGTCGAGGTTGAGGCCGCCGACGAGCGCGAGGCGACTGAGAAGGTGCTCGCGTTCATCTCGCAGCATGGCAAGATAGATGACGAAAAGCTGTATGAGCTGATTGAGACGCGTGGAGTGGATTTCTTCGAGATCAAGGAAGAAATCGAATTGCCCAATTTTAATCTTGAAGTGTTTGAACAAGGATATTACCAAGATGAAATCATTGAAGATGAAGTGCCGCCAGTTCCCGAAAAAGCGCGAACGAAACTGGGCGATCTTTATGAACTGGGGCGACATCGGCTCCTGTGCGGCGATAGCACGAAGGCCGAGGATGTGGCAAGAGTGATGGGCGGGAAGAAGGTAGACATGGTATTCACTGACCCGCCGTATGGAATCAATTATGACCCGCAAAAGATGTTCATGCATGGGAGTGACCATTCCGCCCCAAGAGCCAGCCGTGGAATGGCGAATGACGATGGCTCGCTTGACTTATCGTTCCTGTGGCTTCTCCCGAAGCGACTCGTTTGGGGATTCCCGTATCTCTACGACCCGTCTGCTACGGGCTGGCTCGTGTGGGACAAACATCCTGGCCTCAACGGAGAATCCATCGGGAACCCCGTTGAAATCGCCTCAACTACGCTTTGGTCTGGCTTTAAGATTGTCCGTTGTCTATGGGGCGGATATTACAGGGCAGCGGGCGAAGAGCGCGGAGTCCATCCTACACAGAAGCCGCTCGGTGTTGTCGCCCCGTATCTTGAGGGCGCATCTGTGTTCGACCCCTTCCTCGGCTCCGGCACGACGCTGATAGCCGCCGAACAACTGAATCGCGTATGCTATGGGATCGAAATTGACGCGTTGTATTGTGACGTGATTGTAACTCGTTGGTGCAAATTCACAGGCGAAAAAAAGATCAAACTCAATGGAACAGGAATCGAATGGAAATGTTGAAGTCGTCGTGACGCTCAACAGCGGCGACTACCGCGGAATCCTGAGGGGAAAAGTCGCCATCCGCGAGGGCAAGGAGTTCGGGCGCCTGTGGGAAATCGAGTTGCTCGACCATCCGAAGCTTAAGACCGTGCACGTTAAGCGTAACCAATGGAAAGCGATCAGATGAAGTGGTTTGACTGGAAATCGTGCTACAAAGAATCTGCCAAGGGCCTTATCGTGCCAGAGGCGTTTTCTCACCCCGCCAAAATGAGCATTGCCCTCTGCTGGAAAATCATCTCCTTTATGGAAGAGAAGGGAATGCTTCACAAGGGCGATGAAGTTGTAGATCCATTTGCGGGGATAGGCACAACGGGATTGATCGGCGCAATGATGCGCTACCAAGTCTGGTTGATCGAGCTGGAAAAGAAATTCGTTGATCTCTCAAACCAGAACATCGAAAAGAACCGGAGCATCTTTGAGCGAATGGGGATGCCTATTCCGGTGGTGATTCAGGGCGATAGCAGGAAGTTGTCGGAGATTGTTGACAGGGCAGCGGGGATTGTCACGAGTCCGCCTTTCAACGAGAACAAGTCAAACGTGGTTCACGGTCAGACAAAGGGTTTTCATTCGTACGATGCGAACGAATCAAAGAACCGGATGAAACGGGATTATCAAGAAGGCCAAGACCCCGCCAATATCGGGAAACTGTCGATCGATGGCATTGATTCAATCATCACGAGCCCGCCGTATGGAGACCAACGCGTGACATCTTTCACCAACGACAAAGAACGCACCCAAGAAATGTTGAAGCAACTGCGTGAGAGGGGACACATTGAATGGGAGGGGAAACGCTATAGCGAAGCCGAATGGCGAGCAATGAATCACGGAAGGATTGATGGTCGTACCACGCGGGGCGCGAAGAAAGGAGAAACGGGATACGCAGAACAAACCGCAGGCCAAATCGGCTCTCTCAAAGACCGAGGCATTGACGGAGTAATAACGTCACCGCCGTACGAGAGCGCAGGAACAAAAGCAGACGAGAATCCAGCCAACTACATTCGCCGCGATCAAGAGCGATATGAACTTATGAAGGCCCGGGGTATACGACGACCAAAACAATCCCCGGGTCGTTATTCGGGTTCAAGAGAAAACATTGGGAACCAGAATGCTGAGACGTACTGGGCCGCGATGGACGTGGTTTATCGTGAGTGCTGGAAGATTTTGAAGCCCGCCGGATGGATGGCGGTGGTCGTAAAGGACTTTGTGCGAAACAAAAAGCGGGTTCCCCTCTGCGATAACACGGTCAAACTGCTTGAGCACATCGGATTCAAAGTTCATTACAGGGCAAGAGCCTGGTTGACGGAGGATCTCGGAACGCCCGATGTGTTCATAGGAAAGACAAAGAGCAAAGAACGCAAATCTTTCTTCCGGCGACTCGCTGAGCAAAAGGGAAGTCCAAGGATTGATTTTGAGGAAGTAATTTTCGCACAGAAGAAGGCAACTTATCCCGGAGTGAAGAGAACGTATTAAGGCTATTCTTGCCAATGGGATCGCGAATAACGCTTCAACAGCGCAGACACATGGAGGCCGAAGCGAGGGTGAAGAAGATGAAGGATCTGCTTGTGTCAAGCGATTTTTTGTGCAAGGCTGTCGCCCTGGAAGCTGGAATGCGCGAGGACAGCGGAGCCCGTCTTTTCCGGAGGAAAGTCGGCATGACGATGAGAGAATACCGCAGCAAACACCGCAAGAAAATCCCGCCAAGCAACCGCGGAACTTGACATTCTCAAGAAAATTCATTTGATTCGTCGCAGAGACCGGCGGAATCCCCACCGAGCGAACCAGCGCGCCAGCAGCGGGAGGCTGGTTCAAACAATCCCACAGCAGCACAGAGACGAAGCAATGACCGAGCGATCGCTCGCAAACCTCAAGCCATTCAAGAAAGGCGACGAGCGGATCAACCGCAAGGGACGGCCGCGAGAGTTCGACGTTCTGCGGGCCATAGCGCGCCGCATCGCCGATGAGAAGGTGAGCGTCACCGTTGAAGGAAAGACGTTCGAGATGACGCGCGCTGAAGTGATCTTGAGGCAATGGGCGATGAGCAAGAATCCGCAGTCGCAGGAGAAGTTCATCACCGTCGCGTACGGCAAGGTGCCGGACGAGATCGTCATCAATCCAGACTCGAGGGTCACGGTCAATGTCAGATACATCGACGACGACGGGCAGCCAGGAAGAGATTGAGCAGATAGAGCTCAACGTGGAGCTTCCCCGTCCGTTCGACAAGCAAGCCGAGGTCATCCATTCGAAGGCCAAGCGCAAGGTCGTGAAGGCCGGGCGCCGGGCCGGCAAGACGGAGATGGCGGCCATCATCGCGGTAGAGGGACTGCTCGAGGGACATCGGATTCTCTACGCCGCGCCGACCACGATACAGCACGAGAAGTTCTGGAAAGCCTGCACCTTCGCCTTGGCCGATCCAATCCAATCAGGGCTCTACCGCAAGAACGAATCCGAGCATGTGATCGAGCTTCCCTTCACCGACCAGCGCATCAAGGCGAAAACCGCGTGGAACGCGGACACGCTGCGGGGCGATTGGGCGGACGTGCTCATCCTCGACGAATGGCAGTTGATGAACGAGGACGCCTGGGAGCGCGTCGGGGCGCCGATGCTGCTGGACAACAACGGCGACGCGCTCTTCATCTTCACTCCTCCCTCTCTTCATTCCCGCTCGGCAAGCAAGGCCAAGAACCCGCGCCACGCGTCCAAGATGTTCAAAGAGGCGCAGAGGGACACGACCAGCCGCTGGGCGGTGTTCCATTGGACATCGCACGACAATCCGCATCTTTCGCGCAAGGCCTTGGAGAACATCACGCTCGACATGACTGTTCTCGCCGTCAAGCAGGAGATCATGGCCGAGGACGTCGATGACGTCGAGGGGGCGCTGTGGAAGCTGGAGACGATCGACAGACACCGCGTCCGGCAGGCGCCGCTTTTGAGGCGTGTCGTCGTGGGCGTGGACCCGACAGGTGGAGCGGCAGAAGCGGGCATCGTGGCGGTGGGGATCGGCTGGGATGGTCATGGCTACGTGCTGAGGGACGACAGCGTGCGCGGCTCGCCCGGCACTTGGGCAGGCCGCGTGGTGAAAAGCCACGGCGACTCCGAGGCAGACAAGATCGTGGCCGAGCGCAACTACGGCGGGGAGATGGTCGAACACACGATCCGTTCCGTCGAAGGAGGAAAGTATCTGCCGGTTGCGGTTCAGACATCGACGAGAGGGAAGCTTGTGCGCGCCGAGCCTGCGGCTGCCCTGTACGAGCGCGGGCTTGTGCATCACGTCGGCGACTTCACGCAGCTCGAGGAGGAGATGTGCTCTTACGTGCCGGGCGACAAGAGTCCGAACCGGATGGATGCACTCGTGTTTGCCTTGATCGAGCTCTTTGGGCTTGGTAGCTCGCTTGAGCCGGGCGACAGCAAGCAGGCCGACATTCTCGAGTCCGAGGCCATAACGGTGGCGGAGCTTTACTGATGCCGAGAAAACGCAAAACGGAGTTCCAGCAGACCCAGGCGGTCGCCGTGCGAGAGACGCTTCCGGAATACGGGGAGCTCGTTCACGCGATGGAAAGCGAGACGGCCTCGATCATCACCGACTACATTCGGCAGTACGTGGGCGTCATATCCACCGTTCCCATGCCCGGCCAGGCGATCTTCACAAACTTCGACCGCGTGCTGACGACGCAGACCTACCAAGAGCTCGCGTGGTACGATCTCTACGCCGAGGTCGAGCGCGACCCGCACGTCAACGCGGAGCTCCAATCGGCCAAGCTGAACGTGGCGGGAATGCCCTGGGACATGTCGCCTTACATGCACAAGGACGAAAAGACACCGAGCGAGCGCAACGAAACGATAGCCGATTTCGTGCGTGATTGCCTCAAGCGCGTCCGCAATTTGCCGGAGGATCTTTTCAACCTGATGGGCGCCATCGGCATGGGCTTCGCCGTCTCGGAGGTGATGTGGCGGATCGACGATGGCAAGGTGCTCGTGGACCGGCTCGTCAATCGCCCGCAGAGGCGCTTCCAGTTCGACGCCGTCACACGCCAGCCAAAACTGCGCGACATCAACAACCCCTACTACGGCTCGTTCCTGCCCGACAAGAAGTTCGTCGTGCATCGCGTCTCGTCGCAGTGGCAGAACCCATTCGGCGACGCGCTCGACCAGACGATCTACTGGATGTGGCTGTTCAAGCGCACGGTGCTCAAATTCTGGATGCAGCATCTCCAGACGGCGGCGGCCTCCGTGCCGATCGTGGAGCACCCGGCAGGCGCCAACAAGGAGCTCAAGGCCGAGGCGCTCACCATAGCGCAGATGATCCGCAACGGAGCTTATGGGCGCATCCCGGACAACTTCAAAATCCTTTGGGCCGAGGCGCAGAAAGGCGCGCAAAACGCCGAGAGCTACCATAGTTTTGTTCGCGCGATCAACGAAGAGATCAGCAAGGCCATCAACGGGCAGGTGCTCACCTCTGAGGCGGGAGAGGGAAAGGCCAGCTACGCTCTCGGCAAGGTGCATCTGATGGTGCAGTCGTCCCGCGATGTCTTCCGGGCGCACGGGTTGGAGGAAACATTGAACCACACGCTCGTCAAGTGGCTCGTGGACTTCAACTTCGCCGACGTGGAGGGCTATCCGCGCTTCCGCTTCGACCTGGAAGACCCCGAGGACTTGGAGCGGGAGGCGCGCATCGTCAACATGCTTTCGGACGCGGGCTTCGATTTCGACGAGCAGGAGCTTTCGGAAAAGTTCAACTACACGCTGACCAAGAAACCGCCCGGCGCCCCGAAGCCGGCATTTTTCAAGGAGAACGCTTGAATGAAAACGATCCTTGCACTCTTGCTTTTTCTCTGCCTTCGGATGCCGGCCTCTGCCCAGGACGCGACGCGCAATGTCGTGGGCGCCTGGACTGCGGATTCGTTGACCGCCTCGCAGGACACGCTCGATTTCGTGTTCCGGGCGCAGTATTTGCGGGCCTACTGCTCGATCTCCGCCTACACGGCGAGCGGCACCGACACAATCAATGTCTATTCGTACACGATCAACAGCTCGTTTTGGGTGCAGCATGCCTTGATTGATCTTTCGGACAACACCATCGTGACGCGCATCATTGTGACGACGACGCCAAAAGAGTTTTTGCTCGTCGACCAAGGACCGCCCCGCATTCGGCTCATCGGCGGGCGTGACCCGAGCACCACTTATCTTGTGCTTGGCATGAAGTCGGGGACTCTCGGATACCCGCCTTGGATAGGCAGCACGAAGGTCAGCGGAGCGGACAGCTTTCTTGTGCGGTTCTCGACGCCCCAGCCCATGGACCAGAAGGACAAGTCCTTTTCCGTGCTCGATTCGATTTCGGTCAACACCGTCGCGCCGAGCGTCGCGTACGCGGCCAACGACAATGTGGGAGCCGCGCTCCTGATTTTCCGCAACGTCAACGACTACAGCGGGCAGGGGGTGACCATCACGAACCTCACGATGTTCGCCGACACCGGCAACACGAGCAACGCGACATTCTTCAACAATTTCCTGCGTGACTCGGCTGGCGTTGGCGCATTCACCGACAATGCCGCGTTCGCGCTCCCCGCAGCGAATTGGAACTCGAATTTCGTGGAGCGCGTCGTTCTTGCCCTTGCCAACACCTACGGTCTGACCACGTTCGCCGAGGGTTCCACGAACATCAGTCCGTTTGTGATTGTACCCGCAGCAAGAAACGTCTACGTGCGCGTGACCGCCGGTGCCGTGTGGCTCGGCAAGTACAACGGCAAGCTCTATGCCCGAATCCGGGGGTACAAGAACTGATGAAAGGATTACTTCTTGTTCTGATTGTTCCGGCGCTTGCTTTTGCTCAGGGGCCCTACCGCGTGGCGGTGAACCAGCCCGCGCGCTATGCCGTCCAGCTTGACGGAACGAGTCAGTATCTTTCCAAGTCAAGTCCGAGTAGTATGGATTTGAACGGGAGCGAGATACTGAGCAATACAACCTGGGAAGTCAACACAACGGGCTGGACTCTTGCTG
>Ga0194112_10003732_pt1 | contig 21123 bp, 18 predicted proteins | sample TA2MahC400mmetaG_FD_146191 | JGI IMG/M metagenome (GOLD analysis project Ga0194112, IMG submission 146191) | Freshwater microbial communities from Lake Tanganyika, Tanzania - TA2015016 Mahale Deep Cast 400m | ecosystem: Environmental > Aquatic > Freshwater > Lake | place: Tanzania: Lake... | reverse complement strand
AAACGCATTATATATTTTGATATTACCCTCACCCCCACCCTCCCCTCTTGAGGGGTAGGTGGGGGGCATAATGATTTAATGCGTTTGCATTAATACAAACAAAAATAGATTGTTCATGAAATTTTATGTAGGGAATACATCGTTATAAACAGATATACCGGCAAACCCTGAAGGGAAGGAAATTTTGGGTCGAATGGGCCAAAAACCTTCTATATGGGTTCTAAAACGATAGTTATTTTACCGTCAGCAAGGACTTGTGGAGAAGCCTTCATCTTCATCCCCACCTGAATCTTCTTCAGATCGACCTTCGGTATCCAGCCCATTATCCCTAAGCCTCCCTCCACCTCTAAAATCCCGATGGGACAGGGTTCAAATCGAATGTTTGAAAAAGGCATGAGGGGTTGGGGGAGGCCGAAATGTTTTGGAGGGACATGAATCCTGGTAAAGGTCCGTAGCTTTCCTTCGCCTCCAATCGGTACCCACTCCATTTGACTTTCCATACAATCTGAACAATCCGCTCGAGGTGGATAATATTTCTTCCCACATTTCTTGCACATGGTGGCCATGATCTTTCCTGCTGCTAATTCATCAGAAAATCGAGCGACCTTTGTCTGTTTGATGCCGAGAGAAAAATTTTTAAAATCCATTCTACTCCCTCCTGAAGATATGAACCAATGCAATCTGTCCAGAACCTCCCACATTGTGAGTAAGGCCGATTTCTGGATTCTTTACCTGTCTTTCGCCTGCCTCTCCCCTCAACTGCTTTGTGATCTCAGCGGCCATTGAAATACCTGTGGCCCCAAGGGGGTGACCTTTTGCCTTCAATCCCCCATCCATATTGACGGGGATTCTTCCATCGACATAGGTCTCTTTCGCCTCGATCAGCTTACCTCCCTCCCCTTTCTCACAAAAACCGAGGTCCTCATAGGCAACGATCTCTGCAATGGTGAAACAGTCGTGCACCGTGGCGATATCAATATCCGAAGGTCCTATCCCTGCCATTTTGTAAGCCATCTTGGCTGCCTCACGAGTGGCTAAGAGAGAGGTTAATGATCTTCTCTCACCAAGTCTCATCGTATCAGTAGCAAGACCGAGTCCGACAATCCAGACCGGCTTTTTCGAGATCGCCTTCGCCCTTTCTTCAGAGGCAAGCAGCACTGCTGCTGCCCCGTCCGTAATCAGACTGCAATCATAAAGTTTTAAAGGGTAAGCCACTGTAAAGGAAGTCAGAGCCTTATCCAGGGTGATCTCCTTCTGCATATGAGCAAATGGATTGAGATTCCCATAGTAATGATTCTTGACCGCTACCATGGCCATCTGTTCTTCTGAGGTCCCGAACTGAGCCATGTGGGCGTTTGCAATCATCGCATAATAACCTGGAAAGGTTGTCCCAAAGGGATATTCCCAGATGGCATCCCCTGCCCTCCCCATGATTTCAGTAGCCATGCTGGTAGTGACCTCTGTCATCTTCTCACAACCGACAACCAGAACGACATCCGCCAAGCCAGAGGCGATATTCATCCATCCCGTCCTTAAAGCAACACTCCCTGTGGCACAAGCCCCCTCCACACGAAAGTTAGGTTTGGGATGAAAACCGATGTAGTCATGGACCTGAGCAGAGGGCTGAACGTTAAAGGCAAATTCATCTCCTGCAACACCCGTCACCATGCTGTCTACCTCTTTTAGGGCGAGGCCTGCATCATCGAGACAGGCCTTGACTGCTTCAAAGGTCAATTCCCGAAGCGAGGCATCTGATCTCACTCCGAACTTACCATGACCGATCCCGACTACTCCCACTCTTCTCATATATCCTCCTCCGGTCTTTTCTTTCCCGCCATCACCCTCTTCTCACCGAAGCATTCTAATACCTAATAAAAACCTATGTCAACCATACAACTCCTTCACTCTTACTCGGTCGACAGACCCATCTTCCTTTTTGGGAAGTGAATCAACAAATGAGACATAACCCGGTTTTTTATAGCGAGCAATTTTAGCCCCTACAAAATCAATCAGTTCATGTTCTGATAATTTTGAATTTGGTTTTAAGACACAAACCGCTTTAACCCCCTCCCCAAATTTTGGATCAGGCACCCCGATCACTGAGACTTCGAGGATTCCGGGATGTTCGAGAATCACCTTTTCCACTTCCACAGGATAGACATTTTCACCCCCTGTCTTAATCAGCTCTTTCTCTGCCTTCCTTCCCACAAACCAGAGATAACCCTTTTCATCGAGACGCCCTACATCGCCTGTATGATGCCAACCATCTCGAAAAGTATGTTGGGTTAATTCCTCTTCTCTCCAGTATCCCTTAAATACCAAAGGCCCGCGGATCAGGATCTCACCTGGTCTTCCCACTTCTACCTCTCGATCAAATTCATCGACAATCTTCAAATCGACCAGAGGCCCAGGTTTTCCTGCCGACCCTGGCCTTTCCGAATTGGAACAAAGACAGCTCCACCCCATCGTCTCTGTCTGACCATAAGCCAGCCAGAATTGACCATAGCCGAGGCTCTCAAATTTCTTGACCATATCAGGCACCTCCACTCCCATCACATGTTTTAAATTTTTGAGGCTGTATTCCCCTGCCGATTGTTCTTCAAGCAACTGGGATAGGATGGGTGGAAAGTCACCGATGAGGGTCACCTTCTCTTGGTGGATCGTTTTGACTGCAGCCTTTGGATCATATTTTGAAATGATTAAATTTTTACCCCCCACGTGCATGACGGAAAGCGAAGCAACCAGACCTGCGATGTGAAATAATGGGAGGATGTTCAGATAGATGTCACGGTGGGTCAAACCGATGGTACAGGCCACCTGGATTGAACAAGAGATGAGGTTGCGATGGCTGAGTAAGGCACCACGAGGTCTCCCTTGAACGGCTGCTGTATGCATGATCATGAAAGGATCGTCATCGCTTATTGTGAGAGCTCTTACGGGCGGACTTTCCATAATGGAATCAAATGGGGTGAAGCCTCCTTCCGTAGGTCCAAAAGCGATCCACTCCTTGATCGATCCGCAGGGAGATTGAAAATCAGCAATCGTCTTTTCAAAGTCGGGATCGAAGAAAAGGACCATCGGCTCAATATCATTGATGATATAATTGATCTCCTCTCTTGAAAGCCGGAAATTGATAGGGACCATGATCGCACCTAAAGCTGCTGTGGCGCCCATCAGAGTAAAGAACTGATGACAGTTCTTAGCTAAAATGGCAATCCGATCCCCTTTTCTAATACCTCTAACAGTTAACCAACCCGCTACGGTATTGACCTGACCAAATAGCTCTCCGAAAGTGACCCGATGGTCTTCAGACTGGACGGCTATCTCGCTTTTGAACAGTCTGTCATTTCTTTTAAAAATGTCATAAATGGTAAGACTACGAAGGCTCGTCAATGATCTCCCCTTTCCCATATCTCTCTTCATTCTTCTTCTTTTATCTCACGTCTCATTATCTCCCTATTCTGTCAACCCTTCGACCTCCCAGCCTAATCCTTCGACTGCGCTTAGGACAAGCACCTGGGGCTTGACTTCGGTGCCGTCGAATGGGTCAATACACAATCCCTGCATAACCCACGAAACTATCATCCGGCATGATCTCATAACTTGTGTAATAATCAAGAAGTATTCCCCTTTCAACACCCAGGGCTTTGCAGGTAGCCATTGTTGAGGCCGGAGCCCCAGCACTGCATGCGCTATCATTCTCCTGAGCATGTTTTAGAAGGCCCTCCGGGTCCATCTTTAAGGCACGGTCAATCAACCCTTTATCATTCTCCTTCTTCACCCACTCGACGGCAGCCGATCCAATCCCTTTTTTCAAAAATCCATAATTTGGGCCATAGTGCGTGAGATCGGTCGATCCAATCGTTAGGACTGAAATTCCCTCAGCCTTTGCTATCTCAGCCACCTCCTTTCCCAAATTTATAGCTCTAAGAGAGGAAGGCGATCGGACGGCAAGAAGCTTTGCTTCAGGGAAAAAGTATTTAATCATGGGAAGTTGAATCTCCATTGTATTGTCTCCACTTGTAGCGCTCTCTTTCCTTGCCTCAATCTTTTTTATCAGGCCCTTTACAAAATCTGTGTGAATATTTATATCCCCAAACGGAGTCTCCCATGAATCTTCCATCACCACTTGGGGAAGATCTTCAGGGCCAAGGTGGCCTCCGTAAAGTATAACCACCTCAACCTTTCTTTTTGATTTCAAAAAATAGAACACCCTTGCAGCAAGCTTCCCAGAAAAATACCAACCCGCGTGCGGAACAATCCCCCCTATTCCGTATGCAGGGAGCTGAGGCGGCGACCACCCTTCTAAATAAGATTCAATCTCCCTTCGACAATCTTTTTCATCAAACGGATACCAACCTCTTGGCAGTGCTCTTTTCCTTCGGCCCATGTTTTCTCCTTTCATAATCCCACCAACCCCCCTTTAATAAAGGGGGGAAGGGGGGGGGATTTTATATTCTTTCAAGCGTGGGCATGCCCATCAGGTTGAGCAGATTGGCCATCACCTTTTGAAAAGCCCAAACCAAGGAGAGTCGAAAGGTCTGAAGGTTCTGATCTTGAAGATGAATGAATAGGGTTTGGACATCTGCTCTCGGATCAGGACGTTCGTAAAAGTTGGTGAATTTGGTTGCCAGATCAAAGGCATATTCTGTCAATTGAGAAACCCTCAGGGTTTTCCCAATATTAGTCATAACGGAAGAAAACTCTGATAGGACATTCAGAAGGTCTCTCTCTGTTTCAGTCAATTTTAATGGAACACAATCTTTTCTCCACCGAAGGTCGATCTTATGCTCTTCAGCCTTTCTGAGGATGCTTCGGGCCCGTGCATGAGCATATTCTAAATAGATCCCTGTATCTCCAGTTGTCTTAAGGGCTTCATCGAAATCGAAGATGATCTGGCTTTCCAGAGTGAACTTTAACAGGTAGTATCGGATGGCTGCCGAGGCCAACGAAGATGCTACGATCGCCTCAAGGGGATGGTCTGCCTTCTCAATCACTTTCTGCTTCACCATCTCGATAAAATCCTTTGCCTTTACCCCTGTGCCGGATCGTCCTGACATGGCAAAGGACTTTTTCTCATCGTTCCCCTCTATCCCGAGGAGTCTTATGGCTTGTTGAGAAAGATTGACTACTTCGTATGCCAGATGGATCGATTGATCGGCCTGTCTCTCAAACCCCATCTGTCGAAGGCATTCGATCACCACCTGCTGAAGATAACTCTGTCGGGTATCGATCACATTGACGACTTTATCAGCCCTTCCAAAACGTTTGGAAATGGTGTGACTTGGGGAACCATCCTGGGCTGTCGTCCAGAGCATTTTTTCATTGGCCTGGACGCCCCAAGGCTTATATAAGAAATCTTTCTTGAGAAGGCCGAATTTCCAGAGTTGATAAGCAACATCCTTTCCTGTATAGGTGATGCTTCCATTGGATCGAACCAGGATCTTATCCAAGCTCTTTACCCCTTCACCCGTCTCCACAATACCACCGAAAGGAACGACCCAACACCCTTCATTTGGACCCTCTTTTTCAAATCGCAAAGCCCCTCTTTCTTTAAGAAGCTCAAATGTGTCTTCCCAGAAGCCCTGGCGGATGATATCCGACTCCCAGTTGAGGAGGTCGTAGAAGATGGAGAGTTGAGCCACCGTCCCCAGATGGGCCTGAACAATCTTTTTAGTCAATTCCTTAACAAAGGTAGAGATGGGATGGAGGCCTCCTTCGATCTGATGGAGAACTTCCTCCCTCTTGTCAAGTAGTGCAGGATATCTTTCGAGCTCATTCTGGAAACGGGCATAGAGATCCCAGCAGAAATAGTCAAAGGGTTGGTCCTTTGGGACCTTTCCCCAGATGGTATTAAAATTTGATAACCCTTCGCTGAATAAAGGGGGATCTAAATAAAGAAGTGCGGTTACCACATCGACCACTTGAAGACCCATATCATCAATGTAGTTACAAACCTCTGTTGAAAAGCCAAGCCATTCGAGAATCCTGGCCAAGGTATCTCCTAAAACTGCATTCCGGAGGTGCCCGATATGCATGGCTTTGTTAGGATTAACACTGGTATGTTCAATAAAGACCTTCTCTTTCTGAATAACGACAGGTCTTCCGAAGAGATTACCCTTTTCAAGGATTTCTGGAATCAATTCCTGTGCTAAAGCCGGCCAATTCACTTTAAAATTGATGTAACCAGGGGGAGTAAGGGTGACTTCTTGAATAAAAGGGGGGAGGTTTGACTCCAATTGATCGACTGTTTCTTTTGCAATCTCCATAGGTGATCGACGTCTCTCCTTACCTAAAGAAAGACATATGGCACTTGAGAAATCTCCTATCTCTCGTTGAGGAGGCACATTGAAGGGAATCTCCTCAACATTCAAAATTTTTCTCAATAATAGGGCAACCCCTTCCCTGATCATCTTAACCTCTTAATTCTCAACCCCCATCATAGACTGTGTCGTAATGAGGGAAACACCATGTTTGTCATTCTGAACGAAGTGAAGAATCTAATAAAATCAGTAAGTTAGAAAATAGAGATTCTTCCCTGCCTGCCGGTAGGCAGGGGCTGACGCCTCAGAATGACATTCCAACACAACCCCTTATAAAAAGGGGTAAAGGGGAATTTGGTTTAATTATTATGAGGATGATGAGAAAAAGTCAAGCCATACAAAAAATGCTTGAAACCCAGATTGAAAAACATTTAAAATATCCCAAATAGAGGCAACGATGAAGATCGCTATCTGTAATGAACTTTTCCAGGGATGGCCGATTGAAAAGGTTTTCGAGTATGCAGCCCAACTCGGTTACGATGGAGTTGAGATCGCACCTTACACCCTTGCAGATTCGGTGACTGAAATATCACAGAAAAGGCGGAGTGCAATACGTCGTGCCGCTGAAGCGAGCGGTGTTGAGATCGTTGGACTCCACTGGCTACTGGTGAAACCTGAGGGCCTCTACATTAATCATCCTGATGAGATTATCCGGATAAAAACTCAGGAATATATGGAGGCCCTCATCCACTTTTGTGCAGACATAGGAGGGAAGGTTCTTGTTCACGGTTCTCCCCATCAGAGGACTATTCAAGGGGGGTGGAATCTTAAAGAGGCCTGGAACTACGCCAGGGAGACTTTCAAAACCTGCCTCAAGACAGCCCGAAAAAGGGATGTAATCTATGGGATTGAACCTCTTGCCCATACTACCACCAACTTCATCAATACTGTCGAAGAAGCCCTCCGTTTGGTCAAGGAGATTAGACACCCCAATTTCAAAATGGTCTTCGATTGTCGCAGTGCATCCGTTCAGGAGAAGTCAGTAATAGAAGCCCTTCTTCAGGCCTTGGATTCAAGATATCTCTGCCATGTCCATGTCAATGATGCCGATGGCAGAGGCCCTGGCCTCGGAGACACTAAGTTTTCACCCATACTGAAGACGTTAATTAAGAATGGTTATAAAGGTTATATTTCAGTAGAAGTCTTTCATTTCAATCCTGACCCCCAAACCATCGCCAGCCGTTGCATCGGCTACCTAAGAGGGATTTTGGAGACATTGGCTGGAAAATGACAGTTTTTTCCCTTGACACTCATTTCTTCTCCTCGTATTATTTATTTAAATTCAAGGATTTTAAATTTATGGGTGATAAAAAATAAAAGGAGGTGAATAAAATGAAATCGTCATGGATGAAATGTCTCTCATTGTATCTGGCAGTAGCTATGTTTGTTCTTGGAATAACGCCGAGGGTCTATGCAGGATTTTCTTCCTCCGAGACAATCTCAATTTTAACTTTTGACCGCGCCTCTGACCTTGACAAGATTCGAAAGGTTCTGGAGATGAAAATGGTCAGGGAAAGGCTCAAGGCATTCGGTTTTACGGCCGATGAGATTGAGAAGAAGCTCAGCCAGCTCAGTGATCAACAGATCCATCAGGTTGCCGTGAATCTCGATGGACTGAAGGTGGGTGGAGATGGATGGACAGTGCTCATTGTCATCCTATTGTTGGCCATACTCGCTGGTGTCATTATCTACGTGACAGGGCACCGAGTGGTGGTCGAGAAAGAGAAAAAGTAGGTTAAGGATCTTGTTCAAAAGAATCTTAAAGAGGGGCGTTTCCCTGAGAAATCGCCCCTCTATATTTTTTCTTTTAATTTTCCTATCGTTTTGCTCCTGCGCAGGGCCTTCCCATATTGAAGACTCTAAATCGTTGCGAATGATTAGTGAAGTTCCTTTCTATCGCCAAGAATCTTATCAATGCGGTCCTGCCTCTCTGGCAGGTGTCCTCAATTATTGGGGTACCAAAGTATCTCCGGAACAGATCGCAAGGGAGATATTCAGTCCCTCTGCCGGGGGGACTCTCAATCTGGATATGATCCTATACGCAGAGAAGAAAGGGATGAAAGCCCTCCATTATCAGGGGAGTGTGGACGACATCAGAAGTAAGATCGATTTAGGCTATCCGGTTATTGTTTTGATCGACCTGGGTTTCTGGCTTTATCAACAGAATCATTTTATGGTGGTTGTGGGCTATTACGAAAAAGGAATCGTCGCCAACTCGGGAAAGGATCGTCTAAAGCCAATCCCCCTGAAGGATTTTATTAAAACATGGGAAAGGACAAATTTTTGGACCCTCTTGGTCACCCCCTAACGGTGAGCAAAGGCTTGCCAAAAAAACAGACTCTTTTATTTTTCCTGATCTTCACCTTCGCCGCTATGATGCTTTCTGTCAGTTGTTCTTCCTTCAGAATTATCGCCTTAAAAGATCCTCTCACTCCTGAGGAGCATTTAAATCTCGGGGTGGCATACGAAAGAAACGGTGAGTTTGATCAGTCGATCAGGGAATATAAGCTGGCCTCCAAAAAACTTCCTCTGGCTTATCTTTATCTTGGAAATGCCTATTTTCTAAAAAAAGAAATGGAGGAGGCAGAATCCTATTATCGAAAGGCGATAAAAAAAGTCCCCCAAAATGCTGATGCTTACAATAATCTGGCATGGCTTTATTACACCAAACGTGAAAATCTCGATGAAGGGGAGAAGATGGCTTTAAAAGCAATTGAACTCAACCCTGCGAAGGAGCATATCTATAGAGACACATTGGAAAAGATAAGAGAATTGAAAAAATTCCAACATCGATAGGATGTAAAATGATATGAGGTCAGGTTATCTCAGCATGTTTTAAACACTACCTACTCGTTGAGGTATTTTTTCAAATTTAATTTATGATAATCCACCACATCTGCTTTTAAAAACCTTTCTTTTTCAAGAGGATCCACAGTTGCATCAATACCAATCTTTGTTACTGTGTCTGTCTTGCTTTTTCTAACCGGATCCATAACGAAACCCCATGAACTTTTTATAATTATCAGGTCTTCTGACAAATCAGCCCGAGTTGCTATTGCCCAATTCACCTCATTTGCATCATCAATATTGACATCTTTATCTATGACGATGGCATATTTTATCCATGGTTCCGCTAAAGCAGCCATAAGAAGATTTTTACCTATCCCTCTCTGAACCGGAGGATAATCATCAACCTGAATAACGCAATTCATAAAGTTAGGGAGTAAATTTACTGTAATAACGCTTGGAGAGATTCTTTTTAATTGTTCAAGTACCCTCGCTTCCATAGGAATTGCCAGTAAAGATTGTTCCTCAACCGTTCCAGGTAGAATATTTTGAAAGATTGGGTTCTCCCTGTGTGTAATACAAGATAGGGTGACTATTGGATTTTCTCCTTTTGGCCCATATACTCTTTGATTCTCTCCCATAGGGCCCTCTATCCCTGTTTTATCCCATGAAACTGTCCCTTCAAGGATATATTCAGCATTCGCGGGAACATAAAGGTTTACCGTTTTGCATTGAACCACTTCGACTGGTTTTCCCTTCATTGCACCTGCATACTCAAATTTATTCTTTTCGTATTGAATACCCGCTTCCGAAGCAAACATCACAAACGGATCTGCTCCGATAATGACAGCAATGGGCATGTCTTTCTTTAATGCCTTATATTGATTAAAGATAAGCCAGTTCCGCTGTATCGGAGCAAAATAAACATTTAATAATCGGCCCTCCTTATACATCATCCTGCAAATTGCCGAATTTAACTTTCCTGATTCAATATCCTCTACAACCACTATTCCCGCAGTGATATAGTAATTTGCATCCTTTTCATAGTTCCATGGTATGGGTACAATATCCTTAATATCTTTGAAGTCCATATTTATAACTTCCTGGCAGGGTCCATCTTTAACAAACTCCACAGGAACCCTTTTTGCTGTTTTGAATGACATGACTTTCTCAACCAGCCTTTGGGGTTCCACTCCAAACATGTAAGAGATCATCCGACGAGATGTATAAATATTTCCGAGTATTATCTGTCTCTTTCCATCAATATTCGTGAAGAGTAGAGCCTTGTCCATTTCGGTCAGGATCTTCATCTGAACGGCAGCTGCTTCATTTTTAGAACTCACTTCTTTACTGATCGTTAAGAGTTCACCCTTTTTTTTCAGAAACTCGATAAAGCCACGGAGGTCATCAAATAAAAATGGGTGCTTGTCAGCCATGTTAAACCCCCTTGATTAAAATAACGCATAACCAATATTACAAATAAAGGTTCCCTTGTCAACCCTTCAACATAGAAAAAAGTCTTGACATATGATTAGAGGTATGTTAAATTGTCCATAAATTTTTAAGGGAATGACCGGAATGAATGATATTTTTAGATTTAAGATGAATAATTGGTGGTGCTGGGAGAAAAATTGATGGAGGTTTGCCCAGCGCCATATTAAGTATTTGAATTAAAGCGAAGGCCATGGGCGGCTTCCCTGCCTGCGGCAGGCAGGCCTGATGCCCATGGCCTTTTTTCTGCCTTCTCCAGATAAATTGAGTTTTTAAAAAGGCTATGGGTTTTAACCCATAGCTTTTTTGTTTAAAAAGATAGAATCATGGAGCATAAGTTCCATTGAAAATATTGCTAATCCAATTCTTACAATACCAAAACAACAGAAAGGAGAGCAAAACATGAAGGAAGAAAAACAATCTATTTCGAAGAAAGGGATGGATCGAATCTTAAAGGTAAGTTTTCTAATAGTCCTCCTTGTCCTTGCGACTCCATGGCCGAGCCTTGGGCAAGTGAAAAAGTCGGAAATCCGTATTGGAGTCTCCATATCGCTAAGCGGCCCTTTTGGCGGCCTCGGACAAGAGGCAAGAGATGGGATGGCTTATGCGGTTGAGGATATCAATAAAGTTGGAGGAATAAGTGTAGCGGAAGGAGCTAACCTGCCTGTACGTCTCATCGTGTATGATGATAAGAGCGATCAGACCATATCCGTCGGAAATATGGAGAGACTGATCACAGTAGATAAAGTCGACTTTCTACTTGGCCATATTGCTTCCCCTATCATAATGGCAGATGCAGGGGTAGCAGAAAAATATGGTGTTCCTTATTTGACTGCAGGGATACCTACGCCTGAGGTACACAAAGGTGAAATATTCAAATGGACTTGGGTTGTTTTCCACAGGTCAGACCTTCAATATTCCGCTGTCCGGGAGATGTTGAATACAATAGCCCCAGGCATGACAAAGAAGGTAGCCCTTTGGAGGGAAAATACGATCCTTGGAGAACTTTTGGAAAAGACTGAAGTCCCAGCATTCAAGGCTGCCGCCTGGGAGGTTTTTGTGTTACCTTACACGGGAGGATCGAAGGACTTTACCGATTTGATTGTTAAAACTAAACAATCAGGCGCATCTATGATCCTTGGGGTCCCAACACCTGTGGATGCCATTGTTTCGATTAGGCAAATGAAGGAATTGGGATTTGCCCCTCAGATAATCGTATGGCCAAGGGGTGCATCGGTGATCCAATTTCGTGATGCCCTTGGACCGGATGCTGATTATGTAGCTGATTCTGTCGGGTGGAGTCCAAATGTCAACTATCCAGGAAACCGTGAATTGAGCGAGCGTTACCGGAAAGATACTGGCCGAACTGCTGCCGCTGTCCTCGGACCATCCTTCGCTTGTGCACAAGTATTATTCGATGCGATCAAAAGAGCCGGGGCGCTGGAGAGGACGAAGGTCAGAGAAGCCATACAAAAGACCGACCTCATGACGGTGAATGGCCGATTGACCTTTCCAGCGAAAGGTTCACCTGTGGTTAAAATTATCATGAACCAATGGCAGAAAGGCAAATACGTGAGTGTTTGGCCGCCCGAATTGGCCGATGCAAAGCCCATCTTCCCCATGCCACCTTGGGAGAGGAGATGAGGTATTAATAAGGAGTCCATAATTGATTAGACATATTCTCCCAATAATCCCCTCCCCTCGGTGGGAGGGGATTATTGGGGAGATTTGAAATATTTTTTGTTAATCTTAATGTCCATACAATTATGGACTGATTAATAATTGAGGGTTGGAGGATATGGAACCTTTGATCTCTGTGAAAGGCCTGACGAAGTCATTCGGGGGGCTGATAGCAGTGAGGGATTTAGATTTTAACGTTCCGAAGGACTCAATCCTCGGCCTTGTTGGACCTAATGGATCGGGCAAGACAACCACTTTTAACCTCATTGCCGGAGTATACAAACCGGATAAGGGTGAGATCTATTTCAAGGGTAAAAACATCGTCGGGTTGAGACCCTGGCAAATTTGTAAAAAGGGAATCGGGAGAATTTTTCAGATCCCTCGAACATTTAAGGACATGACTGTCCTTGAGAGCGTAATGCTAGGTCTCTTATTTGGTAATGCGGATGGGATGAATTTAAATTTAGCCAGATCCAAGGCCCTACCAATCATAGATTTTTTAGGACTTGGACCTAAGAAAGATTTCCTCTGTGATAAATTGACTTTGATGGATCAGCGTAAGACAGAGATAGCGAGGGCCCTCGCCACCTCTCCCGAATTGCTCCTCTTGGATGAACCGATTGCAGGGCTCAACCCCGCTGAGACACAGGATCTGCTCCGACTTGTAAAGAAAATAAAGGAGGCGGGTATTACGATCATTCTGATCGAGCATGTCATGGCTGCAGTCATGGCAGTCTCTGACATGATCCTGGTGATGGATTATGGAGAAAGGATCGCCTGGGGTAAACCAAGTGAGATCATTGTCGATCAACATGTCATCAAAGCCTACCTTGGTAGAAGAAGCATCAAATATGCTTAGTATCGATAAAATCAATGTATTTCGTGGAAAGGCACAGGTGCTTTGGGATGTCTCCCTTCGTGTGGACAGAAATGATATTGTCGTACTTGTGGGATCGAATGGCGCTGGAAAATCGACGCTTCTTGAAACGATCATGGGTAGCCTTATTCCATCGAGCGGGAATCTCATCTTCTTAGAAGATAGACTGAACGGACTTTCTACTGACATTATAGTGGAAAAGGGAATCTCCTATGCTCCTGAGGGGAAGAGGCTCTTCCACACCATGACCGTCCTTGAGAACCTCGAAATGGGAGCCTATATTGATCGGGCGAGGAAGCAGATACCGGAATCCCTTCAGTGGATTCTCAATATCTTCCCAGCTCTTAAGGATCGGCTGTATCATCCAGCAGGAACACTGAGTGGAGGAATGCAGCAAATGCTCGCTCTCGGCAGGGCTTTGATGTCCCGTCCTAAACTTTTAATGCTCGATGAACCCTCCCTTGGCCTTGCCCCCTTTCTTGTTGAGAAGGTCTTCGAGACCGTCAAGGAGATCAACGATCGAGGGATCACGATTGTGCTGGTAGAACAGAATGCTGAACAAGCCCTGGAGATCGCTCACCGAGCCTATATTCTTGAGGTGGGAAGGATTGTCGCTCATGGTAGTATGGAGACGCTGTTAAAAGATACAAACATCAGAAAGGCTTATTTGGGTGTGGGAATTGAAAATGCTTAAGTCAACCCTTCGACTCCCTGGCCTGATCCTTCGACTGCTCTCAGGACAAGCGGCCAAGGCTTGCTCAGGGTTGACCCTGAGCGGCGCTTCTCTACCCCGCCTTCAAAGGCGGGGCTTGGCGCCGTCGAATGGGTCAATCCTTCGCTTCGATCTTGCCATAACGATTATCATTATTTTAACGGGGATATTCGCCGTTCTCTTCTTTTTATCGCCCCTCATTGCCCAGATTTATTTTAGTGGAGTGCTTCTTGGAGGGCTTTATGGGATAGTGGCCTTAGGCCTCTCTTTGATCTTTGGCATTATGAAGCTTCTCAATCTGGCCCATGGAGAGTTCATGATCTTGAGCTCTTACCTAACATTTTGGCTCTTCTCCCTTCTGGGGCTTGACCCTTTTCTCTCTATTGTCATCGTTGTGCCCGCTCTCTTCTTTGCGGGTCTCTTCGTTCAAAGATTGCTGATCGAATCGGTGGTCAAACTGGGCCCCAATCAACCGATTGTGATCACTTTCGGATTGGTTCTGATCATGCAGACGATTTTTGATACTCTATGGACATCTGACAGTCGATTCATCTCGACCTCTTATTCTGGGATGAGATTTTTGATAGGTCAAGTATCCATTCCTTTAGTCCGATTCATCGTGCTGATAATAGCAGCTGCGGGTATGTTCACTCTATACCTACTCGTCACGAGGACATTCATTGGTAAGGCGATGAGGGCGACAGCCTTGGATTGGAAGGCTGCGGAATATATGGGAGTAAGGGTTAAAAGAATATATCAACTTGCATTTGGTCTCGGAACGGCATTCGCAGGCCTCGCTGGAGCACTGCTCGCCACTGTATTCGCCTTTGACCCGGCGAGCGGAATGACTTATTTTTTGAAATCCCTTGCTGTGATCGTGATGGCAGGAGTAGGAAACATCACAGGATTACTTGTTTCAGGCCTCCTTCTCGGAGCCATTGAATCAGTAGGGTCTTATGTAGCAGGAGGTGGTTTCAGGGATGCCATCAGCTTTGTGGTCTTCTTTGCGGTACTTCTCATAAGGCCCACCGGTCTATTCAAAAAGTCGACCTGGTGAGGTGTCTATCGTGATTGGATCAAAATCTGAAATGGGGAAAACCTTCACATTAGCTGTTATTCTTTTCTTACTCTTCGCTATCCCTTCATTTATAAGTTCGCAATACTTCCTTCACATTATGATATTACTCTTCATTTATGCAATGCTTGCAGAGAGCTGGAATCTCGTAGGTGCCTTTGCGGGGCAATTAAACCTTGGGCACGCCGCTTTTTTTGGAACCGGGGCTTACACCAGTGCACTTCTTTACCTCGCTGATACTTCCATCCCCCTTTGCATAGGAATTGGAAGCGTGGTCGCCGCTTTCTTTGCATTCCTTCTGTCTCCGACATTTCGACTGAGGGGAGTCTATTTTGGAGTGGGTACGCTTGCCCTTTCGGAGGCTATGCGAGTGGTGGTAACAAACATGAATGCACTGGGCGGAGCGTCTGGCTTAAGGCTTCGGGCCTTATCCGAGTACGGTAAAACTCAATATTATTACATAGCCCTTGTCATTCTCTTGCTTTGCCTTTTTATAATATATTGGATCATGCATTCCAAAACAGGGATGGCCCTTAAGGCCCTCTGTAGAAGTGAGGAGGCCGCCGAATCTTTGGGCATCAACCCGGGGCTTTACAAAATAAAGGCCTTTATAATAAGTGCCCTTTTTGCAGGGGCTTCTGGAGGTTTTTACGCTTCTTACATCCTTTTTATCGAACCCAGCAATGTCTTCAGTGTCTTTTGGACATTTAACCCGATCTTTGCCGTGATCCTGGGCGGCAGTGGCACTTTCCTCGGACCCATTGTCGGTTCAGCGGTATTCGTTATGATCTCGGAGATAACAGTTGGATTTGGTAAGATGAGTTCTTTTTTAGCCGGTGCTCTTCTTATCGCCGTGATCACTCTAATGCCAAAGGGTGTTATGGGGTATGTGGGAGAAAGAAGCCATTAATGGAAAGGAGAATCAGATATGATCCTGAATTATGATTTCAGAATTCATCTTCAGAATTTGGAGAGGATGGGTTTGCTGAGGCATGTCACAAAGGAGGTTGACAAAAATTGGGAGATTAGCGCTGTGATGCGATGGGTTTATCATGGAAATTCAGAGCCCAAAAGATATGCGGTCATGTTCGATCACGTAAAGGGATATAAAATACCGGTTGTTGTCGGAGCTATCGGTGCTTCTTACATGACCTATGCATTAAGTTTAGGCCTTGACCCGATGCGGCCCAAGACAGATCTGATGGATGAAATTAGAAAAAGGTGGATCAAGGCGATCAATCATCCTGTCGAGCCAGTATTGGTGAGTACCGGACCTTGTAAGGAGAATATTCTTTTGGGAGACGAAGTTGATATCCATATGCTTCCCGTTCCTGTCTGGACTCCGGAGAAAGATCGCTACTGGAAAGAAGGATACGGTTTTCTAACCTCGCCCTTCCATATTACAAGGGATCCGGAGAGTGGAATCCGAAATGTAGGGACTTACAGAAATATGCTGAGAAAGGAGCCCGATGAGATGGGAATATTCCCTTCTCCGGGTACAGACCTCTTCTCCCATTTCAAAAAGAATGAAGCCAAGGGGCACCCCACAGAGATCGCAACGGTCATCGGCTCAGATCCCACCATTGGGATGACCTCAGTTACCTCATTCCCTCCAGAATATGATGAAATGGCCATCGCTGGAGGCTTAAGAGGAGCTCCCGTTGAGTTAGTGAAGTGTGAAACAATCGATCTCGAAGTTCCGGCAACGGCTGAATTTGTCATCGAAGGAAAGATCCTCCCACCCCATGAAAGGCCTTACGAAATGGAGGGACCCTTTGGAGAATTCACCGGTCATCAGGGTCGTGCCCTTTTAAATCCTGTTTACAAAATTACATGCATTTCCCATCGAAATAATCCAATCTATCAAGGCTTCATCAGTGAGATGCCACCAAGTGAAAGCAGTAAACTGCGGCACATCAGTACAGAATCCGTAGTTTTACGACAGTTAGAGATGTTGGGTATTCCGGGGATTGTTGATATCAACATGCCAGAAACAACCCAGTCCCACATCACTATTATTTCTATTAAAAAATCGAGTATGGGACACCCCGCAAAAGTGGCGAACGCCTTATTTTCGATTTTACAGCCTGGAAGTGGAAAGATCGTTATTGTCGTTGATGACGATATCGATATCCATGATTATGATCATGTTTGGTGGGCTATGACTTTCAGAACCTCTATGGTCCCGGAGAGGATGAACATCCATTTTGTTGAAGGACTTCAGGCTGTAAAATTAGATTATTCGGCTCTCCCTAACTTTTCAATTGAGGGTGAGGTTCCGGATCCTATGGGCCGACCTGCAATAGGACTTTTTATCGATGCGACGAGGCCTTTCATTCCTTTCCCTGGCGTCTCTCTTCCGCCAATAAAATATTTGAATAAAGTGAGAGACCAATGGGAAGGTTATCATCTCCCAGAATTGGAAAGAGAAGGTCTCCCCAAAGCAGCGCAATTGGAAGAGGAGCACTTGAAGAACGGCATTATAGCTTTTCCAAAAGCGAATATTTAATTAAAAAGGACTGTCACTCCTGCGAAAGCAGAAGTCCAGATTTTTTTATTTTTGATTCTAAATTCCCGCTTCTGCAGGAATGACGACTATCACCCAATGAATGAAAATGTCATTCCCCCCTGCTTTCGCAGGGGTAAACTTGTCCCCGCAAAGGCGGGGGACGGGAATCCAGAAGGGTTTATCTTTAAAAATAGTATTAAGAATCGCTCAATTTAGGTCTTAGTTACCTCAGCGTTAACGACTCATCCACATGTTTGATGAGGGGCGAGAGGAAGAATTCGATCACCCTTCTCTTCCCGGTCTTCACTTCCGCAGTCACAGCCATCCCGGGTGAAATAGGAATGTCTTTATATTCAACCCTGAGGGTAAAACGTTGCGGCCTAAGCTTTATCTTATAAACTAAACCAATCTTATCTATCTCCTGAGCGTCAGGGCTGATATAAAAAAGTTCAGCTTCGATTGTTCCATATTTCTGAAATGGAAAGGTGTCCAATTTTAACTCTGCCTTCTGCCCAGGATGGATGAAACCAATATCCTTGTTTGGGGCCATAGCTTCCACAATTAGGGGGGTCCCTTCAGGGACAATGGTAACAATGGGCTGGGCAGATGTCACAACACCCCCTATGGTATGCATCGCAAGACCGTGAACCGTTCCATTGACAGGACTATAAAGCTTCTCCAATTGATGTCTCTTACTGGCTTTGATAAACTCACCCTCAAGGACCGTAATCGCCCTCTCCCTCTCAATGATCTCACCTAAGATGGACCGCGCCCTTTCCTTCTTAAGAGCTTCTAAGTTTTTCTCAGCCTCCTTCAGACCGTCCCGGATTTGCTCAGCTAATTTCCTTTGCTCGTTCAGTTCTTTTTCGGTTCTGACCAGTTCCTTCTGCCTCTGAAGATGCTCCATCATGGAGGCATATCCCTTCTCTGCTAATGTCCTTAATGCTTCTTCCTGTTTACTTACCAGTTCTACAGTCTTTTCAAGTTTGCCGATAGATTCTTCTGCTGAAAGAAGTGCTATCCTCTTCTGAGATATGATTAACTCAAGAGAAGCCACTTTTGCCCTATGTTCATCTTCCCTCGCCTGTTTTAGATCTCTCTGAAGGAGAAGTAATTTCTCATGATCCTTTCCTGACCCTTGAATCTCTTCACCTCTCAATTCCGCCTTTAACCTTGCCATATCATAACGATTGATTATCAGGGATCTCTGAGAACTCTCCACCTCTGCCTGAGTTATAGTTGGATCAAGCTCAATGAGAAGATCTCCCTTACTTACCTTCTGTCCTTCCTCAACGTGAATAACCCTTATCACTCCAGTCTCTCTTGGTTGGATCACCTTAACCATGCCGTCCGGGATTACCTTCCCTCGGGCTACAGCCACCTCGTCCACTTTTCCAAAATAGCTCCAGAGAAAAGCAGCAATTACTAATAGAACCACTGCCCAAAGTAGGATCCTTCCAAAAGGAGATGGAGGAGTTGCCTCAATTTCTAATGCCTCAGGCAGAAACTCATAATCGAGACGATCTTTTTTCATCTGAATCTTCTCTTCCCTCACCCTATCCCTCTCCCCATCGGGGAGAGGGCTTCGTCGTGAGCTCAGCCGAACGGGCTGGGTGAGGGGGTCTGCTGAAGTTGTAAATGATGATAAAGCCCCTTTTCCCTCATCAGTTCCTCGTGAGTCCCTGACTCTATTATCTCTCCTTTTTCCAACACAATGATCCTCTCAGCAATCCTCAAGGTGGAAAGCCTATGCGCAATAAGGATGACCGTTCTTCCCCTACAGATTTGCCTCAGATTTCTTTGAATAATAGCTTCGGATTCAGAATCCAAAGAAGAGGTAGCTTCATCGAAGATCAAAATTCGGGGATTGGTGAGAAGCGCTCGTGCAATAGCAATTCTCTGTCTCTGCCCTCCTGAAAGGGCTGTTCCCCGCTCTCCAACAATCGTGTCATACCCTTCGGGAAGTTCCAGGATAAATTCATGAGCCCCTGCAAGGTTCGCTACTCTGATAATCTCCTCCATTGGAGCCTGAGGATAATGAAAAGCGATATTATCCCTCACGCTTCCATTAAAGAGGAAACTCTCCTGAAGTACTATCCCAATCTGCCTCCTTAACCATGTTGGATCAGCAAGGCTGAGGTCAATTCCATCTATTAAGATCCTCCCTGATTCTGGCAGATAGAGTCTCTGAATCAACTTGGCTAAAGTAGATTTTCCAGAACCACTTCTGCCCACTATACCAAGGATCATTCCTGGTTTAATTTCCAAGCTGATATTTCTTATTATTTCAGGCCCATCGAGGCGATACCGAAATCTTACTCCTTCCAACTTAATGTGACCTTGAATAGCAGGGAATCTCGTCTTTGTGATATTAAGAGAAGGCTCAGGAGTGGCATGAAAGATGTCCCCGAGTCTTCTGATCGAAAGCCCGGCCTGTTGAAAATCCTGCCAGAGTTGAACAAGCCTGAGCACTGGTCCACTCACCCGTCCTGAAAGCATTTGAAAGGCAATTAACTGTCCAACAGTTAATTCTCCCGACATCACCAGGTGAGCACCCAGCCAGAGGATCGAAAGGGTAGAGGTTCTCTCTATGAGCTGGCCCAAAGAGCTTGCCACTCCAGAGAGTTTGAAGGTCTTAAAAGAAGCTTTCACATAGTTTGCCAGAAGGCTCTCCCATCTTTTCTGAACTTCGGGCTCGACAGCCATCGCCTTGACGGTCTGAGCTCCTGTCACCATTTCTACGAGAAAGGCCTGAGATTCTGCTCCTCGATTGAACCTCTCATCGAGCCTGTGACGTAACATGGGAGTGATGATCAAGGAGAGCAGAGCAAATAGAGGGATGGCTCCTAAAACGACGAAGGTCAAAGTGGTGCTGTAAATGAACATGACGACCAAATAGACACCAATAAACATCACATCGAGGATTGAAGTCAAAGGGGCACCGGTTAGGAAATGTCGAATGTTCTCAAGTTCCCTCACCCTGGCCACCGTGTCACCCACCCTTCTTATTTCAAAATATTTTAGGGGAAGGGAGAAGAGATGTTTGAAGAGTTTTGTGCCGAGGGAGATATCGATCCGGTTGGACGTATGGGTGAAGAGATAGGTCCTGAGGATACTTAAAAGGCCTTCAAATAGAATAACGGCGATCAGACCAATCGCGAGAACATTGAGTGTCGTTATCCCTTTGTGAACCAATACCTTATCGATGATCACCTGTGTAAAGACTGGCGTCACCAGACCAAAGATCTGAATAATGAGCGATGCAGTTAAGACTTCAAAAAGGGGCTTTCTATATTTCCAGATGGATGGAATAAACCAGGTGAGACCAAAGGGCCTCTCAGAAGGGGCAGTTGATTTTCTGTAGGTGAGAAGTATAACCCTCTTTTGCCATTTTGGCAGTAAAATCTTCTTTCGGAAGAAGCTTGGGTCTTCCTTCTATTGGATCGAAGATCAGAACTTTATCGCTATCGGTTTTTGCAAGGACACTAAACTTTCTCTCCTCCATGAGAACAATAGCAGGCATTGGAAGATGCTTCAATCGATCATAAGAGACCTGAGCTTCCTTTGCTTTAAGCCCAAGTTCTCTTGCTCCCCTGAGAATGTCCATGGCTTCCATCCCATCAGGACCAAGGGCTAACGTATGCCTTAATTGCTCTTGATCAACGGCAA
>Ga0194112_10003726_pt1 | contig 21141 bp, 17 predicted proteins | sample TA2MahC400mmetaG_FD_146191 | JGI IMG/M metagenome (GOLD analysis project Ga0194112, IMG submission 146191) | Freshwater microbial communities from Lake Tanganyika, Tanzania - TA2015016 Mahale Deep Cast 400m | ecosystem: Environmental > Aquatic > Freshwater > Lake | place: Tanzania: Lake... | reverse complement strand
TGCGGTATTGGGGAGATACACGTAAGCGAGGCGACCCTTTGAGAGTTCGTCTACTCTTCGCCGGTTGCTCTCGATCCAGTCGCGCTGTCGAAGTCCACTCTCGCTTTGAACCGGGACGACGGTGACTTTCCTCGCGCCCTGCTCACTCGGCTTGCTGTTCACGAGCAGAACGGTCTGCTTGTCGGCTGTCCCCTCGAACAGGCTGTAGATATTCGTAGGTGCGCGCAGTGGGTGTCCATTCACCGCGAGGATGTACTCACCAACGGCAACGTTGCTCCCCGGCTCGGTCAACGGCGCGCGCAGATCTGGGTTCCAATTCTCGCCGGTATAGATCTTTGCGATCTTATAGTATGCTCCATCGATAACGTAATCCGCGCCCAGCAGGCCAACTCTCACCTGCGGAGGCGTTGGGGCATCCCCGCCGAAGATGTAGCTGTGTCCGACAACCAGTTCGCCTAGCATGTGGGAGAGGACGTACGAAAGATCGGAGCGGTGACCGACGTGGCGCAGCCAGGAGCGGTACTTCTCCTTGATGACCTTCCAATCCGTCCCATGCATGTTTGGATCATAGAAGTAGTCACGATTGATGCGCCATGCCTCATCGTACATCTGGGCCCATTCTTCCCGCGGGTCGATCTTCATTTCAAGTCCATCGGTTTTGAGCTTGCCGTCGCCTACCTTTCCGGCTTTCGACGCGTCGATAATGCCCCATACGTTGTTGGGCGCAGCGTAGAGAAGCTTCTTGCCGTTCGCGGAAATTATGTAGCCCGTGATTCCGGAAAGAATCTGGGTCGATTCCCGCTTCTTGAGGTCGAAGCTGTGCAGCGTAAAGCCGGTCTGATTCGGCACGTTTTCAAGATAAAAGAACGTTCCCTCTGCGCCGGCGGCAAGGCTGACGTAGTTCCGGGCTGTGATTTTCTCTACGGCGATGATCCGTTGATCAATTCCATCGAAATCGATCCTCACGTCTTTCGTTGCCGACGCATCCTTCTTCTCTGTCACCTCTTTCTTGTTCTTGTCCGGGGTTTTTCCAGTAGCTGCTGTTGTATCCTTTTCTTCGTCGCTCTCTGGCGCCAGCGGCGAAGGCACGTCTTTAGGAAGCACGGCAAGATACACGCTTCGCGTCACCGGCCGATCGTACGATGTCATGTCAAGCCATCCAGCGTTCAAGCCAAAGTTTGTGCTGGCAAGGAAAAAGAGGTACTTCCCACTCTTATCGAAGGCCGGGGAAATTCCATCGGACAGGCCGTCTGTTACCTGTCGGCTCTTCTTCTCGTTAAGAGAGTAGAGGAAAATGGCATGCATGTGGTTGTCGAGCCGCTTGGTGTACGCTATCCACTTGGAATCGGGCGACCAAACCGGAACGAGCGTCCGCTGCGGATGGTCATATGTGTCGGTGTCGACCTTGATGGGCTTCCCCTCGTCGACGTCGAGATACCAAAGCGTCAGGTGTTTGTCGGCGAATGCCAGCTTCTTCGAATCCGGTGACCACGCGGGGTTGTAGTAGAAGCTAGGCTTGTCGAACGCGATGACCTTCACCGGCTCAAGTCCCGTCTGCTCTCCTATCATAAGCTGGTACTCGCCACCCCGGTCAGAGAACCATGCGATCCGCTTGCCATCCGGGGACCAGGCCGGGTCGCGATCGTGAATCCCGGTGCTGTTTGTCAGGTTGCGTATGTCACCCTTCTCGGCCGGTATGGTGAAAATGTCACCGCGGGCCTCAAAGACGGCGCGGCTTCCGGTCGGTGAGATTTCGATGCTGCGCACCATCGAGGCAACCTTGGCGAAATGGGGTCGTGCCCAGGGAAGATCAGCGTTGACCGTAATGGGGATCTTCTTTGAGCTCCCCACCTTTGGATCAAAGAGGTAAATCCAGCCCGCCTGCTCATATACGATGATGCCATCACCAGCCGTTGCACACTTCACGTCAAAATCCCTGTGCTGCGTCAACTGGCGAACCTGTTTTGACTGCGTGTTCCATGAGAAGAGGTTCATCGTTCCATTCCGGTCTGAAAGAAAGTAGACCGCATCCCCTATCCACATGGGATCGGTCTCGTTGCTATTATCGCGGGATATCTTCTCGACCTCGAGTGTCGCGAGGTCGACGATCCAGACACGCGATGTCCGCCCGCCCCGGTATTGTCTCCAGACATTGAATGCCTCGGAGAACGGAAGGTACGCCATTCGTTTGCCATCCGGTGAGTACGAGCCCTTGTGTGACATCGCCATCGGTAGGGGTTGTGGGAGACCTCCTTCGACGGGAGCAAACCAGAGCCTGGCATACCCGACAGGAGCGCTGGTTCGACCGGACGCAAAGAGGACGGCCTTTCCATCGTTGGTCCACCCGCGCACAATGTCTGAAACCGGGTGATATGTCAGTCGTTTTGGATCACCCCCACTGGAGGGAACAACGTACACATCGGTGTTGCCGTCGTACTGACCGGTGAACGCGATCCATTTGCCATCAGGCGAAAACATGGGCTCCGTTTCGGCTCCCTCCGATGTTGTGAGCCGTCGAGCGACGCCACCTGATCGGTCGACGATCCAGATGTCATTGGCATAGACGAATGCGATCTGCGTCGAGCTGACGGTCGGCTGCCTCAACAATCGTGATTCTTCCGCATTTGAGAATGCAGCGAGCAGAGAACAGAGGAAAAGCCCAGCGAGGAAGATTCGAAGTCGCATGGTGAATACCTCCTATGATTTGAATATGGAGGAAGGAAGGAAACGATGTGGTAGGAAATCTACTGGTAAAGCGCGTGAGTTTCAAGGATAATAGGGTCACCGGTAAACCTTCCGAAGGTCTAGGAGCTGCAGAGAAAACCTTCGGAAGGTTCACACAGCTACAACCCCTCTTCAGCAATGATGTACGAAAAGATAGCCATCGCTGCCGCGCCCAGTGCAAGCTCCCGCTCATTTACCGCCTCGATCCTGTCATTGTCAGTGTGGTGGTAGTCAAAATACCGGTGGGTGTCGACAAGGAGGTTCATGAGCGGCACACCTTGGCGCGCGAGAGGACTAATGTCGGCACCACCGCCACCAAGCTGAAAGCGATCGGCGGCAAAGAAACTGAATACGGGCGCCCAACGGAGAAGCTTTGCATGGGCGGTGGAATCGCCGATCCCGAAGCCGTGGGGAGTGAACCCGCCCATGTCTGACTCAATCGCGGCAATATGTCTCTCGCCGGGTCGCTCTTTCTCTGCGTAAGCGATGCCACCCCGGAGACCGTTTTCCTCATTCATAAACATCACCGCGCGGATGGTCCGCTTCGGCTTGAGCCCGAACTTCTTCAGCAACCGCAACGCTTCGATGGCTTGAACGCACCCGGACCCGTCGTCGTGCGCGCCCTGACCTTTGTCCCAGCTATCGAGATGGCCGCCGATGACGATAACCTCCCCGGGCATTTCAGTCCCGCGCAGTTCTCCGAGCACATTCGCGGATTCAACATCAGGCAGGGTTTGGGTGGAGAATCTCATGTGCAGTCGCACAGGCTTACCCTCTGCAAGCACCTCGCTGAGGCGCTCTGCACCCAGCGTGCTGACAGCAGCGCCCGGAACTTCAGGAATCGTGTCAACATAACCCATGCCTCCGGTGTGGGGGCTATCATTCAGGCGTGTGGTCATTGATCGCACAAGTGCTGCTACACCGCCCGCCTTTGCAGCTTCAATTGCACCCGCGCCGCGTTGGTTCACAGCGCCCCCGTATGCCTCAAACGTGTTAAACAAGGAGCGATCCATGGGTCGATTGAAGAAGATGATCTTGCCCTTCGCTTTGCTGCCCACCTTGTGAAGCTCCTCGAATGATCTTACCTCAACGACTTCAGCTGTGAGGCCTTCCTTTGGTGTGCCAACGGATCCTCCCAGCGCGGTGATGTTGAGCTGTTCCTTTTTTCCCGATGGGTAGAGGATGAACGCTTCTTCCACCGGTCCGCGCACCCAGCGGGGAACCATCACCGGCTCAAGCCAAACCCTGTCGAATTCCAGCTCTTCCATCTTCTGTCTTGCCCACTCAACCCCCTTCGCTGCACCCGATGAGCCGCTGAACCGATGGCCTGTGGTTGTGCAAAGATCGCGGAGCATCTCATACGCTGAGTTTGAACCCAGCGCCTCTTTGACAATCTGGCGAGCGAGTCCTTCGTAGCGCGCGGTTTGCGCAGGCTGTGAAAGCAGACGGGATGAGAATGTGAACAGGCCGAGAGCCGTTGTGAGCAAGAGAAATTTCCGCATGCCGCATTCGACTCCTATTCTTGACTGAGAATTGTCTTTAGTTTCGCTACGGAGAGGATCCCGGGGCCTGAATTTCTTTCGATTCAAATATGTTGACCGCCTCAAATCCGTTGCTGCGACGCGAGCCGTTGCACTGGTGACAGTGTGTTCATGGATCGGCCGGAATCTTTCCCGGAACCGACCATTGCGAAGAGGGAAGCATCCATAACCGCGATATGCACCTTCTCGCCCGGCCGGGACTCCACTCGCTCGCCGAGAAGAATTGCCAGCCGAATGTGGTGTATCGCCTCGAAGGGGATTGTAGAAACAGCACCTCGGTGCCCACAAGCGCGCTTATTCCGATAGGTACAGCCGACTTGGCCGATCTCGCAAGCCGATCACGACGAGGTTCCCGAAAACGTGCTGTCAAAGCTAGCGAATTTTGCGCTAGGCTTCAATTCCTGGAAGTGAAAACTTGCGCGAATCTCTGATAAGTGGTACATTCGCATCAAAGAGTCGGGCCCAAGAGGACAACCACCGCAGCCTGGCGAGGTGCCTGCCATGAACAGGAAACTCAAGTTGCATTTGCTGAATGAGACATTCACGATCAACAAACTTCCTCAATTTGCGGAGATTCCGGCGATTCTGGCAAAAGGCGAAATGTGCTTTGTTGCCCGGACCGAGGAGGAGTTCTGCATCGTCTGCCCGGATTTCATGTCGCCGAACAATATCCAGCAGGAGCTCGGATGGCGGTGCTTGAAGGTTGATGCAGAGATGCAGCTCCAGGAAGTGGGAGTCCTGTCATCAATTGCGCAACCGCTTGCGGAGGCAAACATACCGATCTTCGCGGTCAGCACGTTCAACACCGACTACGTTTTCGTAAAGGAAGAGCAGCTCGTGAACGCCGTCCAGGCGCTTCAGAAAGCCGGGCACGAGTTCGTGCACAAGGACCAGTAATCACTCGCGGAAGTTCTGCCCGCTCACTTCTACCGATCTTCAATCCCTGCCAAACGTTCGATACCAACTCTGAGAATTTGCCAAAAGGCATCTCGGGCTTGTCGGCACTTCAGCGCTGCGTGATTACCTCTGCAGGTTCTCCGCAGTTTTTCATGTCCAGTCTGGATACCTCCTCACCCGTTTTCCTCTTGTCAATCAAAGTCATTTTGTCTACATTTTTCAGGTCTATGATCAGCTTTCACGACATCGAAGTTGCCTACGAAGTTGTCAAGCGGGTGGTGCACAAGACACCTTTGCTCTCGTCGCACCAATTCAACCGGCACTCGGGGAACGAGGTTCTGCTGAAGGCGGAGAACCTGCAGCGGATCGGTGCCTTCAAGATTCGAGGCGCGTACAATAAGATCTATTCATTGACGCCCGAGGAGCGGAAGTGCGGGATAGTTGCACATTCTTCCGGCAACCATGCTCAGGGCGTCGCGCTGGCGGCCAAACTCCTCGGCGTGCAGGCCACAGTTGTGATGCCGAAAAGCTCTCCCCCCAACAAAGTCGCCGGCGCAAAAACGTATGGAGCCGAGGTGGTCTTCTGTGAAGACTCATCGGACGACCGCGAGCGGGTGGCCCGGCAGATGCAGGAGCAGCGCAAGTACGTTCTCGTCCCCCCATTCGATGACGACAAAATCATTGCGGGACAGGGAACAGCGACGATCGAAATTGCTCAGGACACCAGAGAACTGGATTACATCTTTGTCCCTATCGGCGGCGGCGGACTCATTGGTGGAACGGCGCTTGCGGCGAAACAACTCTTCCCTGCGGTCAATGTTATCGGCGTGGAGACTGTGGCTGCGAACGACTGCTATCAATCGTTTCGGAAGAGGGAGATCGTGCGCATCAGTCCGCCAAAAACGATCGCCGACGGGATGCGGACACAAGCCGTTGGAAAACGGAATTTTGAGATCATCCTTAAGCACGTCGATGATGTGATCACCGTAACGGATGAGCAGGTAATCGAAATGATGCGGTTCTTCCTGGAGCGCATGAAAATCGTTGTCGAGCCGACGGGTGCGGTTGCACCTGCTGCGGTGTATCACAATGTCCTGGGTCTCTCGGGAAAGAAAATCTGCGCCATCATCAGTGGGGGAAACGTCGATCTTACGCTGTTGAAAACATGGTTGTGATCTCACGCGGTTGGGGCCCATCAACGCACGGCGACGCGTGAAATTCACTTGCCGCCCAGTGAAATGTTTTATACCATCTGTTGAACACAAAGACAGCCTTCGATCTGTTACTCACAATCCACAGCCCGGAATGCTATGAAGTATGCCGTCTGCATCAATCATGTCCCTGATACCGCGGCGAAAATCACCGTGGGTTCCGATGGAAAGACGATCGACAAGGGAGGGGTGTCATACGTCATTAGCCCTTACGACGAGTTCGCAATTGAGGAATGTCTCAGGCTCAAGGAGAAGAATGGAGGGGAGGTCACCGTGGTCTCCCTTGGAAGTGATGCGCATAAGGAGAGCCTCAGGAAGGCGCTGGCCATGGGTGTCGACAAGGCGGTGCTGCTGAAGGATGACTCTACCCGCGATTCCTTTTCGGTCGCTCGAGCACTGGCTGATTGTCTCCAAGAGATTTCTCCCGATGTCATTTTCTTCGGGAAACAGTCGGTGGATTACGATGATTCCGCAGTCGGTCTCATGGTCGCGGAAATGCTCGGTCTTCCGTCGATTTCAGTGATTGTCAAGCTCGAGATTGCAGATGGTAAGGTTACGGCTGAGAGGGAAGTTGAGGGAGGGCGGGAGGTTGTGGAGACGAAGCTTCCGGCGGTTTTCACAGCCCAGAAGGGCCTTAACGAGCCCCGCTATCCATCCCTGAAGGGCATCATGGCGGCGAAAAGCAAGCCAATCGAGGAGCGGCCCGCGTCGGCAGCACCTCCCAAGGTTGAAGTGCTCGGCATGCAGAAACCACCGGCCCGACTGGCAGGAAGAATCGTGGGAACAGACGCCACTGCCGTGCCGGAGCTCGTTCGGTTGCTCCATGAGGAAGCCAAGGTGATATGAAGAATTACCAACTTTCGATTGCCAATTGTCGATTGGATAATACAGAAGCCAAGTGACCAAAGTTTCTCCTTTTGATTTTTTCATTTTGAATTGACCATGAAGATCCTCGTCTTTGCAGAGCAACGTGACAACAAATTCAAGAAGCCGGCCTTTGAAGCCGTGAAAGCCGCCCGCACAATTGTTGACCAAATTGGGGGAGAAGTCATTGCGCTGGCGGTGGGTTCGAGCGTTCATTCGATTGCCGGCACACTGGGTGGCTACGGCGCAAAGAAGGTGCTGGTGGTGGAGCATGCTCGCCTCGGTTTGTACTCGTCGACGGCATACTCACGGATTGTGGCCGAGGTGGCATCTGCACAGCAGGTAGCAATCGTTATGATTCCTGCTACTGCTCTTGGCAAAGACCTTGCGCCAAGGGTTGCCGTGAAGCTGGATGCCGGTGTCGCTGCGGATTGCACGGCATTGAGGATCGAAAACGGAGAAGTCATTGCCACTCGTCCTGTGTACGCGGGCAAGGCATTGACGGATGTACGAGTCACGTCGGTTGTGAAGATCTTCACACTCCGGCCAAACGTTTTCACGGCAGGATCGGGTGACGGAGAGGCTGTTCCGGTGGAACACGTTGCCGTGCAGCTCTCGGAACAGGATTTTACATCAGCGGTCAAAGAGATAAAGCAATCGTCCGGCAAGATCGATGTTGCGGAGGCAGATATCATCGTAACGGGTGGACGGGGCATGAAGGGTCCGGAGCACTTTCCGATGATCGAGCAGCTTGCACAAGCGCTTGATGCAGCCGTGGGAGCTTCCCGGGCGGTTGTCGACGCCGGGTGGCGGCCGCACGAGGAGCAGGTTGGTCAAACGGGAAAGACGGTTTCGCCATCACTTTACATTGCGGTTGGTGTGTCGGGTGCGATTCAACACCTTGCGGGAATGTCTTCTTCGAAGTATATTGTAGCTATCAACAAGGACAAAGACGCGCCGATCTTTCAAGTGGCGACCTACGGCATCGTCGCAGATGCGTTCGAGGTTGTTCCGGCGCTGACGGCTGAGATCAAGAAAATGCTCGGAAAGAGCTGATGCCGCTTTTGATGTAAGGAGAAGAGCGAGTGGAGAGGGTGCAGGTTGATATCTTGGGGCTGTCGACGAGCCCATCCAGCGGGGGTGCTTATGCGCTCATCCTGAAGGAGGTAAACGGACCTCGCCGGTTGCCGATCATCATCGGAGCATTCGAGGCACAGTCGATCGCGCTCGAAATGGAAGGGATCAAACCCCCGCGCCCGCTCACCCACGACCTGCTCAAGAACGTCATGGATTCCCTCGGTGTGAGTCTCAATGATGTGTACATCAACGAGCTCCGTGACGGGACGTTCTATGCCAAGCTGAGCATGGATTCTCAGGAGATCGATTCACGCCCCAGCGATGCCATTGCCCTGGCGGTCCGCTACGGTGTGCCGATCTATGTTGCAGATAGAGTAATGGATGAAGCAGCGTTCGTTCCGGAGAACGAAGAAGCTGACAAACAGCCGTTGGCGGAATCCCGGGAACCGGGTTCGGAACAGGAGCAGGAGAAACCGAAGCCGAAACTATCGCGGCTGGAGCAACTCCAGCAGCAACTCCTCGAGGCTATCGCGAAGGAAGAGTACGAGAAAGCAGCAAGACTTCGCGACGAAATCCAGAAACTACAGAACAGAAACTCCTGACCCCGCATCGTGTGCAGCCAATCCGTACACGACAGTTTCACAGCCTAGCCTTTTCAAATCACCAATTCCCCACTCTCAGGGAGGATAATCACAGTGAAAGCCCGCGCTCGTTCAGGATGGTATGTCACCATGTGTTCGGTGCTGTTCTTTGCTGTTGCCTCCGCGTGTGCTGTTGCAGCATCGCCGGATTCCTCACGAGTTCAGCAGCTCTTGGCGGAAGGGGATGGGTATGCCGAGCAGACTTTCGATAACCAGATGGCTCTTCAGCGCTATCAAGCGGCGATCGCGCTGGAACCGAACAACTTCGAGGTGCTCTGGCGGATCAGCCGGGCATACGTCGACATCGGGGAACACATGCCCGCGAACACGGATGAGGAGAAGAGCAAACAGTTGGAAACGTATCAGAAAGCGCTCGAGTTTGCCGAGAAGGCTGTTGTGGCGAACTCCAACGGTTCCATGGGGTACGCCCGGCGGGCAATTGCCAATGGGCGCATCGCTCTGTTCAAAGGTGTTTGGGAATCCCTCGACCTCGTGAAAAAAACGAAGGCAGACTGTGAAAAGGCAATTGCTCTCGATCCGAACAATGCCAGTGCGCTCTACGTCCTCGGCCGTACCCACATGAAGGTCTGTGAGAAGCCAAGAATTGTGCGGTGGCCTTTGGGATTGGGATGGGCGAATCTTGAGGAATCCGTCAAGAACTATGAAAAAGCCATCTCCATTAGGCCGGATTTCATCATGTACAGGATTGATTGCGCCCGGGCTTACATTGAGCTCGATGAGTACGACAAAGCCCGTGCCCACCTGAACGCAATTGCCACGTTGCCAACGCTGGATGAGGATGATGACCGGTTCCGGAAAGAGGCAAAGGATCTTCTGGAGGAGATCAAGGACGAGTAGGACGTCCCGCTCTGAGACGAGAAGGCCCGGAATCCGCCCAGTGATTCCGGGCTTTCTTATTCGTGCGCTGATTGCAGTGAGGTGTGAGCGTTATGGCAAGGATTGTGGTCGGGATGAAGGCGGATCTTCACGAAACCGAAGTGTACTGCCAAAGGAAACGCCCATCAACGCTGTCGCGAGGTAGTACGGAAGACTGTCATAGATCTCAAATAGTGCTCCGGAAACCAAGGGTCCGATGATCATCGCAGCAGCCATGAGAGAAGTCATGATCCCAAGTGCTTCCCCCTTCATCAGCGGGTCAGCTTTCCCGGCAACTTCACTTGTCAGGACAACGCGGAGCACCGATTGACTCGTGGCAAAAAACGGCAGTGCCAGGACAAACAACACCGGAATGCGCAGGGCCATCAGAACGAAACTCCCCCCGAGCATGACAATCATCAGCTCCTCCAGACGTACTTCAGTGAAGCGGTTGAGCCATACGCGCCTGAGAAGAAGTGTCTGATTGAGTACCGCAAAGATTCCCGTAAACGCGAACATCAGGCCGATGGTGAAGGAATCGAACCCGAACGCGTGTTGTCCGTAGAGCGCGAAAACGGAGTGTGATGAGGCGATTGCAACAGCGAAAATCGTCCAGCTTAGAAAATACCTGCGCAGTCTAATGTTGAGCACCGCGCGTGCAAGCGGTGAGAGCGGATTGAACGTCGTGACGGCGTTGGGGTCGCGCCGCTGATGCGTCTCCGGCAGGAATGCATATGTTAGTACGGTGTTGATGCTCGCGAGAATGCCCGCGCACCAGAAGGGGAAGGAGTGCGAAACGGTGCTCAGGACCCCGCCGAGAAACGGGCCGACCATCAATCCGATTCCAAACGTCGCGCCGATGAGCCCGAGATTCGCAGATCGTTCCTTCTCATCGCGGGCAAGATCAACCAGGCAGCTCTGGGCAACGGTGAAGTTGCCGGCTGCGGCGCCATCGATGATGCGGCCGAGGAACAGCAAGGGCAAGCTGTTGGCACTGGCGAAGACAAACCAACCGAGGGCTGTGCTGGAGATACTGGCGATGAGCACGGGCCGCCGGCCAACCTTATCCGATATCGCTCCAAGCAAAGGACTGCTGAGAAATGCGAAGAACGCGAACGACGCGAAGAGCAGTGTAATAACAAACGGCGAAGCGCCGAAGGAACCGACATAGAACGGGAGGATCGGAATAACGATCCCAACACCGATGACATCAACAAGGACCGTGAAGATGACGACGAGTTTCTCTCGCTGCATAGGTGTCAACTCTGGCGGATTAGAGGCAGATCTTCCCGAGGATGACCGGCTGCCGGGCCCCGGTGACTCGAGGGACATTTGAGGGATGCTCGGCGAGGGTTTCGTTGGCGAGGACAGCAAAACAGATCGCCTCTTTTGCATCGGAGGGGAAGCCGACCGACTCGGTGCTTTTCACACGGGCGGGATGGAAATAGTCCTGGAGGGCTTCCATGATCGCCCGGTTGTGTACGCCGCCACCACTCACGAGAATTTCGTCGGCTGTCATACGCTCGGCAATGAATCGGTTGTATTGATCGAAAATGGAAAAGGGTACCAGCTCGGTCACCGTGGCAATGAGATTTCGCCGCGGGCATCGCCTAGCAAAGCTGAGGATCGTCGGTAGAAACATCTTCCCAAATGTCTCTCTGCCGGTCGATTTCGGCGGTCTTTGCCTGAAATAGGGATGGGACATGAGCTGCAGCAGAAGCTCCGGGATGATCTCACCACGCAACGCCATACGACCGCCCGCATCATACGGCCTTTTGTAGAATTTCATCATCAAGGCGTCAATGACCATGTTTGCCGGACCGGTGTCGAATGCAACGACATCGCTGACGGAGCAGTTCCTCGCCAGCGCAGTGAAATTCGCAATTCCCCCAAGGTTGAGCAAGATGCGGTTCTTCGTCTTCGACCTGAACGTCAGGTAATCGAAGTAGGGTACCAGTGGCGCCCCTTCGCCTCCAACGGCCATATCGGCCGTGCGAAAATCGCCGACCGTTGGAACGCCGGTCAGCTTCGCGATGGTGGATGGGTCGCCGATCTGCAGCGTTGAGCGGATCGTTTTTCCGAAAATGTGTTTCGGGGCAGGAAGATGGTGGACCGTCTGTCCGTGCGATCCGATGAGGTCGATGCTCGAGAGGCTCACGCGCCCTTTGCGTGCAATGTCTCTGACCGCATCAGCGAAGAAGTGCGCGACGAGAATGTTAAGCTCGCAGAGAACATCAACGCTTCCGGTCCCGGGTAGTGAACTACCCAGAAGCTTGTCGCGAAGGCGGGCCGGATATGAAAAGGTGTGGAACGTGATCAATTTGATACGCGTCCGTATGCCGCTGCCGGTTACCCGCACCAACGCTGCATCAATTCCGTCGGCGGATGTTCCGGATATCAGCCCGACGATGAGCTTCGATCGCTTCTTTTGGAGTTCGGAAAGTCGTGACATCGCAGTCTAGACCTTACCAGGGGAGTTCACGAGCAAGCAAAGGAAAAACCGTTCCCCCCGGCATTTGACAATTCAGGTGGATTTTTGACGTTTCCTTTTGAATTTTCATGTGCGGCAGACCTGGCACACCCCTCTCAACATTGGATTGACTTAATGGCTCGATGACCCCATGACTCAATCACCCAATCCCTCAATACTTTTGGGCGCTCACGTGTCCATCGCCGGGGGAATTCATACAGCTGTCGAGCGGGCGATACAGATCGGCTGTACAACCATGCAGATGTTCGTCAAGAACAACACGCAGTGGAAGGGAAAGCCTCTTGCCGAAAGCGACGTATCAACCTACAAAAAGCTCCTCTCGGAATCAAGCATCGGTCCCGTTGTTGTACACGACACGTATCTTATCAATCTCTGCGCGACGGACAAGCTTATCCTGAAGCGATCGCGTGCGGCGCTGAGGGATGAGCTCGACCGCGCGGAGCTCCTTGGTGTCGAGTATCTCAACTTCCACCCGGGATCGCACATGGGTGCTGGCGAGCTTGATGGGATCAGGCGCGTCGCGGAATCGTTGAACATCATCCACGAACAGACACCGCGCTATCAGGTCAAGAGCGTGCTGGAGGCGACGGCGGGACAAGGAACAGCCATCGGCTACCGGTTTGAACAGTTGCGGGCTATTATCGATCTGGTGGAGCAGCAACACCGCGTGGCTGTGTGTATCGATACGTGTCACATCTTCGCCGCAGGATATGACATGTCGACCGAGGTCGGCTATGAACGCACGTTTAACGAATTCGATGACCTGCTTGGTCTAAATCGGCTTGTTGCATTTCACGTGAATGACTCGAAACGTGAGCTCGGTTCGCGTGTCGACAGGCATGAACACATCGGCAAAGGGAGAATTGGGAAGGTGGGATTTGGCCTGCTGATGAACGACGGTCGGTTCAGGAACATTCCGAAGATCCTGGAGACGCCCAAGGGGAAGGATATGAAGGAGGACGTCAGGAATATGAGGGTGTTGAGAAGCTTGGTTGGTACGGCTGCATCTTGATCTTCTGGCCCGGCGAGGCAAAACGGGAGCAGGGGGCAGAGAGAGGGTAGCTTTGTTACCGGACGGTGGCGAAGGCCTTTGGAAAGGCTCGAAGTTGCCGACTAGCTGACCCACGAAGCTATTCCGTAGAATAGCCCACAGAGGTACTCCGTACTATAGCCTAGAAAAGTACTCCGTAGTAGTACGAATTGACAGTGGATTCGCAATTTTCTACTTTGCTGCAGGGGGTCAAAGATGCGACTCCGTCTAACATTGCATTGCTTGCAGAGAAACTGTTCGATCGGCCTGAGTTATAGCTACTATCTATCTGCCGCGATCTACGGATGGATTGAACAGTCCTCGGCTGAGTACTCGACCTTCCTGCATGATCGCGGTTTTCCACTTGAAGGATCCGTGCGGCGATTCAAGCATTTCTGTTTCTCTCGCTTGAATGTTCCCCAGAGAAGGATTGTGGACGGCAGGCTGGAGATTCATTCTCCTGTGATCGAATGGTTCGTCGCGATGCCTGTGGAAGAATTGCTGCAGCATCTCGTCCTCGGCATGTTCGAGAAGCGCGAGTTCTTCATTGAGCGTGAAGAGAATCGTTTTGCCGTTGAGCAGGTGGAGACGATGCCTGAGCCGGAATGGAGGAGAAGGATGGCGTTTCGCATGCTCTCGCCGCTCACAGTATCCGTCCCCGAAGACCGGTACGAAGGTTCCCTTCATCAACGCTCTCCTGACGCGGAAGGGAACCTTCATCGCAACCATCGCGTCATCCCTCACTACTTGAGACCGGATGATCCACGACTTGCAGAAGCGCTGCGTTCAAATATCTTGAACAAGTACGCTTCTCTGTACGGCAGTCAGCCGGCGGACGCGGAGTTCCGTTGCGAGTTGGATCAAATCTTCATTGCACGCCGTGGCGGGCCGGAGAAGGTAAGCAAACTGATAACGATCAAGGCGGGTTGCAGCGGAGAAACGCGCGTGCGTGGATTCATGTGTCCGGTAACGATTGAAGGGAATCCTGAACTGATCAAGCTCGCCTACGAAAGTGGATTGGGGGAAAAGGGAAGCCTAGGTTTCGGAATGCTCGAAGTCCTGTAGGTCGGAATGGCATTCCGACTTACAATGGGAATGCTGGAAGTTATGTAGGTTGGCTTGCTGACCCGACCAACAGCGCACTCCACAGAAGAACGAAAGGAGCAACAATCTGTGAGTCGTAAACACAAGAAACATAAGAAGCACGGTTTTCATAGAAACCCTGGCAATCCAGAGGAGCGGCTATTCAGAAGAATCACCTCATCGGGTCTCTGGGAGGAAGCTCGTGTTGAGACAAGACCTCCCGGAACCGAGAGAATGTCTGATGTAATTCTGCGATTTGCTGCTCCCCTCTTGGATAAAGCAGGCGAAGATAAATCTTACGATTTCGCATTGGAGTTTTGCATCGTTGTGTGGAATTTGTCACTTCTTCCCCCAGAGGATCAATTCGAGCAGAGACAGCACCTTGTGGAACAGATAGTCAAGGGTGACGCCCACGAAACTCAAGCCATGATTGATATGCTTCTGGATCGCAAAGCAGCGTTGTTCCCGGAGTACCGGAGAGCGATTGTGGACTATACACTATCTTTTGCAGAAGGCCAGCGACACTTGACGGTCGCTTCAACGGAAATGCGCCGATGAACGACGAACATTAACGATCAAAGGAGGACGAGATGAAACCCTGGCTTGAACTATCACCAAACACCGAGCCGGATTGTAGGTCGACTTGTGGCGAAGCCACCCCTTCGGGGTCAAGTCGGCCACAGGGCGCCAACCAGAACCACCGGTTGTAGGTCGGAAAGCCTTTCCGACCAACCTTTGTCTTTCACATAAAAATGGTTGGAGGAAATGCATATGAGACTCTACTTTGATCTATCACCAAACACCGAACCCGTCCCATGGGACTATCAGCATTTCCTGATCGGCGCGTTTCACAAGTGGCTGGGAAGAAACAGGTTGCACGATCGTGTGAGCTTGTATTCATTGAGCTGGCTGACAGGCGGACAACGCAAGGGAGGCAGTCTTACCTTTCCTAAAGGAGCGATGTGGTTTGTGAGCTGCTATGAGATTGACATAGCAAAACGGCTTCTTGGTTCGGTACTGTCCGATCCTGAGGTTTGTTGCGGTATGAGGATAACAGGAGCGAGGCTCGTGGAGCCACCGGAGTTTGATGGTCAGCAGCGTTTTTTCGTAGCTACCCCTGTTTTGGTAAGGCGGTTTGATGGTCAATCAGTCAAGCACCTTACGTTCGCGGAGAACGGGGCTGATGCAGTGCTGACCCAAACGCTCCAGCGGAAAATGAAGTTTGCTGGACTTGATGAGCCCAAAGTCGCTGTTGAGTTCGACAGAACATATCCGAAAGCGAGAACAAAGCTTGTCAGCATCAAAGGAATCCACAACAAAGCAAGTCTGTGCCCAGTGATCGTCAGAGGAAGCCCACGCGCCGCGGCATTTGCTTGGGAAGTCGGCATCGGACACTCGACCGGCAGTGGATTCGGTGCGTTATGCTAATGAGATGGAGGATTCTATGTTGATATACATCGTTACGTACAGTGGACCCTTTGCCTACATCAAGCCATGGACGGCAGTGAGAGATGCTGAGACATTTAGCCAGCAATTCCTCACCCCATCCATTGTTGAAGGCTTGGAGAAGAAACTCTTTCCGGAGTTGCTCGAAACAAGCGGACTGCAAGGACGAATTCTTCGACACCGGCTTACGTACGCCGGCGTTTCGCGCCAACAGGAGCAGACCCAGCCCCGAGGTATCAAGCAAACCCCCGAGAGGATCACAAAGAGGACTAAGACCTTTGAGTTCTCACGGCCTAGGTCCATCCTCGTAAGGGGTGCGCTGATTGAGCCAGTGTTGCATCTTGGCTTCTCAACAGGGGAGGATGCAGAACGGGCAACAAACGAACACATTTGTCTTTGCCGCAATGAAGATGTCCTTTTGCCCTCTGACAAGATAACGGCGATTGAAGAATCTGATTTTGACCAAGCAGATGTCGGGTATAACGGGTTTGAACTACGATTTGGCCGCAAGAGCAACGCGTTCATCGTTGGGTACAACAGGTTCGACAATAACAAACCGATGTATGGCTGGCTCCAAATCGTCGGCTCTAATCCTCTACGCACGCAATTTGCCCTGTGATGAATCCGCTCGTAGACATACTTGCCAAGAGCAAGAAGAACGGTGGAACTGCCCTCATTCACCACCTTCGTCACGTAGCCACGGTTGCTGAGAAGATTGCAGCCTCAAGTGGCTTGGATCCAAGTGTGGCTCGAATAGGTTCATATCTGCACGACATTGGTAAGGCTCACCCGGATTTTCAACGCAAGTTGCATGAACGTGTGTTTGATATGGGAATTCCATTCCGCCACGAGTTTGCATCCTTACTCTTTCTCCCACTTGTGGCTTCTACACAATGGGAGCCTGTAATTGATATGATCGTTGCCCACCATCGCTCGATCAGAAAGGGAAAGAAGGAGCAGGGTTTTCTGGATATGGCAAACAGGGAAGACCCCGACGAAGTTTTTGAGCGGCATGCTGAACCATGGAATGAGTGGTCTCCGCATGCTCTAACCATTCTGAACGCACTCGCAATGCAGACCCGCCCAGTACATTTGGATGAAGCTAAGGAAGCTTTCGAGTTCGTGCTTGGACACTGCACTGCAAAACAGCATGGCTGGTCCAAATGGAAGGGCCTTCTGGTTGGGGCAGATCATTTTGCGTCAGCAGTGATCAATGAAACTGAGCAATGGTCATCAAAGCTCTTCACTGTCCCAGAGTTTGATTTCTTTCACAGCCGAACGTCTGAGTTGTATCCGCTTTCTCTGATCGATGCGTCGGACACAAGACCTCACACACTGGTGACAGCTCCGACGGGTGCAGGCAAGACAGATTTCCTTATGCGCCGCTGCAAAGGAAGGGTGTTTTATACACTTCCGTTTCAGGCATCCATTAACGCAATGTTCAAGCGTTTCACTGATGGCAAGTGCTTCCCGTCTGATACGGATATTCGCTTACTCCATGCATCCTCCCGGCTCATCGTTGACAGCCAGAGCGACTACGAAGAGCGTGCAATGCAGCCACTTGTCGGTTCAGCGGTCAAGGTGTTGACACCCCATCAACTTGCGGCGTTGATTTGCGGCACAAGAGGATTTGAAACTATCGCTGTCGACATTGAAGGGACTGATGTGATTCTCGATGAGATCCATTCTTATTCGAGTACGGCTCAGGCTATGGTACTTGAAATCATCAAAGTTCTTCTGACGCTTGGATGCCGTGTACACGTTGGAACAGCAACGATGCCGACCGCACTTTACAACACGACACTTGAGCTCCTTGGGGGAGAGAAGCGGGTCTATCAGGTGCGGCTGACCAAGAAACAATTAGATAGCTTCGATCGCCACGTTATTTACAAGCATCGGGGTGAGCAACCTGCTTTCGAGGTTTTGGCTGAAGCGCTGGAACGTGGCGACAAGATTCTCGTTGTATCGAATCGCGTAGATGCTGCTCAAAGAAGGTTTGAGCGACTGCGAGACCTGCTTCCCACCACACCAATGCTTCTGCTCCACAGCAGATTCAGGCGTGCAGATAGAGCTGACCTTGAACAACGGTTGATGAATGAGTTTGAGGGGCGCCGAGGTCCTTGCGTCGTTGTCGCAACGCAGGTTGTAGAAGTCAGTTTGGACATCAGCTTCGATTTGATGATCACCGACTGTGCGCCACTGGATTCGCTCATTCAGCGCTTTGGACGTGTCAATCGTCGACGTAATATGGGTGGGAGGAAGCAACCAGAATTGAAACCCGTTCACGTGATTGCGCCCCCGAAGGCCAGCCAGGATTGTCTTCCATATCAGAAGGAAATCCTGGAAGCAACCTTTGGACAGTTGCCCGAGGGAACTGTCCTTAAGGAGCAGGCCATCCAAAAGAGCATTGATGCCGTGTATCCAACGGTGCAAGTTCAACCAATTGATACTCATCTCGTCTGGCGGGACGGAGAGTGCCTGTTGACCGAACTGTGTCACTACCCATCGGCGGTTCTCATGGAAACACTCAACATTGAGTCTGCTTCGTGCATCCGCCTTTCAGACAAAGAAGAGTATGAAAGCGGGAATTTTGAGGCTAGGCTTAGGCTGGAGATCCCCATCTCGCAGAAAGCCGCACGCTACGGGAAGTTCACGCACTTTGGGCACTCAGACTACGGAACACAGCCGTTGATTGTCCCAGACGAGAGCTATGACTCCGCCCTTGGGCTGAGGCTTGTGGAAATCGATGCTTTCACTTGAGAACGAAGGAGAGCAGGGACTATGTATACTTCACATATCGGCAAGAGGTTTGTCAACCATGTGCTTCAAACGAAGCGCAAACTAACCGTCCGGGAGTATTTCGAAAACCATTACTTCAAGCTGTTCTTTGATGACTCCGAGTACCTTCAGAGTCCGGCAAACACACCGCTGTTTCAACTAATTGCGCAGAAGAAAACAAAGGATGCAAAGGCGCGAAAAAAGAGCTTGGATGAGATTCATTCAAAGATCGAAACATTTGCCAGGAGCAAGAACACACTTCCTGATATGAGCTTTGCCATTGGCTATCCATCTGCTGACATGGTTGGAACCACCTCCGGGCAGGTGTCGAACATCCTGCTTCCTCTAGATGAGGAAGACATGTATGCTTCCTGGATCGGGTCAGCGCTCGGAATAGGAATCGAAGGAGGCTTAAATGTTCTCATCGACAACGATGAACTTATGTCAATACTAGAAGAGGGTTGGACGGTTTACCGCAGCTATGTCGATCAGAATGATGGCATAGACAATAAGATAGAAACGTGGAATGGGATCTGGCTTTGTCACCGTTTGAGTGAGGAGTTCGACCCAAAGAAACCAACGGCGGACTTCAAGCCAGTGAATCCGGGGAAGAAAGGAGAAGCCGTTCTCGAACGGCTACCATGGACAAGAACGCTTTTTACTTTGGCACGGAAGTTCCCAAAGTCGGTCGAAACAGGGTACGTCTATAGTTTTGGTCAGATGAACAAGACAGTGGGCTTTGTCAGTTTCAACCTGCCGGAGGTGAAGCGGCTTGCGGATATCTACAGACAACTGTTTGGGAAGATCCCTGCTCTAAGCAATCAACGCCTTGACGAGATTTATCAAGCTGAGCGAGGATTTGGTTTCGCGTGCGAGCAGGGAGTCATTGGACTCCGAAGCATAGAACCCAAAGGTCTTCGCAAGTTCATGCCTGGGCGTTCCGATAAAAGCGAACTTCCAAAAGAGAAGCAGAATCTCGAATCGCAAATCAACAATTCCATTTACATTTCATGGATAGTCGCCATGCTCAACAACAAAGATTTACTCACCTTAGCTGAAAAAGGATCTGCAATGTTGCGTACCTACGTTGTGGGAGAAAGGCAAGCTAGGACGACACGAAGCAACACGGTTGCCAAAGTACTCGACTCCAAGAATCGTCGAGAGCTCGTTGACGCGTTAACTCTTGTTGTGGAAGATGATTCATCAACTGCCGATGTTTGCAGTGCCATTGTCAATGCGGTCATGTTGAGTGTCCCCAATGATAGTGTTCCACTCTTTGTTACCCTTATGCGCTTCAAATTTGCCTTAGCACAGCATTGAACAGCGAGCGACCATTTTTCATACATAGGAGGAATCAATGAACAGTCCATATCTGTATCTGCGAGCCTTGCGCCAAGCAGAACATACGGTCTTCTGCGTCCAAGAGGGCCAGAAAAACTATTATCATCCACAGTTCAACACGCGAGTTCCCTTCTCGAGCGGCCAGCAGGTAAAGCGCTCCATTCTTGAGGCGGTCACTGCTCAACTTAGAACAACGGTGGCGCCGATTACCTTCAACTATGAGATCAGCAAGAAAGGAGAACTGGGGATGGGGGAACCGTGGTCACCCTGTGACCCGTCATATCCGGACCAGCTTCTGGGGGGCTGGATGAAAGCCGCCACGGGGGAGATCACGGTGAAGCGAAGGAGTCCGTTATCCATCTCTGCTATGAGGCCCCTTCATCCGCTCCTTGGAACGGTATCTAGAGAAAACATAACCTTTGATCGCAGCGACAATCCAGATCACCATCCTATCAGAGTACGCGACGCTGATGGGAATCTCCTATCAGAAAAGGAGATCATTGAGTTCCTTGCCTCTAACAACCGCACACTTGGGCGGCGCACCTGGGTCGCTGACCAGACTCGTTCCTCAGGCCTGTTTGTCTACGATGTCGCCGTTGACAAACGAACACTCTTCTCTGTGTCGCTCAATCAACATGAGCCAGAACTACATGAAGCGATAATCACGAAACTACGTTCGGAAGGATGGACGGAATCCAAGAACATCTTTGGCAAATGCCTTGTGTGCCCAAAACAACATCGCCATGAAGTCATCGAGGCGCTTGCGTACGGGTTGGTCAACTGGCGGATCACCAGCAACCAGTCGCGGACATTCAGTCTTATGGAGACGCTTGCAGTTGCTGTGAGTGACAATGCAAACAAAGTTGCTTCCGCCATCCGCGCCAAGCTTTCAGAGGAGACAACACAGCAGCGCGCCGTGCCGGTTATTGACGACACCGTCGGAGCGGATTTGTATATCACGTTGCCATGCGAAGGGTATATATCTGGAGTCGCAGGCAGCGCGAATGCTCTTGACCAAGCCGAACGGAAAATCAAAGACGTGCTGCTGGCATTTGACTACGAGAAGCAACTGTAGGCAAGGTTGAAGGTTACTTCGCGATCACTCCAAAGGAGCGCTTGGTGAAAACGAAACAGATACCTG
>Ga0194112_10003725_pt1 | contig 21144 bp, 19 predicted proteins | sample TA2MahC400mmetaG_FD_146191 | JGI IMG/M metagenome (GOLD analysis project Ga0194112, IMG submission 146191) | Freshwater microbial communities from Lake Tanganyika, Tanzania - TA2015016 Mahale Deep Cast 400m | ecosystem: Environmental > Aquatic > Freshwater > Lake | place: Tanzania: Lake... | reverse complement strand
GCTGTCCATGTAGAAGACGTCCTCCCCCGGGATGGTGTTGATGTTGGGGACGTTGGCTTCCTTCTTCGTCGGCTCGAACGTCGAGATGGGGGGGTCGAAGAGAGGGTCCCGGTCGGAAAAGGCGGCGTGGAGGCCGTCGAGCTTGGCCACAAGATAGGACGCCGCCTTGAAGCTGTTGATCCCTTTCTCGGGCATCGAGCCGTGGCTCTGCTTCCCCAGGGTCTTGAACTTGAGCCAGAGGATGCTCTTCTCGGCGACCTCGATCAGGGACCCGTCCTCGTTGCCGGCGTCGGGGACGATGATCCAGTCCTGAGGCCGGAAGGCGTTCGTGTGCTTGAGGACGTAGGCGATGCCCTTCTCGCTGCCGGTCTCCTCGTCGGCGACCAGGGCCAGGCCGACATCGGTCTTCGGCTTGAGGCCCAGGTCATGGAAAGCCTTGACGGCGAAGATCGAGGCGACCAGGTCCTGCTGATTGTCCTCAACGCCCCGCCCATAGATTTTTCCCGACTCGATCCAGGGCTTGAAGGGATCCCCGCGCCAGAGCGAAAGCTCGCCGGCCGGGACGACGTCGAGATGGGTCATGATCCAGACCGTCCGGGCCGAGCTCCGGCCGCGAGCGAAGGCCAGGATGTTCGGCCGGTAGCCGGCCGGGGCGTCCAGGTCCGGAGCCTTGATGACTTCGACCTCCGAAAAACCGTTCGCCTGGAGGAATTCGAGGACGGCTTCGGCCTTGCCGGCCTCGCCCTCGCCGCCGCTCGAAGGGGCGACGGCCGGGATCGCGCCCAGCCTGAGCTGAAGGTCGACCATGGCGTCGCGAAAATCCGTCAGGCGGCGGTCGATGCGTTCGATGGGCATGGGGGGGCCTCCTCTTCGCTTCGTTTATATCACCGGGCGGCCGAATCCGCAAGCCGGCCGAATTGACAACGGCCGTCCGGGCGGCATACAGTGGGGAGAAAATGCGCATCGGCTTCGACGTCCGGCCGTTTCTCAGGGAGGAGACGGGGGTCGGCGTCTACTTCAGGAACCTCCTTTGGGAGCTGGCCCGGATCGACCGGGAAAACGAATACGTCCTCTTCTCGGCCTCCTGGAAGGACCGGTTCCCGGCCGAGAAAATCCCGCCTTTTGCCAAGGGGCGCTTCATCGATAAGAAATGGCCCGTTCGGGCCGTGGATGCCCTGTGGTACGGCCGGCGCCGGCCGACGCTCGACCGCATCGCCGGGGCGAAGCTCGACCTGACCCACTCTCCGACGCCCCTGCTTCTGCCCACCCGGGGCCGGACCGTGGTCACGGCCTGCGACTTGTTTTTCCTCGAAGAGCCGGACCGGGCGGACCGCCAGGCGAAAATCCATTTCCGGACGAGGGCCGAGCGGGCTTTTCGGGAGGCCGATGCCGTTGTCGCGATCTCGGAGCACACGAAAAAAGCCCTCCGGCTGCGGTTCGGGCTCGATCCCGGCAAGATCACCGTGACGCCTCTCGGGCTGAATCCGCTTTTCCGGACTCCCCCCCCGCCCGAGGAGGTCGAGGCCGTCCGCCGGCGCTTCGCCCTCCCGGAGGCGTTTCTCCTTTTCGTCGGCGCCTCCGAGCCTCGAAAGAACCTTCCCGTCCTGATCGAGGCCCTGTCGCTTCTCCACGGGCGGGGAAGGAGAGAGCCGCTCGCCGTCGTCGGCCGGCCGGGGGGCGACGCGGCGGCCGTCGATCGCCGGGTCGGCGAGCGGGGCCTCCGGGCCGCCGTCCGCCGCCTGGGCTACCTGTCCGAAGGCGAAGTCCGGGCCCTCTACCACGCGGCTTCGGTTTTCGTCTTCCCCTCTTTGAGCGAAGGTTTCGGCCTGCCCCTCCTCGAAGCCATGGCCTGCGGCCTTCCGGCGGCCGTGTCGGAGGCCGGGGCCCTTCCCGAAATCGGCGGCCAGGCCGCCGTCTATTTCGACCCCCGGAGCCCGGAGGCGATCGCCGGGGCCGTCGCCCGTCTCCTCGATGACGGCGGGCTGCGGGCCGCCCTCCAGGTTAGAGGGCGGGAACGGGCCGGTCAGTTCGGATGGGACCGGACCGCCGCCCGGACATTGGCCCTTTACCGGTCTCTGGCGGGGGAGGCATGAAGACCGTCCTTTTCGTCAGCCATTCCGCCGAGCTCAACGGGGCCGAGCTCTGGCTCCTCGAGACGCTCCGCCGCCTCGATCGCCGGGCTTTCCGGCCGATCCTCGCCCTCCCCCGCCCGGGCCCTCTGGGCGAGGAGGCCGGCCAAGCCGGAGTGGCGACGATTGTCGTCCCGGCGAAGTGGTGGCTTTCCGAGTCGAATCGCGTCTGGAGGCAGCCGGCGGCCTGGCTTCTCAACCGCTCGAGCGTCCGCCGCTTGGCGGCCCTCGTTCGGGAGGAGAGGGCCGACCTCGTCTTTTCGAACTCCGCGGCGGCGTTCGGAGGCGCTCTCGCCGCCGCCGGGACCGGAGTCCCCCACGTCTGGTCCGTCCATGAAATCCTGCGGGGCAAAGGGAGGCAGCTCCGGTATCTCTTCGGGTCCGTGCGGCTGGGCAGGCTCATCCTCCGCCGCTCCGTCCGGGTCATCGTCAACTCGGAAGCGACCCGGTCGGCCTTTCCCCCTTCGGACAAGATCGTCCTCGTCCCGAACGGAATCGAGATTGTCGAGAGCGATCCCGCCCGGGAGGAAGGCCTGCGCCGGCGCTTCGGGCTCGAGGCGGGGGATGAGGCGGCGGCCGTCGTCGGCAAGATCTACCCCGGGAAGGGACAGCGCGAAGCCGTCGAGGCCTTCGCCCGGATCGCGGCCGAGCACCCCCGTCTCCGGTTTTTCATCGTCGGCCAAGTCCGCGACGAGAGTTATGCCGAGTCCATCCGGGGCCTCGTCGCGGACCGGGGTTTGGAGGGCCGGGTCGTCTGGACCGGGTATATCGGGGACTTGACCCATTTCCTGCGCCTTGTGACCGTCGTCGTCGTCGCCTCGACCGTCGAGTCGTTCGGCCGGGCCGCCCTCGAAGGCCTGGCCTCCGGAGCGGCCGTCCTGGCCGTCCGGGCCGGCGGCCTGGTCGAGGTCATCGAGGACGGGAAGAACGGCGTTCTCGCTCCGTCGGCCGACCCGGGGGCCCTCGCCGAAGGACTGAAAAGCCTTCTCGGAGACCCCGGCCGCCGCCGGCGGCTTGTCGAAAACGGCCGGCGCACCGTCCGCGAAAAATTTTCCCTCCGGCGCCAGGTCGCCGCCGTCGAGGGGATTCTTTCCGAAGTCCTGGGCGGCGCGCTCCTCGTCCCGCCTCCCTTCCGGGAAGACGGGCCCTTTTTCGCCGGAGCGGGCCGGCCGGGAGAAAGAGGTCCGGAGGGGGGGATGAGCGGATGAGCTCCCCGCACCGGCCGGACGTCTCCGTGATTCTCGTCAACTACAACGACCGGGAACATTTGGGAGCTTGTCTGGACTCTTTCCGGAGCGAGCCGTCCTTCCCGGTCCGCGAAATCATCCTCGTCGACAACGCTTCCACGGACGGAAGCGCCCAATTCGCGGCTTCCCGATATCCGGAAGTCCGGATTCTCCGGAACGAGGCCAACCTCGGCTTTTCGCGGGCCAACAATCAAGCCGCCAGGGAGGCCCGCGGCGGTCTTCTCTTCTTCCTGAACACGGACGCGGCCCTCCTCCCCGGGGCCCTCGATGTCCTGACCGCGGCCCTGGAAAAATCCCCCCGGGCCGGCGCCGCCGGCCCGGCCCTCGTCCGCGGCCCGGGACGGCACCAGGTTTCCTTCGGCCGCCGGGTCGATTTCGCCGCCCAGTTCGTCCAGAAGGCCGTCATCAACCCTTATCGGAAAATCCAGCTCCGCTTCGCCCGCAAATCCCGGCCGGTCGGCTGGCTGAGCGCCGCCGGACTCCTCTGCCGGGCCGAGGCCTTCGCCGGCGTCGGAGGATTCGACGAGAATTTTTTCATCTATTTCGAGGACATCGACCTCTGCCTTCGGATGAGACGGGCCGGATGGACGATCCTCTATGTCCCCGAATCGCGCGTCTTTCACGCCGGGGGCGCGACGACGGCCCCGCGCCGAGCCCGGAGCCGCCTCGAATACCGGCGGAGCCAGCTTTATTTTTACGAGAAGCACAATTCCCGGGCCTCGCTCGGCCTTCTGCGGGCGTATCTGCGGACGGCCCTGACCTTGGCCCGGTTGAGGGGGGGGTTCCGCGGGGCCGAGGGGCGGAGCTTGCGGCGGGAATACCAGGCCATGTTGAAGCGGGACGGGAGAAGGACATGAAGCCCCTCCGCGTCCTCCAGATGATCGACAAATCCTTCCTCGGGGGAGGGCAGCAAATCCTCCTGTCGCTGGCCCGGGGGCTGGACCGGGAGAGGTTCGACCTTTCGGTCTGTTCCCGCGGCGACGGGCCGATGGCCGAGGCCGTCAGGCGGCTGGAGCGGCCATTCCTTCCGGCGGCGTTCAGCAAGAAGCCGAGCCTTCGACTGGTCGGCGACCTGCGGCGGCTTCTCGCCGGGGGAGGCTTCGACATCCTCCACACCCACGGCGGGGTGGCCGGGCTGTTCGGCCGCTGGGCGGCGAGAAAAGCCGGGACTCGCTCCGTCGTCCACACCCTACACGGCATCCACTACCTCCATTATCGAAACCCGTTCCTCCGCCGGCTGTTCATCGGTCTCGAGAGGCGCTTCTCCCGATTCACCGACGCGGTCGTCTGCGTCTCCGAAGGGGACCATGCCCGGGCCCTTCGGATGAGGCTGGGGCCCGCTTCCCGACTCAGGCTCATTCGAAACGGGGTCGGGCCCCCGGCGGCCGGGGAAGAGCCGGAGGGCATGGCGAATCTTCTTGATTTGCGCCGGACTCACGGGCTCGAGCCGCCCGTGGTCGGGACGATCGCCCGGTTGCATCGGCAGAAAGGCCTCGTTTTCCTGATCGGAGCCGCCGGAGCGATTCGGGACCGAATCCCCAAGGCCCGCGTCGTCATCGTCGGGGGAGGGCCGCTCGAGGCGAAATTCCGGAGGATGATCCGGGAAAAGGGCCTCGACCGGACCGTTCTCCTTCTTGGGGAGCGGACCGACGCCGCCGGCCTCCTGTCCCTCTTCGACGTATTCGTCCTGCCCTCGCTTTGGGAGGGATTGCCGCTCGTCCTAATCGAGGCCGCGGCTCGGGGGAAGCCCATCGCCGCGACCGACGTCGAAGGCGTCCGGGAAATCGTCCGCGACGGGGAGACCGGGCTGCTCGTCCCCTCCAGGGACCCGGCCGCCCTGGCCGCGGCCGTCATCCGTCTTCTCGCCGACCCGGCCCTGGCCGGCCGACTGACCGGCCGGGCCAAGGCCGAAATCCCGCCGCGCTTCACCCTGGAGCGGATGGTCGCCTCCTACGCCGCCCTCTACGACGAGCTCGCGGACAAACCCCTCTGACGGTCGAACGTCCGGGGCCGGGACCGTTTGACTTGGCTTTCCGTGGACCCCTATAATCAGGACGCGATGGAAAACGTCCGGATCGCCCTGGTCCACGACTGGCTGACGGGCCGGCGGGGGGGGGAAAAAGTGCTCGAGGTTCTGGCCGAGCTCTTTCCCCGGGCCCCGATCTTCACCCTCATCCGCTTTCCCGGGAGCCAGGTCCAGGAGCTCGAGGCCAGGGACATCCGGACGAGTTTCCTCCAGGGGATGCCTTTCCTGAGGAAGCGCTACCGCTCCTACCTTCCCCTTTACCCCCTGGCCGTCGAGCAATTCGACCTCCAGGAATTCGAACTCGTCCTCTCGAGCTCCCACTGTGTGGCCAAGGGCATCATTCCCGGCCCGGAGGCTCTTCATGTCTCCTACATCCACTCGCCGGTCCGATACGCCTGGAACCAGTATTTCGCGTATTTCGGCCCGGGCAGGACGGGGCCTATCGGGCGGTTCCTCATTCCGCCCCTCCTCCACCGCCTGAGGGTCTGGGACGTGACCTCCGCGGCCCGGGTGGACCATTTCCTGGCCAATTCCAAGGCCGTCGCCCGGCGGATCGAAAAATACTACCGCCGCCCGGCCGAGGTCGTCCATCCTCCCGTCGACACGGATTTTTTCACTCCGCCCGAGTCCGAGCCGGAGCGGAGGGGATTTCTCATCGTCTCGGCCCTCGTCCCCTATAAGCGGATCGATGCCGCGGCGGCCGCCTTTCGCGGCCGCCGGGACGAGCTCCGGGTCGTCGGCGACGGCCCGGAGTACAAGGCCTTGAGGCGGGCGGCCGGGCCGAATGTCGCTTTTCTCGGGGCCGTGGACGACGGGGAGCTTCGCCGTCTCTACCGGGAGGCCGCGGCCTTCCTCCAACCCGGCGAGGAGGACTTCGGCATCGCTCCCCTCGAAGCCCAGGCCTGCGGCACTCCGGTCATCGCCTACGGGCGGGGCGGCGCTTGCGAGACCGTCCTTCCCGGAGAGACGGGGCTCCTCTACGACGCGCCGACCCCGGCCGCCTTGGCCGCGGCCCTTGACAAATTCCGGGGCCTGGCCTTTAATACGCATTCCCTCCGGTCGCACGCCTTGAAGTTTTCGCGGGGCGTTTTCAAGGAGAAAATCGCCGCCCGCCTCCGGCGGCTGTGGGACGGGCACAAGGATTCCCGGTGATCTACAGACAGAGGGCCCGTTTGGCCGGCCTTTTCGTCGCCAGCGACGCCGTCGCCATCGTCGCCTCCTTTCTCTACACCTATCTCTTCCGTTTTTATTCCTACATCGTCCCCGTCGACCCGGCCTTGGGGGTCCCCCCTCTCCGTCAATACCTCGTCCTCCTCCCCTTCTTCGTCCTGGCCCACCTCGGGATCTTTTTCCTCCAGGGATTCTACAGGAGCCGCCTCCGCCGGACCCAGCTCGACGATTTCTTCTCCATCCTCATCAACGCCGTCCTGACGATCGCCCTCGTCACTCTCGTCACGGCCTATCTCGTGACTTACGGGCGCGGGGAGGCCAGAATCCTCGGTCAGCCTCTCGTCGAGCTGTCCCGGGGATTCATCGCCGTTTACTTCGTCGGCGTCGTCTTCACGATCTCCTTCCTCCGGAACCAGATTTACTACACGATGAAGCGCCGCTACGCCCGGGGCAAGGACCTTCTGAACGTCCTCGTCATCGGGGCGGGCGAGATGGGGGCGGCGGTCGCCCAGAAACTCCACAATTACCGGGACCTGGGATTCGTCGTCCGAGGGTTCTTGGCCGACGACCGTCCCGTCGGAACGATGATTCCCGTCGACGGGGGGGTGCCCGTCCTCGGAGGGATCGACGACCTGGCGGCCGTGATCGAGCGGGAGGGCGTCCAGGAGATCTATGTCGCCCTCGACCTCGGCAATTATGCCCGGATCCTCGAGATCTTCCGGATCGTCCATCGCTATCCGGTCAACGTCCGGCTCATCCCCGACCTCTTCCAGCTCCTGACTCTCAAGGCGAACCTTCAGGATCTCGACGGTTTCCCCGTGATCTCGATCGACGAGGTCCCGCTCCGGGGCGGCTGGCGGGTCCTCAAGCGCCTGACCGACATCGCCGGGGCCGTCGTCGGCCTCGTCCTCCTGTCCCCGTTTTTTCTCATCACCGCCGTCGTCGTCAAACTCAACTCCAAGGGGCCCGTCTTTTTCCATCAGCGGCGGGTCGGCCTCGACGGCCGGACGTTCTCCATCCACAAGTTTCGGACGATGGTCTGCGAGGCCGAGAAGGAGTCGGGCCCGGTCTTCTGCCGGGCCGACGACCCCCGGGTGACCCGGGTCGGACGTTTTCTCCGCCGCTACAGCCTCGACGAATGGCCTCAACTCGTCAACATCCTCAAGGGGGAGATGAGCTTTGTCGGGCCCCGGCCCGAGCGGCCCGAATTCGTCCGGACGTTCACCGACGGCATTCCGAAATACATGCTCCGCCACAAGATGAAGTCGGGCTTGACGGGCTGGGCCCAGGTCCACGGCCTGCGCCAGGACACCTCGATCGAGAAGCGCCTCGAATACGACTTCTTCTACCTCCAGAACTGGTCCTTCGGCCTGGACATCAAAATCCTGTGGAAGACCCTCCGCCGCGGGTTCATCGACAAGACGATGGGTTAGGCTTCAGGCCCGGCTGGCCCGGAGGATCTTGAGCCCCTGGCGGAAGTAAGCCGCCCCCGACAGCACGGTCAGGATGACGGTCGCCCCGTAAAGCCAGGCCAGGATCCCGGGCGTCGTCCCCCGAACGTTGAAGAACAGGACCCAGAAGACCGTCCCGACTTGAAATCCGGTGCTGATCTTTCCGGTCAGGGAAGGCAGGAAGGTCTTCAGCCCCAGGCGGAACCGGCCGTACGCCGCCCCGGAGACGATGAGAAGGTCCCGGGCGAAGACGAGGACGGTCAGCCAGAGGGGGATGACGTTGGGTTGGGCGAGGGAGGGAAGGGAGAGGACGATGTAGGAGGCGGCCATGAGGAGCTTGTCGCCGGCCGGATCGAGATAGGTCCCCAGACGGCTTCGCTGGCGGCAGGCCCGGGCGGCCAGGCCGTCGAGGAGGTCGGTCATCCCGGCGACGAAGAAGACAAGGAAGGCCGGCCCCGGCCTCCGCCCGGCGACCGCCAAGACGAAAACCGGGACGAGGAGAATGCGAAGCAGGCTCAGGCCGTTGGCCAAGGTCCAGACGGAGGAACTCAGGTCCTCCGTCTTCCGGCCGTCGGGGGGCATGCCGTCGAGCTCCTTCAACGGATGAGGCTCAGGAGCAGGTCGAAAATGCGGAGGGCTTCCGTTCCGGAGACGATTTGGTCGGGACGGAATGTCCGGTCCGGCCCCAGGTCCATGACCTGATAGGAGACGGCCTGGAGGATCGCCCGGGAATAGAGATGCTCGGGGGGGACGTCGGAGACCTGGATCCGTTCGGGGGGGATCTGGGCGATGACCTTGATCCCCCTCCGGCCGAGCAAGCCGATGAGACGAACGATCGTCTCGGCCATCTCGCCCCTCGAGACGGGCTTTTTCGGCTCGAAGGTGTGGTTGGCGTAGACCTCCATAAGGTCCAAGGCGGCGACCTTGACGATGAACCTCGAGGCCCAGGAGGTCGTGATATCGACGAGGATGCGGGATTTGGGGGGATTGTCGTCGACGACGTCTCGGAATTTGACCGCGAGGACCGCCGCCAGGTCCTCCCGGGTTAGGGCCTGCCGGGCCGGAATCTCGCCGTATTGGCTGGGGAGCTCGACGACGCCGAGCTTGGCTTTCAGGGCGGCGGCGCGCTCCCGGCCGGCCTTGTTCTGGGGGTCGAGCGCGAGGAGACGCTCGTAAGCCTCCATGGCCGGACCGAACTGCTTGGCCTCTTCCAGCGTCTGGGCGTACTCGAGCAGGACGGCCGGACGCTCCGGGGCGTTCCCGCTCGCCGTTCGGAGGTGGAAGAGAGCCCCGGAAAAATCCTTCTCTTTCCGGTACAGGCGGGCCAAGGCGAGGTGGGCCTCCTCGAGCCGCGGGGCGTAATGAAGGGCCTTGAGAAAAGCCTCCTTGGCCTTTTCGGCCGAACCGACGGCCGAGGCCGACCGGCCCTCGGCCAGATAAGTGTCGGTCATCAGGGCGGCGATGTTGTCCGCTTCTCGGCGGGCGAAAGCGTTCTCGGGATCCCGCTTGAGGACTTCGAGGAAGGCGTCGTGGGCGAAATCGTCTTGGCCCGTCTTCCGGTAGAGCTGCCCGAGGCCGATATGGACGACGCCCAACTCCGGATAATCCTGGGCGGCCTTCTGGAGATACCCTTCGGCCGCGGCCAAGTCGTTCTGGAGGAGGGAAATGTAGCCGAGGCCGGCATAGTAGAACGGGCTGGATTCCCCGAGCGTGAGAATGACCTTTTCGGCCTTGTCCGGACGCCCCTGCTTGAGGAAGCGCCAGGCGTCCTCGACGGCGATCCGGGCGTCGAGGGGCAGGGCGGAGGTGAACGAGGCCGTCGGGCTTTCGATGTAGAGCGAGGGGGGGAGCGGGGCCACGGTGACGCAGGCCCCCCCCGCGAAGAGAACCAAAACGGCCACGGCGGCTTTTCTCACGATATCACTCTCCTCGGGAGATGAACGGGGCCAGGTCGACGATCCTCTCGGGGTCGGCCATGACCCGGAGGACATGATAATCTCCGTCCTCCTGTTTTTTCAAGATCAGCGCCCTCCGGCCGAGAGAGTCGAGGAGGCCCGAGGAGGACCTAGGCAGCCGGAGTTCGAAGGGATGGAGGCCTCGATAGATGCTCCGCCGCATCCGGTCCTTGAGGTCGGAAACCCCCTCCCCCGTCGCCGCCGAGACGTAGACGGCGTCGCCGGCGTTCCGGGAGAGGAGGCCGGGTCCGTCCGGGAGGCGGTCGATTTTGTTGTAGGCCTTGAGGACGGGGATTTCGGCGGCCCCGATGTCCCCGAGGGTTTTCGTCACGGCCTCGGCCTGGGCCTCGCAGCCCGGGGCGGAAAGGTCGAGGACATGGACGATGAGATCGGCCTCGAGGACCTCCTCGAGCGTGGCCTTGAAGGAGACGACGAGTTCGACCGGGAGCTTCCGGATGAAGCCGACGGTGTCGCTCAGGAAATACGGCAGGCCGTCGTCGAACCGGGCCCGACGGACAAGCGGGTCGAGGGTGGCGAAGAGGGCCGGCGAGGTCATGGTCGACTCCCCGGCCAGCCGGTTGAAGAGGGTCGATTTCCCGACGCTCGTGTACCCGACCAGGGCGACGAGGGGGATGAGGCTTTCTTTCCGGCTTTGCCGCTGGCCCGCCCGGCGCCGAGCTACGGCCCGGAGGTCCCGCTGGATTTTGGTGATCCGGTCCTGGATGTGGCGGCGGTCGGCCTCGAGCTTCTTTTCCCCCGGGCCCCGCGTGCCGATGCCTCCCCCGAGGCGGGAAAGGGCCTTGCCCCGTCCGGCCAGCCGGGGAAGGAGGTATCGGAGTTGGGCCAGTTCGACCTGGAGCTTTCCCTCCGTCGAGCGGGCCCGGAGGGCGAAGATGTCGAGGATGAGCTGGGTCCGGTCGACGACTTTGGCTTCGAGGGCGCTTTCGAGGTTTCTCTGCTGGGTGGGGCTGAGCTTGTCGTCGAAAACGAACGTCACCGGTCCGGCCCGATCCCGGAGGAGGCGGAGTTCCTCGACTTTTCCCTCGCCGACGTAGAATCGGGGGCTCGGCGCCGGCCGGACCTGGAAGATTTTTTCCAGGACGACTCCGCCGGCCGCCCTGGTCAGGCCCTCGAGTTCGGCCAGGGACTCGGGGCCTTCGAGCTTCTCCCCGGCCGATGTGGCCAGATGGACGAGAACGGCTTGTTCCATCGGCTTCAGTCCGCCGGGCGGGTTTTCCAACCGGCCAAGGCGGGTTCGAGCTCTTCGGGCGCCAGCCAGCGGACGTCCCGCATTTTCCGGAACCAGGTCATCTGGCGTTTGGCGTATCGGCGCGTTTCGACTTTGGTTTCTTCGACCGCCTCCGGCAGGCCGATGTCCTTGCGGAGATAGCGAAGCACGCTCCGGTATCCCAGGCCCCGGAACGGCGGGGCGGATTCGGGCACCCCGCGGGCGAGAAGGCCTTCGACCTCGGCGACCAGACCGGAGGCGAACATCCGCTCGACCCGCTCCTCGATCCGGCGGACAAGCTCGGCCCGGGGCCTCAGGAGGGCGAACTTCGCGACCCGGAATCCGGCCAAGCGCCCCTCCGTCCGGAGGACATGCTCGCTCAAGGGAACACCGGTCAGGACATGGACTTCAAGGGCCCGGATGATCCGGATCTTGTCCCTCTTTCCGATCCGGGCCGCGGAGGCCGGGTCGACGGCCCCGAGCCGGCTCCAGAGGGCCTCGAGGCCGAGGCTCAGGGCTTCTTCCTCGAGTCGACGGCGGAGAGCCTCGTCCCGTCCCGGCCCCGGAAACAGGCCGTCCTCGAGGGCCCTGAAATAAAGCCCGGTCCCGCCGACGACGAGCGGCAGACGTCCCCTTCGGACGATTCCCGCGATCGCCTCGGAGGCCAGGGAGGCGTAGTCGGCCGCGTTGAATTGTGTCGCCGGATCGGCGATGTCGATAAGGTGGTGGGGGATCCGGACCCGATCTCCCGTCGAAGGCTTGTCCGTGCCGATGTCGAAACCCCGGTAGACCTGCTGGGAATCGCAGCCGACGATTTCGCCGTCGTGGCCGGCGGCCAGGCCGAGGGCGGCCGCGCTTTTCCCCGATCCCGTCGGGCCGAGAAGGAAAACGAGCGGCCGGAGCTCAGAAGACAAGGGCCGCCACGAAGGCCAGGACGCCGGCCGTCGCCAGGACGAGGAGAGAGAAGACTTGGCGGCGGCTCAGACGCATCCGGCCTTTTCCATATTCCTGACGACGGCCGCTTCATGGGCCGGACCCAGGGATTTGCGGACGGCGAGGACTTCGGCCATCAGGATGTCATCGAATCCCCGCTGGATTTTCCGGATGATTTCGGCCGAAAGGCGGCCGTTCCCCAGCTTGAGAGAAGGATCGACTTCGATCCGGCCGTCGGGGAGCAGGGCCAGGGATTGAAACAAAGGGCCGAGTCCGGGTTTGAGATCGTCGAGGGCTTTCCCGAGAATCGATTGGGCGACGGGGCCGGCCTCCTTGGAGACGTACCGGAAGAGGCAGACGGATTTCTCGTTGAGGGCTTCGAGCATCCGGACGGGGTTGGAGGCCGGGGCTTCGGCCGCCGGGCTCTCTCCGGCCTTCGGCAGGGAGGCCCCGAGGACCCCCAGACAGGCGAAGGCGTAGAGGGCTTTCCGGCTTTCGCGGGCTCCGAGTTCGGACTTCGAGAGGAAACTCCGGAGGCTGGGGACTTCGCCGAGAAGGTTCAAGGCGTACCGTTCGTGGGGATCGAGGGCGAGGAGAGGGAGGAAATAAGGGACCGAAACGCGAATGGGATCGTCGGGACCGGGAAGGAAGCGTTCGATGAGCCGGTCGTTCTGCATCTGCCGGATCCCTTGAAGGATGAGGTCATGGACCTCGAGGAGCCCGAAGCGGGACTCGGCCGGCGGGGCCGGGCCGGGCTCGAAATCGAACCCGCCCTCCTCCCAGCCGAAGAGGATGAAAAGCCGGCGGACGAAGAACGACTCGAGGAGATTCCAGAGGGGAAGGGGGGAGAGGAGGCCGAGCTCTCCGGCGGCCTTGACGACGGACAGGCCCTTGAGGGCGGCAAGATGTCCGGCCGACTCGGCCTGCTCGGGGCGAAGGACTTTCTTCCGGACAAGGGCCCCGAGAAAGCCCCTTTCATCGAGGCTTTCCCGGGCGAGGACGAGGCGTCCTGTTTCGAAGAACAAGAGCCGTTCCTCGTCCTCGCGGCGGAGGCGGAGGCGGCCCGACCTCTCCCGGGTCCAGAGCTCGAAGAGAAGGCGGGGGAACGGCTTTTCGGCCAGCCGGCCCTCGAACGGAGCGTCCTTCATGGCGGACCTAATGTATCGCCCCGGCCCGGGCAAGTCAATGCCGCCCGGGTTGCCGGAAGGCCGCCGGCTTGGTATGATACGGCCCCATGGGGCTTCACGCCGAATTCCTGGAGGCGGCCCGGGACGCCGCCCTCGAAGCCGGGGCGCTTCTCAGCCGGGATTATCACCGTCTGGGAGAGGTCCGGTTCAAGGGCGAGATCAACCTCGTGACGGCGACCGACCAGGCCTCCCAGGACCTCATTTTCGGCCGCCTTTCGGCCCGCTTCCCGGGCCATGATTTTCTGGCCGAGGAGGGGCTTGCCCGGGTCGGCGGGTCGGCCTTCCGTTGGGTCTTCGACCCCCTCGACGGAACGACGAACTTCGCCCACCGCTTTCCCGTCTTTTGCGTCTCAATCGCCCTCGAAGGCGAGGGCCGGCTCGTCTGCGGCGTCGTCCACAACCCCATGAGCGGGGAGACGTTCTGGGCCGAGGCGGGGGAAGGGGCTTGGCTCGACGGGCGGAGAATCCGGGTCTCGTCCGTCGACGATCTCGTCCGCAGCCTCGTGGCCACGGGATTTTCGTACGACATCCGGGAAAGCCGGGCCAACATGGCCGAGCATGACCGGGTCCTCCTCAAGGCCCAGGGGGTCCGCCGCTGCGGGTCGGCCGCCCTCGACCTCTGCGGCGTCGCCTGCGGCCGGTTCGACGGCTTCTGGGAGCTCAAGCTCAATCCCTGGGACACGGCGGCCGGAGCCCTTCTCGTCGCCGAGGCGGGGGGACGGGTCACGGATTTCGAGGGCCGTCCGGCGGACATCTACCGTCCCGAGGTCGTGGCCTCCAACGGCCGGATCCACGAGGCCTTGATCGGGGTATTGAGGGCGCGATGATCCCGTCGAGGGCCGTTTTCAGCCTTTTTTTGGCCTTTGCCGGCGTGCTTCCGGCCTGGGGCCCGGCCCAGGAGGCCGTCCGGCCTCCCGAGGGCTTCGAGCTGGCGGCCACGATCTCCGTGCCGGGAAACGTCGCCTGGACCGATTCGGGCCTCGAGGTCGCGGCCGGCGAGGAATTGTACTTCGAGGCGACCGGCACGGTCTCTCTCCAGAGGGAAAATCCCATCGCCGAGTGCGGCCCGGAGGGGCTGAAGTTCGGGACGATGCAGCAGCCGCTGACCGACCGCAACCTCGGATGCCTTCTCGGCCGGGTCGTGGTCCGGGTCGAGGTCTTCGAAGACAGGGAGACGAAGGAAAAGACGACCCGGGAGTACGGCGAGGTCTTCGCCATCGGTTCGGCCGTTCTGGCGGCGATGCCGGCCGACGGCCGCCTGACCTTCGGGGTCAACGAAAACGTCGTCGGCGACAACGCCGGGGCGTTCCTCGTGACCGTCTTCCGGAGGAAGGCCTAGGTCCCGTTCTTCCGGGCCAGGAAGGCTTCGAGAAAGCCGGTGTCGTATTTTCCTTCCAGGAAATCGGAGTTGGCCAGGACGGCCAGATGGAGGGGGATGTTCGTCTTGATCCCGACGATGGTCGTCATTTCGAGGGCCGTCTGCATCTTTTTGATCGCCAGGAACCGCGACGGCGCGTAGGCGATGATCTTCGCCAGAAGGGAGTCGTAGTGGGGGGGGATCTGCCATCCCCCGTAGGCCGCCGAGTCGACCCGGATTCCCTCGCCGCCGGGGAGGACGAGGAATTCGATCCGCCCGGGGGAGGGGGCGAAGGTGTCCGGATCCTCGGCGTTGATCCGGCACTCGAGGGCATGGCCCCGGGGCAGGAGCTCGAAGGGGAAGTTCAGCTTTTCTCCGGCCGCCGCCCGGATTTGGGCCTTGACGAGGTTGATCCCGTAGACCATCTCGGTGATCGGGTGCTCGACCTGGACCCGGGTGTTGGCCTCCATGAAGTAGAACTTCTTGTCCTCGTCGACGAGGAACTCGAACGTTCCCAGGCTCTGGTATCCGATGTGCCGGGCCGCGTCCTCGACGGCCTTCATCATCTTCCGCCGGAGTTTCTCGTCGACGAACGGCGAGGGCGTCTCCTCGATGACCTTTTGGTACTTGCGCTGGACCGAACATTCCCGCTCGGCGAAGGTCATGATCGTCCCGTGTTTGTCGCCGACGACCTGGACTTCGATGTGGTGGGCGCCGGTGATGTACTTCTCGAGGTACAGGGAGGGATCGCCGAAGGCGTTCTTGGCCTCGTTCTGGGCGATGGGGAACTGTTCCTCGAGGTGGGCGGCGTGGCGGCAGATCCGCATCCCTTTCCCGCCGCCTCCGGCGGCGGCCTTGAGGATGACCGGGAACCCGATCTTCAGGGCGGTCTTCTTGGCTTCGGCGGCGTCCTCGAGGATCTTGTCGCTGCCCGGGATGACCGGAAGCTTGGCCTTGGCCATCTCCTGACGGGCCCGGTTCTTGTCGCCCATGAGGCGGATCGCGGACGGCGGAGGGCCGATGAAGGCGACCCCCGAGGTCTCGCAGATTTCGGCGAAGCGGGCGTTCTCGGCCAGAAAGCCGTATCCGGGATGGAGGGCGTCGGCCTTGGTGATCTCGGCGACGCTCAACAGGTTGGGGACGTTGAGATAGCTGTCCTGGGCCTTGGCCGGTCCGATGCAGAATTTTTCGTCGGCCAGCATGGCGTGGAGGGACGTCCGGTCGCTTTCGCTGTAGACGGCGACGGTTTTGAGGCCGAGCTCCTTGGCCGACCGGATGATCCGGAGGGCGATCTCCCCCCGGTTGGCGATCAGGATCTTCGAAAACATGACCGCTCAGGCCGAGGGGGAGATGGCGAACAGGCGCTGGCCGTATTCGACGGGCTTGCCGTTTTCGACGAAGATGTCCCTGACGACCCCGTCCGCGTCGGACTCGATCTCGTTCATGAGCTTCATGGCCTCGACAATGCAGAGGACCTGCTTCTTTTTGACGATGTCCCCGACCTCGACGAACGGAGGCGACGCCGGCGACGGGGCCCGGTAGAACGTCCCGACCATCGGCGAGGCGATCATGTGGAAATCCCCTCCGGTTTCGAAATCGCCCCCGAGGCCGGGCGTCGCGGATGCGGCCGGCGGGACGGCGATGACCGGCGGATTCTTTCGGATTTTGATTTTGAAATCCTCGATTTCGAGTTCGAACTCGGCCAGGTTCCGGTCTTCCAGGAGCCTGATGATTTTATTGATTTCTTCGTAGTCGATTTTCGGGGTCATGGACGCCTCCGGCCGGGTCTATTCTATTTCATTTATTTTCTTATTGTTAAGTGTAATTAAGTGGGGAGAACTTCCATAAATTAACAACAAAGACCGGAAAGAGTCAAGCCCTGACTTATATGAAGATATATCTAATTACCAAATTTCCTCGCCTCGAAGAAAGACTTTGCGGACCTCGAGGCGGTCATCCAGAAGGACGACATCGGCGTCCGCGCCGCGGCCGAGACGTCCCTTGCGCGGATAAGCTCCCGCCAATCTGGCCGGATTCTCCGTGGCCATGGCCAGTATTTCCTCCAGGGGACGCTTCGTCCAGGCGGCCATGTTGGCCACCGCCCGGGCCAAGGTCATCGAGCTTCCGAACAGCCGGCCCGCCTTCGTCCGGAGGGGTTTGACCCCGATTCCCGCGCTACGAGTCGCATCGCTGACGAGGATGATCTTGGACGGCGGCTTCAGCCGGACGACGAGGTCCAGGATGGAGGGATGGAGGTGGAAGCCGTCGGCGATGAGCTCCACGGAGACGGAATCGTCGAGGAGGAGCGCCCCGGCCAGGCCGGGGTCGCGGTGGTGGATGCCGCTCATGGCGTTGAAAAGGTGGGTTCCGTGCCGAAGGCCCCGGCGGAAGGCTTCCCGGGCCTGGTCGAACGAGGCTTGGGAATGGCCGGCCGCGGCGACGATGCCTTGCTTCCGGAGGAGGGCGAGAAAAGCCGGGGCGCCGGCCGCCTCGGGGGCCAACGTCGCGATCCGGATCGTTTTCCCGGAGGCCTCGACGAAGGCCCTCCATTCCGGGGCCGAGAAGGGCCGGATGTGATCGGCCGGCTGGGCGCCGGCCTTCCGGCCGGCCAGAAATGGGCCCTCGAGGTGGAGGCCGAGGATTTCGGGGAGCCGGCCCGCCGTCCGGCCGACGGCGGCGATCGCTTGGAGCATGTCCCCGCGGGCGGCCGTCATGACGGTCGCCAGGACCGAGGTCGTCCCGTTCTTCAGGTGGGCCGAGAGGGCCCTTTCGACCGCCGCTGGCGTTCCCTCCATGATCTCGGCCCCTCCGCCGCCATGGAGATGGATGTCGACGAAACCGGGGACGGCGGCAAGGTCCGGAAACTCGAGGACCTCGAGGCCGAAGGGCTTCGACCGGTCGTGCAGCGACCGGGCCGTCCGGAAGGCCGAGGCCGCGGATCCCATGCCCAGGATTTTTCCGCCGGCGAAAACCAGGCCGCCTCCCCGAAGGCGCTTCCGGGGGGTGTAAATCTCTCCGGCCAAGACCAGCTTCGCGTCCGCGGGCTTCCGGCTCATCGTTTCCGTTGGAGGTCGGCGATCTCGGCTTTGAGGGCCTCAATCGCCCGCCGGGCCGCTTCTTCGGCCCTCGCCTCGGCCAGAATCCGGATGACCGGCTCGGTGTTCGACGGGCGGATGTGGATCCAGTGATCCGGGAAATCGACCTTGAGGCCGTCCAGAATGTTCGTTTTCGCTTTCCCTTCGTAGCGCTTCTTGAGGAGATGGACGAGCCGGTGGGCCTGCTCGGCCGAACCCGGGATCCTGTCCTTGATCATGACGTAAGGCGGGATGTCCCGGGCCAGCTCGGAGATCGTCCGTCCGGCCGCGGCCATGGCTTCGAGGATGAGGGCCATGGCCGTGAAACTGTCCCGGCAGGGATGGACTTCGGGATAGATGACCCCGCCGTTCCCCTCCCCGCCGATGACCGCCCGGGGCTCGGCCGCCAGGAGCTTCTCGACGACATTGACCTCGCCGATCTTGGAGCGGAGGCAGGGGACCCCGGCCGAACGGGCGATGTCGTCCATGGCCCGGGAAGAGGAAAGGTTGCAGACGATCGGGCCGGGCTTCCGGCCGAGGACATACCGGGCCGCCACGGCCAGGGTCAGCTCCTCGCCGATCGGCCGGCCGGTCTCGTCGACCACGGCCAGTCGGTCGGCGTCGGCGTCCTGGACGAAGCCGACGTCGGCCGCGTGTTCGGCCACGGCCCGGCAGAGGCCGCCGATGTTTTCCGGGAGCGGCTCCGGGTCGTGGGCGAATTCGCCGCTTGGGTCGGCGTTCAGCCGGACCGCTTCGCACCCGAGGGCCTCGAGGAGGCGCGGGGCGAGGACGGCCCCGGCCCCGTTGTTGCAGTCGATGACGACCTTGAATTTCCGCTCCCGGATCCGGCCGGCTTCGACCGCGCCCAGGATTTTCCGAAGATGAGGCTCGAGGGCCCGGGATTCGGTCTTGACGGCTTTCAGCCGGTCGGCCGGAACGAGGGGAAATTCCCCCTGATGGTAGAGGTCGAGAAACTCCTCGGTCTGGGGCGGCGAAAGGTAAAGGCCCTCCCGGCCGGCGAACTTCAGGCCGTTCCATTCCTTGGGATTGTGGCTGGCCGTGACGGAAATGCCGCCGCCGGCCCTGGCGTCCTTGACGTAGAACAGGAAGGAGGGGATGGGGGCGATTCCGATTTCGACCGGCTGACAGCCGACGGAGAGGAGGCCGGCCAGGACGGCTTGGCCGATCATCTCGCCCGAGGCCCGGGCGTCGCGGCCGACGACGACCGGCCCGCCGCCGAGGTAGGCCCCGAACGCCTGGGCGAGGGCCGCGGCCAGCTGGGGGGTCAGGCTGTCGCCGAGAATCCCTCGGACCCCGGAAATGCCGATCTTGAGGGAGCTTGCCTTTTTCATCGGGCCAGCGGGGCGATGAAGCGGATGGCTTCGTCGGCCCGTTCCCGGGCCTTTTCCGGGCTCCGGTCTTCGGCGATGACCCGGATCATCGGCTCCGTTCCCGAGGTCCGGACCTGAACCCAGCCCGACTTGTCCTCGACCCGGACGCCGTCGGAGGTGTCGAGCTCATGGCGGCGGAAATGGCGCTTGACCTCGTTGACGACGGAGTGGATTCGGGCCGGCGGGCAGTGGATTTTCTCCTTGACGATGTGGTAGCGGGGGAGCGCCTCGACCAGCCGGCTCAGGCGCTTCCCCGTCCGGGCCAGGACGGAGAGAAGCATCCCCATGGTCAGGAAGGCGTCGAAGGCGGGCTGAAAGGCCGGGACGGCGACCCCGCCCGAACCTTCTCCGGCGAGGACGGCCTCTTCCTGGAGAAGGGCCTGGACGGCGTGGGACTGGCCGACCTTTGTCCGGACCAGGGGACAGTTCCGGGACCGGGCGACGTCCTCGATCATCCGTGAGGTCGATAGGTTGGCCACGACCGGTCCGCGGCGCCGGCGGAGGAAATCGTCGGCCAAAAGGGGAAAGGTGTACTCCTCGGACAGGGCCTCGGCGTTTTCGGCGACGACGGAGACCCGGCTGGCGTCGCTGTTGAGAAGGAAGCCGGCCTCGGCCCCGACGGCCTTGAGGACGGCGACGACCTGCTGGGCGTTCCGGGGCCGGGGCTCGGGGTCGTGGGGAAAGAACCCGTTGGGTTCGTCGTTGACGGGGATGAGTTGAAAGCCCAGGGCCTCGGCGAAGCGGGCGAGGTAGGGAGCGGCGGCGCCGTTGACGGCATCGATGACGGCCTTGAGCCGGGCCGGGCGGATGTCGCCGGCCCCGACGAAACGGGCCAGGGCCTCGAAATAGAGGCCGGTCCGGTCCGCTCCGTCCCCGACCTTTCCGATTCGGTCCGCGGAGGCCTTCCGGAACTTGCCAAGGTGGTAGATATCGAGGACTTCCTGGCCTTGGAAGGCGTTCAAGGATGTCCCCTCCGGCCCGACGAAGGCCAGGGCGTTCCAGGCGATGTCGTTATGGCCGGCCGTGATCGAGATTCCCCCTCCGGCCCGGCGACGCTTGTTTTGGGAGCGGACGAGATACTGGAGGATGGGCGTCGGGCAGACGCCGAGGTCGACGACGTCGCAACCCGTCGAGGTCAAAGCGGCCAGACAGGCCGCCCGGAGCATGGGGCTCGAAATCCGGGTGTCGCGGCCGAGGAGGACGGCCCGCCCTCCGGCGAAGGACCCGAAGGCCGCGGCGAAGTCCAGGGCCAGCCTGGGGGTCATCGATTCGCCGATGATGCCCCGGACCCCCGAGATCCCGATCTTGAGGAGCTTCATCGGGAGCGGAAATCGACCGAAAAGCCCAAACCGCCCAGGAATCGCCAGCCCCCGAGGTCGACCGCGACGTCGTACGGTTTGACCTTCAGGGGGACGAACTTGACCTCGGCCGCGAGGTAGAAGAATTTCTGCGGGTAGACCTTGACTCCGGCCGCGGCGACGGCCGTCGACCGCCGGTGGTCGACCGGACGGGCGGCCGCAAAAGGCGTCGTCGGGATCGTCTGCCGGTAAGCGTAGAGTCCGTAACCCGCCTTTAAGTATCCGGCCGCGGCCTTGGACCGGATTTCGTAGCCGAGGGTCAGGTCGAGGCCCCGCATGGTCAGGGTCGCCTGGTCGGCGTAAACCCCCAGCAAGGCGCCTTTTTCGTATCCGCCTTCGTAGGAGAGTCCGAGGAAGACGTTGCCCGCGACGAAAACTTGGAGGTAGGGGACGTGGATGAATCCGTTGCCGTAAGCCTCCTTGACCTTGGCCTCGTTGATGGTCTGCGCCCCCAGGTGGACCCCGAAATGAAGGGTCATGGCCGGGGCGGCCAAGGGAGCGCCGAGAATGACGAGGAGAGCGGCGGCGGTCCGGGCGGGGCGGTTCAATTCGAGACCTCGGCCGCCGGGCTTTCGACGCCGTTCTGGTCGACGGCGATGATCCGGTAGGCGAAAAGATCGTCCTTTCGGAGGCCGCGA
>Ga0194112_10003720_pt1 | contig 21175 bp, 18 predicted proteins | sample TA2MahC400mmetaG_FD_146191 | JGI IMG/M metagenome (GOLD analysis project Ga0194112, IMG submission 146191) | Freshwater microbial communities from Lake Tanganyika, Tanzania - TA2015016 Mahale Deep Cast 400m | ecosystem: Environmental > Aquatic > Freshwater > Lake | place: Tanzania: Lake... | reverse complement strand
GGGGAGGTGGCGGCGAGGCTCTGCGAGCCACCGGAGGGGGAGCCCTTGTCTCCTCCCCCGCGGCAGCGGGGGAGGTGGCCCGCCAGGGCCGGAGGGGGAAGCGGAGGGCGCGCGTAGACCTCCGCCGCGCCCTTAGCCTCCCTCCCCCCAACCCCCTCCCGCTGGAGCGGGAGGGGGAGCCCTTGTCTCCTCCCCCGCGTCAGCGGGGCCCTGGGTCTGGCGGCACTGCTGCTGAGAGCATCGCCCTCAGCGCTTCATGCGGCCCGACGCCGCCGACCCCACCAGGGGCGCCACCACCAACCACAGGGCGATGGTGACCTTCATGGAGTCCACGTAGCCGAACGGCGTGATGCCCACCTCGTCGTGCACCACTCCGGCGAACATCATCAGGATCCAGGCGCAGAAGAAGAAGATCGGACCGGCGGCGGCAACGGCGCCGAAGCCTTTGGAACCCATGCGTGCCTCCTTGCTGGTTTCCCTCAGCATGCCACAGTGGCGCCCCCCGGCGGTTGGGCTATGGTGGCGGTCCGCGCCCGCCGGGCGGGCGGGCGGCGCATCCCCAGGAGGTCACGGGACACGATGCCGACGAAGGCGTGGGCCCCCCGGCCGCCGTCGGACGCGGGGGGCCTCAGGTGAGCCCGCCCTCCCGGCCCGGGATCCTGGTGCGGGAGTTGCTCGGCGGCGACGGCCCCTTCCTCGTCGCGGCCGACGCCTTCCTGGCCTGCCGCTGCGCCTGCTGCGGCCGCGGGGTGGAGCGCACCGCGGTGCAGCAGGGGGACGCCTACTACTGCCCCACCTGCTGGCTGGGACCGTCAACCCGCCTGCGGCGCGAGGCCTGAGGGATCCCGCCGACCCTCAACCGCGCCAGGCGCTCCCCACCGGCGGCCGGGGCAACTCCCGCCCGGCAACGAATACGCCCAACACCCCCATCCTCTCCAGCGCCGCCGGTTTCGCCGTCACCGGGTCGCCGTCGAGCACCGTCAGCGTGGCCGGCGCCCCCGGCGCCAGACTCGCCTCCTCCCCGATGGCCCGGGCGGCTCCGCGGGTGAACAGGTCGAGGGCCTGGGCGCCGGTCAGCCCTTCGTGCGGCAGGAACCCGGCCCGGTCGCGGGCCCGGGCCATCCCCCACAGGGGATGAGGCGGTTCTACCGGGCAGTCCGACCCGCCCGCCAGAGGCACCCCGGCGGCGGCCAGGGTGGCGAAGTTGTAGGTGTGGGACAGGCGCTCCGTTCCCAGGCGCGCCTCCAGCCACGGGCCGTCCGAAGGGAGGAAGGAGGGCTGGATGCAGGCGGTGACCCCGAGAGCGGCGAGGCGACGCACTTCCTCGGGCGGCGCCACCGAGGCGTGCTCCACCCGCAGCCGCTGCGGTTCCATGCCGGCATCCAGAGCCTCCTCGAACCCGTCGAGGACCGCTGCCAGGGCGGCGTCGCCGATGGCGTGGACGGCCACGGCGCCCCCCAGCGAAGCCGCCCCCCCGACCATCTCCCGCGCCCACCCGGCCTCCAGGCGCAGCAGGCCCGTCGTGTCGGGCCGGTCGGCGTAGGGGCGGCGCAGGGCGGCGGTGTGGCCGCCGAGGCTGCCGTCGGCGAACAACTTGAGCCCAAGGAAGGAGACCATGGGCCCGGCCCGGCCGAGACGCCCGGCGGCGGCTTCTAGTTCGCCCGGGGTCTCGGCGATGACCAGCACCCGCAGCGGCAGAACCAGGTCTGGGGCCGCCTCGCGCAACAGGTCCAGTTCCGAGTCGCCCCCTCCCCAGAGGCCCTGGCCCACCGAGACGATGGCCCCCAGGCCGGTCAAGCCCACCCCGGCCAGGGAGGCGACCGCCCCGACCAGGTCCTCCGGCGTCAGCGCCGGGACCAGAGGCTGCACGGCGGAGGCCACCAGCGAAACGGCGGTCTCCCGGAGCACCCCGCTGGGGCGGCCGTCGTCGTCCCGGTCCAGGCTGCCGCCGGGCGGGTCCTCGGTGTCGAGGCCGATTCCCGCCACTTCCAGCGCCGCGGTGCTGGCCACCGCGATGTGGCCGCAGTGCCGGATCACCAGCACCGGCCGGCCCCCTCCGGCCCGGTCGAGGAAGTGCCGATCGGGCAAGCGCCCTTCGGCCAGGGCTTCGTCGTCGAGGCGCAGAGCCAGCAGTCCGGCGCCCGCCGGCCGCCGCGCCGACTCCTCCGCCAGCACGGCGGCCACCTCCGCCAGCTCCGCCGCCCCGCCCAGCGAGATGCCCTGCAGGGAGGCGGCGTGGCCCACCGGGTGGAAGTGGGCATCGCGCAGCCCGGGCACGATCACCCCGCCCAGGTGACGTTCCGCCAGGCCCGGGCGGCGCAAGTCCTCCGCCCGGCCCACTGCGGCGATCACTCCATCCTCCACCAGCACGGCGTTGCCGTGCACCGCAGCGGCGTCGCGCACGGCATCGGCGGTCAGGAGGACGGACGTCATAGACCTCTCAGGGTAGAGAGTCCCCTGCGAGGAAGCCGGATTACTCGGCATCAGGGACGGGGGCTAGGGTCTGTCGGAGGAGGGCCCTGGTAGAGGCGGCGGGAAGGCCGAAGGGAGGCCGGGTTGCGCAAGGTTCTGGGACTTCTGTTGGCGTTGCTGCTCGGTTCGATGTCGGCCCTGGGAACGACGGCGAGGGCGGCGGAGGAGGATGCCCGGGTGGCCGGCAAGCACCTCTGGACCCGCCAGTTCGGCACCGACACTTACGAACGCGGGCAGGGGGTGGCGGTGAACGCCTCCGGGGTAGACGTCGTCGGCCACACCGGCGGAACCTTCCCCGGGCAGACCTCCCAGGGCGGACAGGATGGGTTCGTGCGCAAGTACGACCACACCGGCAAGGTCATGTGGACCCGGCAGTTCGGCACCATCGGCTCCGACGATGCCTCCGCAGTGGCAGTGGACGCCTCCGGGGTGTACGTCGTCGGGGACACCACCGGTGCCCTGCCCGGACAGACCAGCCGCGATCTGAGCGACGTGTTCGTACGCAAGTACGACCACAACGGCAAGGTGCTGTGGACCCGCCAGTTCGGCACCGATGAATCGGATCGGGGTCGAGCGGTGGCGGTAGACGCCTCAGGGATCTACGTGGCCGGCTCCACTCAGGGGACACTGCCCGGACAGACTCCCCAAGGCCAGACGGACGCCTTTGTGCGCAAGTACGACCGGGACGGCAGGTACTTGTGGACCCGCCAGTTCGGCACCGGCGAGAGCGATCACATCCGAGGGGCCACGGTCGTCGCCTCCGGGGTGTACGTCACCGGCTACACCGAGGGTGCCTTCCCCGGCTGGGAAAACCGCGGTGGACGCGACGTGTTCGTGCGCAAATACGACCCTGCCGGCAAGCTCCGTTGGACCCGCCAGTTCGGCACCGGCGCATGGGATGAGGGCTACGGGGTGGCGGCCAACGCCTCCGGTGTCTACGTGACCGGGTACGTCAAAGGACCACTGCCCAACCAGACCCACCAGGGCGGGGAGGACGTGTTCCTGCGCAAGTACGACCCCGCCGGGAAGGTGCTGTGGACCCGGCAGTTCGGCACCTTCACTCTGGACGAGGGTTGGGGAGTCGCGTTGAACGCCTCAGGCGTCTACGTCACCGGCAGAACCAGCGCGGCGCTTCCCGGACAGACCTACCTCGACTGGTGGGATGTGTTTGCGCGAGCCTACGGCCACAACGGCCAGCAGCAGTGGACCCGCCAGTTCGGCACCGTCGACAAGGACTGGGGCAGCGCGGTGGCGGCCACCGCCTCTGCCCTCTACCTCGCCGGAGACACCGGCGGGACACTGCCCGGCCAGACAAGTCGCGGCGGCCTAGACGCCTTCGTACGCAAGTACGCCACCGGGTAGAGGAATCCACGCCGCCGGAGGGCCTTCCCTCCCCTCGTCGTCGTCTCACCGGGCCGTCCACCCCGGCGGGAGGATCGAGCGGGACCCGTCTGCGGGCACGTCCCGGCCGGGCGCACGATTGGACCGGGAGCCGCGCCGGGAGTTAGCGTCTCGCTCCGCCCGGTCCTCCCGGGCGGTCGCCGCGCAGAGAGAAGGAGACGAGGATGCGCCGGGCTTCGGCACTGCTCTTGGGGTTGGTCCTGGGCCTGGTGCCCGCCGCAGGGGCGACCGGGGATGATGCCCGAGCCGCGGGCAAGCATCTCTGGACTCGCCAGTTCGGCACCAGTTCGGCCGACGAGGGCCGTGCCGTGGCGGTGAACGCCTCCGGGGTGTACGTGCTCGGCCACACCGGAGGAACGCTGCCGGGGCAAACCAGCCAAGGGTCGAGCGACGTCTTCCTGCGAAAGTACGACCACTCCGGCAAGATGCTGTGGACCCGCCAGTTCGGCACCAGCGGTCAGGATCAAGGCTGGGGAATCGCGCTGCACAAGTCCGGGGTCTACGCCGCCGGATACACCGAGGGCGCCTTCCCGGGCGGCACACACGTCGGCAGTTGGGATGTGTTCCTGCGCAAGTACGACCATGCCGGTCAGCACCTGTGGACCCGCCAGTTCGGCACCAGCGGTGATGACTCGGGCGTGGCCGTGGCGGCGAACGCCTCCGGGGTGTACATCGCCGGCACCACCAGCGGCACGCTTCCCGGACAGAAGGCCCAGGGCGACTACGACGCCTTCGTGCGCAGCTACGACCACAGCGGCCAGCACCGGTGGACCCGCCAGTTCGGCACCGGCGAATGGGATGAAGGCTGGGGGGTAGCGGCGGATGCGTCGAGCGTGTACATCGTCGGCCACACCGACGGCGCCTTCCCCGGGTGGGCCAACCTCGGTGGGAGCGACGTGTTCGTGCGCAGCTACGACAGCAGCGGGACGCACCGGTGGACCCGCCAGTTCGGCACCGCCGCCGGGGATTCAGGAGCGGCGGTGGCGGTGAACGATTCCGGCGTGTACGTCCTGGGCTCCACGTCGGGGGTCCTACCGGGCCAGTCGATCCCGTCCGTGAGCCCGGATGTGTTCGTGCGCGGCTATTCCCACGCCGGCAAGCACCGGTGGACCCGGCAGTTCGGCACCGGCTTCGCCGACGCCCCCGGGGGCGTGGCGGTCAACGCCACCGGCGTCTACGTGACCGGAGACACCCAGGGGACGCTGCCCGGCCAGACGAGCCTGGGCAACAATGACGGCTTCGTCCGCGGCTACGACCACGCGGGCAAGTACCTCTGGGCCCGGCAGTTCGGCACCGCCGCCCACGACTACGGATACGGGATCGCGGCGACCGCCGCCGCCCTCTACGTGACCGGTGAGACCTGGGGGGCCTTCCCCGGGTATGCCAACCCGGGCACCAGTAGCGACGCCTTCGTACGCAAGTACGCCACCGGGTAGAGCCGCCGACTGCGCCCGACGGGGTTTGCCCACCGGCGGGCGCGTATCAGCGTGACGGGACCGCGCCGTTGGACGCGGGTCACCCCCTCGGGTAGGGTCTTCGCGGGGGCGACGGACCCGGCTTCAGGGCGACCGCGACGGAGAGGAGACGGCGGATGCGTCGGACTCATGGCTTCCTGCTGGTACTGATCCTGGTCCTGCTTTGCGCCGCTGGAGCCGCTGCAGAAGGCCCGGAGGATGCCCGGGTGGCGGGCAAGCACCAGTGGACCCGCCAGTTCGGCACCAGCGGCAGCGACTTCGGCAACGCGGCGGCGGTGAACGCCTCCGGCGTGTACATCACCGGCCCTGTCTATTACTGGGTTGGCTCCCCCGACAACACGTTTCGGGACGTGCTCCTGCGCGCCTACGACCATGCCGGTAACCACCGGTGGACCCGCCGGTTCGGCCCCAGCGGGTGGGACTTCGGCAAAGCAGTGGCGGTGGACTCCTCTGGGGTGTACGTCGTCGGCGAGACCGAGGGCGCCTTCCCCGGGTGCATCAACCACGGCGGGACCGACGTGTTCGTGCGCAAGTACGACCACAACGGCACGGTCCTGTGGACCCGACAGTTCGGCACCACCAGCGACGACTCTGGCCAGGGGGTGGCCGTGAGCACTTCTGGGGTGTACGTCACCGGCTACACCACGTGGCCGCTGCCCGACGAGAAGAGGTTCGTGGAGACGTTCGTGCGTGCCTACGACCACGCCGGCAAACACCGGTGGACCCGCCGGTTCGGCACCAGCACCACCGACATGTACCACTCGGCCTGGGGCCGGGGGGTGGCGGCGGACCTCTCCGGGGTGTACGTCGTCGGCTACAACGACGGTGCTTTCCCAGGGTGGGCCAACCAGGGCGGCTACGACGTGTTCGTGCGCAAGTACGACCACAACGGCAAGGTCCGGTGGACCCGCCAATTCGGCACCGGCGGGAACGACATAGGCTCTGGGGTGGTGGTGAACGCCTCCGGCGTGTACATCGTCGCCAACACCGGGGATGACGTGTTGGTGCGCGCCTACACCCAGGCGGGCAGGCATCAATGGACCCGCCAGTTCGGCACCAGCGACGACGACGAAGGCAAGGGGATAGCGGTGAACGCCTCCGGCGTGTACGTCACCGGCGAGACGAGAGGGGCCTTCCCCGGGTGGGTCAACCAGGGTCGCGACGATGTGTTCGTGCGCGCCTACAGCCACACCGGCAAGCACCTCTGGACCCGTCAGTTCGGCACCACCTCCTACGACGCAGGCTTGGGGGTCGCGGCGACCCCCGCCGCTCTCTACGTCACCGGCGACACGTGGGAGACCCTGCCGGGTCAGACCAGCCGGGGCGGGATAGACGCATTCGTCCGCAAGTACGCCACCGGGTAGAGCGGCGCGGCCCTGCTCGGACAGACCTCCAGCGGGTCGGCCGACGCGTTCCTGCGGATGCACGCCGCCGCAGGAACGCCGTTTACCCAGTGAGCCGGCCCCCCGGCTCCGTTCGCTGCGGCCACGGCCTCACCCCGGCAACGGCCTCCCCGCTACCCTCCCGGCATGGACCCGATCCGCCGCCTCGGCCGGCCCGCCCTGCGACGGCCCCGTGCCCTGGTGGCCTGGGAGGGCTGGAACGACGCCAGCGACGCCGCCTCGGGGGCGGCCGCCTACCTTCTGGGGCAGTTCGAGTTGGAGCCCTTCGTAACCCTGGAACCGGAGGAGTTCTACGACTTCCAGGTGCACCGCCCCACCGTCAAGATCGAAGACGGCGGCACCCGCCACCTCACCTGGCCCACCACCCGCTTCTATGCCGTGGAACTCCCCGAGCAGGACCGCGACCTGGTGGTGGTCACCGGCGACGAGCCCAACCTGCGGTGGAAGACCTACACCCGCCTGGTGGCCCGGGTCCTCGCCGAAACCGATGTCGAGACCGTGATCACCCTGGGCGCCTTCATCGGACAGGTGGCCCACACCGTCCCGGTGCCGCTGCTCGGGGTGGCCACCGACCCGGCCCTCGTGAGCGAGCACGAACTCACCGCCTCGGGCTACGAAGGGCCCACCGGCATCGTGGGGGTGTTCCTGGAAGCCTGCCGGGAAGTCGGCGTCCCCGCGCTGAGCCTGTGGGCGGCGGTGCCCCACTACCTGGCCGCCAACCCCAACCCCCAGGCCATGCTGGCCCTGCTGCGCAAGGCCTCGGCAATCCTCGAAATCCCACTGGACACCGCCGAACTGGCCCAGGTGGCCGGCGAGTTCAAAGAGCGGGTGGATGCCGCCATGGCCGAGAACGAAGCCTTCCAGGTCTACGTCCGCCGCCTGGAGGCCGACGCCCAGCCCCAGGTGCGCCCCACCCTGGACCCGCGCGGGGGCGACCGCCTGATCTCGGAGATCGAGGACTTCTTGAAGGGCCGCGGCGCCTAAGCCAGCGGCAGCCCGGCCCGGCCCTCACCGGCGGCGAAGCGCCCGGCTCCGGCGACGGCCGTGCCCAGCACCCGGCGCCCGAACTCGGCCTCGAGAGCCAGCCCCTCCTCCAGTGGCCGGCCCAGGCCGGCGTACACCGCCTCCCGATCGGAGCGCAGCGTCTCCTGAGGGAACCCGGCGAGGGCCTCCGCCAGACGCCGCGCCTCCTGTACCTCGGTCCCGGCGGGCACCAGGCGGTCCGCCAGGCCGATGCGGAGGGCCTCCTCGGCGGCCACCGGCCTCCCGGTCAGGATCATGTCGAGGGCTCGGCCCAAACCGACGATGCGCGGTAGGCGCTGCGTCCCCCCGTCGGCCAGGGGAACCCCAAAACGACGCTCGAAGCAGCCGAAAACGGCGTCGGCCCCGGCGACGCGCAGGTCGCACCACAGGGCCAGTTCCAGCCCGCCGGCCACACACGGGCCGGCCACGGCGGCGATGGTGGGCTTGGAGACGCCCCGCCGGGTGAGGCCGAGCCACCCCTCCGGCGCCTCCTCGAGGTCGAAGGCGACCAGGTCGGCGCCGGCGCAGAACACGCCGCCCGCCCCGGTCAGCACCCCAGCCAGGGCGCCGGGATCCGCCTCGAAGGCCGTCCACGCCTCGCGCAGGGCGACCGCGGTGGCCCGGTCGACGGCATTGCGCCGCTCGGGGCGATCGAGCGTGATCAATGCAACGCTACCTATCCGTTCATAGCGGACGCTCATCTCTTCTCCTTCCCCGCGAGAGAGCCTACGTCGGGAGGCCCCAAGTCCGACGCCACGCCCCGCGCCGTCTAGGCTCACCCCCGTGCCGCAGCGCGTGCGCCGTCTCGGGCTCAGACCCGGCGTCCTGGTCACCGTGTGCTGTCTCGCCGCCTTTCTGCTGGCACCGATCTCCGCCGCGGCGGGCGATCCCCCCACGTGCGCCGGGCGCCCGGCCACCATCGTGGGCACCCCCGGACCCGACTACCTCCGCGGCACCCCCGGAGACGACGTCATCTGGGGCGGCGGCGGCGACGACCGCATCTACGCCGGCGATGGCAACGACATCGTCTGCGCCGGACCCGGCAACGACGTGGTGGACGGCGGTCTCGGCAACGACCACCTCGACGGCGGGGACGGCAACGACCTCCTCGTCGGGGGCCGCGGCCACGACACCCTGATGGGCGGCCGGGGCCATGACACCCTCAACGGGGGCGAGGGCAACGATGCCCTCCTAGGTGGCCCAGGCGACGACCGCTTGGACGGTGGCCCGGGCCGGGACCGCCTCGAAGGCGGCCAGGGCTCCGACTACCTGATCGGCGGGGAAGGGCCCGACCACCTGATCGGCGGCGCCGGCAACGACATCCTCCGCGGCGGGCGCGGCGCCGACCACCTGCAAGGAGGCGGGGGGGACGACACGCTGCGCGGCGGGGAAGGCGACGACGTCCTCGAAGGCGGTGACGGCGACGACACCTGCGACGGCGGCCCGGGTACCGACTCCGCCGCCACCTGCGAGGTGGTGGTCAGCACGGAGCGGGGCCAGACCTCCGCCCCGCTCCTGCGCCCAGGGCCGACGCAGGTGGCCTTGACCTTCGACGACGGGCCGTCGGGCGCCTACACCCCCCAGATCCTCGACATCCTGGCCCGCTACGAGGTGCCGGCCACCTTCTTCGTGGTAGGACGCCACGCGGCCGCGCACCCGGCCTTGCTGCGCCGCATGGTCGCCGACGGCCACTCGGTGCAGAACCACACCTACTCCCACGCCTGGCTCACCCGGTACTCCGACGCCGGGATTCGGGATGAGTTGTCCCGGGCTAATCGAATCATCGTCGACATCACCGGGGCCTCGCCGCACTGCATGCGGCCCCCCTTCATGGCGGTGAGCGACCGGGTGCGCGCGGTGGCCTCCGGCCTGGGCCTGGCCACCATCATGTGGGACGTCGATCCTTGGGACTGGAAGCGGCCCGGCGCCTCGGCCGTCGCGTCACACGTGCTGAGGGCCACCAGGGGAGGAGACATCGTCCTCTTCCACGACACCGCCGGAACGAGCACCGTAGGCGCCCTGCCCACCATCATCCAGGGGCTGCGCGCTCGCGGCCTCGAACTCGTCCCGCTGTGTGCCGTGCCCGGCGTGGCCTCCCGCTGAGACGGCGGGGCGACTCGGCAGACGCGTAACCGCGCCGGCAGCAGCACCAGGGGCAATGGGGCTCCGGCGGGGTGAGGCGAGCCGTACCGCGGCGGCCGGTTACTTCCGCTTGTGGCGGTCGGCGCGCAAGCGCTTGCGGTACTTGTGCTTGCTCATCTTCTTCCGCCGCTTCTTGATGAGGGAGCCCATGAGTCCTTGTCGTCCGACGATGAGGCCCCTAGGTTCGCGGTTCCGTCCCCGCTCCGCAACCTGAGGCCCGGCCGCGCCCCCCGGCCCCTGTTACCCTCGACGCCATGACCGGCCCCATTCCCCTGGAAGATCGAGTCGTCGTGGTAACCGGCGCCAGCCGCGGGATCGGCCTGGCCATCGCCGAGGCGGCCTCCGCCGCCGGCGCCGCGGTGGTGCTGGCGGCACGCAAGGTCGAGCCCCTCGAAGCGGCGGCCGCGGCCCTCAACGCCGCCGGAGGGCGCGCCCGGGCGGTGGCCTGCCACACCGGCCATCCCGATGAGGTGGCCGCCCTGTTCGACGCGGCGGCCGAGGCCTTCGGCCCGGTCGACGGCCTGGTGAACAACGCCGCCACCAACCCCTACTTCGGACCCACCCTGGGGGTCACCGACGCCGCCTTCGACAAGATCTTCGAGGTCAACGTCAAGGGCTACCTGTACGCCGCCCGGGAGTACGCCTCCCGGGCCCAGGGCGGAGCCATCGTCAACGTGGCCTCCTACGCCGGCATCCAGGCGGCACCGCTCATGGGCCCCTACGGCATGAGCAAGGCGGCGGTCATCTCGCTGACGCGCACCCTGGCGGTGGAACTGGCCCCCGCCCGCATCCGGGTGAACGCGGTGGCTCCGGGCCTGGTGGAGACCCGCTTTTCGGCGGCCCTGCTGCAGGACGAGGAGATCCGCAAGCGCCTGCTGGCCGACGCTCCCATCCCGCGGCCCGCCCAGCCCGAGGAGGTGGCCGGAGCCGTGGTCTTCCTGCTCTCCGCCGCCGCCTCGTACGTCAACGGCCAGACACTGGTGATCGACGGGGGAGCCACGCTCTAACCGCCGGCGGCGGCCCGGGCGCCCTCTCGCCCCGATCCCGTGCCGGCCGTCAAGCGAAGGCGGCTGCGGCCACCTCGGCAGCCTCCGCGGCGGGCAGCGACGCCAGCAGACCGTCGATAGCCTCCAGGTCGCCTCGCGCGGCCGCCCGCCGCAGCGCCTCCTCGACCCCATCGAGCCGTCGCGCCCGGTCGACCACCGCGGCCGCTTCCTCCACCCGGGAGGCCACGAGGGCCGCCGCCACCTGCGCCCCCACCCGCGGCCGCAGCCGCCCCGCCCGCCGCAGCACCTCCTCGACCCCGGCGACGCGCTTGGCGGCTCCGAGGAGATCGGCCCCCAGCGCGGGGGGTACGACGATGCCCCGATCCGCCCGGTCGTCCGGGTCGGCTTCGCCGACGACCTCGAGGGCCGCGTCCACCGCATCCAGGATGGCGTTTACCCCGGCTCCGTCATCCCCGCCCGCAGCAGCCTGCAGCAACCCGGCCGCCCGGTCGCTTCCCACCAGCGCCTGCACCTCGGCCGACCAGCGCTCCACCGCCTCGCCGTCCAGCACGGCGGCCGCCGCCTCGCCGACGCGCTCCCTCACCCCCGCCGGCAGCGTCTCCAGCAGACGGCGCGCCGCCGGATCGCCGATCACGCCGCCGCCGGCCGCTTCGGTACCCGCCACGGCGCGCAGTTTCTCGACCCACCGGCCGACGCGCTCCCCTTCGATCACCTCGGCGAGACGGGCCTCCGCCCGGGACCGCACCGCGGCGGGCAGGCGCGACAGCACCGCCTCCGCCTCTCCGCCCTGGGGAGGGGCCCCGGGGACCGCCGAGTCCAGCCGGGCCTCGAGGTCGAACCCTGCCTCCGGGGGCCCCTCCGGCGCCGGGTACTCCAGGCTCCCCGCCTCCGTCTCGAGGCCGGAGGCGGCCCGCGGCCAGACCCGGGCGGCTTCCTCGTCGCCCACCGCGGCCAGGACCTGCTGCACCCTTCCGCCGTCACGCCGGGCCAGCGCCTCGCGCAGCACCTCCACGACTCGATCTCGCCGCAGGGCACCCCTCGCCTCCTGCGTCGCCCCTGCCAGGCGTCCCTCATCGAGGCCGGCCAGCAGCCTCTTCTCGACCCGCGCCCGTGAGTCGACGGGCAACCGGGCGAGCATCCCGCCGACTTTCGCATCGGCCCGCACCAACCCGGCCGGATCCGCCGCCGGATCCAGGGGGCCCAGCGACTTCCGAAGGAACTCCGCCTGCTCTGTTTCCAGGCGGGTCGCCAGCAGTCCCTCCACCCGGTGACGCAACCCCGGGGCCAGGCTCTCGAGGGCGGCGGCCGCCCGCCCCCGGTGAAGCACGGCCCGCGAATCGACCCAGTCCGGCGCTCCCGCCCCGGCCGAGGGGCCTCCCCGGCCGGCATCCCGCAGGGCCCGCCACCATCCCCTCCCGGCCCCCGCCGCCGCCGACGCGGGGGCGCCGCCGGCCCCGATCGCGGAGGTGGCCAGCAGGGCGGCCGCCCCGCCGAGACCCGCCACTGCGCTGCTCGTCCCCTCACCCGCACCGAGCACCTCGTCGTCCTCCGGCGCGCTCAGCGGCGCCGGCCGGGCCGAGGCGCCGCAGGGCAGCGCCGCCCGGCCCTCGTTCAGCGCCAGACGGGCGCCGAGCACGGCGGTGTCGTCCTGCAAGATGAGGTGAACCACGCCGGTCTCCAGTTGCGCCCTCACCGCCTGCTGCATCTCCGCCGTCCCGTCGAAGGTGGCGTCGCAGGCCGGGTCGAGCAGGTCGAGGGTCAGGCTGCGCTCGCCCCCCTGGAAGCCGCTATGCAGGGTGACGCACCCGGTCATGTCCCCCGCCAGTTCGCACTGCCCGGGGAAGGCGGCGCCGACCGCCATCGCCACCGTGTCGGTGCCCTGCAGGCTTCCCGCGGGCGCTTCGATCGAGGCGTAGACCACGGCGCTCCGGATGCCCGCGGCCGGCACTTCGAAGCGGAAGGTGAGGCACCGCGCCCGATCCTCCGAGCGATCGCCGAACCCGGCCCGGTGCCCCGGGTTGGAGAGGCAATCCCACAGGCCGTTCTCCGGGTCGTCGTCCACCGCGGCCACCGGGAGCAGGCGGGTGCCCGACGCCGCCGCCTCGACCAGGGCGGCCGCTTCGGGGCTCCCGGAGAGGTCGTAGCCGTCGGTGACCCCCCACACCGCTTCCTGCTGTGCCCGCCCGTAGACGCCCCCCTGGTGGATCAAGCCGACCAGAGCCCCCAGGTCGCCGCCCGCCACGCTGCCGGAGGTGAACACATCCGCCGCAGACGGGACCTCATCGTGGTACTGGGCGCAGAAGGCCTGGATGGCGATGGTGAATACTTCCCCCCGGCCGGTGGCGGGCACGGTGATCGACTCCCCTCCGGCGGACACCATCGTCTGGGTCGCCTCGTCGGCGGGGAGGAACAGCAAGCCCACCGGCACGCGCACCACGGCCTCGCCGCCCGCGTCGTTGGTGAAGCCGAGGCTCAGGGCCGGCCCGTAGTAGGCGCCGTTGCCCCGGACCTCGACGGCCAGGTTGGGCACCTCGCCCGCCATCACCCGGCGCAGGTCCACCGCCTCGGCCGCCCCCGCCGTCCCTCCCGCCACGAGGACGCCCCCGAGGGCCACGGCGGCGAGAACCAGGCCGGCGATGGCCCCGGCGCCGACGCGGCGGGCGGCGGCCACCTTCTGCCAGCGGCCGGTGAGGAGGCCGACCACCTGGCCGATCCCCAGGAACGACAGCGCCAGACCCAGGTCGGCGAGGCCGACGCGCCCGATCACCCCGGCGGCCTGGACCACCACCACCCCCACCCCCCAGCCGGCCACCCCGAGCGCGGTACGGCGGGCGAAGGCGCGCCGGCCCAGGAAGCGGATCCGCAGGTGGAGGCCTTCGTACACCCCGAGCAGCAGTCCCGCCAGGAACCCGACCCCCATGAAGGTCTCCGGTGTAACCACTCCCAGCAGGCGCGCCATGAGCAGGGTGGTCGCCAGGGTCACTCCCAGGCGCAACAGGTCGAGGCCCGGACGCACCCTCTGGTCCCGGCGCACGGCGCGAACGGCGACGAAGAGCACCCCGGCGGACACCACCAGCGCCGCGATGCTCAGCAGCCGCCAGAAGACGCTCACGGCTCCCTCCGCCCGGCCTCTCCGGGCAGAGCCAACGCTAGGCCATGCCTCCCCGGCGTGCCGACGCGGCGCAAGAGTGCCGGCCGCCCCGGCTCACTCCCCCTCGTCCTCCGCCGGTGCCGTCTCTACCGCAACGGCGGGGCGGCCACCCCCCACGGTCTGGGCCAGAGCCCCGGCGCCCAGGGCCGAAGCCAGCAGCACTCCCACCTGCCCGGCCACCGGGATCAGGCCGGCGGCGAGCAGCAGGACACACCCCAGGGCCACCGCCCCGTAAGGGCGCGGGGACGACGAGCGCAGCACCCAAGTCCCCAGGCGCCGCGCCGCTACGGCGAACCCGGCCAGGCAAGCCAGAGGGAGCACGACCCCCAACGCCACCAGCGAGGCCGGCAGGCCCACCACGGTGAAGAACGCCAGGAGGGCCAGGCCGGGGCCCACCACGAACAGGATCCCCGCCCAAGCCGCCGCACCGGGAAGAGACCCGGTGAGGGCGGCCGCCGCCGCCGCCATCCGCCGCGGCGCCGCCCAGGCGACGAGCAGGGACGCCCCCATCAGCACCAGGCCCACCCCGAGGCTCAGCGGGAGCGACAGCACCGGCCAGCCCCAGCCGAAGCGGGCCACGCCGCGGTGCACCGATCCCCGCACCGTCGCCGTCGGCCTCTGGTCGAGGCGGGCCCAGGTGAGCCACACGTCCCCCTCCACCACCGTGGCGCCTCGCAGTTCGGCCGTCCCCCGAAAGACCATCAGGTGGCCCACCCGGGCCCCGATCAGCCGGGCGTTCCCTCCCAGCACCACCACCGCCCCCGCTCGGCCCCGCACCTCGGCGTCCCCGCTCACCACCAGCACCAGGTCCGCCGACTCCCCCCGGCCGACCACCACGTCCCCCTCGATACGCACCAGAAGGCCGGAGACGGGGGCCTCCTGGGCCGACGCCGTCCCCGGTAGCGCCAGCAGCGCCAGCGCCAGCACGGCCGATGCCCCGGCCCGCCGCATGCTTCTCCTCTCTCGCCTGCCGCCGGCAGGCTACCCGGGCCGGCCTGGCCCCGGCCCCTGCCCCTCGCCCTCCCGGATCCAGACGGGCAGACTGGTGCCCGTGCCCGCCCGCACCGCCCTCTTCCTACAAGCCCGACGCGACCCCGCCCTGGTCGTGCTCGAAGGCTTCCACCCCCTCAAGCACGCCCTCCGCTTCGGGGCGCAACTCGTCGCCGCCGTGACTCCCGACCGGGCTTCGGTCCTCGGCCTGGCCGCCGCCCTCGCCCCCGACCTGCTGGCGGATCTGCCCGGACTGCTCGAGGAGATGCCCGCCGCCGAGTTCGCCCGCCTCGCCCCTTCGCCGCCGCCCACCCCCGTCATAGCCGTGGCCGTCCGGCCGGCCGGTGACGCCACCACGGTCCTCGCCCGGCCCGGGCCGGTGGTGCTGCTCGATCGTCCCAACCACCTGGGGAACCTGGGGGCAGCGGTCCGGGCGGCGGCGGCCGCCGGGGCGGCGGGTGTCCTCACCACCGGCGAGCGCGACCCCTGGGCCCCGGCCGCCCTGCGGGGCAGCGCCGGGCTCCACTTCGCCCTGCCCGTCTGCCGGGTGCCGGCGCTTCCCGGGACCTCCCGGCCCCTGGTGGCCGTCCACCCCGACGGCGCGTCGCTCTGGACGGCCACCTTGCCCGACGATGCCGTCTTCGCCTTCGGCGGCGAGCGCCGCGGCCTCCACCCCGACCTGCTGGCAGCGGCTGCCGCCACTGTGGGCCTGCCCATGGAACCCGGCGTCTCCAGCCTCAACCTGGCCACCGCGGCGGCAGTAGTGCTGTACGAGGCCCGACGCCGACAGACCGGGCCCTAGCGCCGCCTGCCGCGGACGATCGAGCGCAGCACCAGCAGCGCCACCAGGGCCACGATCTCGCCGAGCACCGCCACCCGGGTGAGGTCGAACGCGGGCAGCCAGGTGACCTCTTCACCCTTGATGCGGTAGATCCCCACCGGCCGCGCCGACACCCCGAAGCCCCCGCCCGTGCCGCCGTTGCCCGCGGCATCGCCGCCCACCCCGCCCCCACCCCCGCTTCGCACCACCGCGACCGGCACCACCAGGCACCCCTCCGACGCGTAGGGCTCACCGAACACCCTCTTGACGGTCAGAGCGTCGCGCGCCTGCTCCAGGATGCGCTCCACCGTCTTCTCCCCTGGCTGCTCGCTGGGGGGCACGGGCCACCTCCTCGTCTCGCGTGCGGCCACCCTACCCCCGCCCCCAACCTGCACCCCGGGCGGGCGGCGCCGGCCTCCGCCTTGCCCCGCCCGATGAGGCATCATGGCCTCGTGCGCTCCCTCACCCGCCCGGCTGCCGCCGCGACCGCCTTCCATGGCTGAGGGCCCCTCCATCCCGGCAGGCGAATGGTCGGTCGTCTGGGCCCGCGGCCACGGCTGCCCCGAACTCGCCGACCTGCTGGCCGGAGGCCGGGCCATCCGCACCGGGCCCGACCTGCGCGCCTCGTGCGTAGAAGCCCGGGCCGACCTGCTGGTCGGCCGCCGGCTGATCCCCGAGGACCTGGTGAGCCTGGCCGTTCCCTACGACTTCCAGCCGGCGGCGGTGCGCGCCGTGGTGGCGGCGGTCGCCGGCGGCCCCCACTCCCGCCTGGCCGCCGGCGTGGCCCAGCGTCTCTCCGCCGCCCTCGATGTGCCCGTGTCGCTGCTGGCCGTCTCCCCCGAGCCGGGGGCCGATTCCCGAGCCTGGGAAGCCCTCGAGCGTGCCGGCGACGGCCTGGCCTCGGCCGAGCGGAGTGTGCGGCGCGCCGCCAACCCCGGAGCCGCGGTGCGGGCGCTGCCCCCCGGCTCCCTGCTCGTCCTCGGCGCCTCGGAAGGCACCTGGTGGCGGCGGCACCTCGCCGCTCCCGGCCGCCAGTTGCGCCTGGCCGCCCCCGCCGGAGCCGTGGTGGTGCGCCACGCTCCGCCCCGCTGCTTCCGGATCATGGAGGAGCCCGTCGCCATGGGGCTCCACATGCCGGCCGGCGAGGCCCGCCGCCTGACGGACCTCCCCGTACTCCCCGTGGCCGAGGAGGGCCGCCTGGTGGGATTGGTGCACCGCCGCCGCCTCGACGACGCCGACCCGGCACAACCCCTCAGCCATCTGATGGAGGCCCCCAGGGCCGTGCAGGTGGATGACCCCCTGGAGGCGGCGGCCGCCCTCGCCGTCACCCTCGACGGCACCCCGGTGCCGGTCATCGACTCCGGGGGCCGGTTGCGCGGCCTGGTGCGGCCGGGCCCGGCCGAGACCAACTCCGCAGCCCCGGGTGGTGCCCACGCCGGTTGACACACCCGCCTCAGCCCTCCAAGGCCCGGACCTCGTCGCGGCGCACCCCGCCGCCCACCGCCACCTTCCCCCCACCCCACACGACCTCGATACGGGACGGGGCGCCCACCTCGTCCCCCTGGTTCACCGTCATCGCCCCCGCGCTCTCACCGTCGCAGGCCAGCGCCGCCGCCAGGGCCACGGCGGCGCTGCCCGTTGCCGGGTCCTCATCCGGCACGCCCAGCGCCGGGCAGAAGAAGCGGGCCTTCACCGCAGGGCCCGAGCGCGAGAAGAGCAGGGTTCCCTCCCAGGGCGCGACCGCCAGGGCGGCGAGATCGGGCTTCGCCCCGGCCACAGCCTCCGGCGAGCCCGCCTCGAGCAGCAGGTAGCGCAGGGGCAGCCGCACCAGCCAGGCCCGTTCCGCCGGAGGAAGCCCGGCCACCGAGGGAACCGGTGCCGGCTCCACCTCGCCCGGCAGCGGCACCTCGATGAACACGCGGTCCCCCTCGCTCCGGAAGGGCACTTCCCCGATGCCGCAGGCCACCCGGCGCGTCGTGCCGGGCCCCATGGCACCCAGCGCCCAGGCCGCCCCCACCAGCGGATGGCCGGCGAAGGGGATCTCCACAACCGTGGTGAAGATGCGGGCCCGGGGCACTCCGGGAACGGTCCAGTCGAGGAACACGGTCTCGGAGAAGGCCAGATCGGCGGCGATGGCCTGCATGGCCCCGTCGTCGAGGCCGGTGATGTCGGTGATCACCCCGAGCGGGTTTCCTCCGGCTCCCTCGCGGGTGAACACGCTGAGGACGTGGCAGTGCCGCATGCCCTCACCCTAGAGCGCCGCGGCTCCGGCGACCCGGCCGGCGACTGTTCCCTCCGCCCGGTTCCCTGCCCCGCCGGGCCCCCGCCTCCAGGCGCGGCCCGGTCGGTGAGCCCGGCTGCCCCTCCCGCCGGAAGAACCCCGGCCCGTTTTCACTCCGTTTGGCGCGCCACCGTGTATACGCTCGCTCTTGCTCCACGTCTCAGGAGATCCAGTTGAGCTACCCCGGCAGCCCCCCCGCAACCCCACCCACCCCCCCGGCGCCGACCCGGCGAGGCCGCATCCCCGTGTGGCTGCCCATCGCGGCCGGAGTCGCCGTAGTTGCCGTCGCCGTGGCGGTGGTCGTCACCGTCCGGGACAGGGGGACCAGGGCGGCCACCACCACTACCACGCCGGTCGTCACCACCACGACCACCGGCAGCACTACCAGCACCACGACCACCAGCACCACGACCACCAGCACCACTTTGCCCAACCTCGAAGCCGGCGGCAGCTGGACCGTCCTGGTCTACGGCCTGGGCGACAACAACCTGGAGCCGAACCTGCTGATCGACATGGAGGAGATGGCGGCCGTGCCCGCCGCCGCCCTCGAGTTCGTGGTCCTTGCCGATCGCACCCCCGACTACACCGACCGGGAGCTCCCCGGAATCGGCGACTGGGACACCGCCAAGCTCATCTCGATCACTCCCGGCACCTTCGTGGAACACGACGACCTGGGGGAGTTGAACCTGGGCGACCCCCAGGTGCTGGCAGACTTCGTGGCCCGGGGAATCCGCGACTTCCCCGCCGACCACTACGCCCTGATCCTGTGGAACCACGGCTCCATAGCCGGGGTTGGGTCCGATGAGTCGCACGGCGACGGCCTCACCGTGCCCGAGGTGGCCGCGGGGCTGCGCGCCGGCCTCGCGGCCACCGGCCTCGACCGCATCGACCTGATCGGCTTCGATGCCTGCCTCATGGGGGCCTTCGAGGTGGCCGCCGCGGTCACCGGCCTGGCCGACTACATGGTGGCTTCCGAGGAGGTCGAACCGCTCGACGGTTGGGACTATGCGGCCTTCGGTCTCCTGGCCGCCGACCCCGACGGCGTCACCGCCCGCAGCCTGGGCGAGGAGATCGTGGCGCGCTACATGGCGACGAGCGGCCAAGACGACCCCACCCTCACCCTGTCGCTGCTCGACCTCTCCCCCATGCCCGAACTCGTCGCCGCCCTGGACACCCTCAGGGGAGCGGTGGCCCCGGAGATGGCCGCCATGGCCCCGGCGATCGGCCGAGGGCGCAGCAGTGCCCCCTCCTTCGGCGGCAGCCCCCTGCCCGAGGAGGACTTCTACATGGTGGACCTCGGCGACCTGCTGACTCGCTGGAGCAGTCATGACGCTCCCCTGGGGGACGCCGCCGCCGCCGCTCTCGCCGTCTTCGACCGCGTGGTGATCGCCAGCCAGGCGGGGCCGGCGCGGGCCGGCGCCACCGGCCTGGCCGTCTACTTCCCTCCGTTTGCCGACTACTACGCCGAGTCCTGGTATCGGACCACGCAGGCCCCGGTCTGGCCCGATTTCCTCGACTCCTACTACGCCGCCGGCCAGGAGATCCCCCCTGAAGCCCAGCCGTCCTTCGCCCCGGTCGACAACGAGGCGGCCTCCTTCTTCAACGACTTCGGCCTGAACGTCCAGGCCATATTCGACGACGGGTCGGTGGACAACATCGTGGCGGCATTCCTCTACACAGGCGTGGTGGGGGACGACGGCACCGTCACCTTCATCGGCGAGGACCAGGGGTTGTTCGCCGGCAATCAAGCGGTGGCCTCCAACAGCCTGACCCGCCTGGTGCTCGACGATGGCCAGGACCAGGCCTACGCCTTCCAGGACATCTCCTTCAGCGAGGACTTCAACCTGATCACCCTCGATGTGCCGCTGGCGTACTACCCGCCCGGTGTGCCGCCGGGAGGGAGCGACTATCGCGACATCACCCTGAAGCTCACCTACGACGTGGCCGCCGACCGCTTCTCGGAGGGCTTCTACGCCACCGACCAGTTCGGCACCATCTCCCAGTTCGCCGCCGACCCCGAAGGCCTCCTCGTCCCCTGGATGCTCACCTGGCGCCCCGACGGGACCATCGAGTGGGTGCAGACCAGCGACGTGGGCCTCTGGGCCGACCTGCCCAGCCTGCTCTACGACTTCGAGAAGCTGCCCGTCGGCACCGAACTGTATGCCGAGTTGTACGTGTACGACTTCGGCGGCAACTCCGACTACGCCGCGGTCCGCACTCAGGTGCCCGCAGCCGAGGCCCCCTGGGCCTCGTGCGCCAACCCGGCCTGGGGTTACGAAGTGTCCTACCCCGGCGGCTGGTTCGTGTGGGACTCCCCCGACCCCGGCCTGGACTGCGCCTACTTCGACCCGGCATCCATGGAGGGCCTCACCGAAGCGCAGGCCTTCGACCAGGCCGCGCTGACCGTCGAGGTGTACCAGGGAGACGCCCTGGTGGAAGCGATCAGCTTCCTCCAGGTGGGTTCGGTCACGGTCGAGGAGGCCGCAGTGGGCGGGCGGCCCGCCACGCTCTACGAGTCGGCGCCCGGGGAGTGGGGCTTCCGCGCCTTCGTGGTGCCGCTCGGCCCCGGGCCGGGAGACCCGGCGCTCGTCGTCGCCGCGTGGGGAAGCGTGGGCCCCAGCCTCACCGAACTGGCAGACCGCGTTGCCCGGGAGATGGTCATCGGAGGTTGAGGCTCCCCCCGGGCACGGGTACCATCGGCCGCCGCAGGCGGGCGTAGTTCAATGGCAGAACACGGGCTTCCCAAGCCTGAAGTGAGGGTTCGATTCCCTTCGCCCGCTCACCTGCCTCCCCCGCGGCAGCGGGGGAGGCGGCCCGCCAGGGCCGGAGGGGGAAGCCCCCTTCTCCTCAGCCGCCCCAGCGGGGGAGGTGGCCCGCCAGGGCCGGAGGGGGAAACGAAGAGCGCGACTAACGCCCAGCCGCGCCCTCCGCAGCCCTCCCCCCAACCCCCTCCCGCCGGAGCGGGAGGGGGAGCCAGGCTTCTCTCCTCCCCCGCCCCAGCGGGGGAGGT
>Ga0194112_10003719_pt1 | contig 21181 bp, 16 predicted proteins | sample TA2MahC400mmetaG_FD_146191 | JGI IMG/M metagenome (GOLD analysis project Ga0194112, IMG submission 146191) | Freshwater microbial communities from Lake Tanganyika, Tanzania - TA2015016 Mahale Deep Cast 400m | ecosystem: Environmental > Aquatic > Freshwater > Lake | place: Tanzania: Lake... | reverse complement strand
AGCGGTTGAAGAGGTGGCCCTGGGCAGCGCTGAGCGCCAGCCCCGGCGCCGCGGCGCCCATCCGGCCGGTGTCCGGCTCTCCCCGGAGCATCGCCAGCCCCGCCCGCAGGGTCTCGAGGTCCCGACCGAACCGCTGCGGCCCGAACGCGTTGGCCGCGCCGAGGCCCGAGAGGCGCCGGCACCAGGCCTCCGCCTCTCCAAGGCGATGGCCGTTGTCCCCGCGCAGGAGGATCGTGAAGTGGTTCCCGTCGAGCTGCCCCGGGTGCAGGGCCCCCGGGTGCTGGCGCCATCCCAGGATCCGCACCCCCTCGAGCCGGAGCTCCCCGAGCCGCTCCCCGGCCCAGGCCGGCAGGGAGAGGGTCTGGCGGGTCACCGCGTGGCGGTCCTTGAGCCCCGCGTGCCCCACGTGCGCGGGATGGAGCCCCAGGGCTCCGCACAGCTCCCGGACGAGCTGGTCCATGGAGAGGCCGGTCTTCTCCACCTCCACCCAGACGTGGCTCCCATGGCCCGCCGGGGTGCGCCCGAGCACCTCCTCGACACAGAAGTCCTCCGGCCGGTCCTTGAGGCGGCCGGGAAGGGGGGGCAGGTCGGCCCATTCCCGGGGCACGATCACCAGAACGGGCGAAAAGCTCATGGAGCCGTGCCCGCCAGTGTGGCCATGGCCCCGAGGAGCCGGTCGTGGACCCCGGGGGCCGCGGCGTTGGCGGTCGTGAGCCAGCGCTTCACCGCCGCGCGGACATTGTCCGTGGAGTAGGGGCATCCACAGACCGCGGTGCCGAGCCCCAGGGCTTGCACGAAGGCCCGGGTCTCCGTCTCCCGGACGCATGCCAGGGGACGGATGATCCGGAGCCCCCCCTCGAAAAACGCGGCCCGGGGAGTCATGGTGGAGAGGTTGCCGTGGAAGAGCGCGTTCATCACCAGGGTCTCCGCGAGGTCGTCCAGGTGGTGGCCGAAGGCCAGGGTGTCGTGGCCCTCCCGTACCGAGAGGGCGAAGAGGGCCGCGCGGCGCCGCATGGCACAGTAGAAGCAGGTGAGGCGGTCTCCCGCCTCGGCCAGGATGGGAAACCGGAGCCTCTGTGCGGGCACCCCGAGGTCCGCACAGACGCCCGTGAGGACCCGCTCGTAGATCCCCGCGCCGCAGCCCGTGTCGGTCTCCACGTGCACCGCGGCCAGCTCCACGCCCAGGGGCTCCCGGAGCTCCGCCAGGAGATGGAGGAGCGTGAGGCTGTCCTTGCCCCCGGAGAGCGCAAGGAGGACCCGCGTGCCCCGGGGGAGCATGCCGTACCGCTCGATGGTGGCACGTACCGTGCTCCGGAGGTCCATGGGGAGGGGGTGGCGTGGGGAACGGAGGGGGGTGCTACTTCTGCTGGCAGGTGCCCTTGCCGCCCTTCTTCACGATGCAGGTCTGGCCGGAGGGGCAGTCACCGTTGGACGTGCAGCAGTCCTCGGCCTTCTTGCAGTGGTTGTTCCGGCAGACCTGGCACTTGCCGCCGCAGTGCTTGTCCTTGATGCAGTCCACGCAGGTCCCGTTCATGCAGACCTGGTTGTGGTCCGCGCAGTTCGCGTTGCTCTTGCACGCCGGGTAAGCGGGCTCCTTCTTCTGGTCCTTGCCGCCGCAGCCCGCGAGCAGGGACAGGGAGAACACCAGGATGGCCAGGATCGAGAGAATACGCTTCATGCTCTTCCTCCGTTTGAGTGTCCGATCCTCATTCATCAACACGAACGGCGGGATGATAGCAAGGCCGCACCGGCGACACAAGCGCGTTCGAGTCCGCCGCGCTCACCGGAGGGCAGCCGCCGCGGCCCCCACCAGGTTGGCGTTCTCCACGGAGGCCAGGGTGACGGCCGTGCCCGGCCCCAGAAGCTGCCGGAGGGTCCCGCCCACCCGGCCCGCATAGCCCTCCGCGCCCCGGAACAGCCCCCCCTCCGCCTGCACCCGCAGCCGCCCGCCCCGGGGGAGGAGGAGCCCGGCCAGGCCCGCCAGGCCCGCGGCCACGAGGTCCGCGGACCGGTCCAGGAGCGCAGCCGCGAGGTCCCGGGCCCCCGGGGGGGCGTCCGGGTGGTACCGGAGGGCCGTCAGGGCTGCGGCCCCACGGACCGCGGCCCCCTCCAGGCCCGGGATCTCCGCGGCCAGGAGCCTGCCCAGGTAGACGCCGGACACCGCCTTCTCGAAGCGCTGCGCGCCGGGGTTCTCCGATGCGAGGTCCAGCCGATCGTCGGCCTCCGTGAGGCATCCGGGATGGAAGTTCCCGGACTCCAGGTTCACGGCCATGGCCGCGGGGAGCCCCGGAGCGCCGGCCAGCTTGGGGATCCCGTCGCAGGGGACGAACGCGGCCATGTTGGTGCCGGTCCCCACGATGAGGCCGATCCAGGCGTCGGCCTCCGCGGCGGCCCCGGCCATGAGGCAGGCCACGGTGTCGTTGAGCACCGTCACCCGCGGCCTCGTCCCCCCCGCGGCCTCCAGGGCCGCTGCGAGGAGCGCGCCCACGGGGCGCCCCACGACCCCCTCCACCCGGACCTCCTTGGTCCAGCGCAGGAGCACCGCGTCCCCATCGGGCCGCACCTCCGCGGGGTAGGAGAAGCAGTAGCCGAGGGGCAGGTCGCCCTGGCCGCCCAGGGTGCGCAGCAGCACGGCCTGGGGCGCGAAGAAGGCCTCCGCGGGGATGGCACCCTCCCGGCCCGTGGGCAGGGCCCCGCCCGCGGGGCCGCCCAGGAACACGGGCCCGTCCGGGCCGATGCGCACCCGCGCCGCGCGCTGGTTCGTTCCTCCCGCGTCCAGGGCGAGGGCTTCCCCCGCAAGATCCGCGGGAGGCCGGGCCAGCCACGCGGGGAGGCACCGGATCTCCTCCCCGTCCCGCGCCAGGCCCTCGCGCACCCGGGCCGCCAGGCGCCCCGCGGTCTCCTCGAGCTGCTCCGCTGAAAGCCGGTACCGCTCCCACATGACCCCTCCCACACCATCGGCCCGGGGCGGGACCCGGTCCCGGAGGCCGAAGACCATGCCGGGCTTCCCCGGCCCGCGCCCTTCCGCCCACCGTAGCAGAAGCCACGCTCCGGGGCCACGAATTGGTCCCCGGGGACAACCATGGTATTAAAGGACACGGACCGCGGGACCGCGGGAAGGGGTGGTGGTGGTTCTTTGCCGGGCATTCCTCGTGCTGAACGCGCTGGCCGCGGTGACCCTGGCGCAGGGGTGCCGGAATCACCCCCCGGAGCCCCGGTCCGCCGGGCAGGAGCCGCCGCCCGCCACCGAGCCCACCCAGGGGGCGCCCGGTCCTGCACCGGACCCCGCCGAGGCCCCCTCCGCACCGGATGTTTCCCGTGAAACCTCCAGGCCTCCCTTCCTCGAGCCCGACCAGGTCCGCGTCGCGGTCTCCCCGGAGCTCCTCGAGGTCCTCGAGCCCGCGACGATCCGCCTCGCGGCCCACCTCCCGGACATGGGCGGCCTCTCCTGCCGCTGGATCCTCGCGGAGGGCGCGGATCGGGCGCTGGAAGGATGCGAGGCCGTCGCGGAGCTCCCGGAGGTCATGGGGGACGTGGAGTGGATCCTCGTGGTGAGCGGGGAGCAGGGGGAGCTTCTCCGCCGCACCGGGCGCATCCCGCTGGAGCGCCTGCCCGTGACCGGAGCGGCCCCGGAGCCGGCCTCGGAACCCTCGCGGCAGGACGCTCCCCCTGCGGTGAGCACCGTCGCGGTGTCCTGGACCCTGGAGCCACAGGCCCTGGAGGTCCTGCAGGACACCCCGGTGCGCATGGTCGCGCAGGTGGACGCGGACCTGCGCTGCCGCTGGGATCCCGGAGGAGGCGAGGAACCCCTGGAGGGATGTGCCGTCTCCCACGTGTTCCGCGAGGCCCACGCCGACCGGGTCGTGACCCTCACCGGTGCGCCGGGGGACGAGGTGGTATACTCCGCGGCCCGGTCCCTGCCCCTGGAGCGCCTGCCCGTGACCCCCGAGGCTCTTGCGGCGGGCGCCCTCCCCGCGTGCGGCGAGGACTGCCGGCGCCTGGTGGTGGCCTCCGTCACGGGAGACGACGGCCTGGATCGTCCCTTCCGCCTGGTCACGGAGACCGGCGCAGCGGCCCTGGTGCTCTTCCTCCACGCCCCCCTTCCCGAGGCTGCGGCGCTGGAGGACCTGGCGCGACACCTGGGTGCGCGGGGGGCCGGGCTTCTGCCCGTGGCCTGCTCGGAGGGGCTCCCGGAGGCCTCCCTTGCGCGTCTCCTCACCAGCCATGCCCTGGCCGCGGGCCTGGTGCTCCAGTCCGACGATCGGGAGCTGGCCGTTCGATCCTCGTTCCAGTGGGGCCCCGCGTTCCTCGCGGCCCTGCCCCGGCGTGCGGAGCTCCCGGACGAGGCCTGGCTCGCGGACCAGCTCGATGCCGCGGCGATGTTCGGTACCCGGGTGCTCCTCTCCTGCCTGGCCTTCGACCGCCTCACGGAGACCACCCCGTCCCTTCTTCCCTCGCCTTATCGGCAGTACGAGAAGATGAGGCGGGGCGGGGTCGATCTCTTCGTGAGCGGCGGGCACCTCGCGTTCTTCCCCGGGACTTACGGCAATCTCCGGACCCTCGCCCCGGGGCGCCTCGGGGCCGGCGGGGCCCCCCTCCTGGGCCTGCAGCAGGGTACGGGCCCCGTCGCGGCCCTCGTGGATCTCGGCAGCGACCGGATCCGGCGGATCGTCGGGATCGTCCCCGCGGGAGACGGCTGGGCGGTGCTGCCGGAGGAGGGCCTGCCGGACAAGGTCGGCGTGTACCGGCGCTGGCGGTGAGGGAGACGGGGCCGGGGCGGGACGTCTACCAATCCTCGTTGAGTATGGGATTTCGGGCCGCGGCGGTCTCATCCATGCGGGAGAGAGGGGTCTTGAGGGGCGCGTCCTTGAGCGCGGCGGGCTCCGTCGCCGCAAGGCGGGCGAGCTCGATCATCGCGTCCGCAAAGTCGTCCAGGGTCTCCGGGGCCTCCGTCTCCGTGGGCTCGATCATGAGGGAGCCGTGCACATGGATCGGGAAGGACACCGTGGGGGGGTGGAAGCCCCGGTCGATGAGACCCTTGGCGATGTCCACGTTGGTCACGCCATGGCGGTGGAGGTCCTGGTCCGACACCACGCACTCGTGCATGCACCGGCCGGGATAGGGGACGTGGTAGTGGTCCCGCAGGCGGGCGAGGAGATAGTTGGCGTTCACTACCGCCCGGGCTGTGGCGTCCCGGAGCCCCTCGCCGCCCATCTCACGGAGATAGGTGTAGGCGCGCACCATGACGCCGAAGTTGCCCAGGAAGGCCCGCACCCGCCCGATGGACAGGGGCCTGTCCTCCTCCAGGCGGAAGCCCCCCTCCCCACGGACCACCCGGGGCACCGGAAGGAAGGGCTCCAGCGCGGCCTTGACCCCCACAGGGCCGGACCCGGGGCCGCCGCCACCGTGGGGAGTCGAGAAGGTCTTGTGAAGGTTGAACTGGATGACGTCGTAGCCCATGTCTCCGGGCCGGGCCCAGCCCATGAGGGAGTTGAGGTTCGCGCCGTCGCAGTACATGAACCCGCCCCGTTCGTGCACGATGCGCGCGATGCAGTCGCACTCCCGCTCGAAGAGGCCCACGGTGTTGGGGTTCGTCATCATGAACGCGGCCACATCCCCGTCCATGGCCGCCTCCACGTCCCCGGCCCGGACGAAGCCGTCGGGTCCGGAGGCCACGGGGCGCACCTCCCAGCCGTTGAGGGTCACCGATGCGGGGTTCGTGCCATGGGCAGAGTCCGGGATCAGCACGAAGCGCCGCCGCTCCCCACGGGCTTCGAGGGACGCGCGGATCACCCGGAGGCCCGCATACTCCCCGTGCGCACCCGCGGCGGGCTGCAGGGTCACCGCATCCATGCCCGCGATCTCCGCAAGGCCGCGCTCCAGCTCCCAGATCAGGGCCAGGCTGCCCTGGCTCCAGGAGGCGGGGTGGTAGGGATGTCCCCGGGTGAAGCCCGGGAAGCGGGCCGTGGCCTCGTTGATCTTGGGGTTGTACTTCATGGTGCAGGAGCCCAGGGGATACATCCCGTGATCCACCGCGAAGTTGTGCTGGGACAGGCGGACGTAATGGCGGACCACCTCGGGCTCGCTGAGCTCCGGCAGGGCCGGGGGCGACGCCCGCAGCAGGTGTGCAGGCAGGTCGTCGCAGTCCCCCGGGACGGCTCCGAGGGAGCAGGCCCTGCGGCCCGGACGGCTGCGGTCGAAGATCAGGGGCTCCGCAAACCGGATGCCGGTCACGGTACGCGCGGTCTTCATCGGACCTCCTCGGAGAGCTCGACCCGCTGGATGTTCGCGCCGAGGGCGCGCAGGCGCTCGTCGATGCGCTCGTAGCCGCGGTCGATCTGGCGGACGTTGAAGATCTGGGAGCGGCCCTCCGCGCAGAGGGCCGCGGTCAGGAGAGCCATGCCCGCGCGGACGTCGGGGCTCTCCAGGGTGGTGCCATAGAGCTGCGAAGGGCCCACCACCACCACGCGGTGGGGATCACACAGGATGATCTGTGCGCCCATGGAGATGAGGTTGTCCACGAAGAACATGCGCCCCTCGAACATCTTCTCGAAGAAGAGCACGGTTCCCTGGGCCTGGGTGGCGGCCACGATGGCCACGCTCATCATGTCCGTGGGGAACTGGGGCCAGGGGGCATCGTCGATCTTGGGGATGGAACCGTGGAGGTCGTACTTGACCTTGAGATCCTGGTCCCCCGGGACCACCAGGAGGTCTTCCGCCTCCCACCAGGTGCGGATCCCCAGGCGCCGGAAGTAGGAGAGGATCACCCGGAGGTCCTCCCGCCGGGCCCGCTCGATGCGCAGCTCCCCGCCCGTCACCGCGGCCAGCGCGATGAAGCTTCCCACCTCCAGGTAGTCCGTACCGATGGTGTAGTCCGCGCCGCCCAGCTCCTGCGCACCCCGGACGCGCAGGAGGTTGGTGCCGATGCCGTCCACGGTGGCACCCATGGCGCCCAGGAGGCGGGCCAGGCCCTGGACGTGGGGTTCGCAGGCCGCGTTGCGGATCAGCGTCTCCCCCCGGGCCCGGGCGGCCACCATGAGGAGGTTCTCCGTGGCGGTGACCGAGGCCTCGTCGAGGCAGAGGTCCGCGCCCTTGAGCTTCTGCGCCTCCAGCTCATACGTGTCGCCGGTGGTGAGCCGGGCGCCGAGCTGCGTGAAGCCGTCGAAGTGCGTGTCCAGGCGCCGCCGCCCGATGACGTCCCCCCCGGGAGGAGGCAGCTCCACGCGGCCCTTGCGCCCCAGCATCGCTCCCGCAAAGAGGATCGAGGCCCGGATGCGGCGGCAGAGCTCCGCGGGGAGGCGCCAGTCCTCCACGTTCCCGGTATCCACCACGTAGACGTTGGGCTCGGGGTGGCTCACCTCCGCGCCCAGGGCCTCGAGGACCTGGAACATCACGTGGACGTCACGGATCTCCGGGACGTTCCGCAGGGTCACCGGTTCGCACGCGAGGAGGGTGGCCGCGATGGCCGGCAGGGCCTCGTTCTTGCTGCCCATGGGCACGAGGGTGCCGCCGATGGTGCTCCCACCCTCGATGACGAACTTCTCGACCGCGTCACGACGCTGTGCCGGCATGGCGTTCGACCCTCCCTTCGCAGACGTGGTACAGGGTCGCCGGGATGTCCTGTAGCACATATTCCGGGCTGGTGGTAGTGAGAATCACCTGGCCGGCGTGGGCCCGTACTCCTTCCATGATCACCCGGTAGTGCTCCCGGTCCAGCTCGCTGGAGAGATCGTCCATCATCAGGACCGGCGAGGAGCCCCGGCGCTCTTTCCATAGCAGGAGCTCTCCCATGCGCAGCGCAGCCGCCAGGCTCCGCACCTGTCCCTGGGAAGCCTGGAAACGCGCCGGGCGACCGTCCAGGAGGAGCTCCAGGTCATCCAGGTGAGGCCCCACCCCCGTGGTGTGGCGTACCAGGTCGTCCCGGCGGGCTCTCTCCAGGGCCTCCGCGGCCCGCGGCCGGAGGGTGTCGGGCTCCTCCTCCGGGGAAATCTCCAGGTCGAAGCCGGAGCGGTAGCGCAGGGAGACCCCGCCGCCGCAGACCGGGCGGACACCTTCCCAGTAGCGTTGCAGCGCGCCTTCCAGGGCTGCTGCAAACGAGGCCCTGGCGCAGGTCAGGCGGGTGGCCATGTCCAGGAAGCGTTCCTCGTAGGACTCCAGGAGGCCCCCGGGGAGCCGGCCGGTGCCGAAGTCCCGCAGGAGGGCCGACCGGTGCCGCAGCACCTCCTGGAGCTCCTGGACCCGGGCCAGGTGGGAGGGGTCCTCGCGAAACAGGCCCCGGTCCAGGAGACGGCGGCGCTCCTCCGGGCCGCCCTTCACGAGGCGGAGGTCTTCGGGTCCGAAGAAGACGATCTTCAAGTGCCCGGCCAGCTCGGTGATCCCGGGGACCCGGCGTTCGTCCAGGAGGAAGGAGCGCCGCCCCTCCTCAAGCTCCAGGGCAAGGGAGCGCTCTCCCCGGCCGTCGTCCACGAGGCACCGGACCGAGGCCCGCGACGCACCGTTCATCACCCAGTCCGCGTAGCGCCCGGACCGGAAGCCCCGGGGCATGCCCAGCAGGTAGAGCCCCTCGAGGACATTGGTCTTCCCCTGGCCGTTGCGCCCGGCCAGGACGTTGAACCCGTCCTCGAGCTCGATCCGGACCTCCGCGAGGTTCCGGAAGGCGAAGAAGCGGGCGCTGCGGATCCACATGTGCCGGAGCGCCTAGGAGAGCTCCATGGGCATGATGACGAAGAGGCTCTTCTCGCTTTCGTCCGCGGGCCTCAGGAGACTCGGGGACTCATGCCCGGTGAGCCCCAGGGTCACGTGCTCGGAGTCCACGTTAACGAGGGACTCCAGCAGGAAGCGGAGGTTGTAGCCCACGGTGAGATCCGGGCCTTCGTACTCCGCGAAGATCTCCGTCTCGACGTTCCCCAGGTCCGACCGGCTGCCGGAGATGACCACGCGATCCCGGGCCAGGACCATGCGAATCCCCTGGGAGTGGGAATCCGCGATGGGGGATGCGATCTTCACCGCGTGGATCAGCTCGGTGCGGTTGACCCGAAGCTCGCCGACGAAGCGGCCCGGGATCACCCCCGAGTAGTTCGGGTACTCCTCGTCGATCTGCCGGACGTAGAGGGTCGCTGCGCCGCTGCGGAAGAACACCTCCCCCGTGGACAGCCCGAGGAGCGCGTCTCCCTCCGAGCCGTCGTCCAGGAGCCGCCGCAGCTCTCCGACGCCCTTGCGGTGAACGATGACCAGGCGCTCCTCCCCCTCGAGGCACGCGGAGGGGAGCTCGCGCTCGAGGATCGCCAGGCGGTGTCCGTCGGTGGCCACGGTGGTGAGCTGGACCCCTTCGGGAGACGGTTTGAGCTTCATGAGCATGCCATTGAGGTTCATGCGGGAGGGATCGTCGGACATGAAGGGGAGCATGCGGGCCGCGACATCCCCGAGGACCCGCGCGGGGATCGTGAGTATCTCCCCTTCATCGTGCTTCTCGATGGTGGGGAAGTCGCCGGGATCCAGGACCATGAGGTTCGCGTGGGTGCGGCCGCAGCGGCAGCTCACGTTCCCTCCCGTGGTGGTCTCCACGGTGACCGTCGCATCCTGCCAGAGGCGGAGGGAGTCGAAGAAGGAGCGGGCGTTCACCGCGATGCGGCCCGGCTCTTCGACCTTCGCCGGGAAGGTCGCGATGAGCACGACATCGTAGTCCGTGCATTTCACCCGGATGGAGTCCGCGTCCACCGATTCGAGGAGCACATGCGCCAGGATGTTGTTCACCGAGCTCTTCTTGTCCGCGATGCCCTGGGCCTTGGCCATGGTCTGCAGCAGGGTGCCCCGATCCGCCGAGAACTTCATCGCACGCCTCCTCCATGATGGATGGACTGTATGGAACAAGAGATCATTGAAACCATCGGCATCACCAACCCTGTGGAAACCGGGAAGAACGGTCCAACCCACCGGAACGACTCATGAAGTTTTCCACCATGAGCGATGGAAAACCTGTGGAGGAGCCCCCCCGGAATCCGGGCCGGAAGAACGTTCAACAGGTTTGTAACACAGAGGGCACAGGGGCTCAACAGGTTCCGCCTCGGAGCTTCCGCTCCAGCTCGTCCAGGAGCGCGGACAGCTCGCTGTCCTGCTTCCGCTGCTGCTCGATCTTGCGGAAGGAGGTCAGGACCGTGGAGTGATCCCGGCCGCCGAAACGCTCCCCCAGCTCCGGGAAGGAGAGCTGCAGGATCCGACGGCAGAGGTACATGGCAATCTGGCGCGGCTGGGAGAAGCTCCGCATGCGCCGCTCGGAGCAGAGATCCGCACGGGTGACGTCGAACCGCTCCGCGACCAGGTTCATGATCTGCTCCGCGGTGACGTGGGGCGTGCTCTTCTTCACCTGGGTGCGCAACGCGTCCTTCGTCATGCGGAGATCCACCGGCGCGGCCTGGAGATTGGACTCGAGGTGCAGGCGGACGAGGCAGCTCTCCAGCTCCCGCACGTTGCTGGTGATCCGGGTGGCCACATAGTCCACCACGTCATCCGGGAGCGCGATGCCGGCCGCCGCGGCCTTCTTCCGCAGGATCGCGATGCGGGTCTCCTTCTCCGGGGGCTTGATGTCCGCGACGAGGCCCCACTGGAAGCGGGAACGGAGCCGGTCCTCCAGCTTCAGGATGTCCCGGGGGAAGCGATCGGAGCTGAAGACCACCTGGACCCCCGCGCCGTACAGCGCGTTGAAGGTGTGGAAGAACTCGTTCTGGGTGCTCTCCTTGCCTTCCAGGAACTGCACGTCGTCCACGATCCAGAGATCCACGGGGCGGCGATAGCGGACGCGGAACGCGTCGATGGTCTTGCGCTGCACCGCCTGGATCCAATCGTTGATATAGGTCTCACAGGTCATGTAGCGCACCCGGACCGAGGGGTTCCGCTCCATGAGGTGATGCCCCACGGCCTGGATCAGGTGGGTCTTTCCGAGCCCCGTTCCGCCGTAGATGAAGAGGGGATTGTACTGGCTGGCGGGTCTCGTGGCGACCGCGCGGGCCGCCGCATCCGCCAGCTGGTTGGACGGCCCCACCACGAAGGTCTCGAAGCGATACCGGGGGACCAGGGGATCCCCGGCGGGCGCCAGGGGGACGTCATCGAGAACGGCGGCATCGGTCCGGGGAGGCCTCGCGGGGGGGAAGAGCTCGCCGGTCCCGCCTGCGCTGCGGAGAGTGAGGGGAACCGGGCCGCCCGCGTGGGCCGCCAGGAGCTCCGCAAGGCGTTCCCGGTGGTGGGCTTCGACGTACGCGAGGACCTGGCGGTTCTGGACCTCGAGGAGAAGGCCGCGGTCGCCGTCGGACCGGGGGCGCAGGGGGCGGAGCCAGGTGTCGAACTCGCCGGGGTCCAGCTCCGGCCGCAGGACCTCCAGCACCTGTCCCCAGAGTCGGTCCACGTCGATCCCCATGCGCGCCGTTCCTGGTGAAGATCCGTCCGTCCCCCGATCCTTCGGAGCGCCGCGGCGCTGTCAAGGAGAAACTGGCGCCGCGGCGGGAGGCGTTGACTTTCCCGGGGCCCCGGTCTATGACCGCGAAGCGGCCCGGGGAGCCGGGGAGCGGCCCGGCCGCACGCACCGGGCCCCGGGGAGGTGGGGACATCGTGGAGGACATGCTCAGCAAGATCCGGCAGATCGAAGACCTCCGCGAGATCATCCGCCAGGGAGGCGGGCCCGACGCGGTGGCCGCGCAGCGCCGCAAAGGCAAGCTCACGGCGCGGGAGCGCCTCGCGGCCCTCTTCGATCCCCACGACTTCACGGAGCTGGACGTCTTCGCACGTCACCTGGGCCGGGACTACGGCCTGGACCGGATCGATCGGATCCCCGCGGACGGCGTGATCATCGGCCACGGCAGGGTGGGGGGGCGCCCCGTGGCCGCATTCTCCCAGGACTTCACGGTCCTGGCAGGCACCTGCGGAGAGATGCACGGCCGGAAGATCGCCAGGATCGTGGAGCTCGCGGCGACCATGGGCTGCCCCCTGGTGGGCCTCATGGACTCCGGCGGTGGCCGGGTCTCCGAAGAGCTGGGCGCGCTGAGCCAGTACGGCCGCATCTTCCACCAGCAGGTGCAGGCCTCGGGGGTGGTGCCGCAGCTGGCCCTGATCCTGGGGCCCGTGGCCGGCGGCCAGGCGTATTCCCCGGCCCTCATGGACGTGATCTTCATGGTGGAGGGGACGGCCACCATGTTCCTGGCCGGCCCCCCCCTCGTGGAGGCGGTGGTCCACGAGCACATCACGGAGGAGGAGCTGGGCGGCGCGCGGCTCCACGCCCGGGAGAGCGGAACCTCGGATCTCACCTGCCGGGACGATCTCCACGCGATCGGCGAGGCCCGCCGCCTCCTGTCCTTTCTGCCCTCGTCGAACCGGGAAGGGGGGCCCCCAGAGGTGGAGACGGGGGACGACCCCGGACGGCTCCTGGAGGAGCTCCCGGGGCTCCTCCCCGTGGACCCGGAGGCCACCTACGACATGCACCGCGTCCTGGAGCTGCTCCTGGACCGGGGGGAGCTCTTCGAGCTGAAGCCCGAGTACGCGGAGAACCTGATCACCGGGCTGGGCCGCATCGGCGGGCGGAGCGTGGGGATCGTCGCGAGCAATCCCGGGCACCGGGCGGGGTGCATCGACACCCGCGCCGCGGTCAAGGCCGCGCGCTTCGTGCGCTTCTGCGACCAGTTCGGCATTCCGTTGCTGACCCTCCAGGACGTGCCGGGCTTCCTGGTGGGGAGCCGGTCGGAGCGCGAGGGGATCGTACGGCACGGAGCCAAGATGCTCTACGCATATGCGGAGGCCACGGTACCCAAGGTGACCGTGGTGCTGCGCAAGGCCTACGCGGGAGGCTACCTGGCCCTGTGCCCCAAGGAGCTGGGCGCGGATTTCGTCTTCGGGCTCCCCACCGCGGAGATCGGCCTCATGGGCCCGCAGGGTGCGGTGAGCGTCCTCTTCCGCAAGGAGCTCGCGCGGGCCGCGGCCGCGGGGGAGGACGTGGCCGCGCTGCGGGACACCCTGGGCCGGGAGTTCCGGGACCGGTACCTGGATCCCCTCTATCCCGCGGGGCTCCAGGTGGTGGACGACATCATCGATCCCCGGGAGCTCCGCCGGGTGGTGCACCGGGCCCTGGAGCTGTGCCGGGGCAAGCGACACGAGCCGCCGCGGCGGAAACACGGTAACCTGCCCCTCTGAGTCGGGGCACAGGGAGCGGCGATGGAGATCATACGCATGCCCATGGCGGGACGGATCGCGTCGATCCGGGTACGCGAGGGGCAGCAGGTGTCCGCAGGCGACACCGTCGGGATCTTCGAATCCATGAAGATGCAGATGCCCCTGGTGGCGCCCGCCGCCGGGGTCGTGTCCCGGGTGCTCGTGACCGAGGGCGCGTTCGCGGACCAGGACGCGCCCCTTTTCGAGATCACATGATCGGCCCGGTCGCGGCGGGGCTCCCGCGTCTCGAGGAGCTCGTGGCCGAGTCCCTGGACAGGGGGATTGGCCTGGACACCGCCCGGGCCCTGGTTGCCCTTCCTCCGGAGGAGCTTCCCCTGCTGCTTGCCGCGGCGGACCGGGTGCGCCGCACGGCCTTTGGCGACCGGATCCGGCTCTGTGCGATCGTCAACGCCCGCTCGAATCTCTGCGGGGAGGACTGCGCGTTCTGCGCGCAGTCCCGGCGCTCCCGGGCCGACATCCCCTCCTATCCCCTTCTCGACGGAGACACCCTGCGCGACCGGGCCGCGGCCGCCCGGGCCGCGGGGGCCGTGGAGTTCTCCGTGGTCACCAGCGGCAGGCGCCCGGGGCCCGCGGAGCTGGACCGGCTCGCGGTCGTCCTCGCGGAGGACACCGGCATGGAGCGCTGCGTCTCCGTGGGGATCCTCGGCCGGGAGGAGCTCCGCCGCCTCCGGGACGCGGGGCTCCGGGTGTTCCACCACAACCTCGAGGCCTCCCCGCGCTTCTACGGAACCATCGTCAGCACGCGCACCTTCCAGGAGAACCTCGACGCGGTGAGGGCTGCGAAGGAGGCGGGCCTCCAGGTCTGCAGCGGAGGCATCTTCGGGATGGGGGAGACCTGGGAGGACCGCCTCGAGCTGTTCCGGATCCTCCGGGAGCTCGCGGTGGATCGTGTGCCCCTGAACTTCCTCAACCCCATTCCCGGCACCCCCCTGGGGGACCGGCCCCTCCTGGACGCCCGGGAGGCGCTGTGCATCATCGCCATCGCCCGGCTCATGCTTCCCCGGCGGCACATCAACGTGGCAGGGGGACGGGAGGTGGTCCTGGGGGACCTCCAGGCCATGGTCTTCCTGGCCGGCGCGACGGGGATCCTCCTCGGCGACTATCTCACGACCCGGGGCCGCGCACCCGCGGACGACCTGGAGATGATCCGGCGCCTGGGGCTCCGGGTGGACGACGCTCCCCTCGCGGGGGCCGGCTCGTGACGTCCCCCGGCGTCCTCCGTCTCCGAGCCCGCCTGGAGGCCCTGCGGGCCGCGCGGCTAGACCGGGTGCCCCTGCCCCAGGAGCGCCTGGAGGGGGCCGGCGTCCTGGCCGGGGGTCGGCGGGCCGTCCAGTTCTGCTCCAACGACGTCCTGGGTCTCTCCCGCCACCCCGCGGTGCTGGACGCGGCCCGTGGGGCCCTCGACCAGGGCGCGGGCGCCACGGGATCCCGTCTTCTTTCCGGGGATCTCCCCGGGCACCGGGCCCTGGAGGCCGCGGCCTCGGCGGCCTTCGGTCGGCCGGCGCTCCTGTGGAGCTCCGGCACCCACGCCAACACCGGCCTCGTCCCTGCCCTCGCGGGCCGGGGGAACCTGGTCTTCAGCGATGCGGACGTCCACGCGTCCCTGGTGGACGGCTGCCGCCTCTGCCGCGGCCGCACCGTGATCTGGCCGCACAACGACGTGGAGGCCCTGGGCAGGCTCGTGGAGGAGCACCGGGCCCGGCGGGAGGAGGAGCCGGAGGGCGCGGATCTCCTGATCGCGGAGTCGGTGTACAGCATGGACGGGTCCCTGGCGCCCCTGGAGCGCCTCGTGGAGATCGCGGAGGCCGCGGGCCTGCTCCTGGTGCTGGACGAGGCCCACGGCTTCGGCGTGCGCGGGCCCCGGGGCCTGGGGCTCGCGGACGAGCGGGGGCTCCTGGACCGGGTCCCGGTGATCATGGCCGGGCTCGGGAAGGCCGCGGGCGCCATGGGCGCCCTCACCGTGGCAACCGCGGAGATCCTGGACCTCCTGCGCGCCACGGCCCGCCCCTGGATCTTCTCCACCGCGCTGCCTCCCGCGGTGACCGCGGCCGCCACGGCCGCGCTGGAGATCCTGGGGGGAGCCGAGGGCGCGGCCCTGCGCGGGCTTCTGGCGGCAAAGGCTCGCCGGCTCCGGCGCGGCCTGGGGCTTCCTACGGAGGGCCCGGAGGGCGCATCACATATCGTGCCGGTGCCCGTGGGGGACGAGGAGCGGTCCGTCACCGTGGCCGCGCGGCTCCTGGACGAACACGGGATCCTCTGTCGCGCGGTGCGCCACCCCACGGTGCCCCGGGGCGCGTCCCGGCTCCGCCTGTCGGTGATGGCCCAGCACGATCCGGAGGAGCTGGACCGCGCCGCGGCGGCGATCCGCCGCCTGCTGGAGGAGACATGACCCCGAGGGACTGGGTCCGGGTGGATCTCGATCACGTCTGGCACCCCTTCACCCAGATGCAGGAGTACCGGCCGGAGGAGAACCTGATCATCGCCCGGGGCGACGGCCGGTGGCTGGAGGACGTGCAGGGCCGGCGCTTCTTCGACGGCGTCTCCTCCCTCTGGACCTGTGTCCACGGGCACCGCCACCCGGCGCTGGACCGGGCCCTCCTGGCCCAGGCCCACCGCCTCGCCCACTCCACCCTCCTGGGCGCGGGGAACGTGCCCGCGGCCGCGCTGGCGGAGCGCCTCGCGGGGCTGGCGCCCGGGGGGCTGCGCCGCGTGTTCTTCTCCGATGACGGCTCCACCGCGGTGGAGGTGGCCCTGAAGATGTGCTTCCAGGGCTGGCGTCAGCGGGGCGCGTCCGGGGGGGCACGTACGGAGTTCGTGGCCCTCTCCGGGGGATACCACGGCGACACCCTCGGCGCGGTGGCCGCGGGAGGCATGGAGCTGTTCCACGGCCTCTTCCACCCCCTGCTGTTCCATACCCATTTCCTGCCGTCTCCCGACTGCTATCGCTGCCCCGCGGGGCGGAGCCGCGGAGCCTGCGCATTCGAGTGCGCCCGTGCCCTGGGGCCGCTCCTGGACCGGCTCGGCGACACGGCGGCCGCGCTCATCGTGGAGCCCATGGTCCAGGGTGCGGGGGGGCAGCTCGTGTACCCCCCGGAGGTCCTGCGGATCTACCGGGAGGAGACCGCGACCCGCGGGATCCCCCTGGTGGCGGACGAAGTGGCCACGGGCTTCGGGCGCACGGGACGGATGTTCGCGGTGGAGCACGCGGGCGTGGAGCCGGACCTCATGACCGTTGCCAAGGGGCTCTCCGGCGGCTACCTGCCCGTGGCCGCCACCCTCGCGGGGGAGCACGTCTACGCCTCGTTCCTCGGCGCGTACGAAGAGCTCCGTACCTTCTTTCACGGGCACACCTTCACCGGCAACCCCCTGGGCTGCGCGGTGGCCCTGGCCAACCTGGACGAGGTGGAGTCCGCGGGCCTGGTGACGCGGGTCCGCGAGCGCGGGCCCCTCCTGGAAGAGGAGCTTCGGCGGCGCCTGGGGGACCATCCACGGGTCGGAGACATCCGCCTCCTGGGCTTCATGGGCGGCGTGGAGCTCGTCGCGGACCGCACGACGAAGGCGCGCCTGCCCCTGCGGGACCGTACGGGGCACCGGGTGATCCTCGCGGCCCGGAACGCAGGCCTGCTGCTCCGTCCCCTCTCCGACGTGCTGGTGATCATGCCTCCCCTGGCCAGCACGGACGATGAGCTGGAGTTCCTGGTGGACGGTCTGGCCTGGGCGGTGGAGACGGTCCTGGGTCCCAATCCCCGACGGCCCCGGCCCCCGGCCCCCGCGGTGCCGCGGCGGGGCGCGCTGGATCTGCTGCCCTCTCCCCGCTGCTCGCTCCTCCGGGACCGGATCCTCGTCACCGGGACCGACACGGGCGTGGGAAAGACCGTGGTGGCCGCCGCGCTGGGCCTTGCCGCCCGGTCCCTGGGACGGTCCATGGCCTGCTGGAAGCCCGTGGAGAGCGGCGCCACGGGCCCGGACGGCGACGACCAGGCCCTCTACCGGACCCTGGGCCTCGCGCCCCCGCTGGACCGCTGGCCCACCGCGGCGTTCCCCCTGCCGGTCTCGCCCCACCTCGCGGCCGCAGCCATGGGCAGCGCGGTGGACACGGAGGCCCTGGTGGCGAGGCTCCGGGGCAGCGGGGAGTCCCTGCTCGTCGAAGGAGCGGGAGGGCTCCTGGTGCCCCTGGACGGGACCACCACCTGGGCGGACGTGGCCCTTCGCGCGGACCTGGCCGCGCTGGTGGTGGCGCCGGACCGGCTGGGGTGCCTCAACCAGGTCTTCTCCGCGGTCTACCTCCTGCGGACCATGGGGATCCCCGTGGCCGGCGTGGTGCTGAACCGCCACGCCGCGCAGCCCTCGGACGCCTCCACCGCGTCCAACGCGGGAGAGCTCGCCCGCGTCCTCGGGGAGGACTTCCTGGGGACCTTTCCCGGCCTTCCAGCCCTGGATCCCGACGGCCTCCGGGGCGCGGGCGTGCCCCTGGCACGACGGCTCTGGACCGGCCCGGAGGCGGACTCGGCCCCGGGGTCTTGACAGGCCCGGCGACCCCATTACTGTAGGCATGGCAGGAGCCGACGAAGCGAGTGGAAATCGGCTCCGCCAATGAGCGCTTCAACCCAATCAATGTCAGTCATGGAGGTGTGTCATGGCCATGGTGCGCTACAACTCCCGTCTCTCCCCCGTGTTCCGGTCCCTCTGGGACGACCAGTTCCTGGCCCCCTTCTTCGGGCGGTCGGAGACCGGCTGGAGCCCCAGCATGGATGTCTTCGAGAAGGACGGGGTCCTCGTGCTGGAGGCGGAGCTCCCCGGCGTCGGGAAGAACGACGTGAAGATCACCTGCGAGAACGGGGTCCTCACCCTCCGGGGCGAGCGGAAGTCCGAGGAGGTGAAGGAGGGAACCCGGCACTACGCCCGGGAGCGCTGGTTCGGGGAGTTCTCCCGCGCGTTCCGCATCGGCGGGAGCTACGACGCGAAGAAGGTGGACGCCCGCTTCAGGGACGGCATCCTGACCATCACGGTGCCGAAGCGGGAGGAGACCCTCCCCGTGGAGATCAAGATCAACTGATCGGGGCTACGCCCGCTTCCACTTCTTCTTCGCGTTGCGGATGAAGAGGAAGGTGTTGCGGTGCCCGGGCACTGCACCCCGGATCAGCAGGAGGTTCTTCTCCTTGTCCACGCCTACCACCGCGAGGTTCTCGATGGTGAACGCGGTGTTGCCGTGCTGGCCGCACATGCGCTTCCCGGGGATGATGCGGCCGGGGTAGGTGTTGCACGAGGGGCCGCCGCCGTGGCGGCGGTACTCGTGCACGCCGTGGGTCCGCTTGGAGCCCTTGAACCCGTGACGCTTCACCACGCCGGTGAAGCCGCGGCCCTTGCTGTTGCCGGTGACATTGACGAAATCGCCGGACTCGAAGAGATCCGCGGTGATCTGCTGGCCCACCGAGTACTCCGCGAGCTCCGCTTCGGGGATCCGCACCTCGCGCACGAAGCGCATGGGCTTCAACCCGGCCTTCTGGAGGCGTCCCAGCTCGGGCTTCGAGGACTTGCGCTCCTCGATGGCGTCGAAGCCGAGCTTCACCGCGGCATAGCCGTCACGGCCCGCCTCGGACTTCACCTGCATCACCGTGCAGGGACCGGCCTCCACCACGGTGACCGGTACCACCTCGCCCCTGTCGTCGAAGATCTGGGTCATCCCGATCTTCCTGCCCAGGATTCCACGCACCTTCATTGTCGGTTCCTCTCTCGGTCGGTGGCGGACCGTCGGCGTACGCGGCACCATGCCGGACCCGGCGTTCACACCGAACTCAGGGCGGCGGTTATATAGCCGATGAAGGTGGGGAAGTCAAACGGAATATGCGGTGGAGACGGACGCCGCGCGGGGCACCGACCGGTTTTGCTTGACGTGCACCGGCGGGGCGGGTGTATGGTGCGCGCCGTTCCCGGGCCGCGCCCCCGCGGGGGGCCCGTCCCGGGGTGACAGGCACTGGACACGGGAGCACGGAGCCATGGCAGAACGAGAGATGATCACGGTCGACGGCAACGAGGCCGCAGCATCGGTGGCGCACCGGACCAGCGAGGTCATCGCCATCTACCCCATCACCCCCTCGTCCCCCATGGGCGAGCACGCGGACGAATGGAGCGCTTCGGGGAAACGGAACATCTGGGGACAGCTGCCCGACGTGGTGGAGATGCAATCCGAGGCCGGCGCCGCGGGCGCGGTGCACGGCGCGCTGCAGGCCGGCGCGCTCACCACGACCTTCACCGCGTCCCAGGGCCTCCTGCTCATGATCCCCAACATGTACAAGATCGCCGGGGAGCTCAACGCCTACTGCATGCACGTGTCGGCCCGCACCCTGGCCTCCCACGCGCTGTCGATCTTCGGCGACCACTCCGACGTGATGGCCTGCCGCCAGATCGGCTTCGCGATGCTGGCCTCCGGGTCCGTCCAGGAGGTCCATGACCTCGCGTGCATCTCCCACGCCGCGACCCTCAAGGCGCGGGTGCCCTTCCTTCACTTCTTCGATGGCTTCCGCACGTCCCACGAGGTGGCCAAGATCGAGGAGCTCACCAACGGGGATCTCCTGCACATGCTGGACCCCGACGCGATCCGGGCCCACCGGGCGCGGGCCCTCACCCCGGATCGTCCCATGCTCCGGGGCACCGCGCAGAACCCCGACGTGTTCTTCCAGGCCCGGGAGGCCAGCAACCCGTTCTACGACGCCTGTGCCGGGCACGTGGAGGCGGCCATGGAGCGCTTCGCGGCCCTCACCGGCCGCCGCTACCGCCTCTTCGACTACATCGGACATCCGGACGCGGAGCGGGTGCTGGTGATGATGGGGTCCGCCGCGGAGACCGCGCACGATACCGTGGAACACCTCCTGGCCCGGGGGGAGAAGGTGGGGCTCCTGAAGGTCCGCCTGTTCCGCCCCTTCGCCCTGGAGCGCTTCGTGGAGGCCCTCCCCGTTACCACCCGGACCCTCGTGGTGCTGGACCGGACCAAGGAGCCCGGCGCGCTGGGCGAGCCCCTCTGGCAGGACGTGGTGGCCGCGCTCCGGGAGGCGGAGGACCGCAGGCTCGGGCGCTTCTCGGCGCCGCCCCGGGTCATCGGCGGCCGGTATGGGCTCTCCAGCAAGGAGTTCACCCCTGCGATGGTCAAGGCCGTCCTGGACGAGGCCGCGGCCGCGGCGCCCCGGAACCACTTCACCGTGGGCATCGAGGACGACGTCACCCGCCGCTCCCTGTCCGTGGACGCCTCCTTCGACATCGAAGGGGAGAAGGTGGTGCGCGCGGTGTTCTTCGGCCTGGGTGCGGACGGCACCGTGGGCGCGAACAAGAACTCCATCAAGATCATCGGCGGCGAGACGGAGAACTTCGCACAGGGCTACTTCGTCTACGATTCCAAAAAGTCCGGCGCCATCACCATCTCCCACCTGCGCTTCGGTCCCGACCCGATCCAGTCCTCCTACCTGGTGAGCCGGGCGAACTTCGTGGGCTGCCACCAGTTCACCTTCCTCGAGAAATACGACGTGCTCCGCTATGCGGCCCCGGGCGCGGTGTTCCTCCTCAACTCGCCCTATCCCCTGGCGGAGACCTGGGACAAGCTCCCGCGGGAGGTGCAGGAGCAGATCATCGCGAAGAGGCTGCGCGTCTACGTCATCGACGCGTACCAGGTGTCCCGCGATACGGGAATGGGAACCCGCATCAACACCATCATGCAGACCTGCTTCTTCGCCATCTCCGGGGTCCTCTCCCGGGAGGAGGCCATCGGCCAGATCAAGGGCAGCATCAAGAAGACCTACGGGAAGAAGGGCGAGGAGATCGTCCGCCGCAACTACGAGGCGGTGGATCACACCCTGGCCCACCTCTTCGAGCTCCCCATCCCCGCGGCGACCTCGGGCACGGTGCGGCGTCCCCCCGTGGTGGCGGCCGAGGCCCCGGACCTGGTGCGGAACGTCATCGCGGTCATGATGAGCGACGA
>Ga0194112_10003713_pt1 | contig 21201 bp, 10 predicted proteins | sample TA2MahC400mmetaG_FD_146191 | JGI IMG/M metagenome (GOLD analysis project Ga0194112, IMG submission 146191) | Freshwater microbial communities from Lake Tanganyika, Tanzania - TA2015016 Mahale Deep Cast 400m | ecosystem: Environmental > Aquatic > Freshwater > Lake | place: Tanzania: Lake... | reverse complement strand
CCCGAATCCTCGTCGGCGACAGCCAGGCCACGCGCGCGCTCGGGATCAAGGCGGAGAGCCTGAAGTCGCAGGAGTACCTCATCCGTTTCGAGCCCGACACCATCGTGCTGCTCGGTCGCGACAAGGATGACGGGGGCGTCGTGCAGTACAACCAGACCCCCTCCGCCGAGCAGCTCGCCACCTGGCCGGGCATCTGGGATGAGCAGGGCACGATGTACGCGGCCTATGAGTTCCTGGAGCGCTACTGCAACGTCCGCTGGTTCAACCCGACGGAAACGGGCACCGACTGCCCCCGTCAGCCCTCGCTGACACTCACCGGCGCCGGGCTGCAGCGCTCACCCTTCATGCGCTATCGCTACGCCGCCTATCCCTCCAGCGAGAGCTACGACGCCTACACCGGCCTGTGGCCCGGCGGAAGCGAGGGCTACCAGCGCTGGGAGGTCGCCGCCTACCCCGAGCTGCACCGGCGCTTCTCCGGCGGCGACTACACCATCGCCAAGCGCGGGTGGGTCACCCTCTTCCGCCTCCGCCATCGCGAAGGCGGCGAGATCTGCCTCGGCAACCACTCGCTCTACGGCTACTACCGCCGCTTCTGGGCGCCCGAGGCAGGCCAGGAGAGCCTCTTCGAGACCCAGCACGCCGACTGGTTCGCCCAGGGCTACGAGGGCCAGCCCCCGCAGATGTGCTACACGAGCCGCGGGCTGGTCGAGCAGGTCGCCAAGGACGCCTGCGAGTTCTTCGAGACCGGCAAGGTGTATCCCGGAGCGCAGGCGGGCGGCAACTGCTTCTGCGTCGAGCCGATGGACAACGACGCCTTCTGCAAGTGCGCACAGTGCCGCAAGTGGCTCACCGGGCGCGATGCGGACAGCCCCTTCTTCTCCAACGGACGCCACAGCGACTACTTCTTCCAGTTCGTCAACGAGGTCGCGAAGATCGTCGGCGCCAGGCATCCGGACAAGCGAATCGTGTGCCTCGCCTACATGACCCATGCGGCGCCGCCGGAGAAGGTGAAGCTCGAACCGAATGTCGTGGTGCAGTACTGCTTCGCGTGCAACCGCCTGAACTTCGACCGCCCCTCCTATGAGCACGAGCAAGACCTGCTGAAGCAGTGGCGCGCCACGAACCCCGGCCGCGTGCTGTACCTGTGGCTCTACTACACGTTCCCCGTCGAGATCGCGAACAACGGCAAGTTCCACTGCTTCCCGGGCTTCTTCGCCCACGCCATCGGCGAGCAGTTCCGGCTCTTCCACGACCAGGACTTCCGGGGTGTCTTCCACTGCGGCTACGGTCAGGATGTCGAGGCCTACCTGACCTACCGGCTGATGGACGAGCCGCTGCTTGACGCTGACAAGCTGCTGGACGAGTACTTCCAGCGCCTCTACGGCCCCGCGGCCGGCCCGATGCAGAAGCTGTACGAGGCCATCGAGCAGACCTACAGCAATCCCGCCAACTACCCCGAACCCATCGCCTCGGGCCGCATCGAAGGTCACCATCACCAGACCGAGGAGGTCGCCTGGGGCTACCTCGGCACCGAGCGACGCATGGCCGAGCTGGCCGCGCTGATGCAGCAGGCGAGGGACGCGGCCCAGACCCCCGAGCAGAAGGCCCGCGTGAAGCTGTTCGAGCTGGGGACGTGGGACTACATGGTCGCCGGCCGCGCGCTGTACTTGGAGCACGCGAAGGCGCGTTACGGCGGCCAGGGCGCTCCGTTGCGCGTGCCGTTCGCCTCTTCCGGCCCGCTGGGCGGAGACCCGACGAAGCTGGATGCCGGGGAGGCGCTGGCGCTCGTCACCTGGCGCTCGCGCATCGCAGAGCCGACGCGCCGCAAGTGCGCGGCGCGCCTCCTCACCGACGGTGAGTGGCTGTACCTGCAGCTCGAGGACCAGATCGGCCCGGCGGGCCTGCAGGCCTCCGCCGATCCCGCCAGTGGCGACCGCTGGCAGGTGTATCTCGCAGCGGATCGCCAGGCGCCACTGCGCAAGCTCCTCATCGCGCCGACCGGTCAGTCCGTCGCGACCGAGGGCAACACGGCCTGGGACTGCGGCGCGAAGGTCGAGTCCGTTCGGTCCACCCGCGGCGTCTGGACGGTGAGCTGCGCCTTGCCCCTCGCGCGCCTCTCGCCGAGCCGCCCCGATGGCCGCGCGCACCTCTTCCTCAACATCGCCCGTCGCTCTCCACAGGGCGACGAACCCGTCTGGTCGCCGACCTTCGGTGCCTTCGATGAGCCCACGGCGCTCCGTGAGCTGATCCTCGATGGGCCCGAGACGATTCCCGCGAACCTCCCGACCGCCGACGAGCTGCGCCGTCTCGACACGCAGGGCCTCATCGCGCGCTGGCGACTCGATGAGGGGCAGGGCCTCACGGCCAAGTCCAGTGCGCCCGGCGAACTGACCGGCACGCTGACCAACAAGCCGCAGTGGGTGAAGGACGCGGGCCGCTCCGTCGTGCGCCTGGAGGACTCGCGCCGACAGTACATCGACTTCGGCAGCCCCCCGGCCGTCAACCTCGCCGGCCCTCTCACAATGCTCCTGTGGGTCAGGTACGAGTCGTCGGAGGTCTGGTATCCGGGTCTGCTCGGCAAGGGCTATGAAGCGACGGGCACCTACGGCCTCCACCTGCGCCCCGGCCTGACGCCGTGGTTCGAGGTGGACAGCCCCGACGGTACGCGCAACATGTACAACCCGACCGACCTCTGCCTGACGCCCGGTCAGTGGAACCAGGTCGCCGCGACCTACGATGGCCAGACGATGCGCGTGTACGTCAACGGGCGCGAGGCCGGGACCGGCAAGGAAGTGCAGACGACCATCCGCACGAACGAGGAGCCCCTGCGCTTCGGCTGGCTGGGATCGTATGGGCACTTCAACGGCTGCGTCCGCGACATCAGCCTGTATGATCGCGCCCTCTCGCCGGCGGAGGTCTTCGCGCAATACAAGGCCGGCAGGTAAGCAGTCCTGCCCGCCACCCTTGGGGAGTTCGGCCCCAGATGGTGATCCGTACCGCCGCTCAGCTTGCCGTCATCCCGCTCCTGCTCGCGACCTTCCTGCCCGCCCGCGCTCAGGACGCCGCGGGCACCGTCTTCTGGGTCGATGACCTCGATGTGAGCCTGTCGCGCTGCGGCTGGCAGCGCACGCTGGCGCGGCAGTCGGTGGGCGGCAACCCCTTCCGGCTGGCCGGGCAGGAGTACGCGCGGGGCATCGGCACTCACCCGCCCGGCGGCTTCTGGATCGAGCTCGGCGGGCACGGCCTGCGCTTCCACGCCGTGTGCGGCGTCGATGACGAGATGGGCAACGACGGCAGCGTCGAGTTCCGGGTCCTGGGCGACGGCAAGCCCCTGTGGAGCGCGGTCCTGCGCGGACCCGATCCGTCCGTCACCGTCGACGTCGACCTCCGAGGGGTACGCGTCCTGTGCCTCGAGGTCGGCACCACGCCCGACGGCTACGGTTGCGATCACGCCGACTGGTGCGACGCCTGGATCGAGATGTCCGAGGGCTCGCCGAAGGCGATTTCCGAGCCCCCGCCCACGCCGTTCGAGGACCTCGAGCGCGAGATCACCTTCTTCCGCAACCAGGGAGCGAACTCGCGCTTCATCACCCAGGCCTATCGCCCCGAGGCCACCATCTACCCCACCGACCGTGACGCCCTCGATGTCATCCTCCGCCGCACCCGCGCTCTGCTCGAACACCTGCGCTCGATGCCGCGCGGGCCGGTGTTGGCCGACGAGTCGCGGGAGCTGGAGAGCCTCGAGGGGCTCGCCGACGGTGTCGGCCCTGATGATCGGGAGGGTCGGCCGCTGGTCTTCGCTCAGGTGGACGACCTCCGGCGCCGGATCGCCTTCCGGAACCCGCTCCTCGACTTCAGCCGCCTCCTGTTCCTCAAGCGGTTCTTCATGCCCGGCATCTACTCCGCAGGCGACCACATGTGCGACCAGTACTTCGGCTTCCACGCCCTCCCGGGCGGCGGCCTGTTCGTCCTCGAAGACCCCTTCGGGCCGTCGCCGAGGGTGGTCGATCTACTGGCCGGCGTCACCTGCGAGAACGGACGGCTCGCCGGGAGCAGCCTCGCCGGGGGCGGCTTCCTGTCGCCTGACCTCTCCTTCGACGCGCGCGAGGTCCTATTCGCCTGGACCGAGGGTCGCCAGACGCCCTACCAGTGGACCGAGGACAGCACGTACCACCTCTTCCGTCTCACACTCGACGGTCTTGTCCTGCGGCAGCTCACCGACGGCCCGGTCAACGACTTCGATCCCTGCTGGCTGCCGAACGGCCGCGTGGCCTTCATCTCCGAGCGGCGCGGCGGGTTCGGCCGGTGCCACGGTCGGCCGGTCCCGACCTACACGCTCCACACCATGGCGGCCGATGGCTCCGACATCCTCTGCATCAGCCCTCACGAGACCAACGAGTGGCAGCCTAGCGTCGCTGCGGACGGCCTGCTGCTCTACACCCGCTGGGACTATGTGGACCGCGGCTTCAACCAGGCCCACCACCCGTGGGTCATCACTCCCGATGGCTGCGACCCGCGTGTCGTACAGGGGAACTACGGGCTTGCCCTGGATCGGCGCCCGCAGATGGAGATGGACCTCCGCGCGATTCCCGGCTCGCGCCGACTCGTCGCCACGGCCGCCGCCCACCACAGCCAGGCCTACGGTCCGCTGGTGGTGATCGACCCGGCCCTGCCTGACGATGACGGCATGGGCCCCGTTCGCCGGCTCACTCCCGCCGCGATGTTCCCCGAGGCCGAGTGCGCCTCCACCGACAGCCAGCAGTGCGCCTCCCCCTGGCCGCTGGACGAGACCTTCTTCCTGTGCGTCTACGACCCCCTCGGCGCCGGCATCCGGGGCGCCGCCAACCGGCATGGCATCTACCTCCTCGACGCCTTCGGCAACCGGATTCTGCTCTATCGCGACCCGGAGATCGGCTGCCTGAGTCCGATCCCGCTCAAGCCGCGCCCCATGCCGCCCATCGTGCCCGAGCGCACCACGCGCGGCATCCGCCCCGAGGAGTTCCGGGTCGGCGGTTCGAGCCTCTCGCCGGCCACCGGCAAGGTGGGCCTGGTGAACGTGTATGACTCCACGCTGCCCTTCCCTGAGGGCACGCGCATCCGCGCGCTGCGGGTCATCGAAGTGCTCCCGAAGGTCACCCCGAGCGCTGATGATCCGCCGATCGGGTACGGCTCCCAGAAGAGCGCCCGGCGCGTGCTCGGCACCGTGCCCGTGGAGGAGGATGGCAGCGCCTGGTTCACGCTGCCGGCCGGGCGTCCGGTCTTCTTCCAGGCGCTCGACGCAGACGGCCTCGCGATCCAGTCCATGCGCAGCGAGACGTGGGTGCAGCCCGGCGAGACCCTGACCTGCCAGGGCTGCCACAACCCACCCGACCACGCTCCCGCAAACCGCAGCCCCGGCCCGCTCGCGTTCGGTCGCCCTCCCTCCGTGCTGCGCCCCGAGTCCGAGGGCAGCAGCCCCTTCAGCTTCGCCCGGTTGGTACAGCCGGTGCTCGACCGCGCGTGCGTCGAATGCCATGCGAAGAGCCCGGGCGCCCTCGACCTTGGCCGCGGCGACTTCGAGCACGCCGACCACTACTGGTATGCCTCCTATCGCAACCTCCGCGACTATGCCTTCTTCTTCGCGCAGGCCGACTGGACGACCCCGCGCACGGAGCCCGGCCGCTTCGGCGCCCGCGCCTCCCGCCTCTACCAGCTCCTCGCCCAGGGGCATCATGGCGTGTCCCTCGCTCCGGAGGACCTGCACCGAATCACCCTCTGGCTCGACTGCAACTCCGACTTCTTCGGCGCCTACACACGCACCCTCGAGCAGGCGCAGGGCGCGGTCGTCGAGCCCGAACTCGAGTAGGGAAACGGGAACAGTGGGGCGGGCATTCTTGCCCGCCGAAGGCCGTGGCGGGCAAGAATGCCCGCCCCACTGTTCCCGTACGTATCCGAGACTCAGCAAGAGGGCCTTCCGCCGACTCGCGGGAATGGGCGGCCCAGATTCCCCCGAAGAGGGATTCGGGGACATGACCCAATTGAGTCGTACCGAATTGGGATCGTGTCCCCAGAATTCCGAAGGAGCGTCCACATGCCTCCCCTCCGAGCCGGCGCCGCACAGCTCGACATCACGCCCGGGTTGGGCGCGCACCTCATCGGCTACTTCACCGACCGCCTCGCAACCGACATCCTCGATCCCCTGAACGCCAAGGCCATCGTGCTCTCCGACGGCGACATGACCCTCGGCTTCGTGATCTGCGACCTCATCGTCGTCCCCGGTGAGGTCGTCAACGCCGCGAAGGCGCGCATTCAGGAGCAGACAGGCGTGCCGCCCGAGAACGTCCTCATCGCCGGCACGCACACCCACACCGGGCCGGCGATCATTGGCGCCCTTGGCACTCTCCCCGAGGAGGGCTACGCCGAGTGGGTCGCGCCGCGCATCGCCGATGCCTTCACGATGGCGTACCGGCGTCTGCAGCCCGCGCAGTTCGCCCATGCCGCGGGGTCGGTGCCCGGCGAGGTCCACAACCGTCGCTGGCACATGAAGGACGGCACCGTGCAGATGAACCCGGGCCACCTGAACCCCGACGCGATCCGGCCGGCGGGGCCGACCGACCCCCAACTCGGCCTCCTCGTCCTGCGCTCGCCGGAGGGCGCCCCGATTGCCGCGCTCGGCAACCTGAGCCTCCACTACGTCGGCATCAGCGGCCCGAAGCATGACGTGGTCTGCGCCGACTACTTCGCCGCCTTCGGGGTCGCACTGAACCGCCTCGCGGGCGCGCAGTTCGTCTGCCCGCTCGCCAACGGCACCTTCGGCGACGTGAACAACCTGGACTTCTCGCGTCCCCCCCGCACGAGCACTCACGCCCGCCACCAGATCGAGCGCGTGGCGAACGTCGTCGCCGCCGAGGCCTGGCGAATCTGGAGCGGCCTGCGTGAGGATGACTTCCGGGATGAGGTCCCTCTCGGCGCCCGGCTGATGCAGGTCAACTTCCCGGCAAGGACGCCTTCAGCCGAGGAACTGTGCGCCGCCCGTGCTCAGGTCGCGGCTGGCGAGGCCTGGAACGACGCCGAGTGGCTCTACGCGCGCGAGATCGTGCTGTGCATGGAGGCGCCGTTGGAGTGGCTCGTGCCGATCCACACGCTGCGCATCGGCGACCTGGGCATCGTCGGCCTCCCCGGCGAAGTCTTCACCAGGATCGGCCTCGACATCAAGGCCCGCTCGCCCTTCCCGCAGACGATGAACATCGGCATCGCGAACGACACCGTGGGCTACGTCGCCACCGACCGCGCGCTCGATGAGGGCAGCTACGAGACCCGCCTCTGCCGCCACGTCCGCGCCCCCAAGGGCACCGGCAAGCTCTGGGCCGACACCGCGGTTGCGGGCCTGGAGTCGCTCAAGTGAACCGCATGACCCCTCGCGAGCGCGTCCTCGCCTCGATCCGGCGGCAGCCGCTGGACGCCCTGCCCTGGCAGTTCGACCTCACGAGTGCGATCCGCCGCAAGCTGAGCGAGCACTACCGCACAGATGACCTCCTGACCGCCACCGGCGATCACCTCGTCTGGGCCGGCGTCGGTGCGCCGGACGACTTCGCCTCCGAGGACCCCGGGCCCGGCCTCTGCCGCAGCGAGTTCGGCGCAGTCTGGGCGCGCGCGCCGCGCGACACGAACATGGGCGACTGGGGCGAGCTGGTCTCCTACCCCCTCACCCAGCCCAGCCTCGAAGGCTACGCCTTCCCCGACGGCGCGGCGCCCGGTCGTGCGAGGGGTGTGCCGACGGTGCGCGCGCAGTATCCGGATCACTTCCTGGTCGTCGGCGGGGCGGGGCTCTTCGAGCCGGCCTGGGCGCTCTGCGGCTTCGAGAACTACCTCGGCTATCTCCTCTCGGAGCCGCGCTTCGTAGCCGAGCTGACCGAGCGCCTCGCCGACTTCTCGTGTGCCGCGACCGCGCAGCTATCGGGAATGGGGGTGGACGGAATTCGCTTCGGGGACGACTGGGGCTTTCAGGACCGGCTGATGGTGCGCCCCGAGGTCTGGCGACGGCTCTACAAGGAGCCGTACCGTCGCATCTTCGAGGCAGCCCATCGCCAGGGGCTCGTCGTGATGATCCACTCTTGCGGCAACATCACGGACATCCTCCCCGACCTCATCGACGTGGGCGTCCAGGTCGTCCATCCCCTGCAGCCCGAGGCGATGGACGTCGCCTTCTGCCGGCGCGAGTACGGGAAGGACCTCACCTTCTGGGGCGCCCTCGGCAGCCAGAGCACGATCCCGCTCGGCACTCCCGAGGACGTGCGTCGCGAGGTGCACGACCGCCTCGCGCTGTTCCACGAGGGCGGCTACCTCCTCGCCCCCGCTGGCGCCGTGCCCACGGACGCGCCCGTCGAGAACGTCGTGGCCATCATCGAGGAGGCCTTCGCCCAGCTGGAGTAGTCGTCGCCGTGGGGCAGGCTTCCAGCCTGCCAAGGCCGAACCACTCCCCATCCTTCGCCCACGGAGGCCCGCCATGACCGTCTTCGAAGCCATCCAGGCCCGCTATTCGGTCCGCGCCTATCAGGACCGGCCTGTCGAGCAGGAGAAGCTCGACCGTATCCTGGAGGCTGCGCGCCTCGCGCCCTCGGCGAGCAATCGGCAGGAGTGGCGCTTCGTCATCGTCCGCGACCCCGACAAGCGCGCCCGGCTCGTCGAGGCCGCGAGCGGCCAGGCGTTCGTCGGCCAGGCGCCGGTGGTCATCGTCGCCTGCGCGAAGCACGATGGTCGAATCATGCGCTGCGGCCAGCCCTGCTACCCAATCGACGTGGCCATCGCCCTGGAGCACATCGCGCTGCAGGCCGTCGAGGAGGGCCTGGGCACGTGCTGGATTGGCGCCTTCGACGAGGCCGCCGCCAAGGCGATCTGCGGAATCCCAGAGACCGACGACGTGCGCGTGATCGAACTCATGCCCCTCGGCTATCCGGCCGACCAGCCGCGAGAGAAGAGCCGTCTGGCGATGGACGAGATCGTGATGCTCGACGAGTGGGGGCGGTGAACCCGCCCGCGGGTCGGGCGCTATCCGCCGGAGAAGGCCGTGTCCCAGTAGCCCTGGCCGACGTCGATCCCGCCCACGGTCGTGAGCCTGATCGACACGTCTTGCGCGCGATCGCGGACCTCCCGGCTGTCGCGGCTTCGTCCCTCGGCCGTGTCAGCGCTGCCGTCGATGTCCCAGACCGCCGACGTGAGGCGGCAGGCATGGGCCTGGGCCGCGGCGGCGATCTCCGGATCGTTGGCGCCGATGACGCTGTCCAGCAGGCCCTCGTTGATCCAGGTCACCACGTCGAAGCCATAGTCGAGGTTCTGGTTCGCGCTCCCATATACCCAGGCCGATACGGTGAGCTGCTTCCCCTTCGTGCGTCCGACCTCGGTTACGACCCTCCGCACGTCGTGCACGAAGCGCGTAAGGAACTCGCTGCGGACGGTGCGCAGTCGGGGATCGTCGAAGCCCACCGCGGTGGCGTCCTCACCGTACCGCAGGCGGAAGGCCTCGAGGACCGGCGGGTCGTAACCGAGGAACTCGGGCCCGCGGACGAAGCAGAGGCACACGCCGTCCACGTCGAACCGCTTGGCCGCCTCCTCGATCAGCGACAGCATGAACGCGCGCACCGGGGGGTAGGCGTAGCTCGCCTTCTCCACCCGCGTGCCGTCCGCCAGGGCCATGCGACACTCGGGGTGTGAGGCGAGGAAGCCCTTCGGTTTGGCTCCCCGTCTCGGGGGCAGCAGGTCGAAGCCCGCGATCCCGAGCCGGAACATGATGTCGAACTGCACGCCCATCTCGTGGAGGCGTTGGCCGACGACCTCTTCGGGGACGATGCCCCGCTCCAGGTAGCTCGTCAGGCTCTGCCCGGCGACCTTCTCGCCCTTGACGTACGCGTTGGTGGACTGCTCGATGGCCGGCTCGCCGGGCGCCCGCCAGAGTGTGCCGACCGTGGAGGGGTAGTTGGTGGTCTCGCCGTAGTTGACGGCCCAGATGATCTTGCCGACCTGCGAGTTGCGGAACGGCTCGACGAGTTCGAGGAGGTGTTCCGGCTTGCGATACTCGTTGCCCCAGAAGTAGCTGATGCCGTCGATGCTTCCCACGAGGGTCCGGGCGTCCGTCTGCGCGCGCTGGGCTTGGAGCGCGGTGACTTCCTCGGGGCTCAAGGGAACCAGTTTCACGTACGCGACGTAGAGCTTCTCGCCGAACGGCCCACAGACTTTGCCGAGCACCAGGTCGCGGCCGGTGAGGTCGGCGTTCGTCAGGAAGACCTCCTTCAGGGAGGTGTGGCTGACGTAGCGCGACCCCTTCATCTCATACTCGAGGCGCGGCTCGGGCTCCTTGATGCGGACGAAGCCCGGGTCGCCGGTGAGCCTGGCCTTGATCGTCGTGCCGCCGTCGTAGGCATGGTAGGGATTCCAGAAGCCGAGGTAGACGGCGTGCCATCCCGAGAGGCCGAGCGGAAGCGTGATGTCGGGCGCCTCGACGTAGGAGGCCGCCCCGACCATCGTCCCGGCCTTCATGTTCGGGTCGTCCACAGTCTCGTAGGGGATGAGCTGCCAGCAGCCCTCCCGCGGGGAGGTCCTGAGAGCGGAGGCGGGCTTGCACAGACTCAGGTCGGTCAGGTACTTCACGTCGGCCACCCCCCTAGTTGGCGCTGCAGCGACGAGAAGGGCGGAGCCCAGCGAGACTACCGGGTGCATATACACAGGCATTCCCATTGGATGCCCTCCGACCGTTCAGAGCCTGTATGAGAAGGGTGGGCGCCCTGAATGGCGCCCGCGCACGCTTTCACTCGTACGACCCGTACTCCTTCGCGATCTGCACGATGCGGCGGTAGTTGTCGAGGCTGACGCTGTCGGGGATGGAGTGGTCCTCCCGGAAGATGTAGCCTCCGTTCTCCTTGAGGACCGGCAGCAGACGGACGATCTCGGCCTCGATCTGGTCGATGTGATCCCACAACATCGCGTTGATGCCCCCGTCGAGCACCAGCCGGTCGCCGTAGGTCTGCTTGAGGTGAACCGGGTCCATGCCCGCCTTGACCTCCAGCGGGTTGAGCCCGTCGAGCCCCGCCTCGAGCAGGTCCGGCACGAACGCATTGATGTTCCCGCAGGAGTGCAGGTGGGCGACGATGCCCTTCTCGTGGGCCCAGTCGATGGCGCGCTTCTGCACCGGGAGCAGGAGTTCGCGGTACATCGGGACCGAGAAGAACGTGCCGTTGCGGTAACCCATGTCATCGCACCAGAAGATGCAGTCGAAGGTGTAGCCCTCGTCCCAGATCATCTGGAGCAATTGCAGGCTGCAATCCAGTTCGGTGTTGTACATGTCGGCCACGAGTTCGGGGTCATCCATCATCAGCGTGAGCAGACGCTCTGTGCCGACGATCCGCGCATGGGTGACGTCGAACCCGAAGAACAGCCCGCCGTGAATCCACCAACCCTTCTCGCGCCACGTGGGGTAGTGGGTGCGCAGGTGGTTCCAGTCGATGCGGTCGCGCCCCATCTCGAGGCGCGCCTTCGCGTCCTCCCAGGTCTTGCGGTCCACGACGGTGCGACCGAGCCAGTGGGGCGTGGAGCTGGCGTGCTTCCAGTTCTTCGAGGTCGTGCCCCATGAGTCGAAGGTGATGATGTAGTCGTCGGTTTCCTCGACCACCTTCGACTCGTACCGCGGGCTGACGTCGCCGCCCACTCCGGCCACGTGGTCGAGGCCGAAGTAGTCCGCGAAGTCCGCATCGGCCGGCATGCCCTCGCGGCGCCACCGCTCAAGCGTCGTGCCCCACGGTCCGCCGATCATGGGGACCCGGTCGGCATCCCGGTGCTCGTACATCCGCTGGAACCGCTCACGCGTAGTCATCTCGGCCATGCACTTCCCCCCTGTACGATCGGGTACGTTGGTGTTGCGCCGGCGCAGGAGTGTCCGTTGCCGCTCCGTGGTTCGCCCCGGCGCCGCCCAGGTCCTCGCTCTGCCTGCATCTCTCCTGCCCGAGGAGGCGGCGCGGGGAGAAGGAGGGGTTCCGGCGCCGCCGAAAGAGAGGCCCAACTTGGCGGTAGGGTGAGGTCCCCTGGAGCGCATTCCCCCTGACAGGCTTACGTGGGTCATCGCGCTGGCGCTGGCGTTGGCCGTGGCGGTCGGCGGGGCGATCTCCACTCTGGTCCGCTACGACGTGCTGGGCGTCGGCCACCTTCCGCGCGTTGCTCTGTTCCCGATCCTGGTTCTCGTGCTGCTGAACGCGCTCGCCGTGCGGGCCTTCGGGCGGCGCCTGCTGGATGCTCGCCGGCTGATGTACGTCTACGTGGCCGTGCTCGCGACCGCGAACATCATGGGGGTGGAGCTGGTCATCCGCCAGTACCTCATCATGGTCGCGGCCCAGGGATACGCCACACCCGAGAACAAGGTCGCCGAGACCGTGCTCCCGCACGTGCCCGAGTGGATGGTGCCAGCCAAGAGCCCCCGCGCCCCGGCGGTTCGCTACGCCTTCGAGGGCGTGCCGACGGGGGGCGACTTCCCGTGGCGCGCGTGGGTCCGGCCGCTGGTGGCGTGGACGCCGCTCTTCATCGCGCTGCTGACGATGCAGATGACGCTGCCGGTGTTCTTCCGGCGGCGGTGGGCGGATCAGGAGCGCCTGCTGTTCCCGCTCGCTCGGATTCCGGCCGAGCTGACCCACTACGATCGCGCGGGCGATCCCGTGCCGAGCCTCTTGCGGAGCCGCCTCTTCTGGGTCGCTTTCGGCGTGCCTTGCGTAGTCTTCCTCCTGAACGGTTGGCATCATTACGTGCCGGCCGTCCCGGAAGTGCGCCTGATGCGGGACCTCGGCCGCGTGTTTGGCGGACGGCCGTGGGCGGTGCTCAACGGCTGGCCCGTCAACGTGTACTTCGAGATGGCCGGCATCACCTACCTGGTGCCTGACGACATGGGGTTCAGCCTCTGGCTGTTCTGGGTGCTGCGGAAGCTCGCCATGGTGGCGCGGGAGGCGCTCGGCCACACGAACCATGACGCGGTGCTTCGCGAGCAGGGCTTCGGTGGCTACCTGTTCCTGGTGGTCGCCTACGTCTGGTGCGCCCGAGCGCAACTGGCCGATCTCTGGCGGAAGGCGGTCTACAATGACCCCGGCGTTGACGACGACCGAGAGCCGATGCCGTACCGACTCGCGCTCCTCGGATTCGCCGCCTCCGTCATCGTCGTCGTGGGCTGGGCGCGAGCCGCGGGGGCCTCGGTCGGCTACTCGTTGCTGGGGCTCGCGCTGTACCTCGTGAGCATTACCGTCATCACGCGCATGGTGGCGGAGGGCGGTCTCTTCATCGTCTGGCCGCCGATGGAGCGCTTCAACCACTACCTCGTGCGGGCCTTCGGTCCGCAGGCGATGGGGGCGCAGACCTACACGATCCTGAGCTACCTCGGCCTGAAGCTGGCGGACAACTCGACCTCGACGATGGCCAACGTCTTGGACGGGTACCGGATCGCGGACCTCGCGGGCCTCGAGCCGCGACGGGCGGCCCTGCTGATGCTGACCTGCATGGTCGCCGCCGTGTTCGCCTCACACCCCGCGGCGCTCCACGCCATCTACTCGCGCTCCGTGCCGGCGCTGGGCTGGTTCCCGCGGATCGCCTTCGTCAGCTTCGGGAGCGACATCGTCAGCAACCTGACGGCGCCCCTCCGGTTCACCACGACCGACTACGGTCACATGGCCCTCGGCGCCGGCGTCACCTTCGTCCTCCAGGCGCTGCGGCAGCGGTACGTCTGGTGGCCGGTGCATCCCCTGGCCTACGTAGCCATGATCGGCGCGCCGTACCTCGGCGACCGCTACGGGTTCTCCATCTTCCTGGGCTGGGCCGCTCGCCGTCTGGTGCTCTACGTGGGAGGGTTCCGCGGCTACTCGGCGGCGCGGCCCTGCGCCCTCGGCCTGGTGGCGGGTCAGGCCTTCATTCTGCTGCTGTGGAGCCTCGTCCACTACTTCCGCCCCATCAGCGCCGCTCTGATCATCGAGTAGTTGGGGGCTGAACCACCGAGCTCTGCGCAGGCCCTCTCGCCGTTGCCGGCGAACTGCCGCTGCGCCACGTTTGGCGACCGTCCGCCCTCCTGCGGGAACCGGACCGAGGTGAACCTCATGCCACGGCACATGCTGCTACCACTGCTGCTGGGGGTGCTGGCCGCGCCGCAGATGGCCCGTGCGGAGCGGACCAGTGTGCTCGACTTCGGGGCGAAGGGCGATGGCATTGCGGATGACACCGCCGCCATCCAGCGGGCCCTGAACGCCGCCAAGGGCGCCGACGGCACCGCGGAAGGCCGGACCGTGTTCTCGCTCCACTTCCCGAGCAAGCCCGGCGGGTTCTACAAGATCACGGACAGCCTGCTGATTGACGGCACCCACGGGCTGGTCCTCTACGGCGACGGCGCCCTCACCCGGCGCAACTGGTACGATGAGAACGCCACGATCCGGTGGTATGGGAAGGAGTCGAAGCCCATCTTCTGGGTGAAGGGCGGGACAGGGCACACCGAGGTCGCCGCCGGGGGCGAGCGGACCAGACCCTCCAATCCCAACGTCTGCCTCACGATTCGTGACCTGACGATCCAGGGCTACCCGGACCGACTGAAGGAGGGCGCGCTCCCGCCCAACCTCGCCCTCTCCGGCATCCACTTCGGCCCGCTCGAGGGCCAGCACGACCCCACCCTCGTCCGCCGCGCGAACATCGAAAACGTGCACATCTCCCAGTGCCGCTTCGGCATCTGGTCGGGCAACCCCGACGGCGAGAACACCGACCACGCGACCGTCCTGATCACCGGCTGTTTCATCAGCGGCAACGCCCAGGCGGGCATCCGCTGGGGCACCGCCAACGCCATCGCCAACGTCATCTCCTGTGACATCGGCAACAACGGCTGGGCCGGCGACGCGTTCCCTGCCGACGCCTACTCCCCGCCGATCGGCGCCAACATCAATCTCGACTCCGGCTACATGGATATCGTCAGTTACACCAGCGCCGGCCGCCCCACCCACGCCGACATCTACCAGCAAAGCGGCCGGATCTCCATCCTCAACGCCTGGTCCGACTGCTTCGGCTACTTCCTCTACCAGGCCAGCGCCTCCCAGAACGAGGGCGGCTACCACAACGGGCAGATCACGGGGGTGCGGCACTACTGTGGGGGGATGACGGAGGCGGACACGCCCAGTTCGATGCGGATTGTCTGTCCCGGGATGGTGGTTTCCGGCTGTTTGGTGTATGGGAACATCGAGGTGATGTCGGGACTGGGCGGGCGGCCGGTCTTTGAGGGCATCAACTTCATCCGCCCTAACGCCACCTACATCGGCAGCGGCGTGGACACGCAGCGCAGCCTGACCGTGCTGGGGAATGCAACCAACAGCGGGCAGATCCTGCTGGGCGGCGCGAACCAGGGGGTGCCGCTGAAGCACCGTGGCAGTGCGGTCCCGCAGATCCTGAGCATGGGCGACAACCCGGCGCTGTTTCAGGTGCTGGGCGCCTCGGCAGAGAGCACCGGCCTGGCCTTCCACACGCGCACGGACGATGCGAACGGCGGCAATGTCCTGCTCATGAACGGGTACTTCACCGCGACCGGGGTCCGGCCGCTGCAGGCCGACAAGATGGTGTGGTGGCTGGAAGTGGGCGGTTCGCAGGGGCTCAGAATTCGGGGCTTCGATCCGGCAGGCTCTACGGATGAGATCCCCCCGGGGGCGTTCCAGGACTTCGGTGGGATCAAGTCGGCCCCGCTCAGCGGCCATCGGGGTGAAGTGACCTTCCAGCCCCCGGTGCGCAGCGGCCCGCCGTCCTTCAGCTCGGGCGACTTCTGGTTGGGCAGCGTCTATTTCGACACGACGACGCGGAAACTCCGCGTGAACACCGGCGGCTCGAAGTGGGAGGACCTGAACTGAGCCGCCAGGTGGGAACCCGCGGTGTTGGTTCTCGGGCGCCATGAATGGCGCCCCTACATGGGCGGGCGCGATGAATCGCGCCCCTACATGGGAACGGCTTGGAGACCAACCGCGCCCCTACACGGGAAGGGCGCGGCTGAGGAGCGAGCCGGGAAGGAGGCCTGTCATGGATCGATCGTACGCTCGCGGTACTCTCGTGATGCTCGCTTTGTGGTGCGTGACGAGCGTCGGTGCCCAATCGGGCATCAACGTGCGCGACTTCGGTGCGAAGGGGGACGGGCAGACCGACGATACCGCGGCGATCCAGGCCGCGATGGACAAGGTCGGCGGGATCAGCGCCCCCTACCCGGGCACCGCGTACTACAACGAGATGCAGGAGCTGTACTTCCCGCCGGGCAAGTACCCGATTAGCGACACGATACGGATCGGCGGACGGGTGCGCGGGGACGGCGCGGTCATCGAGCAGACCAACCCCGACAAGGCGATCTTCGCGAGCGACTACGCCTGGCGGATGAGCATCTCCGGCTTCACGTTCCTCGGCGGCAGCAAGCACCTCGTGCTCCACAACCCCAATCTCGACACCGGTCAGATTCACATCGAGAAGTGCCGCTTCTACGGCGCGAAGGTGGTCGCGCTGGACGTGGACATCGTGTCCACGACGTTGGCGGTGCGGGACTGCATCTTCCTGGAGTGCTGGCAGGTGTGGATCCACAGGGGCTGCGACCAGGCGATCATGAGCGACTGCTGGATCACGACCGCCGCCCAGATGCGCAACATGGCCGCCATCGAGCATCGGGCCGGGCGGCTGATCATCGAGAACCTGTGCGGAGTGCCGCTGGTGAACGGCGCCGACCAGCGCTGGATCGACAACTACGGCGGCAACCTGACCCTCCGCAGCGTGCGCTTCGGCGGCGAGGGCGGGGGCTTCACGCCGGTGGTGAACTTCGCGAAGTACGGGTCGGTGTGGGGACCGACGATCCTGCTGGAGGGCTGCTTCGTCTGTGCCAACGGGAATGCGAAGCGCAACTGCGCGGTCTACTGCGAGGAGGTCCCGAACCAGATACACATCCGCGACTGCATGCTGGCCGGGGCGTCGCTGGTGGAGGTTCGCCCGGGCCTGGACCTGCGCACGTACTTCCAGGCGCGCGACGCGAGCGTGTTTAGCTTCGCGGTGGACGGCAACACCGGCCTCAACGCCGGGAAGCTGCCGGAGCTGCTGGCGCGACCGAGGATCAACCCGCTGCCGCCGCAGGGCCTGAGCGACGCCCGCACGCGCGAGGCGCTGCAGCGCGCCGTCGAGGCGGTCCAGGCCCATGCCGGCGAGGACGCAGCCGGCGGCGAGTTCAACGGCCACCGCCAGCAGACTGCGCCCGGGAAGTACGTTGACCTGAGCCCGCGACGGGTGAAGTGGCAGCTCGATGACTTCATGGACGCCACGGCGGAGCGCAACTCGGAACACCTGGCGATGGCATCGGTAGGGACGGACATCGTCCTGGTGCGGCGCACGGAGGCGAAGAACAACTGGCCGCATGTGGCGGCTCAAAACGTGGAGCTGGACCTGGACAAGACCCCGTTCCTGAGCTGGAAACAGAAGGCCACGGGGTCGGACTCACCCGGGACGTATGCGGTGCGCGTGCTCGACTTGGGGAGCGGGGTTGAGTTGCTGCTCGAGGAAAACTACTATCCGCCCTGGGACGGCTACCGCGCCTTTGACCTGCGCGACATGCTCAAGCTGGGCGGCGTGCGCAAGCTGCGGATCAAGTACTACTACCTCGGCGTGCGGAGCGTGAACAAGGAGTCCATCACCGCCAAGCCGGGGGAGTACGTCGTGTTGGACTTCCTGCGGGCCGAAGCGGACAAGTAGGGGCGGGGCGCGGACAGGCAGGAATGCCGGTCCTCCTACGGCCGCAACGGCGGACAGGCAAGATTGCCTGTCCTACGCGAGGGTGGACAGGCAGATTGCCTGTCCTACGCGAGGGTGGACAGGCAGGATTGCCTGTCCTACGCGAGGGTGGACAGGCAGATTGCCTGTCCTACGCGAGGGTGTCGGGGACGCGAGGATTGGATCAGCATGGGGGGCTTGCACGGCCATGAGATCGAAGAGGCTGAGCAGGTTGATCGCGGTCGTTGGGGTGACGGTGGCGGTCCTGGTTTGGTCTGGTGCTGAGGGGCCGACGCAGTAGGCGACCGTGTCCACGCCCGGCCGGCAGTAGGTCCGCAGGTGGCGTCGGAGGTCCTCCCTCTGCAGGCCGTCGCTGAGGAGCAGGAACACATGCCCGTCATCGTTGAGGACGAGGCGGCCAACGCCGCGAGTCTCGGGCATCGACATCGGACGACCTCCATCGTTTCGAGGCGGCGGCGGGGCGTTCGTCGCCAGGCCGGGCCGACCCTCGTCTTACTGAGTCCCGTGTAACTTGGGGAACAAGGAGCGAATTCGTGGGGCGGGGGAACAAGGAGCGAATGCGTGGGGCGGGCATTCCTGCCCGCCAATGGCCCGTGGCGGGCAGGAATGCCCGCCCCACGAGTTTCCCTATCTACACGAGACTCAGTAGGCGCGTCAGCAACAAGGGCGCTGGTCGCCCGTTGACGAAGGGCAGGGCCTATCATCGGCGCTCGGGGAGTGTGCCGTGGCCTGTCACAGACACTTGCGGAAGAGCCGGACGGCGTGGGCCAAGGCTTCGGTGGCCTGCGGCCTCACCGCACTGCTGCCGCTCGCGCTGCGGGCGCAGGGGGACGCCGACTCGCGCCCCGGGCCGAACGTCGCGCTCGGCTGCGCGGTCACTTTCGATACGCCTCCCAACAACGCCAGCGCCACGGACCCGGACGATGTGCATCAGCTTGTGGATGGGAAGCTCTCGCCGGCGACCCCGATCTGGTATGACAAGAGCGCCGTGGGCTGGCTGTTCACCGATCCCACCGTGTTCACTCTCGACCTGGGAAGCGTGCACCCGATCCGGGGGGTCGGCCTGCACATGGGGGCCGGGCAAGCCGGCGTCGAGTGGCCCGCATCGTTCCACCTCTACGTCAGCGACGACGGCAGCCGCTTCAGCTACGTCGGCGACCTGATGCGGCTGCTCACCGTGTCTCCGCCCGCGGAGGGCTACGCCGCCCTGTGGCTCGCGACCGACCGGCTGCAGACCCACGGGCGATACGTGCGGTTCGTGGGCTCGCCGGTGAACCGGGGCAATGGCGCGTACATCATGCTGGACGAGGCGGAGGTGTACGGGGGGGACGCGGCGTGGCTCGACCGGCCGCTCGTCTGGCCCGACGCGCCCACCCGGTGGAGCGTTCCCTGGGCGGAAGTCCGCTGGCGCGACCAGGCCGACGCGATGCCGGCGAGTGAGAAACCCCGGCGGCTGGTGCTGATCGACGGTGAGGCGGAAGTTGCGGACGAGGGTCCGCCGCAGCAGGTCAGCGTGACCGAGGGCGGGGCGACGTTCACCTTGCAGGGCGAGGCCGGGCGACCGCGCCGGATGTCGTGGACCGGGGAGCTGGCGGGTCCGATCTCGACAGCCAACTGCCGCTACGCGGTCCTCACCTTCCGGGCCTCGGGCGTTCGGCCGACACCTGAAGCGACGGCGCTGGTGGCGCTGCACGGGGTGAACGACCGAGCCGGGGCGAGCGCGGTGACGCTGCTCGACTCCAACGCGGCCCCCGATGACGGCCTGAGCCACACGCTGGTGACGGCGCTGCCTGAGGGATTCACCCTCCAGCAGGTGAAGGTCGCGCTGCCGACGGAGGACGACGCGCCGTACCTCACCGTGGAGAGCCTGGCGCTATTCGCCGCACCGCCGGATACGTTCGGCGCAGCGTTCTCGACGGAGCCTCAGGCGGGGGAAGGGTACGTCGCGGTCGATCTGCGAGCGGCGATGAACGGGAGGCTCGCGGAGTGGTTCGAGCGCGTGCTGACGCAGCATCGGTTCGCGTTGGATGGCGCGCGCGTCTTGCCGCGAGGCCAAGTGCGGGTGTCAGGGGTTCCGTTTGAGGTAGCGGACGGGCCGGATGATCTCGCCCTCATGCCGGAGACGCCCGAGCCCAACGCGCGGATCGAGTTCCTCGGGCAGACCATCGACAGCCGGAACCTCGGGCCGGTCTCACGGGATGACGCGCTGAGCGTGAACGTCGATGCGCAGGCGCGGGAAGCGTTCCTGCTGCTGGCCCTGTGCGCGCCGCCGGCACAGGTGCGCGGCGGGATGCCGTCCTGTCCGTCCCGTCCGCTGAGGCTGGACGACGCCGAGTGTCTCACGGTCGAGCTGGGTTACGATCGGGGACGAGACGAGATCGCGCTTCCATACTCGCTCGCGGACCGGGGGTGCTACCTGCCCGCTCGCGAGCTCGGCGCGTACGCGGCGGCCGTGGACCCCACGCGGCGGCTGAAGCGGGTGGCCCTGCGGAGCCATCAGTACGGTCTCGGGTTCGCGCTCGCGGGGCTGACGCTCAACACGTCCGGCAGGCCGCTGGTGCCCGAGCTTTCTGATCTCCCGCCGCCCGAGGCTGTTCCGAGGCACCCCGAGCCGGCCACTCGGCCGCCGCAGGTCACGCTGGAAGGCCGGCGGCTCACACTCAGCAATCGGTGGGGCGAGTTCGGCTTCGACCTGTCGCGCGGGCTCTCGCTGACGCGGCTGGTGAACCGGTGGGCGCCTGCGGCGAAGACGGTCCTGTCGCCATCCAGCGGCCTGCGCGTGCGGGAGGGCGACCGAACGTACACGGGGCGCTGCTTCGAGGCGGAGGTGCTGGGTACGACCGAGACCGAGGCGCGGATCAGGCTCACCAGTACGCGGCCCGAACTGCCCTTGGAGATTGTGGTCTCGCTAACGGTGGGAGACGGTCCGGAGCTGAGCTGCGTTGCCGAGGCCACGAACCGGGGCGCGCAACCCCTGGCAGTGGAGCTGTGCCTGCCGGCGCTCGCGGGCTTGTGTCTGGGCGATTCGGCGGAGACGCGCCTGTTCTTCCCGCAGTACCGCGCAATCGACACCCACGAGAGCATTGCGCTGCGCGCTCCCTATGGGCCCGAGTTCCCGCTCCAGTTCATGGACATCTACAACCCGCGGGCGGGGATCGGCTTGATGGTGCGCACCGATAACCGCGAGCAGCGGATGGCGGACTTCGCCGTGCGGAAGGACGCCGACGGTGTCGCGGGCGGGGTGCACTTCCTGCCGGAGCACGACGAACTGCAGCCCGGCGCGACGCGCGCCTACCCTTCGGTGGCGCTCATTCCCCACAGCGGCGATTGGCACGAGGCTCTGGAGCTCTACCGCACGTGGGTGCGGAGTTGGTACGCGCCGCATAAGTGCCAGGATGAGAGCTTCTTCCTGCAGGCCTGGGACAT
>Ga0194112_10003704_pt1 | contig 21211 bp, 15 predicted proteins | sample TA2MahC400mmetaG_FD_146191 | JGI IMG/M metagenome (GOLD analysis project Ga0194112, IMG submission 146191) | Freshwater microbial communities from Lake Tanganyika, Tanzania - TA2015016 Mahale Deep Cast 400m | ecosystem: Environmental > Aquatic > Freshwater > Lake | place: Tanzania: Lake... | reverse complement strand
ATGCGGCCGGGCCGCTGTGGCCGCCGCGCGATGAAAGGAGCCACCGGATGGGCCAGACCAAGAGCCCCTGGGCGAAGGCGGCGTTCGTGCTCGCCTTCGCCCTGCTCACCTCGCTGTGCTGGTGCCCGTGGGCCTACGGGACCCTGACGGGACGCGTGTTGTGGGTCCCGACGTGGGCCGTGGTGGCCTACGCCGTGGCCGCGGCGCTGTTCGTGCTGGAGTGGGTCTTCCTGTTCCGCTCGGGCCTGGCGGTGGGCGATGAGGAGCTCGCGGGCATTGTGTCGGAACTGACGGCGGCGGCCGGCGACGCGGCTCCTGCGAAGGAGGGCGGCCGATGCTAGAGATCGCCATCATCACGGCCATCTGCCTGGCCTCGGTGCTGGTGAGCTATGCGGCGTTCCGCCGCGGGGCGGCGCGGAGCGCCGACGACTATTTCGTCGCCGGGTCGAGCCTGGGCTACCTCGTCCTCATCTTCAGCCTCCTCGCCTCGTTCGTGAGCGCGTTCGCGATGTTCGGCATCTCGGGCATGGCGTACCGCCTGGGGTTCGGCGCGCTGTTCGTCCTCACGGTGAACCTCATCCCGCTCGGATTCCTGTGGTACTTCTTGCACCGCAAGACGCTGCTGATCGGGCGGGCGCGGAAATGGATGTCCATGGGCGCGCCCTTCGGCGACCGCTACGGCGCCACCATGCGCGCGATCATCCCGGTCGTCGTCCTCGTCGCCTCGATCCCCTACCTGGTGGCGCAGGTGCAGGGCATCGGCATCATGATCGAGACGATGAGCGGGCAGCGTGTGTCGTACGAGGTGGGCCTGTTCTTCGCTCCCGCGTTCGTGGCGCTCTATCTGATTCTGGGCGGCATGCGGGGCGCGGCCTGGGTGAACACCGTGCAGGGCATCTTCTTCACCGTGATGGTCTTCGTGCTGTTCTTCGCGGTGATGAACGAGAACGGGGGGTTCGGCCCGACGATGGACCTCGTGCACGAGAAGCACCCCGAGCTGTTCCTCCTGGCGGCGCAGGGCGGGAAGGCGTGGAGCTATCCGATGATCTTCGGCCTCGCCTCCGCCATGTGCCTGGGGTGCGTGTGCTTCCCGCAGCCGTACATGCACGCCTATTCGAGCCGGACGGCCAAGGGCTTCAAGGTGATGATCTTCGCGTTCGGCGCGATCTGCGTGGTGATCATCAGCATGACCACGATGGTCGGCATCGCGGGCCGGCTGCTGGCGCCCGGGCTCAAGGGGCTGGAGGCCGACCGGGTGTTCGGCCTGTCGGCGGCGAAGACGCTGCCCAACTGGGCGGCCGCTCTGGCCGTGGCCGGCGCCTTCACCGCCGCCATGACCACGGTCATCAGCGTGGTGTTCGGCAATGCGTCCAACCTCGCCAACGACCTCTACAAGCTCGTCCGGCCGCAGGCCGACACGAAGGAGCTGGTGCGGCTGGGGCGGTTCTGCATCGCGGGCATCGTGGCCGCGTGCGTGCTGATCGCCTGGATCCCGAACCTCCCCGTGGCCGACCTGGCCATCATCGCGTTCGGCATCATGGCCGTGACCATCTTCCCGCTGTGGGGCGCCTACTACTGGCGGCGGGCCACACGCCACGGCGCCATCGCCGCCACGCTCGCGGGCGTGGCGATGAACCTGGTCTTCCTAGTATGGGGCCTCGCCACCGGCACGGGCATGCTCCTGGCCCCGCAGCCGTGCCTGCTCCACCTCAACGGCTTCCTCGTGTCGTTCCTCGCCGCGGGCCTGGTCTTCTTCGGCGTGTCGCTGGCCACGCGGCCCGGCCCCACGGAGCGGAAGAGCCTGGCCCTCTTCTTCCATCGCTCGCTCGGCTGACCCCGGCCCGCGCTGGCCTTCGGGCGTGCGGTGCCCATGCTGGCGGCGTAGAGGCTTTCACGCATCCCGCCGCGCCCCCCGCCTTGACAGCGCGGCGGCAGGGGCTATAATCGCGTGACGACAACCCAGGCCCCGTAGTGTTCGAGGGAATAGCGGATGGGCATGCACGAGAGGAAGGAGCGGGCGGAACTGCGCGAGGCGGCCGAAGTGAGCCGGCGCGAGGCGCTGAAGCTCGGCGTCGCCGGGACGCTCGGCCTCGGAGTTGCGGCCACCGCGGCGCAGGCCGCCGAGGCAGCCGCGCGGCTCGAAGAGGCGAAGGCGAAGCTGGCCTACCTGACCCGCCCCGAGGCCTTCCGCGAGTTCAACCGCGAGAAGCCGCCCCTCCCTCAGCTCCCGCCCGAGAAGCGCCGCGAGGTGGGCCTCGACCCCGAGACCTGGCAGCTCGAGGTCGTGCCCGACCCCGACAGCAACAGCCAGGTGGCCAACCCGCTCTCGAAGGAGCGCGGCACGGCGCTGACCTGGAAGGGGCTGATGGCCCTCGGCGAGAAGCACGCGGTGCGCTTCCTCAAGGTGCTCACCTGCACAAACGTCCCCGACCCCCTCGGCATGGGGCTCTGGGAGGGTGTGCCGCTCCGCGACGTGCTCTGGCTCGCCAAGCCCACGGGCAACGTCCGCCGCGTGGCTTATTGGGGCTACGACAACGGCGACCCGAAGCAGCGCTTCGTCGTCTCGCTCCCCATCGGCCGCGTGCTGGAGGACCCGCCCGGCGAGCTCCCCGTCATCCTCTGCTACAAGCTCAACGGCCAGTGGCTCGCCCCGAAGAACGGCGGGCCGGTGCGCGTCATCGTGCCCGAAAGCTACGCCAACAAGTCGGTCAAGTGGCTCACCCGCGTCGTCCTCACCAACAGCTTCCAGGCGACCGACACCTACGCTTTGTGGAACAACGACGTTGAGAGCCCGATGAAGTCGGCAGCCCGCTTCCTCAATCCGCCGAAAGAGGCGAAGGCGGGCGAGCCATTGCCCCTCATGGGCATGGCGCAGGTGGGCATGTCGGGCCTCAGCAAGGTGCAGTATTGCGTCGAGCCCGAAGGCGCGCCGCCGCGGCCCGACGACCCGCATTTCGCCCAGAGCGAATGGCGCGACGCCGAGGTCCTGCCGCCGCCAAGCGACTGGGGCGGGGGACTGCCCGACGGCAAGCTCCCGCCCACTCCCATGCAGTTCGACCCAGCCACGGGCGAGCCGCGGACCTGGCCGCTGCGTTACACCATCGCCCACTGGGCCGCGATGGCTCCCGGCCTCGCCGCGGGACGCTACCGCCTGCGCTGCCGCACGATTGATGCCAACGGCTGCGCCCAGCCGATGCCGCGCCCATTCCCCAAGAGCGGCAACAACGCCATCCACGAAGTCCTATTGACCTCTGCATAGGTAAAGTGCAGGGGCAGGCCCCGGAGCCATGGCCATGTGGCACAGCCGCCCTCGGCTCTGCCGCCGTTCGCAACGGCATGCGCCCATTTCCGGCGCACAGCCGAGGGCGGCTGTGCCACACAGGCATTGCCTCGGCTGCACGCTACTGATGCAGAGGTCGGTAACCAGTGCAGCGGGATGAGTCGTTTGGTGGGTGTGTCAGGTGACCAAGACCTGCCAGGCGTGGGGTGCGGGGGACATGATTGCACAGTCATATGACTCTGCAATTATCTGCCCACCGCTCGGTGGCCGCAAGCGGGGCACCGTTGGCAGGGCCATCGTGCCGCTCACCGGCCAGTGCAGCTCCCAGGCCTTGGTCAGGGACCAGCGGCACGCCGCACAGTGCCCACTCGCCGACCGAGACCCGACACATATGGGGCGCTGGAACATGATTGCAGAGTCATATGACTCTGCAATTATCTGCCCACCGCTCGGCGGCCGCAAGCGGGGCACCGTCGGCAGAGCCATCACGCCGCTCACCGGCCAGTGCAGCTCCCAGGCCTTGGTCAGGGATCAGCGGCACGCCGCACAGTGCCCACTCGCCGACCGAGACCCGACACATATGGGGCGCTGGAACATGATTGCAGAGTCATATGACTCTGCAATTATCTGCCCACAGGTCCCCGCTGGCGAGCAGGGCGACGTTGGCGCAGCGATCGGGGGAGTCACCAAGGCGCCATGCTCGCCAGCGAAGGCGCGCTTGACTCAGCCACAGATCGGGGTTAAATAGTGATGTGGTAGAGAGTGCGTGTTCGTGGTGCGGCCCTCAGGCCGCGGCTTCCGGCCCCCGTTCACGGGGGATTGAGCAGGAGGACGCGATGGTTCGCTGCGGACGAAGTGTGGGTGCTGGCCTGTTGTGCGTCGCGGTGCTGGCGGGGTGCGGCGGCTCGCAGGAGGCCGGGCCGCCACGCCTGGCCGGGAGCTATCGGCTCCCCGAACAGAGCGAGCGGTTCGCCATCGGCGCGCGCGGACGCGTCTACTACACGACCTCGTCGCGCGGGATGGGGCCGATGGGGCCGATGGGCGGCGGGCCGAGCAATGAGCTCCACGTGGCCGAGACCAGCGGCACGCCAGGCTACCCGCTGAAGCTGGAGATGGGCGCCGAGGTCAAGGCGGTTGTGGCCGACGGCTCGGGCGCCCTCTACCTGGGCGTCCGCGAGGGCGGCAAGGACCAGGTGTGGGTGTTCGAGGAGACCTGGGGCGAGAAGGCGCAACCGAAGGACAAACACACGCCCGAGCTGCCCGGCGACCTCAACGCGCTGGTGCTCGGACGCGAGCCGGGCACGCTCCTGGCCCTCTGCGGCGACAAGTTCGTCGTCAAGCTGACCGACGGCGGGAAGACGGCGGCGAAGCCGATCGAGCTGCCGGGCGACAGCAAGCCCGAGGATGCCGCCCTGGACGGCGCGGGCAACATCTACGTCCGCCGCACAAGCGGCCCCATCGTGAAGGTGACGCCCGACGGCGCCCTGGACAAGGCGTGGGCGAAGAGCGAGGCCGCGGCCATTGATTACGTGCGAGGCGTGGCCGCCGACTCGCGCGGGCGGGTCTACGTGGCCGCCTCCGAAGGCGGCGTGTATCTGCGGGCCTTCGACGCCAACGGGGCGCTCCTCTTCAACATCGTGGCCGAGCAGCTCAAGTATGCGCCCGACCGCCTCCTGGTCACGCCGCGCGACATCCTCTACGCGCTCGACGGCCGCGAGGTCTACGAGTTCCGGCCCTAACCCGGCTACTCCCCACAATCGAAGGGGATGATTGGATGGGTGGATGAATGGATGATTCTGGGAGAGGATGAATGGATGTATGGATGAATGGATGGCTGAAGGAGCCCATCGCTCTGACATTCATCCATCCAGCCAATCATCCATCCAGCCAATCATCCATCCAGCTCTTCCCCACCCATCCACCTATCCATTCATCCCCCGCCGGCACCGGGGCAGAGCACGCCGGCATCACGGCTGAAGTTCCTACCACCCGCCGTCAAAGTCCAATAGCCGAATCCGCACGGTGGGCGCGGGGGGGAGGGGGTAGTCGTAGCCGGCCACGGCCAGGGTGTGCCCGGCGGGGGACCAGGTGGGGGCGATGGGGGCGGAGAAGAGCATGGGGCGGCGGAGGGTGAGGCGGCGGCCGGTGTCGAGGTCGGCGACCCGCACCCGCGTGGCGCGCTCGGTCCGCACGGTGCAGGCGGCGAAGCGGCCGCCGCAGGAGAGTGCGATTGAGGCGGCCTCGCCGCGCAGGCCGAGCGGCACGCGGCGGGTCTGGCCCGTGGCAGGGTCGAGCCGGACCACGGCCTGCCCGGCCACGTCGGGCACCGCGTAGGCCAGCGCCGCGCCGTCGGGGGACCAGGCTACCTCGTGCGGCTTGGGGGAGCCGGGGAGCCCGAGGGGCCGGCTCGCGCGCGTGCGCAGGTCCACAAGCTCGTAGCGCACGCCGCGCCTGCCGCCTCCGAAGAGGGCGACCAGGACCCAGCGCATGTCGGGCGAGTAGCGGTCCCAGAGGTCCGTCGCCTCGGTCTCGTAGAACCGCTCGGGCACGGTGGCGCCGTGGGCGAGGGCCCAGAGGGCCAGGGTGTCGGGCCGCTCCCGCTTGCCCTCCTCTTGCTCGGTGAGGAGCAGGGCGCCGTCGCAGGCCCAGCGTGCCGCGCGGAAGCGCGAGAAGTCGAACGCGGACTCCAGGCGGCTGAGCGCGAGGCCGTCGAGCCGCAGGAGGAAGAGGTGCCAGCGGCTCGGCGCCTCGTCGAGGCCGAGGAACACGGCTCGCTGGCCGTCGGGCGAGACGAGTCCCTCCTTTGCGATGCGGAGACGCTGGGGCACGGGGAGGCGCTGGGCGCGGCCCGCCGCGGGGTCCCAGGCCCAGAGCTTCCGCGTGGCGCCCAGGAGCCCGTTGGTGCCGCGGAACAGACAGGTCAGGTAGAGGGCGTGGCGGCCCTGGGGCAGGTAGAGGCGCTCCGCCACGTCGCTGAGCGGAAGCCGCAGCTCGCGCAGGCTCGGCCGCTCGATGAGGAGGTATGCCTCGCCCTCCCTGCCCGGCTCGCCCGTGTGGAGGCCGAGCCGCGAGGCGTCGGGCGACCACGCCAGCGTGTCGCCCGCCAGCCGCAACGGCCCGATGGAGGTGACGGGGACCCGCTCGCGGACGCCGAGGAGCCAGGCCGCAGAGATGGCGGCGGCGAGCGCCCCGGCGTAAGCGGCGCCGACTACTCGTTGTGGGGTGAGCCTCCGCGCTGTGGGCGGGGCCTCCGTGCCCCGCGTCTCTGTAGGCGGGGCGTCCCTGCCCCGCGGGGCACGGAGGCCCCGCCCACAGCCGCGCCTACTGCTGGGCGCCCAGGGAAGGCAGACGGCGAACGTGGCCGCCGCCCAGCCCAGGCACGCCGCCAGGAGGAGCACCATCCAGTCGCTCAGCCCGTGGAGGACCAGCGGCGTGGCGGCCAGGGCCACCGAGAGCGCCAGGAGTGCATAGCCGGCCACCAGCGCCAGCTTGGGGCGCCACTCGCGCCCCACCGGGCCGCCCACCAGGGCGCACGGCACGGCACTCGCGGCCACAAGCCCGCCGGGCACCAGCCCGATCAGCCCCTCGGCAAGAGCGTCCCAGAGCGCGTAGCCGCTCGCGGCCACGCTCGCGGCCAGGCAGGCGAGGAGAGGCAGCCTCTGGTGCCAGGGCACGCGGCCCGGCTCGGCGAGCCAGGCGCGCAGGCGGCGGTTCACCGCCGCGTGGGGCACGCGTGCCACCACCTCGCGCACGAGCCGCTCGTGGTCCCGCCAGTGCCCCGTGAGGCACACGCGGCGCGGCAGGAGGCGTCCGAGCAGCCCACCCCATCCACCCCGCAGCTTGAGCGCCAGCGGCACGTCGGCGTAGAGTCCCCACGGCGCCGCCGCCTCCGCCACGCTCGCCCACGGCACCGTCCGCTTCCGCAGCAGCCCGTGGAGCGTGAGGCCCTCCGCGTCCAGCACCGCCCGCTCCCGCAGCGCGCGCGCGACGCCCACGAGCGCGAACGCCCCCAGCGCCGCGGTGAGCCAGAGGCACGAGCGCACCACCTCCGGCTGCCGCTCGCCCAGCGGCAGCACCCGCGCGTGCCACAGGAGCACGGGGCAGAGCGCCGCCGCGCACGCCGTGGCGGCGGCCACGCGCCCGAACCTGCGCCGAAAGGTGATTGGATCTGACATTTCTCTTGTGCGAGTGGATCAGAAGGGGATGGATGGGTGGATGGGTGGATGGGTGTCGGGCAGTCATCCACTCATGCAACCATCCAATCATCCTTTCTGGATGCGGCCCGCTACTGCGCCCGCCACGCGGCGAGGCCGGCGTCCGCGGCCGCGGCCCCCGCGAGGATGAGCAGGAACACCACCTGCTGGAGAATCGTGGCCGCCATGCCGGGCAGGAGGGCGCGAACGTCGGCATACGACGCCCTCAGGACCCGCAGGATGCGCCACGACAGCGGCGCGACGAGCGCCACGCTGCCCGCCAGGGCCGGCATCCAGCCCAGCAGCACCCCCACGGCCACCGAGGCGTAGGTGGCGGCCAGCAGGAGTCCGTAGGCCGCGATGGCGCGGCGCGGGCCGAGCCGCACAACGAGGGTCCGCTTCCCCGCCGAGGCGTCCGCCCCGACATCCGGGAACTCGTTGATCCAGAGGATCGCGGCGACCAGGAGCCCGGCCGGCAGCCCCACCCAGCTCACGTGCGGGGTCAGGCGCCCGCGCAGCACCCACTCGGTGCCCAGCGCGGGCAGCACGCCGAAGGCCAGCATCGTCGTCAGCTCCCCGAGGCCGCGGTGGACGAGCCTCAGGGGCGGCGCAGTGTAGAACCAGCCAATCGCAATCCCCAGCGCGCCTATGCCCAGCAGCACGTAGCCGCGCGTGGAGAGCCACAGGACGAAGCCGCAGGCCGCCCCCGCCGCAGTGCACGCCGCGGCCGCCGCCACGACCGCTCGCGGGCTCACCACCCCCTCCTGAATCACCCGGCTGCCGCCCGAGAACGGCGTGGAGAAGCGGTTCGCGGCGTCCGCGCCGCTCAGGTGGTCGAAGTAGTCGTTCGCCAGGTTCGCCCCCGCGTGGATGAATGCGATGCCGAGGAGCGCCAGGCCCGCCAGGCCCACGGCCAGCGTGCCATCGGTCCGCCACGCCGCCGCCGCCGTCGCCAGCACCGGCGTCACCGAGGCGGTCAGGAACGGCAGCCGCGCCGTCACTGCCCACTTCTTCGCCCACGGGTCGCCTGGCCTCAGACCGCTCGACCTGGGCGTGAACGCTTCCATCCGCTGCCCTCTTAGCGCGGCCGCCGACCGCACCCCGGGGGGATGATTGGATGGGTGGATGAATGGATGCTTGTCTGACACCCATCCACCCATCCATTCATCCATCCATCCCCCACACATGCACGGGTCACGACGCAACGTTGGCTCTCACCCCGCCCATTGTTGACGGAATCGTAGGCGAAGTCAAGCCCAGTTCGGGTGTGGTGCGGACCGACGACGCGGGGGCACGCGACACCCGAGTCCTCAATGAAGTCGCCTATCCAGTTCCTGTAACAATCTTCTGCACCCCTCAGTGGTCTTGGTGTCGGTTTTGGTGCCGCGGGTCGCGGTATGTAGCGGCAAGCGTCTCGCTTGCCGAGGTGGGGCCGCAGAGCGGCCGGGCCTGCGTTCCCACGCGGAGCGTGGGAACGAGAGGTTTTCAGGGCGTCAGAGCCCTCAACCTCCCGCGGGTTTGGAACCCGCGGGAGGTGTCTGAGGGCGGGGGGCGGCCAAGTATGGGAGAAACGGCCAGGGAAGCGTCCGGATCGCCAAAGCGCCCATAGTGTGTCAAACATCAGGCGCGCAGTTGACACACTATGGGAAGAACGGCCCTGGATGCGTCCGGATCGCCGAAATACCCATAGTGTGGCGGTCATGAGGTTGACACAGTATGCCGGGACCGCCACGGATGCCTCCGGATCGCCAGAACACCCATAGTGTGTCGAACATCAGGGGCGCGGGGTTGACACAGTATGGAGGGCGCGGGGGCGAGGGACGAGGGGCGATGGGGCGGAACGCCGTCGCGTTCCGTCGCCGGCGGAACGGGAAGCCGTTCCGCTCCAGCCCTGTTGCGCCGCGGCCGCGATTGTGGTAGAGGAGAGGCGGAAAGGAGGCACGCTATGGCGAACAGTGCGGAACGGCTCCTGGTGCTCCTCCTGCGGGCGGCTGGGGTGGTGGAGGCCCTGGCCATCTTCCCCGCGGTCATGCCACGGAGCTGGATGGCCCTCATCCATGAGCTCCTCGGCTTCGGGCAGTTCCCCCAGGGGCCGATTGCCGAGTACCTCGCCCGCTCCGTGTCGGCCCTCTACGCGGCGAACGGCGGCCTGATGCTCGTGGTGTCGAGCGACGTGCGGCGCTACGCCGCACTGGTCACCTACGCGGCGGTCGCCCCGATGGCCGTGGGGCTCCTCCTCCTCGTCACCGACCTCTCCGTCGGGATGCCCTGGTGGTGGACCCTCGGCGAGGGGCCGGTCCTGATCGCCTTCGGCGCACTGCTCCTCGCCGTGCAGTGGAAGGCCAGGGAGCAACAGCCGTGCTGAAGGCTCTCATCGAGTCCGCTGGCAAGGCTTACCAGGCGGCGCGGCAGCGCGAGCTCCTCGCCGCCCTCTGGGAGCAGGAGCGCTGGTTCGACACGCCGCGCCAGCGCGCCGCCGCAGAGTTCGCCCGCGACGCCTTCGCCGCGGCTGGGCTAGCCGACGCCCGCCTCGACCCCTACCTGTGCGACGGCCGCACCCGCTACCAGGACTGGACGACTCACGTGGCGTGGGACTGCCCGTCGGCCCGCCTGGCGACCGAGGAGGGCCTCGTGCTGGCTGACCGCGCGGAGTGCCCGTGCGCGGTTGTGGCCTGGAGCGGCCCGCTCGGCTCGGCGAGCGCCCCCGCCATCGGCGAGGTGGTTGACGCCGACGCATTGGCCACCCTCACACCCGAGGCGGTGGAGGGCAAGTTCGTCCTCACGGCGCGCTATCCCCTCGAAGGCAAGCACCGGCTACTCGGCATGAAGCCCCTGGCGCTCGTCAGCGACTTCCTCGGCGAGGGGCCCGGCTACACGCCCGACACGACCAAGTGGTGCAACACCTGGTCCGACGGCCCCTACGGCTGGTACTTCCACGCGGACGACCAGGTGATGCCGGGCTTCGTCCTCTCGCCCGCGAAGGGGCGAGTGCTCCGCGAGCGGTTGGCCGCAGACCCGCGGCTCCGCATCGCCGGCTTCTGCGACGCGCAGCTCTACGATGGCCACGGGCAGAACGTCACCGCCGTCCTGGAGGGCCGCGACCCGTCGCGCGAGGTCTGGCTTTTCGGCCACGCCGCCGAGCAGGGCGCGCACGACAACGCCAGCGGCGTCGCCGCCATCATCGAGGCGATGACCCTACTCGCCGAGCTTATCGCTGCCGGCGCGCTGCCGCGGCCGCGCCACAGCATCCGCGCCATCCTCACCGAGGAGTGCATCGGCATGCTCGCCTTCGCCATGGCCAATGAGGGGCTGAGGCGGCGGGCGTTGGCGGGGCTGAACCTCGATGGCGTGGGCGACGAAGCCACCGCCGCACGGCCCTTCGCCGTCCACTACGGCCCCCTGAGCAATCCCGGCTTCGGCTGGGCCGTCGGCGCGCTCATCGCCCATGCCCTCCAGGAGCAAGCGGGCGACGCCTGGCACGTCCTCACCAAGCGCTTCGTCCCGACGGCCGACGACATGATCGCCGACCCCGCCTGCGGCATCCCGGCCATCTGGCTCGGCAAGACCGGCCCCGCGCGCGGCTACCACTCCAGCGCCGACACGCCTGAGGTGTGCGACCCGGCTTCGCTTCGGCACAGCACCCTCTTCGCCGCGGCGTGGGCCTACGCGATGGCCTCGCTGGACGACGCCCTTGCCGAACGGCGCATTGGCCCGGCGGCGGCGTGGGTGGAGCGCGAAGTGGCTCGGGTGGGCCATGGCGGAGTTCATGAACTCCGCCATGGCCCATCAACACCCGGTCCGCCCGAAGGGGCGCCACGAGACGACGCGGGGCTGCTCGACCGCCGGGCCGCGGCAGGCGTGCTCCGCGACCTCGCGCGCTGGGGCGTGAGCGAAGGGGTCTGGGAGCCGGCGGCGGCAAGGTTCGCCCCGCGCGACGCCGAGCCGCTCCCCGGCCTGCCGTCCGAGGGGCCGGTCTACCGCCGCACGGTCTGGGGCACGTGCACGTGCGAGACGCTGCCGCGCGAGCGGCGGATGGGGCTTTTCCCCTGGTCCCGCTGGCTCACCAGCGGGCTCTACTGGTGCGATGGCCGCCGCCCCCTGGCCGCCGTCGAGCGTCTCGCCCGCGCCGAAACGGGGACCCCGGCCGACACCGGCCTGGCCGAGCCATTTGATCGTTGCGTGGAAGCAGGCACCATGCTCAAGAGAGCGCGCTGAGCCGCTCACCGCCGCATGCGGTAGATGCCGGGCGGCACGTCCCCGAACGAGCCATCGCGGGCGCGGCGCAGGCGCGAGCCGTCGGTCTCCTCCACCAGCAGCTTCACCCCCGCCCACGGCTCGGGGAGGCGAAGGGTCCGCGTGACCTTCTCCCCCTCGGGCGCGGAGACTACCAGTAGGTCGCCGATCACCGACAGGTCGCCGGGCAGGTGGGTGAAGGCGTCGCGGCCGCCCTTGGCCCGCAGCAGGGTGGTGAGGTAGCGGTTCTTCTCCTCGAAGCCCGGCCGCTCCTCGCGGCAGGTGAAGCCCGCGGCGGGGAAGAGGCGCGGCCCCTGGTCAATCACCAATCGCTTCGGCGCCCAGCGGTTGAGCTGAAGGAAGAAGTCGCGCGGGCCAAGCCCATCAATCGCGCGCACGGGGTTCGAGTGGATGGAGAAGACGTTCACCGGCGAGTCGAGCGGCGCCCCCTCGCCGAGCAGAATGGCCTCGGGGTCGCACGCCTTGACGCAGGCGTAGGCCTCTTCGATGAAGCGGTTCATTGTCAGGTTCGTGTCGCCGGGGAACCGCATCCAGGGCCGCGGCGTGTAGTCAGGCGGGCTGGCGAAGCCCATGCAATCGAGGAAGATGCCCTTCGCCCCGCACTCAGCGATGTAGAAGCGGATCCACTTTTTCGTGTACTCGATGTAGCCGGGGTGCCCGAAGTTCGGGTAGCACATCCCCCCGTCAATGTGGCCCCACGAGCGGCACATCCGCCCGTCCACGCCGCGGATGAACCAGTCGTCGTCAATGTCGGTCGCGCCGGGCTGGAGGCCCGAGTGGCTCATCCAGATGAGCACGGGCACCCCCTTGTCGGCGAGGCGGCGGCACATCGCCTTGAACTCCGCCTGCGTGCCGTGATTGGGGTCGGGCTCGTAGCCCAGGGGCGTCGTGCCGCTGCACACGGGGCGGTTGGTCACGAGCGAGTAGCCGATGCCGCTCAGCTCGCCGCTGGCGAGCCGCTTCTCCCAGTAGTCGGCCTGCTGGGTCCAGGTCGGCTGGTTGTTCCACGCCAACCCCTCGCCGAAGACGGTCTTGAAGACCCAGGCCGGCGGCTCCTCGTAGTAGAAGGTCACGTACCAGCCCAGCCAGCGCAGCATCTCCTCGCGGGTCCGGCCGTAGTAGAGCTTGATTTCGGGCATGTGGAGCGAATCGCCGAGGCGCCAGGGCGCGTGGAGCGTGAAATCGTAGCCCACGCCCCGCCCCGCGTCCGCGATGTTCAGGATGTAGCCCACGTTTGGCCGCCGGCACGTGATGGCCAGCCAGTGCTCGGTCCTGGCGTTGTAGAAGAGGCCGCCGTGAATGGCCAGGACGCCTGGATAGAGCCGCCGCCAGACGTTTTGCATGAACGCCTTGCAGCGCTCGGGCGTGTCGTGCTCGTAGCCGCAGTGGCCGAACTCGTCGGTCGGCCCGGTCGAGTGCGACGACGCGAAGATCATCCGCGTGTCATCGCCCCAGAAACGCCAGTTCCAGTTCAGCAGCGAGAAGGTGTCCACGTACAGCGGGGCCTCGACCACCGGGCCGCCTGGGCCGGGGCAGGGACACGTCTGGTCGGCCAGCTCGCGGCGGATGAGGTAGGTGACGCCGAAGCAATTGAACGGCGTGTTGTGGCGTCCGCCCATCGTGCGGGCGAGCACGAGTCCCCAGCCCGAGAGCTGGTCCACGAACCGTTCGCCCTTCAAGTGGACGATCTCCCGCGTCGGGTCGTTGGGGTCGCGGTGTTTGCGGAGCGGCAGGGGCGAGCCATTCACCCACAGCTCCGAGCGCACCGGCTGTCTGGGGTCAAGCAGCTCCTGCTCATATAGCTTCACCGAGCACACCTGCCCGGTTGCCTCGTCGCACGAAACCACAAGCTGCTGTTCGGCCATTCTCTCGACCCCTTGCCCCGACGGGGATGGGAACTCGGCTGCTGCCCAAGCGTCTAATCACCAGGAGAGGACCGGCATCAGTCTAAGGAACCCGTGGCCGAAGTCAAGCACGGGGGCATTGACCCCGCTGTGCAGAGGGGGCCATGAAGGTCAGATTCGAGCTGTGGGTGGCCCTGGGTGTTGTTGTGCTTCTGGCGGCCATCGCATACGTGTCCCGCCGAACGCCCAATCCGGGACTCCCGCTCTACAAGCAGGCCAAGGGTGACCCGTTCTGGACAGTGTGCTCTGACTTCCTGAACCATCGCATCACTGCCGAGGCATTCTGCAAGGAAGCACAGCCGCCGACCCTCGTGGAGGCGATGAAGAGGCCCGGCAAGAAGGTGCCGGCCCCCCTCCCGCTGGCGGGCATCGTTACCTTGCAGGGGCAGACGGACCACTCCGGCACAGAAGTGGCCGTCGTCATGAGCTACGACTACAGGATGCTTGAGTCCGTTATCGCTTCCCCCTTCTGCGTCCGCACCGATCCGCAGGGGTGCTTCGACTTCTCGACGCTGAAGCTGGAGGCCTGGCAGTCGGCCCCGGTGAGCGCCGGCGGCAAGGGGAGCGGCTCAAACACCCGCGACGCCGTCGCTTCGCCGCCGACCGCGCAACTCCACATCCGGCGCAAGGGCTTCGAGTCGCGAGTGGTGTCAGTGAACATCTGGGGGCTTCTCCATGGCGCGCTCCCGCCCAAGGGCGCATCGACATGGCACGTCGGCGCCATCGAGTTGCTGCCGGAAGGGACGGCGCGCGGGTGCTACACTGCCTTTGGCGCCCAGCAGTATCCCACGTGCTACCCTTTCCCGTTCGACATTCGCCGCTGCGAGCCGTGGCACGTCCGCGAGCACCTGGAGGAACACCCTGGCTGTCTCCTGGCCGACGATGCGCTTTACTGCTTTCTGGCGGCCAACTACGGCGCGGCCCGGCCCGGGGTGACAAAGGCAGTCGTGGCCGATGGCTACAAGCTCTTCCGCGAACGCTTCATGGCCGGCAAGGACAACACGGGCCAGTCCCTCTTCTACCAGCCTGGCGTTTCCCTCGATGGCTCGTGGGGGAAGCTGATTGATGAGCTGCAGGGGCAATCCACCGGAAGGTAGTGGGGCTACCATCTGGGTGGGAAATGGCTCAGGAAGTGGCCGAGGAACGACGAGCACTGCCGCAGAGCGATCTCTGTGGGGTGGAGCGCGCTTGCTCGGTGGACGATGGCGTTGCGGAGCTGTCGGACCTCCTGGACGCGAAAGCGGAGCTCATCGGAGACCCTGAGGTAGGTCCCCACGCGTTCGATCAGGTCCTCCGCGCCGATCGTTTGCCAGGTCTTGCGTCTTCGCCGCACGTCACGCCAGTAGAGCCTGAGAGGCGTCTCGAACTCGGCGAAGAGACGCACAAGGTAGGTAGCCTCAAGGTTGTCGTGGCAGGCCCCAACGTCTGCGAGCGTCAGCGATTCCTTCTGGAGCCGCGTCGGGTCCTTGCCCGCCTTGGCCCGAAGGTCTTCCACCGAGAGCGCCGCCACCCGGTGTTCCCTCTCTGCCGCCTGGAGCCGGTCCAACAGTGCCTGGCGGTTCATGAGGCCCTCGTCAGCATCCGGGCCAGTTCGAGGAACGTCGCCTTGCCCCACTTCTTCGGCCAGGGGAACCCCAGGTCGGTTTCCACGACCCACCGCCCGCGCGTGCGGATCAACATGAAGCGGTCCATCGTGGGGAATGCCACCAGGTCCACCCTGCCCTCCGCCCCGGAAATCTCCCTGCCGACCACGGCAACGTCCAACACCCCGCTGTTCGTCCGAATCCGCAGGTCGGAGACAGAATACGTGCCGGCGGACCGCTCAGTGACCAGTTTGGGTTCGAGCCGGGCCGCCAGCCACTCCTTCTCCTTCGCCCACCGCTCGATGTCGGACATGAGCTTGTCAACCACCGCCAGCCACCTCCTGGCCGCGGCGTTCGTGGCTGGTGGGGCGACTGCTGTAACCATATTCCCGCTCCTTGCTTCCGTTGCCGGGGTACTTGTGCAGTGTCCTTAACCGGCTCCATCATACCCCTGCCTCGCGGCGGGTGCAAGCGCGCGACTTTGCGGCAGGGGCCGGCGCCGCGCCGCTCACTTCTTCCGCACGAGCTTCCCCGACATTTCGAACATCACCTTGCCGTCGGGATCCTTGACGGTGAACTGCCACTCGATGTTGTCGGGGCCGAGGTGGCGGGTGGCCCCGGTGTCAACGCCTGTTGCGTTCGCAGCCGGGCAGGGCTATAATCCGCCTGGCCCTATGGAACGTGGTTCGTTGAGCACGCCCAAACGAGTTTGGGCGTGGCACCCGCAACCATGCCCAAGCCAACGGGGGTGCCACGGACAAACTTGTTTGTCCGTGTCTTCCACAATCTTGGCTATGGAAGGAGACCGAGTGGTCTCGCTCTGCCGCCCAGGACGCTCTGTGACGGCTACGCTCCTCGTGGGAGTTTGTGCGGCGTGCGCCGCCGCGGGGCAGGCGCCCGGTGGGAAGGGCGACTGGCCGCAGTGGCGCGGGCCGGAGCGGAACGGCGTCTCGATAGAGACAGGGCTGCTCAAGAGCTGGCCGCCCGGCGGCCCGCCCCTGGCCTGGAAGGCGACGGGGCTGGGCGAGGGCTTCTCGTCAGCCGCCATAGCCGGCGGCAAGGTCTTCTCCCAGGGCCACGTGAAGGGGGAGGAGCGGGTCTTCGCGCTCGACGAGGCGACGGGGAAGCCCGTCTGGTCGCAGGCCATCTCCCCTTCGGGGCGGATTGGGCCTGCGGGCAGCCGCTCGACGCCTACCGTGAGCGGCGGGCGGCTCTTCGTGGAAACGGTCGGGGGCGACGTGGCCTGCCTGGCGGCCGCCGACGGCAAGGAGGCGTGGCGGGCAAGCCTGGTGCGCGACTTCGGCGGAACCGTCCCGCGCTGGGGCTTCTCCGAATCGCCCCTCGTCGATGCCGGCCGCGTGGTGGTGACGCCCGGGGCGAAGGACGCGATGCTCGTGGCCCTCGACGCGGCGAGCGGCAAGCCGCTGTGGAAGGCGGCCCTGCCCCACGCGGACGCCGCGAACTACTCCTCGCCGATCATCGCGGAGGCGGGCGGCAAGCGGCAATACGTCCAATACCTCCAGAAGGGCGTCGCCGCAGTCGAGGCCGCGAGCGGCCAGTTCCTCTGGTTCGCCAAGTTCGGCACGCCTGACCCGGGCTATAGCTGCAACACTCCTCTGGCCGCCGACGGGCTGGTGTTCGTGACCTCGCAGTGGTGGGCGAACGCCCTGAAACCCCCCGAGGCGGGCGCCACGCCCCAGAAGGTCTACGAGACGCGGGACCTGAGGAACGTGCACAGCGGCTACGTGGCCGTCGGCGGCCACTTGTATGGCGCCCAGGTGTTCGCCGGCTGCGCCTGCATCGAGCTCAAGACCGGGCGGCTGGCGTGGCACGACGCCCGGCCGGGCGTGTGCGCCATCGTCGCCGCCGACGGGCGACTCTATCTGCGGAACGACAAAGGCCCCGTCATCCTGGCCGAGGCGGCCCCCGACGGCTACAAGGAGGCCGGCCGCTTCGACCAGCCCGACCGCACCCGCGAGCCCGCCTGGGCACACCCCGCCCTCGCCAACGGCCGGCTCTACATCCGCGACCAGGACACGCTCCTGTGCTACGACGTCCGGCAGCGGCCCGCATCGCAATGAACTGGAGCAAGGCCATGAACGCAATCGTCGCAGGGCTTGCGTGTCTCCTCAGCGCCGCGGCAGCCCCGGCGGCGGAAGCCGAGGCGGCCCGCCCAAAGCGCGTCCTCATCCTCCTCGGCGAGAACTTCGACGAGATCGAGTTCGCCGCCTTCAGCGGCGTCCTGGCCTGGGCCTCGCACACCAGGCGGGCCTCTAACGGCGTCCTCCGCCGCGCGCCCGACGCCGCCGAGGTGAGGGCCATCGAGGTCGTCGTCGCTGGCTTCGACCGCGAGGTGAACAGCATGGGCAGCATGCACGTCCGCCCCGACGTGTTGGTGCGCGACCTCAAGGACGACGAGATTGACCGCTTCGACGCCGTGGCCATTCCCGCCTGCGTGGGCACGGGCCGCGGCCGCCGCACGGACAAGGGGCAGCAAGACCTCTTGAGCGACCGCACGGTGGCCATCGTGCGACGCGTCCACGAGCGCGGCGGCATCATCGCCCTCATGTGCTGGGGCCAGGAACTCCTGCGGAAGGCGAAACTCCTGAAGGACGCCGCCGACTACCCGCTCTACACCGACAGAAAGGACGGGGCTTTCAGGCCGCTCGTCTTCGACAAGGAGACGCGCACGATCACCTCGGGCGGCCCCTGCGTGGCAATCGAGACGGCTTGCCTCCTGCTGCGGCGCCTCGTCAGCGAAGCCGAGTACCGCAGCTTCCGCCAGCACAACCCCTGGCTCTTCGGCATCCGCGACGAGTTCCCCCCGCGGCTGCCCGAGGTGAAGTAGCCCGCGCGGCGCGCCGGAGGCAACCACGGAGACACGGAGAGCACGGAGAAGACGGGCCTCACCACGGAGCACACGGATGGCCGCCGGCAAGAAGACACCCCATCGCCACGCTTCAGGCACGATCGCCCTTTCTGCACCTGTGCGAATCTGTGGCCATCTGTGGATGCTCTCTCCCTCCCCGCTCCGTGTGCTCAGTGTCTCCGTGGTGGGCATCCTCTTCGCGCTGTGCGCTACCGCGGATGGCGAGGGGCAGCCGGCGGCCGCGGAGGCCACGCCCCTCTTCAACGTCGAGGCGGCGGCGCCTCTGCCACCCGAAACCGCCGCGGAAGCCGCGGCACGCCACGCGAAGGTGGCCAAGCGCCGCGCCGGCACCGCCGTCATCTGCCACCGCGGGGCGATGGAGATGGCGACCCAGAACACCCTCTCGGCCTACCGCGCGGCAATGGAGGCGGGCGCGGATGGCCTCGAGATCGACTTCCGCCGCACCCGGGACGGCATCCTCGTGATGTTCCACGACGAAGGCGTGGATGGGCTGCTCGACGCCTTTGGCAGAATCCCCGACTTCTACCACGAGGAGCTGCTCCTGCACCGCCACAACAGCCCCCAGGGCCTCACGGCGCCGGAGGAGCGCGTGCCGACCTTCCGCGCCACCCTCGCGCTCGCTCGCCAGCACGCCGCGCTCCTCCACCTCGACATCAAGGAACCGGGCATTGACGCCGAGGTCCTGCGCGCCCTGCGGGACGCCGACATGCTCGACCACGTCGTCTCGATCAACCACTACAACAGCGAGACCATCCGCCAGGAGGCCCGCATCCGGCCCCTGCCCTACAAGAAGGGGCTGGACGATGGCGATTGCGACCCCGAGCCGGTCCGCGCCGCGCTCGAACTCCCCGGCCAGATGGTCATGCTCGACGACCCACGCCTGACGCTGACAGAGCTTGGCCGCCCCGCGTCGCCGCCGAAGCCGGCCCCGCCGGCCCGCGCAGTGCCCGTGGCCGCCCCACCTGTGGACGAACTGCTCAATGCCTTGTTCGAGCAGCCGAGCGCGACGCTGCCGCCGCGCCTGGCAGCGGCGCGCCTGGTCAACTACTACTGCGTCAAGGCCCCAGGAATCGTGCTGGCGCGCGTCCCGCCTCTGCGCGCCTCGGTGAAAGCGAACATCGCGTGGACGCTTGGCATGGCGGCACGCCACCACCCGGGGACCGTCACCGCGGAGGTGCGCAGCACGCTGCTGCTATTGCTGGACGACGCGGACCCGGCCGTGCGCGCAGAGGCGGCGTGGGCCGTCGGGCGCGCGAAAATCCATCAGGCGGTCCCAAGGCTCGTCGCCATCCTGGACGCAGAGCCCGCCTGCGCGCGCCGCTTCGCAACCACGCCCGCGGACCGGGCTGACGACATCAAGGCCATCAGGCTCCGCGCGGCGGCGGCCTGGGCGCTCGGCCAGATCGGCCAGCCAAAGCCTGAGGCCGTCGCCGCGCTCCGGCGCTGCATCGAGCACCGCGGCCTTCACTTCGACATCGCCTACCACGCGCTCGACGGCGCGATGGCCGCGCGGGCGCTCGGCGAGCTGAAGGCGGCCTCGGCCGTGCCCGCGCTGGTCAGAGTCATCCAGCGCGACGACCCGCTCCTCGAGCCCGTCGTCTCGAAGCGCGCCGACGTGCCCTTTCGGCCGACCCATAGAAGCTGGTGGGACTTCCGCCTGAAGATGGAGGCAACGGCAGCGCTCGGCGCAATAGGCACGGCCGAGGCCCGCCGGACATTGGAGGCGTTCCTCGCCCCCCCTGAGGCGAAGGCTCAGGCGGTGTGGCCTTCTCTCCAGCGGGATGCGGCCGAGGCCCTCTGCGGGATGAAGGCGGAGGACTCCCACCGCATCGTCACGGGCCTGCTCGCTCATCCCCAGATGGCCGTTCGCCGCGTCGCCATCCTCGCCTGCCTCCGTTCCCCCACCCCCGCGCGTGCCGCCGCGCTCAAGGCCACGGCGCCCTGGGCCACACCCTGGCTGCCCTGAATGGTTTCTGTCCAGAATACGGCCTGAAGGCCGCACTACGAACTCGGAGCGTGCCGCGCGTTGCACTGCCTGGCAGGCCGGGCTATAATCCCGGCGAGACGAAGCGGAACCAGCCTTGCGAACAGGAGAGGACGCGCATGGATGAGGAACAAGATCGTATCGGCCGAAGGGAATTGCTGAGGCGGGTGGCGCTGGGGGCCGGGGCCGCGGCGCTCGCGCCCGCCGCTCTCGCCCTCGACGCGGCACAGGCGAAGGACTGGCTGGAACGCTGGGAGAAGTACATCCTCAACTCGGCGCGGAGCCGCTACTGCGACAAGGAGACGGGCGAGGAGATCGGCTGGCTCATCAGCCCCTTCCTCAACGGCTTCGCATACGGCTATCTCGCCACCCGCGACACGAAATGGATTGATCTTCTGATTGACTGGGCCGATAGCTGGATCAAGCGGGGGGTGAAGGAGCCCGACGGCTTCGTGGGCTGGCCCAAGGCCGGCACGGGCGGCGCCTTCACGAAGGACTTTCTGACCGACAGCCAGCTCGGCGAGGCGATGGGCCTGCGGCCGCTCGTCCTCATCGCCGACGCAATCCGCAAGGCCCCCGCCCTGAAGGAGAAGTATGGGGCGAAGGCCGATGAGTGGCTCAAGCTCAACGAGGCAACGTTCGAGAAGTGGGACACCCGCGGCGCCTGGCGCGAGGCCAAGCCCTCGACTTCGCTCGGGCCAGGGCCGGGCGGCGTCTGGGTCGTCCCCCCCTTCGGCATTGACCCCGCGACGGGCAAGTGGACCGAGGGCTACGAGAAGCGCAAGACCGACGGCTTCTCGCACCCCGCGAACAAGCAGAACTTCATCGCCTGCTGGCTCATCGCGCTCCACGACGCCACGGGCAAACCAGTCTACAAGGAGCGGGCCGAGAAGTGGTGGCAGCAGATGAAGGCCCGCATGCGCCTGCGCGAGGAGGGCAAGTTCTACGTGTGGAACTACTGGGACCCCGCCGGCCCGTGGGACTACAAGCCCGACGGCTCGACGAAGCACTGGGTGGGCGTCCACCCAAACGGCGGCTACTACGGCATTGACGTGGAGGGCATCGTGGCCGCCTTCGAGCACAAGCTCGTCTTCACGAAGGAAGAGATAGGCCGCCTCATCGC
>Ga0194112_10003698_pt1 | contig 21226 bp, 20 predicted proteins | sample TA2MahC400mmetaG_FD_146191 | JGI IMG/M metagenome (GOLD analysis project Ga0194112, IMG submission 146191) | Freshwater microbial communities from Lake Tanganyika, Tanzania - TA2015016 Mahale Deep Cast 400m | ecosystem: Environmental > Aquatic > Freshwater > Lake | place: Tanzania: Lake... | reverse complement strand
CCGGAAGGTCCTGAAGCAGCTCGAGGCCGACTACCCGGGGGTGCACTTCGAGGTCGCGTACGACAACGCGCACTTCGTGGACATCCTCTTCAGCAACATGTTCCGCGAACTCGCGGTCGCGATCCTGCTCTGCGGCATCGCGATCTTCCTGTTCCTGGGCGAGTGGCGCGGCACGCTCATCGCGATGCTGTCGATCCCCACCTCGCTGGCGGTGGCGCTCCTGTGCATGATCCCGCTCGGCATGACGCTCAACAGCGGGACGCTCATCGGAATCCTGCTGTCCATCGGGCGCCTCGTCGATGACAGCATCATCGACATCCACGCGGTCGAACGCCACCTGCGCATGGGCAAGTCGGTGAAGGACGCGACCATCGACGGCATCGCCGAGGTGCGGCTGGCGGTGCTGGCCTCGACCTTCATGATCTGCCTTGCGCTCCTGCCGCTGCTCCTCTGCGGCGGCATCGTCGAGCTGATGTTCATCGAGCTGGTCTGGCCGCTCATCCTCGCTCTGTTGGCCTCGATGGTCGAGTCGTTCACGACGACCGCGCTGATGTGCAATGCCTTCCTGCGGCCGGAGAGCGAACGGGCGGCCGAGAAGCGCACCCGCTTCTTCCGCCTCTTCATCAACCCGTTCCAGGCCTTCCTCGACCGCCTCGAACGCGGCTACGAGCGCGCGATCCGCTGGATGCTCAAGCACCGCTTCGCGAACCTGGCCCGCATCCTGGCGACCGTGATCGTGGGCTTCGGCTTCTATCACTTCCTCGGCAGCGAGATGATGCCGCTCGCCGACGTCGGCCAGGCCTACGGGGTGCTGGAGATGCAGCCGGGCACTTCGTTCGAGGCGACCGAAGCCGCCACGACGGCGGTCGAGCGTATCATGCTGAAGTACCCGGAGATCGAGAGCGTCTCTACCGAGATGGGCACGGAGACGATGCTCGAATCCTCCGGCACGTACTTCACTGGCTACGCCCTGCCCATGGTCAACAGCGCGACGTTCATGCTCACGCTCTCCGACATGAGCGAGCGGAAGCGCAACATCTGGCAGGTCATCGACGGTGTGCAGAAGGAGGCCGTCGAGACGATTCCCGGCATCCGCCGCCTGCAGATCAAGGAGATGGGGTCCGATGTGATGGCTACGTCGCAGGCCCCGATCGCGCTGATCGTCTACGGACACGACCTCCAGGTGCTAGACAAACTCGGCCGCGAGACGCTCGAGATCGCGAAGCAGAGGAACGTCTACCAACCTGCGACCGACTGGACGATGGGGCAGCCGTCCTACCGCCTCCAGGTCGATCCGCAGCGCGCCCAGCAGCTTGGGCTCTCGGCGGACGAGATCGCGCAGCAGGCGTACTACGCGCTGCACGGTGGCTTCACGAACGAGTTCTACCGCCTCCCGAACCTCCGCCAGAACACGGTCCTCGTGCGGTATGCGGAGTCCGACCGCGCCACGCCGCAGGACCTCGCGAAGACGTACCTCACCACCCGCGACGGGCGTCAGGTCCCGCTGGACAGCGTCGCGAAGCTCGTCTACGAGCCCGCGCCGACGGCGATCACCCATGACGGCCTGCGCCGCGTCATCTCCATCCTCGGCTTCTACCGCCCGCGTGAGCGCCCCTCGATGGACCTCACGATGGACGTGCAGATGGATGCGATGATGAAGCTGAACTTCCCGCCGGGTTACGGGATCGACGCGCGGGGCGACATGACGCAGATGATGGACAGCTTCCGCCGCCTGCTGACGGGGCTGATCCTGGCGGTCATCTTCATCCTGCTCATTCTCGTGGCGCAGTTCCGGGGCTTCCTGCAGCCGCTGCAGATGGTCTTCTCGCTGCCGCTCGAACTGGCGGGCGTCTTCTTCCTCCTGTGGCTGACCCACCAGACCTTCTCGACGGTGTCAGTCCTCGGCATCATCGTCCTCACCGGCATGGATGCGACGACGGCCATCCTGCTCGTGGACATGATCATGCGCTACCGCGACCGGGGCGTCGAGCGGGACGAGGCGATCGCCCGCGCCTGCCCGCAGAGGCTGCGGCCCATCCTGATGACCTCCACGATCACGATCATCGTCATGGTGCCGGTCGCCTTCTTCCCCGGCACCGGCATGGATGCGTATTCGCCGCTCGCCGTGGCCGTGATCGGCGGCCTGGTCGTCGGCACGATCCTGAGTCTGTTTGACATACCGATCATGCACTCGTACGTGGACGACCTGCAGAGGCTCTTCTACCGCTACATCCTGCGCCGCGACTGGAAGTGGCCGGTCACGGCGCGCCCGGATGATGGGATGATCGACCTTGGCCCGTAGACGCTTCCGGCCGGTGCTCGGCCCCGGCCTGATCATCGCGCTCGCACTCTCGGTCTTCCTGGTGTGGCGGCGGATGCAACCGCCCCAGGTCGCGCGCCCGGTGATCGTCCAGCACGAGGGCGCCATCGCGGCAACCGGCGTGCCGGACCCGCCCTTCGTGCTGGCGCAGGCGGAGGCGCTCAAGCTCGCCGCCGAGCAGCGGACGGAAGTGAAGCGGTTGGCCGAAGCATACCAGAAGCAGACGGCGTCGCAGCGCAAGGCTCTGGACCAGGCCGAGCAAGCCGCCCGTGGGAAGCTGAGCCCGGCGTCCGGCAAGGCTCCCTCGCCGACCGACATCCAGGACGCCTCGCGGGGAGTGGCTGAGCTATCCGCACTCCTGGCCGAGGCCCGCGTCGCGGCGTGGCCCGGCTTGTGCGAGGTGCTTACCGCCGAGCAGCAGGAGCAGGCGAAGCAAGCCTGGGCCGAGGCTCACACGTTGCGGTTGCCGAAAGAGAAGCGGGAGGGTGGAGGTTAGCGCCATGCGTTGGTTACTCGGACTAACGGCGATCACGATGGCAGCGGCTGTCTGGGGACAGGAGCCGGCTTCCCCCGCCACGCAGTCCTTGAGCCTCGCCTCGGCTGTCACACTTGCCCTGGAGAAGAACCCCTCGTTGGCGGCGGCCAGAGAGGAACTGCCGGCCGCGCAGGCCCGACTGCGCATGGCCCAGGCCGCCGGGAAGCTCACCGGCTCGGCGAACGCGACCCTTTCGACCGGCACGATGGGCGCCGTCATTCCCTCGCCCGAGAGCGTCATGCCGCGCATGTACATGGGAGTGCCGGCCGACTCGCGCTTCGACCAGAACCTGACGCTCATGTACCCCTTGTCCACGGGCGGACGCGTCGGCTCGCGCGTCCGTGCCGCCGACGCCCAGGTCCGGGCGACAACCCAGGACATCGAGTCGATGGTCCTCGAGGTCGCCTACGCGGTGCGCGCGGCTTACTGGCAAGCGCTCTACCAGAGGCAGCTCGTAACGGTGCACGAGGAGAACGTCGCCGAGCAGCAGGAGCGCCTGCGGGTTGATCAGGCGAAGTACGATGCGGGGAAGATCCCCCTGTTCTACGTGCTGCGGGACAAGTCTGAGCTGGCCGACGCCCAGCAGCAGCTCACCAACGCGGGCCGCGATGCAGAGACGGCGCTGCTGGACCTGCGCGCGGCCATCGGGCTGGAGTTGACCGCGCCGGTTGAGCTGACCGACAAGCTCGCGTACGACCCGGCCGCCGCGGACCAGGAGACCGACAAGCTCCTCGCCGATGCCCTCGCGAAGCGGCCCGAGGCCCTCGCGCTGCGGGCCCGCCTTGATGCCGCGGAGCGCGAGGTCGCCGCCCGCAAGGCCGCCTACAGGCCCCAGGTCGATGGCATGGTGATGCTCGATGCGGGGAAGACGTCGGGGGCGGACTTCATGGGCGGCTACACGGTCGGGGTCGTGGGCTCACTGCCCCTCTTCGATGGCGGCGAGCGCAAGGCGAGCGTCTCGGAGGCCGAGGCGATGGCCCGCAACCTCCGCCGGCAGAAGCAGGCCCTCGATCTGCAGATCGAGCGTGAGCTGCGCGCCGCCCTCCTGACCCTCGCCGCCGCCAACCGCAACGTCCGCACCGCAATGGAGGCCGAAGCCTCCGCCGAGGAAGACCACCGCGTCGCCAACATCGGCTACCAGGCCGGCAAGCTCATCAACCTGGAGGCCGTCTCCGCCCTCGCCGCCCTCGTCAAGGCCCGCACCAACGTCGCCCAGGCGATCTACGAGTACAACCTGACCGCCGACGCCGTGCAGCGCGCCGCGGGAGGGCGGCCACCAGCGCAGTAGGCGACGCCACGCGTGAAGGTTGACGCCGCTGGCCCTGCGCCTTACAATGCTCCCGGTGATTGACCGTGGGCATCGAGCAGAAACTCATCGACGAGATTGTCCGGCGTGTGCTAACCGTTGCCCAGCCGGATCGCATCATCCTGTTCGGGTCCGCAGCGACGGGCCAGATGACGCAGGACAGCGACATCGATCTCCTGGTCGTGGAGCCTGCCCCGCAGGACGTCTGGGAAGAGAGCATTCGCATCCGCGACGCCATTGGCGCGATCGGCTATGCGTGCGACGTCCTGGTGATCGAGACCCCGCGCTTCGAAAGCACCAGGCACCTCGTTGGCGGCATCGCCTTCCCCGCCGACAAGTACGGGAGGGTCATCTATGCCGCCGCCTGACGAGGCGCGGCGTGCCCTGCTCCGCGAATGGGTGGCGGAAGCCGAGGAGGACTTCCGCGTCGCCGAGCACCTGCTGCAGACCAGCCCGCACTTCGGGAAGGCCATCGGCTTCCATGCTCAGCAGGCAGCCGAGAAGTACCTCAAGGCGTACCTCACCTGGCACCAAGTGGAGTTCCCTAAGGTACACGATCTGAGGGAGATCCTCCACCTGGTTGCCCGCCAGGATGCCGCCCTGTCGGAGTCGCTACGCGACGCAAGGCTGCTGACGCCCTTCGCTGTGCGCAGCCGGTATCCCGGGCTGACATCGCCCGACCTCCCCCGTGGTGCGCGAAGCGCTCTCGGGATCGCGGGGCAGGTCAGGGAGGCGATACTCGCGGCCCTCGCGCCCTACCTGGATGCCCCCTCCTCAGTCGCCGAGTGACCTGCGCGTCCCCCGCGCCCGACGCTTGGCGACGCAGGGAGTCCTCTACCCCCGACTGATCTTGCACGCTACGTCTCGCGCGACCGTCGGCACCTCGAGGCCCAAAGTGCCGTCGTGTGCCTGCACCGTCTTCCGCTCACTCGCCTTCCCCTGCCAGGTGTCCCACCACTCGACGGTGTACGTCCCATCCCGCAGACCGTTCACGGCCAGCCTGGCGCCGGTGAGGGGGTGCGGCTGTCTGCCGAGGACGTCGTTCCCCCACGTGCTCTCGGCGTTCTGCAGCCAAAGCAAGGTCAGCCGCTTGCCGGTCAGCCCCGTGGCCCGCAACGTGGGCGGCGCGTAGTCGGTGAGAGTGTAGGAGGCGACCCGAATCCAGCTCGGCCCGGGCTTCGAGTTCAGCGCGCGGATCTCGTGCTTGCCCGCCGGCACCTCGATGCTGTACGTCTCGTCATAGCGACACTGCCAGACCTTCCACTGCTCTGAGAACGTGCATTGCTTGCCCGGCACGTTCTGTGCGGGCAGGTCCCGGTGCAAGGCGAGCTGCCCGTCGAGCAGGATGTCCAGCGCCGCATCGGGCGACACGCACTCCACGTGCACGCCGAACGTGCCGGGCTGCGGGTAGTCCACCTGGAACACCGCAGGCTGGTGGCCCTCGGGGCGCCCGGGCGCGAGGAGGTGTGAGGGCACCTGCTCGGGGTCGTTCACGGCGCCGTCTCTCGCAACGGTGAACACCGGCAGCGGCTGCGAGGCGAACGGCCCTCGGCTCTGGATCGTGGCCGGCACGAAGTGATCGGCGGTCGGCACGGTCACCGCACACGACGCGGGGCCGAGGCCCTCCCTCGGCCAGTCGATGCCCTCCACGAAGCTACGCAACGCGCGGAAGTGCGGGTACAGGTTCAGCCCATCGACGCGGTCCCACCACCAGTTCAGGGCGCCTCCCGCCGCGCCCGAGAGCGCGCTCGCCCAGATGCCGTTGTGCAGGCAGATGCCCTGGGGATCAATCGCGTAGTCGGTGGCCTCTGTGTTCCAGCCAAACTCGGTCACCATCATCGGCTTGGCGTACTCGCGGGTGAGCTTCACGCACCAGTCGCGGAGCGGCGGGGCCGTATCGGTCGAGTTGTAGTGGTGGATCTGCGTGTACTGCACCTCCGGCATGGCCCACACACTGGGGTCGCTGACATCGCCGCCGAAGGAGGCGGTGAAGAGCCGGTCGTACGGGTCACTGGCGCGCAGGAAGGCGGCGACGTCGCGCAGCCACGCAACGAGCATCGCCGAGACCTGCTCGCCCCCCGCTCTGGTCGGGTAGCCCCAACCCTCGCTGCCGTCGGGCAGCTCCGTTGGGCCGTCGTTCTCGGCAAAGGTCTCCCAGGCCATGATGTTGGGACTGTAGCCCCACCGCGCGAGGATGTAGCGCAGGCGTTTCGCGTACGGGACGTCGGCCTCCGGGCTCGTGTAGAAGTCATTCACCTCGCGGCACGGGCCGCCGTTCGCGGCGTTGTACGGGTTCTCCCCCCACAGCCGGCTCTTGCGCAGCGCATCGTGGATGTCGAAGGAGAGCTTGAGCCGGATGCCGTTCTCCTCGGCGCACTGCACGTAGGCGTCGAGCTTCGCGGCGGCAACCTGGTCGTACTCGCCGAGCTTCTTCCACTCGATCGACATGTCCCAGGGGGACATGATGAAGTACGTACAGTTCTCGCCATGCGCCTGCATCTTCGGGAACTGCACCAAAGCATCGTTCAGGCCCCACGGGACATCGTGGCCGATCGGGAAGAACGACTTCCCGTTGTCGAAGACGAAGTAGTGCGGGTCATCCTTCGAGACTCGCACGAAGCCGGGGTGCTCGGAGGGCGTCGCGCGGAAGCTGGTCTCCTCCGACCTCGCGACCTGTCCGCCGGCGACTGCCGTGACAGAGCAGCGGTACGTGCCTACCTCGACCGGCGTGAAGCGGACGCGCCACCCCTTCTCGCCGGTCGGTTCGCATGTGACCGCCGGCGCGAAGCCGTCCCACTTCCAGGTGAGCTGGTTCCACTCGTTCAGCTTGAGTTGCGCGAAGCCCCACGCGGGGATCGGGGAGTTCCCAAACCGCTCGTCCGTGAAGTAGAGATGCACGGGGCCGGTGAGCGCCGTCGCCTGCGGATAGAGCCACAGCGAGAGGCCGTCGTACCCCGACCAGTCTGCGCCCTCGGCCACCAGCAGAGCACCGGGCCAGCTCTCCTCGGCGTCGATGGTCGGCGCGAACCTCAGTGACTGCTTGCCACCGTGCGCGACTTCCTGCGACCACCCAACCGTATCCTCAGGCCACCAGCGGCGCGGTGTGCTCGTCTCCATGTCGTCCAGCAGCTTCGTGGCGCCGGTCTTCGAGTTCAGCAGCGCCACATCATCCAGGAGGAACACCGGCCGCTCGCCCGTACCCCATTCGCGCTCGGAGATGTAGAGCTTCAGGAACTTCACCTGCCGCCGGCGATCCTCCGGCCCGCCGATCGATAGGGCATGCTCCTCCATCCAGAAGGCCGGCACACTCAGCGTCTTGCCGCTGGGCGCGGTGAACTGCGCGACAACGTCGATCTGCCCGGGATCGTAGGGGTTGGTCCACTCGCCCGTCGCATTGACCCTCAGCTCGAACTTGTCGAAGCGCGGAACCTCCGTGCGGTCCGGCTGAACGGAGCGGATGGTGACTTGCGCGAACCCCGCCGGGGAGGTAACGCTGAGAAGAAGGCACAGGAGCGGGATGTGACCCATGGGGGAAGACCTCGCGCGGCGTCAGTCGAGGGCGGCGAGCAGCTTGGTCAGCCTCTCCGACATCGGCACAGGCGGCGCGGTGATCGAGGTTGGCTCAGGCTCTACCGTCAGCTGCACGAAGGCGGGGCCTTCCGCGCGCAACAGTCCGGGGAGCGCCTCGGCCCACTCGCCCAGCTGGCTGAAGCGATGGGTGATCGGCCAGCGGGCCGCGAGCGCCATGGAGGCGAAGTCGACCTGTCCGGCGCCCGGCGTGGGCTGCCCGCCCGTGACCGCGTACATGCCGTTGTCGAAGACCACGAGCACCAGATTCGGCGGCGCCTGCTCGCCGATAGTGACCAGGCTCCCCAGGCTCATGAGCATGGACCCGTCGCCATTGAGCACGACCACGCGCAGGTCCGGCCGCGCGAGCGCGAGCCCCAGCCCGAGCGAGGGCGCGCCGCCCATCGTGCTGGGCACGTAGATGAGATCGCGTGGATGGTCTGAGTACGCGGGCCAGCGCACCGCCGAGGTCATCGAGGCAATGACGACCTCGGCGGTCCGGTGCTCCGCCAGGGCCGCCAGGCATTCGTCCGTGCGCATCAGTCTACTCCGCTACGATGACCGCCGCCGCAGACCCGCTCCCTTGCGACCGCGCGTACAGCTCGCCGATGACGGCCGGATCGCCACCCGGCTCGAGCGCGATATACTCCAGCTCCCAGGCCCCCAGCACGGCCTGCAGGTGCTTCGCGGCCGAGTCCTTGCTTCGGCCTTCGAGGAACGCGGTACGGTTGCGGTGCCCGATGAGCAGGAACAGCGGCAGCCCGAGGTCCTTCGCGACATTGCGGAAGGCGTCTCCGGCCTCGAAGAACCCCGTGCACTGGATGACGACCGCGGGCCGCGCCCCGCCCAGCATCAACCCGGCGGCGATCGCGATGGCTTCGCCTTCGCGGCACGCGCGGACGAGGCGGATCGAGGGGTCGAGATGCGCTTCGAGCCCCCCCATCTCACTGTCGGGAATCCACACCATGTGCGTGATCCCGCAGGCCTGCAGTTGAGCCGCGATCCCGGCAAGGTCGATGGTCGGCATGGTCCAGACCCTTCCCGGCCAAGGGCATCAGCCCCTCCTTGGCGAACTGACCCCCACTGACCGTAACGACGAAGGGGAGCGAGACCGATGAGAGTAGCAGTGGATGGCGTGTACTTCGGAGGCGGGCGGGCCGCCGAAGAGTTCGTGGCGCTGGCGGCTGAGTCGGGCGCCGACGCGGTCAACTGGCCGCTAAGACCGGGCTATGCCGATCCCGGCGACCCGGACTCATGGGAGCAGTGCGCTGCTCTGCTGGGCGAGGCGGCGCTCGACGTGGTCAGCCTCGCGGCCTCTGGCCAGAACAGTGCCCTCGCGGGAGAAGGGGCCGCCTTCCATGCCGAGATCACACAGGGCGTGAAGGCGGCGCAGGTCCTGGACTGCGACCTGGTCGATTGCTGGCCGCGCATGGGCGAGGGCGCCACCAAGCCCGATAGCCAGCGCATCCTGAGGGCCAACATCGAGGCGGTCGCCGATCTGCTCGTGACAAACGGCATGGTCATATCGTTCGAGTTCGAGCCCGACACCACCATCGAGCGGTACGCCGAGGCCCTCGAGTTCCTGGCCCCACTGCCGACCGTCGCGCGTCTGACCGCCGATACGTACCACATCAACCGCGCGGGCGATGACTTGGTGGCCTCGGCCAAGGCGATGGCCGGGCGCTTCGGCATCCTGCACATCTCCGGCAGCCATCGCGGCGAGCCCGGCTCGGAGGGCGACACCTGCGACCACGAGGGCTTCGTACGCGCGGCCCGCGAGGTCGGCTACGTCGGGGATCTCGTCCTGCAGTACGCGCCGCCGCCGGACACGCTCGACAGCCTCAAGCGCGCGGTTGCACTCTGTCAGAGGATCATCGAGCGGACGGGCTAGGGGGCCGGGGGCAGCAGGGCGTTCAGGTCGTCTTGGGTGAGGGTCTCGATGCGGAGCACCTTCTCCCGCGACCTCTCGCCCGAGGCAAGCGTGACGTCCGTGGGCCGCACCCCGAGCTGCTGACTCACGAAACGCAACAGGAGCTTGTTGGCAGCGCCCTCGACGGGGGGCGCCGTCAGGCGCACGACGAGGGCGCCCTCCCGCCAGCCGGAGATCTCGTTCCTCCTGGCGCGGGGGATCACGCGCACCTTCAGGGTCGCTGCCATCGGGTCTCACATGCGCAGCAGGAGCGCGGTCGCCAGGATCGCGGCGTTGTACCCCACGTGTAGCACGATGCTCGGCAAGAGCGACCGCGTCAACAGGTAGGTGTACGCGCTCACCAGGCCCAGGCAGAAGAGCGACAGGAACGCCTGCGGCTCCCACGCGAGATGCGCCCCCGCGAACAAGAGGGCACTCAGGGCGGCGGCGGCCAACGGCCGTAGGCGATCGAGCAGCGCCCCGAAGATGAACCCGCGGAAGAGGATCTCCTCAGCCAGCGGCGCCAGTACGAGCATCAGCAGGCCATCCGCGGCCAGGCTCGCGCCGCTTGCGCTCGGGAGCGCCCGGGCCCCGACGGCGCCTGCCGCCACACCGGGAAGCGTCATCTGCAGGAAGGCCAACAACGCGTCACGCAGGACCAGGCCCGCTACCAGCGCGATCCCCAGGGCGACCAGGCCCTGGAGCACGTGGCGGAGCGTTCCCTTCGACTCGAGGCCCAGCGCCCGTCGCCATCTGAGCGGACTCCTCGCTGCGCGGGCGATGGCGAGGGTAAGGGGCGGAGCCATGGCGAGGACCGCGTGGCCGAGGCGCAGCCCTGCTTCAGCCGGCGAGTTCGGCGGGACGGCGCCACCGAGAGTGTCGCGGATCACCTGGCCTACTGCGTTGCAGACGGCGGCCAGGGCCGCCTCCTCCAGCACGTCCACCCACCGCAGCGGGGGCAGCTTCACCGGCCACGGCACCGGGCGCCGGCCTCGTGCGAGCAACGCCCCCAGTACCCAGATCAACGCAGCCACTAGCGCGATTGCCGTGACCAGCACGCCGGTCCCCCCTACCGCACAGGCGGCGAACCCGAACCGCCGGATGTTGGCTTGCGCCTCAGCCTCGTAGTGCGCGGCCAGAGGCGGAACGCCGACGCGTCGGGACAGCTCGGCCATCGACCACAGCGCCAGCCAGCGCGGCTGCGCAAGCAGGGCTTCCCGCAGCCGGGCAACGTCCTTCGCCTTGATGGGGTCCCGGGAGTACACAGCCAGGAGGGCCCAGTAGACCTGGTCGGCCCCCTCGTCCCGCGTCAGAGCCTTTGTCAGCATCTCCCGCGCCTGTCTGACGTACCCGCGGCGCGCGTAGATGACCCCCAGCCGGTGGCACGCCCCCGGGCTCGGCTCAGGGCGCAGGGCCAACCTCTCGTACTCGGCGACGGCCGATTCCTCCCAGGCCGACGGCGGCCGCACCCCCACGACGCCCGAGCGAACCGCGATGTCCTCAGCGAACAGGGCGAAGCGATAGCGTAAGTCGGCGCTGAGCACCTCGTCCTCTGCGCGGTCGAGGGACGACGGCACGAGCGGCGCCGCGCGGCGGTCGCTCATCCGCAGGAGACCGACCGTCGCGCCCACCAGTGCCGCGATCAGGGCGATGCGAAACCGAGGCAGACGCGCGCGTTGCGTGGAAAGAGGATCAGTCAAACTCGGCCTCGGACGTTGCTCGATCTCGCGCGTTCTGAGAGGGCGCCGAACGTCGCCCGGGACGGATGGGACTACCCGGTCCCGACGCGGGTCCGCGTTCGTCGCCGCGCACAGTTCAGAACAGGCGGCCTGGGCCGGCGACGACCATGATGATAATCCCTCTGACGACTTGTAGCAAGAGGAGCAGCACGAGCGGCGAGAAGTCCAGAGGCGTGCCCTTCATGAGGCCGGACAGTGCCTTCCGGATGGGGATGAGTAGAGGCTCGGTGGCAGCGTAGATGAAGTTCCACAGGGGGGTCAAGGGGGAACCCACCGCGGGGCTCCGTATCCAGGACAGGAGGACCCGGGCGATCACGACGAGCCCGTAGACCCAGAAGACCAAGTTGATGATCGACACAAGTGCGCCAACACCGGTACCCACGCCTGCTGGCCTCCTCCTAGCCTGGTCGGCCCAACTCCTCGGACCGCCGTGCGGCCGCAATGACGGCTTCCATGACGGCGCTGCGCAAGCCCCCGGCCTCCGCGGCGCGCAGCCCCGCGATGGTGGTGCCTCCGGGGGAGGTCACCAGGTCCTTCAGCTCCGCCGGGTACTTCCCCTGCCGCACCCACTTGGCCGCCCCTAGCGTCGTCTGCGCAGCAAAGGGGAGGGCAAGATCCCGCGGCAGCCCGGCCGCCACGGCGCCGTCGATCAGCGCCTCCAGGAACAGGAACACGAACGCCGGCCCACTGCCCGACAGACCCGTCACCGCATCCATCAGGCGCTCTTCCACCCGCTCGGCGACGCCCAGTGCACGGAAGAGATCGAGCGTGTAGTCCAGTTGCTCCTGCGTAGCGGCCCCATTGGCGCACAGGGCCGCTACGCCCTCCCCCACCGTGTGCAGGATGTTCGGCATCACGCGCACGATCGCCCGCTCGGTCCCGAAGATCGCCTCCAGCTTCCCCAGCCGCACCCCCGCCGCGATGGAGAGGATCAGCGCGTTTTGGCGCACCTCCTCCGCGACGGGCCGACATGCGCGCTCCAGCACCTGCGGCTTGACCGCGATCAGCAGCACCTCGGCGTGCCGCGCCACGGCGTCGTTGTCCACCGTCGCGCCGACCCTCAGCTTCTCGGCGAACAGCTTCCGCCGATCGGCCTCCGCGTCGCTGGCCACCACATCCTCCCGCGCGAACCTGCGCGCCCTCAGCCACCCGCGCAGCAGCGCCTCGGCCATCTTGCCCGAACCAATGATGCCCAGCTTCCATTGCGCTGCCATCAGCACACCCCGCTGGAGGCCACGGCCGCGTACCACGCGGCACGCTCCCGCCGCGGCGCTCCCGTTCTTCTCGCCCTACGCGCGTGCGCTACATTCCCACGGCGGCCCGGCGCAGCGGCGGCTCCTCCTCGTCGAACAGGTGCGCCCGCGGCTGCTCCTGGTCCACCTTCAGCAGCTCGACCTCCATGTCCACCGGCGCATAGACCCACACCATCCGGCCGCCCTTGGCGATCTTGGCGTCCACCATGTGCACGGCGCCGCTCATGTAGTCTGCGATGCGCTGCGCCATCGCCTCGTCCGTGCTCTCGAGGTTCAGGATGACCGGCATCCGGCGCTTGAGCCGTTCGCCGACGTGCTCGGCCTCCTCGATGTTGCGTGGGCGAGCGATGCAGATCTGCATGTCCGCGTAAGTGCGCATGACGTGGACGCGACCGTCCGACGCGGCCTCCTCGGTGAACGGGTTCGCCGGCCGCCCTTCGGCGACGCTTGACGGGCCTTCCTCAGACTGGCTCGTCTCTTCGGGGACGGAGTCAACGGTGGCCTCCTCATCGATGAGGAGGATGCGATCGAGGACCTTGCCCAGGAAACCTGCGACAGCGTGATACATCCTGCCGAGCATCTTGTGCTGCCTCCCTTGCGGTGAACCGTGCTGCGATGATGGGTGCGAGTTTGTCTACGGACTCAAGCGTGTACGGTAGCCGTGTCGTCCCGCGACCCAAAGATCGCGGTCCCGACGCGAACGATGGTTGCTCCTTCTTCGATGGCGATCTCGTAGTCGGCGGTCATCCCCATCGACAGCTCGCTGCACCGCTCCGGCGGGATGCCGCCCTGCCTCAGTCTCTCCTGCAGCTCCCGCAGCCTCACGAAGTACGGCCGCGATTCCTCCGGGTCCTCCGGGTACGGCGGCATCGTCATCAGCCCCGCCAACCGGAGGTTCGGCAACACAGCGATCGCCTTCGCCAGATCGCCGGCCTCGTCCTCGCCGACCCCGAACTTCGACGCCTCGCCGGCCAGGTTGACCTCGATGAGGACCGCCTGCCTCCGCCCGATCATCCCCGCCCGCCGGTCGATCTCCCCCGCGAGCTTCAGGCTGTCCACGCCATGGATGAGCGAGCAGAAGGGCACGATCTGCCGGACCTTGTTGGTCTGCAGGTGGCCGATGAAGTGCCACTCGACCGGGTCCCCGATCGCCTCCCGCTTACTCACCAGTTCCTGAACGTAGTTCTCGCCGAGGGCCGTGACCCCGGCGTCAATCGCCTCGCGGATCAGGCCGATGGGCTTTGTCTTGCTGACCGCGACGAGCCGGATCTCATCCGGGTTCCGGCCCACGCGGTGTGCCGCCTCGCTAATCCGCCGCCGCACCTCGCGCAGCCTGTCGGCTATCTCGCCCATGTGTCGCCCGGTCGCGCCGCGCTACTCGTCGTAGTCCAGCGACCAGTCGCCCAGATCGTCGGCGCGGCCGCCCTTGTCCGCCGGGGTGGCCGCCTTGGGCGCGGCCGGCTCAGCCGGCGGCGGGGCCTCCCCGAGGTCCAGGTCCAGATCCACCGTATCCGGCGGAGGCGGCGGCGCACCAAACTCCTCCTCCTCGAAACCTCCGCTCGGCGGCGCCGGCGGCGGCGTGAAGGCCTCGGCTCCCGTGTCGGCCGCCGCGGGCGGCGGCGGAGGCGCGGCAAAGTCGGCAAACTCGTCCGCGGTGTCGAAATCCGCGTGCGCCGGCTCCGGCATCCCGAAGTCCATGGCGCCCGCCGGCTCGCTCACATACTCATCCGAAACGACGGCGGCTCCGCCCACGGCGGCGCCGACCAGGCCCGAGATGTCGGGCAGCATCTGCGGGATTGCGCCCTCGGCCAGGGCCGCCTGGCAGCCCATGCAGAAGCTCGCGGTCTTGGGGTTCTCGCCCCCGCACGACGGGCACGCAGCGCCGCTGCGCAACGTCCTCACGTTGGCGTAGCACATGAGACACGCCCCGCGAGCCGCGTCGTTCGGGTAACCACAGGTCGGGCAGTAGATGGCAGCAGACATCGCGCACCCCTCGTCGAGGAACGTCGGGTGACGCCTTCAGCGCTGAAGGAAGGACTGCACATCGAGTATAGCGCAGGCCGAAGACTGCTGTCAAGGAACGCCGCAACTCCGGCGCAGGGCGCGCGCGCCCGACCGGCGAAGCACAACCAACCTTCGCCCTCGCTCGATGGGCGGTAGCCAAGGGGCAGTTCATGGGCACCCCGCCAACGCCGGCCTCCCTCGGCCAACAGGCGACCCGAATCGTGGCCTACGTTGCCGTGGTGCTGCTTCCCCTCGTCGTCTCCGTTCTGGCCCGGCTGCGGACCTTCGAATTGTCACTGCTGGAGGCCGGCAAGGCCGCCGCCCTATTGGGCCTCGGCGTGGTGACGATGCAACTCGTGCTCTCGGCCCGCCTGCTGTGGGCGGAGCGACCCTTCGGCCTTGATCGTCTCTACCGGTTCCACAGGGTCATGGGCGGCGTGGCGCTGCTGCTGTTCCTGGCCCATCCGGTGCTTCTGGCAGGCGGCGGATACGGCAGCGACCTGTTGACCAACCTCCGGGCGCCGTGGCCGATCTGGGCGGGCAAGCTCGCTCTGTTGCTCTTGCTGCTGATGGTCCTCGTGGCGACCTTCCGTCGGCAGCTCGGGGTCGAATTCGGGCGCTGGCGCGCCGCGCACCGAATCGCCGCCCTCCTCCTGCTGCTGGTGGGCACAGGGCACGCCCTCAACGTGGCCGATGATCTCCACTCACTCCCGATCCGCCTCGCGTTCGTGGTCACGATTGCGGTGGGTGCTGTCGCCCTGGCCGCGTACCGCGCCTCGCCGGCGGTCTCGGGTCGCGGACCGCAGTGGAAGGTCGAGTCGGTCCGGCCGGAGACCCACAACGTCCACACCCTCACGCTCCGCCCGTCGGTTGGCACGCGCGATGGGCGGCACCTACCCGGCCAGTTCCGCTTCCTGAGGCCGGCGGGACCGGGCTCGATCCACGAGGATCATCCCTTCACCGCGGCCTCCGACCCCTCGGCCGATGGCGCCCTCTCCTTCACGATCAAGGCGAGCGGTTATTTCACGCGGGCCATCCCGAGCATGGAGTCCGAGCACGCCGTCTGCCTTTCCCCTCCGTACGGACGCTTCTCGTATCTCCTGAATCCCGAGGAGACCGACCTTGTGTTCATCGCGGGCGGGATCGGAATCACGCCGCTGATGAGCATGGTTCGTCACATGCACTCCTCCGGTGCCGACCGCGACGTCCTGCTGATCTACGGGAATCGAACGGAGGCGGACATTGTCTTCCGGCAGGAGCTGGCCGACCTGCGGGTTTCAGGCAGACCGCGCTTGCGGGTCGTGCATGTGCTCAGCCGGCCGTCGGGCTCGTGGCAAGGGGAGACAGGGCGGATCGACCGGGAGCGGATCGGGCGGCTCTGTGGGGAGGTCATCGGCAAGGGGTTCTACGTCTGCGGGCCGCGGGCGATGATGCGGGACGTGCTCCGCGCCCTGCGAGCGCTCGGAGTCCCCCGGTCGCGCATCCACTACGAGTACTTCGAGCTGTGACCCAGGGGCACGGCTTCACGCTCCGGTAAGTTCGCGAAGGGCGGCGGCGTACGAGGCGGCGGCGACACGCCAGGAGAAGCGGTCCACGGCTCGTCGGCGGCCGGCCTCGCCGAGGGACTTCGCGTACGTGAGGTCGCTCAGAAGGCGGATCGCGGCGGCGGCCAGTTGCTCGGGCGCGTCCGGTTCGACGAGCAGCCCGCTCACCCCCTCCTCAATCGCGTCGGAGACGCCGCCCGTGTTGGCGCCAATCACGGGCTTGCCGCAGAGGTTGGCCTCCAGGTAGACCATCCCGAACCCCTCGGGCGGCTCCGAGGCGATGTCGCGGCTCGGCATCACGAACGCGTCGCACAGGTAGAGGGCCGCCGTCTTGTCCTCATCCGAGACCGAGCCCGGCATTCGGACGCGCTCGCGCACCCCGCGGTCCTGTGCGAGCGCGAGAAGCCGCTCGCGTTCGGGCCCCCCGCCGATGACGACGTACGCCACGTCCGGCACCGTCTTCGCGATCTCGGGCAGAGCCTCGATGACCGTGTCCACACCCTTGCGGCGCACGAGACGCGCCACGGTCAGCAGGGTCGGGCCGCTGGGCCACTCGAGCCGTGCGCGCGCCTCGTCGAGGGCGTCGGGAGGAGCGAACTCCTCCGGATTGACTCCCGGGTGCACGACCCGGACGCGCTCGGGCGCCATCCCGGCGAGGGCCATCTGGGAGGCCGTGAAGCCACTGCACACAATCGCGCCGCGGGCCGCGCGGATCACCGCTCGCTGCGCCCATGCGCGGACCCGGCGATGCGCCTCCGGGAGGAACTCGCGGCCATGGCCCAACAGCACCAGCGGCACGCGGCGCCCGAGCCCCGACAGTTGGTAGGCCTGGCCCTCGGGGGACCATTTCGTGGCCACGATGGCATCGGGCGTCCAGCCGGAGCGCAACAAGCGCCGGATTGCGCGAGCCGCGTTCACTGCCGCCGATAGGCGGCTCCGCGCTCGGCACCGCACTGTCGGAACCCCGGAGACCGAGTCCACCGCCTCATCACGGGGCTGCGCCGAGGCGATCACCCGCACTTCATGCCCATCGGCGATCAGCGCCCGACACAAGCCGTACGACAGCTTCTGAATCCCACCGAACGCCGGCGGGAAGTCGCACGCGAGAATGAGGAGGCGCAAGCGGTCCTGTTCCGCGCGCCCCGGAGAGGGGTCCATGGCGTGCGCCCTGTGGGTGCGCCGGAGGCCCCAAATGGGAATCCGCGATCCTCGTCCGAGTCGTTCCCGTGTAGGGGCGCGATTCATCGCGCCCGCTCATGTAGGGGCGCCATTCATGGCGCCCAGAAACCCAGATCGCGGACTCCCATATAGTGAGCACCCGCCGGCTGGCTCGGGCACGAGCAGCACGTCGCCCATGCCCCCTCGTTACGATGCCCAGGCGTCTGGTCTACAGGGCAGTATACCACAGTGCCGTCAGCCGCCGGCGATCTTTGCTCTCCGCTCGCCCCGCGAGGGAAGGGATTGGCGCTCGGCATGGCGAATGGACACGCGTCAGGCGAACCCAACTGCAAGCTCGGCCCGCGGAGGTACGACCGTGGACCCACGCGAGAAAGTCGCGAGCTACGTGCACGCGAACGTCAGCAAGATGCTGCGAGTCGGAGAGCCCAAGCTCGATGAGGCGCAGGGCCGTTGGCACGTCCCGGTCATCAGCGATGCCGGCGAACGCCCGGAGGTCCTGGCCACATATGTGCTGGACCGCCGGCTCCGGTTCGTCAGGAATCCGGTGAAGCAGCTGATGGACCGCCTGACCGACCGGCTGTCGGTGGCGAACGCCCCGCCCGCGAGCGAGGAAGAGCCGGAGGGCGAGGGGCGCGCACTCCGCGATGAAGTTGCGCAGGCGCGGCCCCTGGCCGAACACGCCGCGGAGATCTCGCTGGTCGATCAGCTCACCGGCCTGGGAACGGCCTCGGCCCTGCTCCTGCGGCTGGATCAGGAGATCGAGCGCGCCAAGCGGTACAAGTCGCCCTTCTGTCTGGCCTTCGTCGATCTGGAGGGGCTGTGGCCCGTCAACCTCGAGCACGGAGCGCTGGTCGCGGATGCGCTCATCGCCCAGGTGGGGCAGGTCATCGACCGCGTGTTGCGCGGCGGGGACTTCGTGGCGCACTGGGCCGGCGGGAGGTTCGCGCTCCTCATGCAGGGCACGAGGAAGGACGTGCTCATCGGCGCCGGGCGCATTGTGGGCGCCGTGAGCGGCTATCAGGCCGTCGTCCAGGAGGGCGAGAGCCCACTCACGATCTCCTGCACGATGGGCGGGATCGCTTGCCCGCCCGCCGACCCGGAGATCGAGATGACGCCCCCGAGCCTCGTCAAGGCGGCCCGCGGCGTCTTGATGGCTGCCAAGGCGTCCGGTAACAAGGAACCGCTGTTCAGCTAGGGCGGCGGTCCCTCTACCAGTCCACCTCCCAGAGCGTGACCATCGGTCGCTGGTAGACGGAAGGAGCCTCGGTCCATCCGGGGCTGAAGGCTGCGCTGGCCGGCGGACCCCCCTCCTTGACGAACAGGCCGCCAAACACGCCCTTCCGCGAACTTGCCGACGCGCGGGCGACGCCGTACCCCAGGGCCGACCCGGCGAGAGCCTGCCACACGGTGTGTCGGTTCAGCTCCACTCGCGACCAGGTCACCGCCGCCGCGAAGGCGTACGTGTACGGCCGCAGGTCCGGGTCCTCTGTGCCCGCGGCGTCGGCCAAGGCCCACGCCGCGGTCGCATGTCCGCTCGGGAAGCCATCCTTGGCGTTCGGGTCGTCCGGGCGGCTCTGCTTCGTGAGGCGCTTCAACCCCTCGGCCGCCAGGCCGGACGCGATCCCGGCGTCCAGCATGCGCCGACCGATCCGCTCCTCCTTCTCGCCGCCGAACAGCGCCATCGCTGGCGGGAGAGCGCGCACCACCCAGAACGAACCGTCGCTGATGACGTTGGCCGTCTCCTCGACGACGTCCGCATCGCACGGCGCAAGCCCCGGCATCGCAGCCGCCAGCAGGGCGGCGACAAGCGTCGGCATGGTTCGATCCCTCTCGGGCGAGCGTCGGGGCCGCGGCCCCGGTCTTCCGAAGACGGCGACGGGGAGCCCGAAGGCTCCCCGCAATCCACAGGCCGCGATTGTCGCCTACTGCGTCTTGAGCCTGAGCCTCGGCGCGTTGAGGATCACGACCTTCCGACGCAGCAGTCGGACGTACTTCAAGCGCTCGAAGTTCTTCAGGACCCGAGTAAGCGTCTCGCGAGAGGTGCTGACGATGTTCGCCATCTCCTGGCGGGTGTACGGGAGCGCCACGGAGATTCCCTCCGCCGTCTCCGTACCGCTCTTGGCCGCGATGTCCAGCAAGAACCGAGCGACGCGGCCCTGCACGTCGAGGAACGAGAGGCTCTCGATGATGTCGTTGGCCGCTCGCAGCCGCTGGCTCATCATGATGAGCAGGCTCATGGCAATCCGCGGGCTGGCCTCGAGGCTGCGCATGAAGTCGTCCCGGGTGCCCTCGAGCACCACCGTGTCCTCGACAGCCGTCACCGTCGCAGACCGCGGCTCACCATCGAGCATCGACATCTCGCCGAAGCAGTCGCCCGGGCCCATGTGGGCCAGGGTCACCTCGCGACCCTCCGAGCCCGGCAGGCTGATCCGCACCCGGCCGCTCTCGATCAGGAAGACCGATCCGCCCGGTCCCCCCACCTCGACGAGCGTCTGGGTCCGCGCAAACGTGCGCCGCCGGAACGTGCTGACGAGGGTATCGAGATCGTCCTTCGACAGTTCTGCGAAGATGGAAGCCGGCGGCGCCGGCGGGCCCAGCACTTCGTCGGGTATCATGGGCATCCCCCAGCTTTCGGCTGCGATAATAGGCCACGAGACGCCCCCTGTCAACGGTATGGCGCTCTGCGCGGGCTATCCGCCCCCCTGCACGATCGCCCACACCTGCAGGTTCTGCAGCGTGTTCGACGGGTTTGTCTGCACGCCGCTGGCGCTCACCATGGCCATGTGGACCCAGAACTCCCGCACCCCTTGCGCGCGAGGGTCGGCGGTCAGGTCCACCGTCAGCGTCCCGTCGTAGCGCCCGTTCGCAGCCGCCTTACCGCGAGTCGTCTCTGAGGCGATAGGGGTCGATCCATCGAGTGACACGAGCAGCTCGTTGTGGGCGTTCAGGTCGCGCTCCCAGGCGCGGCTTGACAGCTCAACCCGCAGGCCCTCCAGCGGCTTGTCGCACGTGAAGCGCTGCCGAATCTCGACGCGGTTCGCCACGCCCGCCGTGCCCCGAATGCTCACACCTCCGCGGGTGGGGATGAGACGGTCGGGGTGGTCCACCTCCGCCAGCTGCAGGTACCTGGGCGCGCTGAAGCCATCCTCGTAGTGACACTGGCCGCGGACCGGCTGCAGCACGACGGCGCGCTCCGCCGGTGGCACGACGCGCCCCTTCAGCGACCATTCCCGCAGCGTAGCGCCCGGACGCACGCTTAGCCGCACCCACACATTCCGCCCCTGCCAGGCGGCGGGGGTGCCTGCGCCCGGCCTGAAGGTCAGCCCGTCCGTCGATAGCTCGACAGGCGACTCCGGGTCGGCCGTCACCGCCACACCGCTCAGCGGAAGCAGGCTGAAGAGATGGTATGTCAGCGCCGCCGGCTCCGGCGCAGTCGGCGGCACGCTCAGCGTCGCGTCTTCACCGGACCAGCGTAGCCCGAGGAACCCCTCGATCGTGGAATCATCCACGAACCGCACGCTGTCGAAGGTCTCGGCATAGGTCACCTCGCCGTTCAGGTCCCCTGCGACCTCGACCGGCCGTCGGGGCGAGAAGCCGGCCGAAGCGAACGGCTTTGCGGCGGAGACCATGCCTGCGGATTGCTGAAACTCGCGGACGCGGTAGACCCACCCGCGCCACGTCGCCAGCCCCGGCTCGTCGGACCCGCGCCAGATGTTGGGTGCCCCCAACTCGCGGTCCACCCCGAAGAAGAACATCGGGACATCGAACTCCGCGCAGGCCATGACCTGGTCCTGCGACGACTCCCACGAGGCCACATCCTCGCTGGCGTTCAGGCAGGCGATGACCGGCTTCCCCGTAACGAGGTACTTC
>Ga0194112_10003694_pt1 | contig 21233 bp, 21 predicted proteins | sample TA2MahC400mmetaG_FD_146191 | JGI IMG/M metagenome (GOLD analysis project Ga0194112, IMG submission 146191) | Freshwater microbial communities from Lake Tanganyika, Tanzania - TA2015016 Mahale Deep Cast 400m | ecosystem: Environmental > Aquatic > Freshwater > Lake | place: Tanzania: Lake... | reverse complement strand
CTCTGTGTGTCTCCCCTGTCTGCTCAGACACTCACCCAGGACCGGACCTCTGCGTCTCAACCTGCAATGGCGGATACTTCGCTACTTGATCTGTATGAATTCGCCCTCTCAATCACACCGCACGCGGGCACCGATTACGAACGCGCAGAACACCTGCTGAACTGGCTGAGCCACAATTTCCGGTGGCTTTCGACTGACTACAAGAAGCGAACCGTGAAGGAGATAATTGCTCGACGGGGAGGGAATTGCTTTGAACTTGCTACGGTATACATGAGCCTCATCAAGACCCTGGGAATTCGCTACCGACAAGTGGCCGAGATCAACATTCACCCAAGGAGTGAGCGCCGGCAGAGGAACGCGGAGGCGTTGGTTGCCAAGAAAGGTCCGGCAGGTTCCGTCTTCGGGGAGGAGCACAATGATCACCGATGGGTTGAGATCTTCGATGGGTCGAGTAAGGACTGGATCCCGGCCGATCCTTCAGTTGGAGTCATCGGGCTTCAGCCCTGGCTCAAATCGCGAGTGTGGTTTGGTAAGCGCTGGGCAGTTGACACATCAATCACAAACGCGATGATCGTTCCGATTGCAATCTTTGCGACGGACAGTGCCGGCCGGGTAACCGAGAACCGGACTTCGCACTACGTTGTGGAGAGCTTCAATCGACTATATGGTGGCAAGCTTTCCGCGCTCCCTTCCTGGGAGTCCTGGAGGCAAGGTGTTGAGAGGATCGGGGAGCGATGTAGAGGTGCCTTCGAGGGGAGGGTCAACCTCCACGATTTCGGCCAGGAGCTCTCCGCACTTGCAGCGACGTATAAGCGCCTGAGGCTTGAGTTTTGCGGTCGCTGGAGATAACCGCTTAAACCGTGAGTCGAGAGAGCGGAGACCGTCCCGCGAGAGTGAAGCAGAAAACGTCCGGGTTACTCATCGTTGATTCCCTACGCCGACCCACTACCGCGTCGCACACGTTGCGAAACGCGAACACGCGCAGTTGCCGAACGTGACTTTCGAATCCGCATGAAAGCCGCCCGCGTTCTCGAATGGAGGGCGGCTTTGCCGCCTTGATGATGTGGCACCGCATCGGGAACGACTCCACGTTCGGGTAGCGTCCTAGTTTCTCAGACGCGTTGTGGTGTCGGGAGTTTCCTCGCGACACAATAACTCTTCCTGTCGGGACGTCCGCCAAAACCATGACGGACAGGCAAGTCCCGACAGCACATCGTAGGACGCCGCTCAAGTTCGTGCTTCTTTGCACAGAAAGGCGTATCTTTTCTCTCGACAAAAACGTCCAGGTTCATTCTCTCTCGAATCTTCTCCCTTAGGCGCATTCAGAAGAGCGATATTGAAGTCCTCGCTGTTCAGGGAATCACGCGATATCCCACAGTTAGATCCCGGATCGATTTCGTTGAAGAGCTCGCTCGCACCGGTGACATGCGAAAGGTTTTCGGCGAGACGATGAACACCTCGGGCCGTCAGGAAGGCAACGCGGTGTTCAGTACCTATCCCATCCGGTCCCATGACAACACGGAGTACAAGGTAAAGTCGGCGAGCTACGAGTCGGCGCTTCAGGTGGCGGTCGATGCGGGCTTGAGTGATGCTATGATTGTCTCCACACGACTCCCGGAAAAAGCCTTGAACCGTGATCTGACATCGTGTGTGCAGACGATTATCGGAATCCGCAGGTCGATAGGTGATGGACCGTTTATCGTGGCAGGCAATCTGCCACGGCCAACAGAGATTGAGAAGCTTGAGAAATTTGCTGAAGTACGCGGGACTCATGGGAAAGCCGAGGGCCGTTCACAGCCTTCGGTTCTGTGGTACGTCGATGGCGATGCAATCAACCTCATTGACGCTCGGTCAGTCGAGACGCCGTTCGGATCGCTGACCATCGCCCAGTTTGGGCTATTCAACAAAGCGTTGAGGTGAAGGATTGTCGTCACCGATCTTCCTAGGTAATTATGTCCAAATGCTCAAAAGGAATGATCATGCAAAGAATAGTCGCTCTCGTTCTATTCGCGGTTGGCTGTACGGCACTAGGTTCCTGCATCAACGAAGATGAAGACACTGTAAAGCTCACTGGGACTGTCATCTACGTTTCCCTCGAAGGCGGTTTTTACGGCATCAGGGGAGATGATGGAAAGAATTATGATCCCGTCAATCTGTCTGAAGAATTCCGAAAGGAGGGCCTGCGGATCCGATTTGAAGCGCGGGAACTCAAAGGCCAGGTGAGTGTTCACATGTGGGGAGTGTTGATTGAAATTGTCTCCATCCAGAAGTTGTAGCGGGGCATCCTTCCACGGATACCGGAACCAAAACACATTGATACGAGGAGAGAAGCCGAATGAAGAAACGTGTTGTCTTTTGGATCCTGTCGGTCCTCATCACCGCGCTTGTTCTCATCTATCAGCGTCTCACCGGCCCCACCTATGCAGTGTCAGGCAAGGTGACGCTCAACGAACGTGCAATCCCTTACACGCTCGATCGGAGTCATCCCGGGCCAGAGAACGCCCCCGTCAGGATCAAAACAGATGATCCGTCAATTCAAGGAGTGCTGTACTGGAAACGTTACAATACAGAGGACGAATGGACGCGTCTGCCCATGAGCTACTCGGAGGGATATCTCGAGGCAGAATTGCCCCATCAGCCGCCGGCGGGGAAGCTGACGTACCGGGTTGAGCTCCGGCAAGGGGACCAGCAGGCAGGTGTGCCCGGTGCAGAGCCCATCATCATTCGGTTTAAAGGTGACACGCCAATCGCTGTCGTGATTCCCCACGTCTTGGCGATGTTTCTTTCTATGCTCTTCGGAATGCGTGCGGGGTTCGAATTCTTCGTGCCTGAGCCGAAATTCAAAGCGCTCGTGTTCTGGACCGTGGCGCTGCTGGTTCTGGGCGGATTCATTCTCGGTCCGTTGATGCAACACTACGCGTTCAACGCATGGTGGACAGGCTGGCCGGTCGGAACTGACCTCACTGATAATAAAACTGCAGTTGCGCTCATCGCGTGGATTCTAGCAGCGGTTGCGCTCTATAAGGCGAAGAATCCGAAGCGCTGGGTCCTTGGAGCGGCAATAGTCATGATCGCGGCCTACGTCATTCCCCACAGCATCCTGGGGTCAGAGCTCGACTACAAGGCGCTTGACAAGGAGCGTGCTAAAATTGAATCGACTCAATAGAAAGGATATAAGCATGACCCATCGGCTCTTCGCGCTCGGTGCCTGCGCGCTTGTTGCGATCCTGGTTTCTGTGGATTTCTCGTCTGCCCAGGAGAAGCGATCGAATCCGATCACGCTAGAACAGGTCGAAAATGTGGAAAAACTCATCGGTTTGGTATTCAACCAGGCTAAACGAGACTCCATGCGAGACGACCTCTTTGATCAACTGAAAAACTATGAGAATATCAGAAAGCTCGTTCTCTCGAATGATGTGCCGCCGGCCATCCTCTTCAACCCGATCCCCGTCGGCATGCAATTCGAAAAGGGCAAGAAGCCGCTCAGAATGAGTCCACCGGGAAGAGTCACGGTGCCGAACAACCCTGAAGATCTTGCCTTCTACTCCGTCGGCCAGCTCGCGGAGCTGATTCGAACGCGGAAAGTGAGGTCCGAGCAGCTGACGAAAATGTATCTTGAACGCCTGAAGAAGTACGGGCCAAAGCTGGAGTGTGTCATCACGGTCACCGAAGACCTTGCTCTGAAACAGGCGAAGCGCGCGGATGCAGAGATTGCAAAAAACAAATACCGAGGTCCGTTGCACGGGATTCCCTACGGAGCGAAAGATCTCCTTGCGTTGAGGGGCTACAAGACGACCTGGGGATCGGTTCCATACAAGGATCAAATCATCGATGAAGATGCCACTGTCATCAGAAGGCTTGAGGAGGCCGGTGCCGTTCTGGTTGCGAAGCTCACGATGGGGGAGCTTGCGTGGGGTGATGTTTGGTACGGCGGCATGACGCGCAATCCGTGGAATTACAAACAGGGCTCCAGCGGATCATCGGCAGGCTCGGCCTCGGCGACGGCCGCAGGACTCGTGGCCTTCTCGATCGGAACCGAAACTTGGGGATCGATTGTCTCTCCATCCACGCGGTGTGGAACGACAGGACTGCGACCGACCTACGGCCGGGTCAGCCGGACGGGCGCGATGGCGCTGAGCTGGTCGATGGACAAGATTGGCCCGATCTGCCGAACGGTCGAAGACTGTGCGCTGGTCTTCAATGCCATCTATGGTCCCGATGGAAAAGATCAGACGTTGTATGATCTTCCCTTCAACTACGATCCAAAGATCAACCTCGGCGAGCTGCGAATCGGATATCTCAAGATGGAGTTTGACAGCGCGCGGGCCAACAAGGCAAACAATGATTCGGTGCTCGCCGTGCTGCGGCAGCTTGGGGCTAAGCTTGTGCCGATCGAGCTTCCCAAATATCCTGTCGGTGACCTTTCATTTATTCTGAGCGCGGAGGCTGCAGCGGCGTTTGATGAACTCACCCGCAGCGGCAAAGATGATCTGCTAGTCCGGCAGATCAAGAACGCGTGGCCGAACGCGTTCAGGAGCGCGCGCTTCATCCCAGCGGTTGAATACATCCAGGCCAACCGGGTCCGCTACCTGCTCATCCAGGAAATGCAGAAGCTCATGAATGATATCGATCTCTATGTTGCTCCGTCATTCGGCGGCGACAATCTCTTGTTGACAAACCTCACGGGGCATCCGTGCGTTGTGCTTCCGAACGGTTTCAACAATGAGGGATCGCCGACGAGCATCAGTTTTATCGGCCGGCTGTTCGGTGAGGCGAAGCTCCTGGCCGTGGCTAAAGCATTCCAGGATGCGACGGATTTCCATTTGAGACATCCAAACCTAGAGAAATGACCTATCAAGAAAGGCGGTCCATGGGTAGAGAGCGCACGAATTTCGCGAAGATCAGCAGTGACGTTGTCAAAGCAAAGACGGGGAAGACATGGAGCGACTGGTTCAAGATCCTCGATGGCTTCGATGTGAAGAAGAACGGCCACAAACTTGCCGCGAAACACCTCCTTGAGAGACACAAACTGGGACTGTGGTGGTCACAAGCTGTTACGATCCGCTACGAGTGGGAGCGCGGCCTCCGCACCATGAAGAATCAACGTCAGGTTCAACCAAAACATCCGTTGTTTGGGGAGCATAAAAAGCCTCCCTTGAAATAGTATCAGGTGATACCAGGTGTGGGCGGGATTGTGAAGATAGCCACTGGCCTCTCAGGAGTCAAGCGGTATCAGGTCAAGGTACTGCTTGACGACTGAGGGGGTGAGACGGATGATGCGAGAGATGACATCAACGTCGTCGAACTTGGTCGACAAGAGTTTGATGGATTCATAGTCACGGATATAGCGTTCGACAGCTTCCTTGGAGTGATTTGTTTTTTGACATATGGTCGGGACAAGATAGCCTTTGAGGTGGAGGGCGATGATTTGCTTCTTGTGCGTTTGACCGCCTCCGATGAGTTGGATGTTACCGCGAGTTGGTAAGGGACGATGGTAGAGGTTCTGATATTCGCGGACATAGTCGCCAGCAGTAGCCGAGGAGGTCGTGAGGAGGATGGCCAGATCGAGTTGAGTCAGGAGCGCACCTTGATCGTGGGCTTGCTGCGTCCAGCGTTCGATCTTCTTGAGCCTGAGTTCACGGTGATGGATGGGAATTTTCCAGTCGTCGATATCTGAGTCAGTGATGATGTCGAGAACAACGGGCTTGAGCTTCGTCTGAGCGATAGTCTTGCCCTTTTTGGGATACTCATCGACGGGGACGGCAGGCCAGACCATCTGGCCTTGTTTGAGGAATGAGTTGTCGCTGTAGCGGTAGTAGTGTTCGATGAGAGCCAACAAGTCGTCGATGATGGCACGGGCGGTGACAGCCCCTTTGTCATAGCCGTAGTGGTTGAGAAAGCGATCCAGGAGGATATGCTTCAAGGATTTGCCAATGAGGCGCCGGTGCTGTCGCTTAGCGAGCTCGTGCGGGGAGTAGCTGCGGGTATCACGAGGCAAGAAGGCTAAGTTCTTTGCTATCATAGTGTTCAGCTCCTCCTTTTTTTGGGTGATTGGAGGATACGCCTGAGCTGAGCGGATTTGGTGTGCTGCTTGAGGAGCTTGAGATACTCGCTGATGAGTCGGTGCGAGAAGCCGGTGGAGATGCGGATCTGGTCGATGGAGAAGCCCTTTTTGTGCAGGAGAACGACTCTGGAGAAGTCTTGGATGTAGCGCTTGATGGCAGTCTCGGAGTGATGGGTCCTGCGCTCGATGTCGGAGAACTGGTAGCCGGAGAGGTAGAGCTCGAGGATCTGAGTTTTGTGCGTTTGACCGCGTCCCATCTCGTGACGCCAGCCGCGGGAAGGCAGGATGATGCCTTTGCGTCGCATCTGGCTGATGTCACGCTTGATGGTGACGACACTGGAGGTGAGGATGAAGGCAATGTCCTCGTAGGAGAGAACGCCGCCCTGATCGATGGCTTCATTGGTGATGCGGATGATCTTGTGGTGGCGAAGACCTCGGAGCCCTGACTTTTTGTAGACGGCGAGATCTTCCTCGGGCTTATGCAACGTGAGCTTGACGGAGACCTTCTTGCAGAGTGCTAAAGGCTTGCCGGCTGGTTCGTTCTCATCGACGGCGAGGTAGTGCATCTGGCCGGCGTTAAGGTTCACCTCGGCATGGTGGAGAAAGTAATCACTGATTTGCGTGAAGTAGGCTTCGGCCAGGATCGGCGTGAGGTTGAAGTCCCTGGCGATACTTGAGATGATCGACTGCTTGACCGACTTCGACTGAAGCCTCGAAGAAAGTTGGTGATCCAACATATGATACCTCCGGCATTGGTAATGACAAAATACCCAAAATCTGCCTTGGTATCATTTGATACTAACCTAAAATGACGCCCAACAACCAGCAGAAAGAAGCTGAGCCATGGTTCAATCCTTGTTCAAGACTATTGCCATCCTGATGGGCTGCGTCACTCTTGCGACAGCTCAGGATCGGCCTACATTCACCGTTGGAACAGCAACGGCTTCGCACGGCCAGAAAACCTTTGGTGCTATCGAAGTCCCCGCGGGGATTGACACCGCGACAAGCATACCCGTTGTTGTTGTACACGGGTCGAAAGCGGGTCCGGTGTTGGCACTCGTCGCTGGGTCTCACGGCACGGAGTATGCATCTATTGTCGCTCTTGAGAAGCTTATTGGTGTGCTCGACCCGCACGAGATATCAGGAACCGTCGTCATCGTACCGCTGGTCAATATTCCATCATTCCAGCGTATCATTGTTCATTTGAATCCGATCGATGGCAAGAACATGAATCGGATGTATCCTGGAAGGATGGACGGAACACAGACCGACCGCGCATCCTACCTCATCACCAAACACGTTGTGGAACAATGTGATCATCTGATTGATCTCCACGGCGGCGATATTGACGAGAGCCTGCGTCCCTACAGCTATTGGACCAGAACAGGCCGTGCCGAGCAGGATCGAATTTCCCGTGATATGGTACTTGCATTCGGACTTGATCATATCGTGATCTCGACGGAACGACCGACGGATCCGAATGCCTCGCGGTACCTGGAGAATACTGCAACAACCCGCGGGAAGCCCTCCATCACCGTTGAAGCGGGACATGCAGGAACCGTTGATCCAAATGACGTGGAGATGTTGATGTACGGCTGCTTGAACGTGATGCGCTATCTCAAGATGCTTCCGGGAAACGCTGCGTTGATCGAGAATCCCGTTTGGATCCGCCAGCTTGTCACGGTTGCAAGTGAGCAGACGGGAATCTTCTATCCACAGGTGAAGCGTGGGACCTATGTCGAGAAAGGGATGATGGTCGGTTACGTGACTGACTATGTCGGCAAAAAGATCTTTGAAGCGCGCGCCCCGGCATCCGGCGTTGTCCTCTACATCCGCGCCGTGCCGTCGATCAACAAAGGCGAGACGATCATCAGCATTGGAATCGTGGGAGGTGGAGGAGTCATCGAATAGATGCAAGCGATGGCTGCAAAGAGAAATGCTGTCGTTTGACATCGATGGTGTGGTTGAATGGGAGTGGAACGGGTTAGTGAAAAACAAAGCACCGTCGCAGGAACTTTTCCTTGTCGATTCCGTTATTTCTTGAAGGTCTTTGTTCTCCGCCATCTAACCCGCTGGGGATTCATGAAGCACTTGCTTACCCTCTTAGCTTTTCTCAGCATTATTTCCGCCGCGCGCGCTCAGGATGTCCAGCCGACCAAGGTTGAGGTCTGGTTCCCCTTCCAGCTAATTCCAAACCTGACCCTGTATTCAAGCTCACCTTGCTCGGGATTCGGATTCGAGTGGGAGGCGACACCCCTTCTTTATTCGTTCGGCATCAACAAACAGGTTTCCCCCTGGTACTCGTTTATCGTCGATCCAACCGCGAGGTTCGCGGGATCGATCGAGCTGACTGCTGCCGCCCAGGTTTTTACCACGAAGCTCGGCAATTCCTACTTTGCCTACTCGGGTCACCTCATGGCATATGTTCCACTCATCGAGTGGGGGGAAAAGCTCACACTCAACCTCGGAGCCGGAGTATATCACGTGGCTGACCGGAGCCGCGTATTCAAGGTGGCCGGCATTTCGACGCTTCTCGGTTTCGTTCATTTCAATATCAAACATAGCCCAAACCCAACGACATGGATCGGTTCACTGGAATTTCGGGTCTTTTGACGAGGAAACGTCAACTCCCTGTATTTGCGCTGCTCATTCCAGTCTTGTTCATGCTGACTGGTTGCAGTTCGTATGTTCAACGCATTGTCACGCGATCGCTCAGTAGAATCGGCGACCCGATTGACCCTGCCCCGAGAATGATCACGACACCGATCCTTCCGAACACGGATCTTGCGGTCTCGTGGGTAGGACATGCTACAGTGCTCATTCAGATTCAGGACAAGATCTTCATCACTGATCCATTCTTTACCGGCTCGATCGGGATGGTGGTAAAGAGGTACATCCAGCCTGGTCTCGACCCTTCTCTTCTCACGAGGGTTGACTTCACGTTGATTTCACACATACATTTCGATCATTTCAGCTATGGAAGCATCGAGATGCTGCCGAAGAACGGCACTCTCGTGATCCCTCTTGGCGCGCTCCGATACACCCCCAACTTCGGTTTCAAAGCAATCAGGGAGCTGAAAGCGTGGGAGGTGATAGAAGAGGATGGAGTTCGAATAACCGCTGTGCCGGTTCAGCATTTCAGCGGCCGGTACGGTCTCGATAACGCATGGATGACGGATTTCGGCTACACGGGCTACGTCATCGAATACAGAGGATACGCTGTCTTCTTCGCCGGAGATACCGGTTATCACTCTGAGCTCTTCAAGGAAATTGGTCGCCGCTTCGAGATCGATCTCGCAATCGTCCCCATTGCTCCCGGCTCGTCGAGCGGTCTCGGATCGCGCGTGCATACTAGCCCACTCGGAGCGCTAGCGGTTTTCAAGGATGTAGGAGCGACGTATATGTTGCCGATGCATTACCGCACAATGGCCTACGGTTCTGATTCAAATCTGGCAGAGCCGATCGAACGGCTTCGCGAGGTCGCGGCGGATGAGGGTATGTTGGATAGTATCGTTGACCTGGAGATCGGTGAACAGCGGGTGCTGTATTGACAGGTTTATCCAGCGCGCAAGCGATTGGAAGAATGGTATCCTCTGCCTATCTATCATCCGGTGACGTCTCTGCCCACTCCCACCCCAGGATGGCTTTCTTTCGCGCAGGCCCCCACCGGTAATTGCCTGTGATCCCGATCGACTGAATTACGCGGTGGCAGGGAATGATGTAGCTGATCGGATTCTTTGCAACGGCATTCCCTACCGCTCGGCTGGCTTTCGGCTGGCCGATCCGACGAGCGATATCCTCATACGAGACAACCTGTCCTTGTGGGATCTTGAGCAACGCCTCCCAGACTCGGATCTGGAAGTTGGTACCAGACAAGACGAGGGGGACAGGCAATCGACGCGCGGCTGAGTTCGAGCCAAATATTCTCTGGAGGTACGGCGACGTGCTCCGCGGTGCCTCCACGAGACGCGCTCCCGGCCACCTCAGCTTCAGCTCCTGCACAACCTCTCGCCTGTTGTTCCCTTCCACGAAAAACAGCGCACAGATCCCCCGTCCGGTCAACGCAAGAAGGCACTCTCCGAAGGGCGTCGGATGAATCCCGTACTCGATGGTCAATCCTTCGCCCTTCTTCTTGAATTCCCCGGGCGTCATCGCCTCGATCGTGACGAAGAGGTCGTGAAGCCGGCCGGGGCTTGAAAGTCCCGAATCGAACGTTGCATCGAGCAACGATCGCGATTCCTCAAGAACGCGCTTCGCGTGCTCAACGGTAAGGTATTGAAGAAATCGTTTGGGACTTATCCCCACCCACCGGGTGAAGAGCCGCTGGAAATGATACTCGCTCAGGTGGGCGCTGCGGGCGACCTCGCGCAGGTCAGGTCGATGTCGGTACCTTCCGTGGAGAAACCTGATGGCCCGTTCGACGCGCTGATAGTCGTGTGAGAGACGCTCAAGAGTCGCTGATGTCATCCTTGTTCTTGACCTTTCCCGTTGTTCTGATCAAGTATACAAGAATGTCCGAACATCAGCCACCCGATTCTTGCTATCTTGCCAACAAGACCTTCCGAAGGTTCCCTCGGTTGCCTATAGACCTTCGAAAGGTTCACGGTAGGGGTTTGGTCCCGGACGCGATGAAGATACTCACCTGCGCTTCTCCTCGGCCCGCTTCTGATGATGCGCAGCAGGTGTCGCCGATGCAATCGACCTTGGCATCTTTCAGACCTGCATCAATGAGCCACTTCTTGACATCCTCCCGCTTGAATCCCATCCACCGGTCGCGATGTTCAGTTTGCAGGAAGCCAAAAGAGTGTTCGTCAAGATCCGTGATCACCAACTTCCCACCGGGTTTCAAGATACGGGCCATCTCCCGGATTGCCGCTGCTGGGTGTTCGACATGGTGCAAGTACATGTTGGCAAAGGCAAAGTCGAGAGAATTGGTATCGGCAGGGAGATCCTCAGACTCTCCCGTACGGTACTCAATTTCGCGGCTGCCTTCGAACTTGTTCCTCATGACTTCAAGCATTGCGTCGGATTGGTCGATGGCGATAATCCTCGCTCCCCGACGCAGGAGCTCTTCCGTGATAAATCCCGATCCAGCTCCGATGTCTGCAGCAAGGGAACCCGATTGAACTCCGGCGACAGCAATCGCCTTTTCTCGAACAGCATTCGGGAAGAACTCCGCTCTCATCGCATCCCACTGCGGTGCCACCTCATCGAAATACTCCTTGCCTGAGAAAGCCGCTTTGCTACTGGTTTGCCCGGGCTTGAAGGCCTCGATGTAAGCGGAAATGACGTAATCGTCAATGTGTGAGCCGGGCGCCCACTCCCGTATGAAATCCTTGCTTTTGTCGATTGCGGAAATCGAAATATTCTCGAAACCAGCGGCGCTGATCATTCCCCTGAGTTCTTCCATCTGGACAGCCCCACCGACGCAGCCGCAGTAGTAGCCCTCATCTGCCTTGATCTCCTGTGGGAGCTCTCGGACCGCAACAATGTCCGAGATTGCCAGCCGTCCTCCGGGTCTCAGAACGCGATAGGCTTCTTTGAAAACGTCGGTTTTTGCCGGCGAAAGGTTGATAACGCAGTTCGAGATGATAACGTCGACGCTGCTGTCACCGGTGGGAAGATGCTCGATCTCGCCCAATCGGAACTCCACATTGCTGTATCCACCTCGCTTTGCATTCATCCGTGCCCGCTCAATCATCTCCGGCGTCATATCCACGCCGATGACGAGCCCTGACTCCCCCACTTTCTTTGCTGCAAGCAGGCAGTCGAATCCCGTACCGCTTCCGAGGTCAACCACCTGCTCACCGGGCCGCAGCCGTGCAATGCCGATCGGATTGCCGCACCCCAGACTTGGCTCTGATCCATCACTGACGGCAAGGATGTCGGCGCGCGTATACCCAAGCCGCTCTGCCTCACGAACGGCTTGTGCCGGCTGATCTTGTCCGCTGCAACAGGAAGATGGCTCACAGCCGCATCCGGAACCTCGTCGGGCCGCGATATCGCCATAGTATCGCCGGACTGTAGCTTTGATCTTGTTATCACTGTCCTGATTCATATGATAAGCCTCGTGGTCAGTCTCTTTTCTCATGGAGACGGACGAGGTGGCAAAAAGACGCACGGTTTCGGGCTAGTCTGGTGGTCCCTCCGACATTGTTGAACGGGTCACGAGCCAGACTCCAAGCAGGATGAGAGCTCCTCCGAGAAAGAGCGCAACAAACAACGGTTCGTGTAGCAAGAAGAATGCGACCACGACTGCAACAAGAGGCTCAAGATAGAGGAGAGATCCCACCTGAGAAGCGGAAACGTCCCGAAGGGCGTCATACCAGAAAATGTAGGCGATGCCGGAGCAGAATACGCCGAGGAAGAGAATACTCCACCATCCGCTCAAAGACAGCGATCCGATTTCACTCACGCTACCGGATGCTCCGAGCCAAACTGTCGTGAGCAACCACCCGAACAGCATCACGTAGAACATCATCAGCGTTGCGGGATGTTTCTTCAATCCCTGCCGCGAGATCACGGAGAACACCGCCCAGTTCGGTGCGCTGAGAAAGACAAGAAGATCTCCGGGTGCGCCAAAATGACCGGAGATCACTGAAGCCGGATCTCCCTCACTGATGACGAGAAGAACACCGGCCGCGGCGATGAAAATGCCAATGGCCTGGATCCAGCCGAGCCGCTCTTTGAGAATTAACCAGGCAAGCAGCGCAATAAAGATCGGGATTGTTGCGATGATCCAGCCGGTTGTGCTTGCTTTGGCCGTCTGTAGTCCCGTAACCTGAAGCCACTGATGGAAGGTGATGCCCTGAAAACCTACCAGGGAAAAATACCCGAGCTCTCGTCTGGAAGGTGACACAAGCTCCTTACGCAGCGCAACGAACACCCCAAGAACTGCAACACCGATGCCGAAGCGCAGCCAGATCACTGTCACGGGCGACACTTCGTGAAGGGCGATCTTTGTTGCGATGAACGACGCGCCCCACACGACGACGGCAAACGTTGCCTTTGCAAGAGCGATGAAGCGGACGCGCTGGCTTCCCATGTTATGAATTCCGGTCGAGCGGGCTCGCCAGCTTTCTTTCAAGTTCGGACTTGATGCGCGGCCACTCCGAATCGAGGATGCTATAGTACACCGAATGGCGGATCCGTCCGGTGTATGTGATCATGTGATTCCGCAAAATTCCTTCTTCCTTCGCGCCAATCCGGCGGAGTGCTACTCGCGATGGCTCATTGAGTGAATCAGTCTTGAACTCCACGCGGATGCATCCAAGCGTCTCAAACGCATGTTTCAACATCAAATACTTTGATTCGGTATTGATCGGCGTGCGCTGCCACGGTTGCATCACCCACGTCCAACCGATCTCGACTCGCCGGTGCCCTTTATCAATGTTGCCGAAGCGTGTGCTTCCTATGGCTCTTCCGCTTGATCGCTCGATGGTGGCGAAGGGAAGCGCCGTCCCCTGCTGTTGCTGGTCAAGAGCTTCTTCGATGTATTCCCTCATCTCTTCGGGAGTGCGGATGATATTGGTTGTCCATTGCCAGAGTGAAGGATCGAGCCCGCCATCGCAGAGTGCATCAAGATGTTCCAACGAAAGCGGTTCGAGGCGAACGTATGTGCCCTCAAGCGTCAGGGGTTGAATGTCCATTCCAACCGGCTCACTTCATCAGGAGCGCTTTACGCGTGGCCACAAATCCACCGGCTTTGCCGTCAGATATTTGGCGGACCTGCATGCGGAAGAAATAGACGCCGCTCGGGAAACCAGCGGCATTCCACCGGGCCCGGTGAATCCCTGGCTGCAGAACCTCATTCACAAGCGTCGCAATTTCCCTTCCTAATACATCGTAGACCTTTATCAAGACGAGCCTTGAAGTCGGGACTGCAAACTCAAGAGTGGTGCTTGGATTAAACGGATTAGGGAAGTTCTGCTCAAGCCTGAACTCCTTTGGCTGCATGCTGAGTTGATCTTCGACGCTCACCACCTTGAGAATCACACCCCATTTTGCCTTTGCAGCGTCGGCGTTCTCCTGCAGGTTGGCCAAGGAGCTATCACCGGCAACAAGCGCGAATCCTGTGATGTGCCTCTCACCCGGGTTTATGGTGAAAGGACCTGAGGAGATCACGTGATGGATATCAGCGGGCCCCGCTTGTGCGTTGGCAAAGCCTCCGCTTACCCATCTCCACTTTGCAGCACGTGAGAGATCGATGGATCCATCATTGACAAGCGATGTGAACGCCGCCGCGCTGTCGAGAGCGCGGATGCCGACATATTCTCGCCGGGTGTTTGATGCATCGTAGCAATAACCGAGGCTTCTCGTCGAATCAAACGCCGAAATGTTTGCGTCATAGTTGCCGAGATCCCAATCGAGGAAAATTCCGATGTACGCATTCCGCACGGGTGCTGTACCCCTGTTCGTCACGTCATATCGCAGGATGATGTACTTCGAATCGAGAGGGTCTGAGAAAGCATACGAGTGCGCATCAACCTGGACGCCGATGAGATTCTCAAGGGGTGCAGTCATATCTGTGAAGGTAGTGAACCCGTCCTGGTTGGAGACGATCCCGGGCGTTGTCAATGTGAAGAAATTCGCCGAGAAGAAATCACCATCCTGAGAACCCGTCGTCACACCGTTGCGCACAACGTTCACAACGCGGGTTGATGAAGTCGCGATGATAAGCCCGCCCTCAAACAGATGGTTGGCTCCATTGAACACGAATCCGACTCCCTCGCTGTTTTTTGGGTAATCGAAGAAGCCGAGCCTCCCGTCGTTGGTCAAGGTAAGCTGGATATCGTTGATTGCGGTAGTCTGGTAGGTCGGATTGACGAGGAAAGAGAACGTTTCGGTATCGGTGAAGGAGCCATCGGTGAATGTCAATCGCATTGTCGCTGTGTAGCTTTGCGGAACGGTTGGATTGACGTAGACACGGAAGGGGTGGGTGGAGTTGGAGGAGCTATCGAGCGTCCGCAGCGACCCAAGCGCGAATGACCCTTCGATTACAATGATGTACGGGCTCGGAGTTGTCAACTGGAGCATTGATCCGGGTGAGGTTGGCGAGAGGAAATTCTTCACAACACATTGGATGTTGAGTGTTTCCGCAGGCTGGGCAGTCCCATTGCCGTTGCCCCCGGGGAAATCGTTTACCACGAACGATTGCAGTCGGACCGAAGGCAAGTTCTCAATCGTCAGTGCATTGAGCGCGTTGAGACGGCCGCGCCCGAGCTGATAGGGGCTCGAGACCGGATCGCTCGTTACACGAACCTGCTCGCCCGCCTGCAAAGATGTCAGGTAGGGGAACTTCCATCTCACGAGAGCTGCAAGGCCTGCGGCGAGTGGACTTGCCATCGATGTGCCGCTGAGAATCGTGTATCCCAAGTATCCAGTAGTGGCATAGAATGTCGTGTGAATACCGGTGCTGAGGATATCCTCGCCCGGAGCGGCGACATCGACGAAGTCGCCGAAATTGGAGAAGCCCGATTTCGCGTCTCCAGGGCCGGTTGCCGCGATGGCAAGGACCCCCTTGTAACCAGCCGGTGAGAAAAAAACATCCGCGTTGTTGTTGCCTGCCGACGCGACGACGAGAGTTCCATGCTCGGTGGCATAATTCACGATGTCCTGCTCAAATTGTGAGCCTCCTTCGCCGCCCCAGCTGCAATTCACGACCTTCACTCCCATGTCAACCGCGTAGGTGATGCCGCGGTAACCGTTGATGATGTATCCGCTGCCGTTTGCGCGGGTGTCGTTGTCCGCCGCGCACTTGACCGGAAGGATGCGGCACTTGAAACCGATCGAAGCAATGCCGATACCGTTGTTTGTGGTCGCTGCAGCAATGCCGGCAACGTGAGTTCCATGATTGTTGTTGTCACCAGTCGGCGCAGGGTTGTTGTCTTCGTTCAGGGTTCTCCAGTCGGCGCCTGCGAAATCCCAGCCGTGATAATCATCCACGTAGCCATTGTTGTCATCGTCGACGCCATTGGTGCTCTTGTCTCCCCCGAGTCCGTCGAGTCCTACCTCACCGGGGTTGGTGCAGATATTTGCCGCGAGATCGGGATGTGACCAATCCACGCCGCTGTCGACAATTCCTATTACAATGCTCGAATCTCCTTGTCCTTGTGAAATGTCCCACGCAGCCGGAGCGCTTATCTTCTCAAGTCCCCACTGAGAACTAAGGAGGGGATCATTGGGTGTGAATGTTCTACCGGTTACCGTATAGATGAATGAGGGTTCAGCATACTGAACCTCAGAAACTCTGGAGAGTTCTTCAGCGAGAGAAAAGGGATCGTTTGGGGAGGAGAAACGAATCTCGTAGATGAGCGAAAGGTCAACACTGACCGGTTTCTGTTTCAGTGCGGGAAGCGGGAACATTGGTGCGACCGACACGATTGAAACTCGGGCGAGCGCCTGATCAATTGATCGGACGCCGAAAGCAGATTTGGAGAGAGAGGTTGGCACGCGAGGCATGAGCTTGACGATGACACGATCAGGCAGGTATTGACTGTTGGTGCGATTCTTTAACGTAACGCCGGGCAAACCGTCGAGCGGGAGCGGTTTCGGCGGACGGATTTGCCGCGGAGCATCAGCAAGAACGACCGAGAATACAAGAAGAAGCGCTGCAAGGAGTCTGATCATGTGCAAGAAACCGCGCCCAATGTATTGGTAAGGCAAGTGGAGAGAATGTACCGACAATCGGAAAGGGAAGCAACAAATGGGCGGCACGAGTTTGCCTTTCACTTGTTCCCCGTGGTGTCAGGACTTCCCTGCCCGCTTCAGAGAACTCTACTTAAGAGCAGGCGGGCGTCCTGACACTTCAGTCAAGGAACTCGCTTCTCCACACTTCCTGGGAAAACAGGTAAACTCGTGAAGGGCAGCCGCCGGCTTCAGTTGGCGTTACCAAGACTTTTGAATAAATTGTCATGCCGCATGTATCATTCAGTAGGGGCCCAAGATTCATGGAGCCGGATCGATCGGAACAGGAGTGGATCACGCGCTGTCAGCGGGGAGACAAGGAAGCCTTCGGCTTCCTTGTCGGGCGTTACATGAAGCAGGCATATTATGTGGCGCTCGGGTTTGTCGGCTCGCATGACGATGCACTCGACCTTTCGCAAGAAGCGTTCGCGCGGGCGTTCAAGGCGATCGGACGGTTCGAGCCAGGCAGGCGGTTCTACACTTGGTACTATCAGATCCTCAAAAACCTTTGCTTGAATTTCGTGCGCGCTCGCAAAAAGAGACCGATTGTTTCGTGTGCGCTTGCGGAGGATGTGGATGGGAGGGAGCCGCGGGAGCCGGTTTCGACCGACCCACTACCTGATGCGCAATGTGAGGCGGCGGAGCTGCGGCAGAATCTCTGGCAGGCGCTGTGGGATCTCGATCCAGAGGACCGCGCGCTGATCGTTGCCCGTGACATGCTCGACACCTCGTACCGGATGCTGGCGGAGCTCATGGAGTGTCCACAGGGGACGGTGATGTCGCGCCTTTACTACGCGGGGCGCCGCCTCCGTGAGTGCATGGAGAGGAGAATGGGATGACGGAGTTGAATGAACGCGAGGTGACACTGCTGATGAAGGCGCTTGACGGGGCGCTGACGGACGCGGAGCGTGTGGAGTTCGAGCAATTGCTCAGCGCCAGCAGTACGCTGCGCGATGAATGGCAATCACTGAAACGCGTCAAGGAGGTAACCATGACCATGAAATTCAAACGGCCGGCGGAGGAGACGTGGGATCACTACTGGGCCGGTGTGTATGCCCGCATCGAGCGGGGTCTCGCGTGGCTGCTGATCAGCATCGGCGCGGCAATCTTTCTTGCGGTCGGCATCTACCAGATGGTGCTCTCGCTGCTTGAGGATGTCGCGACACCATTGTATCTGAAGATCGGGGTGGGCGCGGTCGCGCTCGGTTTTGCGATCCTCGTAGTCTCCGTGCTGCGCGAGAAGTGGAACACGTGGAAAACGGACAAGTATAAGGAAGTCAAGCGATGATCGTGACGACATCCAGTACCATTGCGGGCCACAGGATCGTGAGAACGGTCGGCATCGTGCGGGGGAACACGATTCGTGCGCGGCACATCGGCAAAGATATCTTGGCCGTGCTGAAGAACATCTTTGGTGGGGAGATCGAGGAGTACACAAAGCTGCTGGCGGAATCGCGAGATCAGTCGGTAGACCGGATGACGGCGGAGGCAGAAGCGTTGGGGGCAAATGCAGTCGTCGACGTCCGGTTTTCGACCAGCTACATCATGGCCAACGCAGCGGAGATCCTGGTTTACGGCACCGCGGTGGTGATCGAACCGGCGAAGTAGGGAAACGGGTTGCAGGTTGAGACTGGGAGCGGAAGGAGATCGCGGAAGGGAACACTCCAGCGCCGCGTTGAGAGGGATCTTCCGACCAGCTTAGCACCCCCTTGGGATCAGATCATTCCTTCAGTCTGGCAACCAAGTACTCCGCATTATACTTCAGCAACGCATACGCCTCTCTGGAGAGGTGTTTCTCCTTTTGGGCTTCGACTTCGTTGATGAATGCCTCAATGATGTTCTTGGCCGCCTTGGTGTTGCCGCGGTCGATTTGCTTGCGGCGTTAAGGATGCCTTTGTTGGTGATCCAGCCGAGGTTGAAGGCTTGGTGCTTGTAGGAGATGAGGGTGTCGAGAAGAGCTACTGGGTTGATTGTCCCCACAATTACCACCGAAGCAATTGTGCGCCGCACAAAAGCATCAGCATACCAAGGTGGTACTATATCCTTGCGTCTCAATCCTAGCGCTCTCAAACTGTCGTACATTCGCTCGGTGATCGGAGGAGACCACCCTCTTGCCCAGAACCGCTTTATTGTGGGTAGTCCATCGGACTGGAATGAGACTGCTATTGTATCAGATGGAAGCAGAGCGCTCGCTGGTGGAAAATAAAGGTCATCGAGGCTTCTCACCGAGTCATCGATCCCCAAACAGAGGAGGCCTTTGATGTCGCGTCCACGGAATCAGCGACTAGATCACCAACCTCGAGAATAAATTCATCCATTCTCCCTCGGCTTGAGGTATCAACACGTATGATGTATCGATATCTCAACTGTCCATCGACGGTAGTAACAATTGAGAAATCGGGTTGACAGAGGGTTTCGATCCCGCCTCAAAGCCACGTGGTCATGGCCTCCTGAACCGTCCAGGTAGTCACTGGTCAGCCTGAAACTGTGCCCCGCAACCTGCGCTCCGCCGCGAGTAAGCTGCACTCGGAATTCCGTGCGCAAGCTTAGGCTCCCAGATCTTGGAACGTGGATATCATTCGGAACAAAAGGGCGTACTTCCTGCAGTCCGATCATCACTATTCTCAATGTCTTCTCGAGAACAACGATCGGCTTCTGGCCAAATCTTAATGGATCAGATTGTAGTGAAACAGCAGCAAAGGTTATTGCTCCCATTCTTGCGTCCCCATAGCGAACATCTCTGACTTCAACAGGATACATCTTGACGGTGTCTCCGGTCGGCAGGGTGTAGGTTCCGTACGCAGATTCTCCTAAGAGCGTAAAAGTGAGCAGTTCATTCTCATCAAACTCAATATCCTGATCGTTGGCATCTTTTGCCTGCACAAAGATCTTTGAGCTCTCGGTAAATGCGATCTCTTCCGGCTCCGGCCTGACCTCGAAATGATCGACGAGCGGCGCCGTCCTTATAACCGTGATAGTGATGGTCTTCCTGATGTCCCGACTCAAAGCCTCAACGGTGACCGTTCCTTGCGCACCCTGAGGCTGCTCGCCATTGGCCGCAAATAGTATTGTCCCAATCTGTGACCCCTTCCTCGTTACGCTCCGGCCCAGGGATTGACCATCTTGGTCCACGAACTCGCCAAGCTCACTGCCGGAGGTGATTGTCAGCATAACCGGGACCTCAGGATGCCACACTGTCGTTGCACACGGCGTCGGCGAAGAGACCGGACTCAAATCGAACTTCGTCCCCGCGCCATGCAAAATCTGTCCGGCTGATGGAGCGATCGCAAAGCGGAACTGGCCGCTACCGCCAGTGCGGGGAATCCAAAATAAGGGCGTATCTGGATGCCCGCTTAACCTCCGCGGGCATGACAGGGTGTCTTTGTGATGGCTTCCGGAGTGACGAAGGCAAACCGCAACAAGTAATCCGCTGGATTCAAAGCTGCCGCCATGTGCCAATTGATTATCTCTAATTATTCGCTACATTCACCTTGCCCGCTGTCCATAACCTGAAAGAACTCACACCTAACGCATCTATCCGTAAAGAAAGGAGGATTCAAATGAGAATCTTGAACTCTTCTCTCGCGCTCGTCATCTGCCTGGCAATGATCATGAGCGCCTCGGTCTTTGCCCAGGGACTGTACTGGGAGAGCACCACGACGGGTGAAGGAGCAACTCAGATTTCAAAGATGTTCTATATGCCGAAAATGTTCAAAATCGTGACCAATCAGGCGGAGTATGTTCTCCTCCGACTGGATCGGGAGATGTTCTACACCGTTCATCCCGGCGAGAAGACGTATTCGGAGATGTCGTTCGCAGACATGGAAAAGACAATGAAAGGCGCCGGTGCCCGGATGGATAAGGCCATGGAGCAGATGCGTGAGCAGATGAAAGACATGCCGGAGGAGCAGCGGAAACAGGTTGAGCAGATGATGGGAGGGATGATGAAGGGGAAGGAGAAGGGAACAAAGGCGCCTGTGGAGGTCATCAAGACGAGCGAGCGAAAGACGGTGAGCGGCCGCGGGTGCACGAAGTACATCCTCCGGCGGGGAGACGAAGTCATTGCAACGCTGTGGGTGACGAAGGAGGTCAAGGAATTCGAGGCGATGAGCAAGGACTTCGCCGAGTTTTCCAGGCGGATGATGGCCATGAATCCGGCGACGACCGACGCGGCCGAGGGGTGGGACAAGATCGATGGGTTTCCGATGGAGACGGAGCACAGCAAAGGGATCAAGACCGTTGTCACGAAAATTGAGAAGCAGTCCGTGCCTGTGAGCGATTTTGAAGTCCCGAAGGGCTACAAGAAGGTGAAGTCGAAGATGGCTGAGCTGGAGGAAGAGGAATAGGAGCCTGAAGGCAACAGAGAGCGTGCGAGTGCAGCGCCTTCATCGACGGGCGCTGGATTGTTCGTGTACCGTCGGCAGGCAGGAAACCGAGCGGTGAATCCTGACCATTTCGAGCCTGTGCGCGTGGTCATAGTTTG